>Ga0187893_10001532_pt1 | contig 55165 bp, 48 predicted proteins | sample MA1701074metaG_FD_139574 | JGI IMG/M metagenome (GOLD analysis project Ga0187893, IMG submission 139574) | White microbial mat communities from a basaltic lava cave in the Kipuka Kanohina Cave System on the Island of Hawaii, USA - MA170107-4 metaG ...
ACTCTCCGGAAACTCACTCAGAAAAAAGATCGATCAATAAGAAAAACTTTATACTTTTGAACACGCAGAAAGTGGCACGGTATCGACCGAAACGCGTGGCACGGTATCACCGAAATATGAAGTTGTCATGCAGCTCAAGAAAGATGGTACAACGCTCACCGTCCCCGTACCCGACCACAAGGAATTGCGCGTCGGCACACTATTGTCAATTATTCGACAATGTGGCTTGCCAAGGGTGCTGTTTGAAAGCTAGTTTTCGTCTGCCCTGTGACCAGCTGCCATGCGGAGTTTTGGAATTTGGCTCGACTTGTATTTTGAAGCTTGTATTTTGTAGTTTTTACCCACCGACAGCCCCATACTGCGAGTTCACATTCGCCCATTCTTTCTTGAGCTCCTCAAATCGCTCGTATAAATCTCGCCCTGGACGCTGATCTGCCTGGTCAAGTTGTTGACGCAAGTAGTTTATCTGATCTACAAGCATCGGCTGCTCATACGCTCCTTCTCGCGTCACTAGCAAACTCTCAATCACGGCAAGCTTTGCATCCATCGCTTTCTGCGCATCACTTGCCTTGCCATCCTTTACGAGCGCTGCAAATTCCTTGCGCTGCTTCTGAATTCTGGCTGTAACCTTTTTCGCAGTGTCCAGGACGGCCGTCACTTGCATGGTTAAGTCCAATTGCGCCATCAAATCTTCCTGGGAGACTTTTCCCTTTGTACGCGGATCTGCCAGAACATTGAATGTTTGCCGATAGACAGCTCCATCAACCATGAGCAGTGCATCGTAGGTGCCCGGTACAACACGTGGCCCGCCGCGCCGGCTCCGCGAGGCGTCACTGTCCCAGGGACCCTCATGTGTCATATCCCACCGGAACCTGTTTGCTCCCATGTTCTTTGTCAGGTCGGCGCGTGTATTGCGTGCAGTGAATCCTGTTGCCATGCTGCGGCCCTCAGCGGGTACCGGGGCGGGAGGGGCTGCACTCGTGAGCTTTCGAATGACATTTGACCCCTGGCGTATTTCCAGGATAACTTCTGTCGTGGGCTTTGACTTGAGATAGTAGTCGATGATAACTGCCGGCGCCGGGAAGTACGGCACTTCAGTTCTTGCATTGCCTGGATACCGGTAAGCGTAGGTGTCTACTGGCTGGAAAAGGAAAGGGCTCCCTTGTTTTGCTTTTGCTACCTGGTGGAGCAGGCTGATGTTGTCAATGGCGTAGAACCCGCGGCCCATGGTGGAGAGGACCAGGTCATTTCGATAAACCTTGATGTCCGTAATCGGCGTCACGGGGAGATTTTGCTGGAACGGCTGCCAGTTGGCGCCATCGTCCAGTGAGACAAACATCCCATACTCCGTGCCTGCATACAAGACTCCGGCCAGGGAAGGATCTTCACGCACAACACGCACAGGGTAAGTTGAAGGAATACCGGTTGTGATGAGTTTCCAGGTCTTGCCAAGGTCCGTGGTCCTGAAAATGTAAGGCTTCCAGTCACCAAGTTGGTAGCGAAGCGATGAGAAGTACGCTTTGCCTTCCTGGTGAGCGGAAGGTTCAACGCAATCAATGCGACCACCGGGAGGCAACTCCTTCGGTGTCACATTGGTCCAGGTCTTGCCGTTGTCTTGCGTTACGTGAACGGGTCCATCGTTGGAACCAACCCATATCAAGCCTGCTTTCATTGACGACTCTTTGATGTCGTAAATGGTGCTGTAAAACTCCTCGCCGGTGATGTCGCGTGTAATCGGGCTGCCGGAGACTACTTGTTTCGAAGGTTCGTTCGCGGTGAGATCCGGTGAAATGATTTCCCATGTCTGCCCGTCATTGGAAGTTCGGTGTACGTATTGCGAAGTATGATACACTACGTTGGGGTTGTGCGGCGACACATGGATGGGAGAGACACGCTGGAAACGGAACTTGAGGCGGTCGGGATCGTGACCGTACATGTTGCCACCGCCCACTACGTAAACCTGTTCCTGTCCGGTAAGCTTGTTGTACACACTGAAGCGACCCTTGCAGTTTGCATAGACGATGTTTGGATCTCCGGGCTTCGGCACGGCGGGTCCGGTCTCGCATCCGCCCGTCGACATGAGAAAACTTGCCGGACCATTTTGAGGATCAAATGGTGGAAGCGATGGAACGCTGATCGTTGTACCATTGTCCTGCTGACCTGCATAAAGCCAGTACGGGTATTGATCATCGAGGTCAACCTGGTACAGCTCTGCAGTAGGCTGGTTGAGTTGCGTTGACCACGTCCTGCCTGACGTCATGGTAACGTTGGCACCACCATCGTTGCTTTGAATCCAGATGGATGTGTCGCGTTTGTTGATCCACAGATCATGGTTGTCACCGTGTGGCGTGGACATAGACTTCCAGGTTTTCCCTCCATCGGTGGATTTCCAGAAGCTTGTTGTCATCGCGAAGAGTACGTCGGCGTTCAGCGGGTTTGTCTCGATGTTGCAATAGTAGAAAGGCCTGTCAATAAGCTCCTTTTTATCAACGATTTGTTTGAAACTCTCGCCCTGGTCATCAGAACGATAGATTCCGCGCTCTCCCTTTGGCGCTTCAATGAGTGCATAAACTCGTTTCGGATCGGCATCAGAAACGGCCAAGTCGATCTTGCCGATGAGGCCGTTGGGTAAGCCCTGCGTCAGTTTTTTCCAGGTGTCGCCGCCATCGGAAGATTTGTAAATGCCTCCGGCTTGCTTCCCGCCGCTGATGATCGTCCACGGCTTGCGTTCGGCACGCCACATCGTAGCGTAAACAATGTTGGGGTCTTCAGGCGCAAATTCAAGGTCCGCCGCACCAATGGTGTCGGAGAGGTAGAGCACTTGTTGCCAGGTCTTTCCGCCATCATGCGTGCGGTACACGCCGCGCTCCTTGTTCGGGTTGAATGGCTGGCCAATGGCGGCAACAAAAACTGTATCGGAATGTGTGGGATGGATTTCGACGGCGCCAATTTGCCCCACTTTTTCAAGGCCGATGTGCTTCCACGACTTCCCGGCATCAATGGACTTATACATGCCATGCCCAATAATGATGTTGGAGCGTATGCCGTCTGAACCTGTACCTACGTAGACAATCCTTGGGTTCGGCTGGAAGACATTGATGTCACCGATGGAAGGCGTGGTGAAATATCCATCGGAGACATTCTTCCATGACGTGCCGTAGTCGTCTGTTTTCCAAACACCGCCGCCGGTGGCCCCCATGTAAAACGTGGATGGCTGACTGTGAATACCGGCTACTGCGGTAACACGACCGCCTCGCATTGGTCCAAGTGCCCTGTATGTCAGGGACTTGAAAAATGCAGTATCCAGGCCGGGAGTCAGCGCTGGGGGTGGACTGCTCTTTTTCTTCTGAGCATCGGCCATATGGAATGCAGCGATGAGCAATAGGACACCAATAGTTCTCATAGAGATTTTGAGGTTGCAGTTGTAATGTAGGTCAAATCAATCTAGGTACATAAGTGCTTTCCGTGACAGGCAAAAGATTGAGTACAGGTGATTATCTTTCAATCAACTTAGGCTGGTATGTCCAATCTTCTAAAGCCATCAATCTATTGGCTTTTTGTTTTCATTCCGATTACGGTGGTCCTGGAACAGGCGGAAGCGCGTGCACCAATGATCTTTTTCTCAGCAGCGCTCTCCATTATTCCAATTGCCCGGCTTATCGGCGCATCAACGGAGCAACTGGCAACTTAGACCGGTGACGCCGTTGGGGGCTTGCTCAATGCCACTTTTGGAAATCTACCCGAATTGATCATTGCCATGGTTGCCTTGCGGACAGGCTTGCACGAAATGGTGCTGGCATCATTGGGCGGGGCGATCCTTGCCAATCTCCTCCTTGCCATGGGGATATCCTTTCTCGTTGGCGGTATCCGGCACCACACGCAGGAGTACAACCAGACCAGCATTCGTGTTTACAGTTCGATGATGCTGATTGCGGTCATGAGCTTGTTAATTCCCAGTGCCTTTCACCGTGTGTTTGGCGCTGTGGAGTTCACCCACAATGAAAACGAACTGAACGTTGCAATCGCCATCATCCTCCTAACAGCATACGTGTTGTATCTCGTGTTCTTGTTACGCACGCACAAAGAGTTTTTCAAAAGCAAAGGAGGCGGGCACGAGCCTCATGGCGAAAGATGGTCACTGCCCAAAGCACTTGGGCTCTTGCTAGGTGCTTCTGCCGGTGCCGCTTTCATGAGTGAATTGCTTGTAGGGGCAGCAGAGGAGACGGGTCGTGTTATGGGTTTGTCCAGCGTTTTTATTGGTATTGTGTTTTTGTCCATCGTGGGCGGTGCAGTTGAAAGCATTTCGGCAATATCAATGGCTTCCAAAAACAAAATGGACCTCAGCATCAGCATTCTGCTGGGCAGTTCGATCCAAATTGCCTTATTTATTTCACCGCTCCTTGTGCTTTGCAGTCTGTTCGTCGGTCCTGAACAGCTGAACCTGTCGTTTGGCAGTGGGATGATCGCCTTACTTTTCCTGTCCGTTTTAATCGGTGAACTTATCTGCGGAGACGGGCAATCCAATTGGTATAAGGGTGTTCAATTGATCGTTGTGTACCTCATTCTCGCCATGATGTTATACTTCGTTCCTGAAGCAGCATGAGTCCAAATGATTTCTGGCAACGCCGGGTTCGCGAAGGAGCAATCCTGAACCCCATTGACCGCACATCTGAAGTACTCTTCGGACTAATCATGGTTCTCACATTTACGGGCGCCATCAGTGTATCCAATGATGGACGGCAAGAAGTGCGTGACTTGCTCTGGGCTGCGCTGGGCTGTAATCTTGCCTGGGGGCTGGTTGATGCGATCATGTATTGGATGAATGTAGTCCTTGAAAGAGGATACAACGTTCAGGCAGTAAAGAAAATCCGGAACGAAAAGAACCCTGAAGGCCGCAGAAGCGTCATGCGGGAGAATTTTCCGCCTGCCTTGCTGGCGGTAATGACTGATAACGATCTGGATCGGATAGCAGCCAAACTGATTGAACTACCCGAACCAGGCAGTAAAGATGTACTTACCGTTCGTGACCTGTGGTCCGGTATCCAGATTTTCCTGCTTGTCTTTCTTTGCACCTTTCCTGTTGCACTGCCCTTCGGACTCATTGAAGAATTGTCGGTAGCCATGCGGGCTTCAACAAATGCAGTTGCCCTGGTACTGTTGTTTGTTGGCGGCTATCGGCTGGCCAGGTACGCAGGTTTCAGACCCTTCGTCTCGGCGATTATCTACACGCTCATCGGTCTTGCGCTCGTGACCGTTACTATGGCGCTTGGCGGACGAAATGGCTTTTGACTCCCTTGCTTGCACTAACTTACACTGCAGCAAATTCACAACCCTCTGATTCTTCATCCTGGAGTTTCAGCGCTGAGGGCATGTATTATCATTTCCAGGGTGGCGACAATATTTTTCTCCCGGTTTTCCGGGCAGAGCATAAACGGCTTCATCTCGAGGCGCGTTATAACTATGAGGACCTTGAAACTTTTTCCGGGTGGGTCGGTTACAACCTGGAGGGAGGAGAGAAGATCACGTACGCATTTACGCCCATGGCAGGCATCGCACGGGGGTTGACGAATGGATTTGCGTTGGGACTTGAATTCTCCGTCACTGTGGGCAAGTTTGAATTGTATAGCGAAAGTGAGTACCTGTGGGATCAAGCATCAACGGAGTACAACTACTTCTATTCCTGGACTGACCTGACGTTTTCACCGCGTGACTGGTGGTGGGTGGGCATCAGCGGTCAACGTACCCGGCTTTACCAGACTGACCTGGAGTACCAGCGTGGCGTGATGCTCGGGGCGGTAGCTGGCAACTGGGAGATTTCTGGCTACTATTACAATGCAGGCTTCGGCGAGACGTTCGTTCTGCTGGATGTGACCTTTAGCTTCTGATCGTATGCTTGAGCACCCCATATTCCTTTTCACGCTGACCCTGATCCTCTTCTTTGGCTTGTTTTCCAAAGCCTCGGAGAGAACCATGTTGACTGCGCCAATGGTTTTTGTGACCGCCGGGGTGATACTCAGCTTTTTTCTTTCTGACGAGGTCAAGCGCAATGTCACTGCGCCCTGGGTAAAGATTGTGGCAGAGCTTACCCTGATCCTTGTTTTGTTTGTCGACTCGTCCACACTTGACCTCAAAGCCCTGATGAAAGAGAGGCAGCTACCGATCCGGCTGTTGTTGATCGGTCTGCCCCTGACGATGGTTGCGGGAATTCTGGTTGCGGTCGGCATGTTTCCGAAGGAAGATATCTGGCTGCTGGCCATGATGGCACTCATCCTGTCACCGACCGATGCGGCACTGGGATTGGCCGTGGTAACCAGCGAGCGCGTGCCGCTGCGCATCCGCCAGACCATAAATGTTGAAAGCGGCCTCAATGACGGCATTGCACTGCCACCCATTCTCGTGTGCATTGCCATGCTTTCGGGGGATGAAAGTTCAACAAATTGGGGAATCTTCACGTTGCAGCAGTTTGTTTTTGGCCCTGCGGCGGGTGCACTCGTTGGATGGGGCGGTGGAAAACTGCTGGAGGAAGCTTCCAGGCGCGGCTGGATGAACGAAACCTTCCAGCGACTGGCATCGCTATCAATAGCAGTGCTGGCCTTTGCTGGCGCTGAGTTGATACACGGCAACGGATTTATTGCTGCGTTCTTTTCTGGAATGTTCCTGGGGACTACCGCAAAATCTATCGCGAACGAATTCACGGATTTGGTGAGGCCTTGGGGCAAATCCTTGTTTTGTTGATTTTCCTCGTCCTGGGCGCCATCATCATCCCCCTTTCATGGCCGTATTGGGATCTCACCGCGCTGATCTATGCCCTGCTTAGCCTTACTGTGATCAGGATGGTCCCTGTTGCATTAAGCTTGGTGGGAACAGGACTTGATCGAAAGACTGTGGCCTTTCTGGGATGGTTTGGCCCAAGAGGGATCGCTTCGATACTCTATTTCCTTATGGCGGTTTTGGAAATTGGCGCTGTTGGCTATGAACGCATTCTGGCCGTTATTAGCCTGACTGTGTTGATCAGCATCTTTGTTCACGGCATGAGCGCCGTACCGTTCTCAAAAATGTTCAAAGAAGAAAACCAAACCACAACTTAAGTGGTGAAAATTCGCGCAATTGGGCTCGATTTCCCAGTCATTCGGCCCGCCCATCTTAAAATTTTCCCGCCTGCTGTGATTGGTCGACTCTCTTATTAAACACAAATTGTTTTCAAATCAAAAGACTCCAGTAAGAACGGCGGGCAGGCAAATTGTCGAATTTTTAAATCTTCATTCACCTTGACCTTGGCCACAATAACCAAGGACCTGATTCGTCTATGACTCCATGATCCCCAGCTTCGGCAAACTCCCATCGGGTAAACGCTTGTCCCGTATCAAGGCTTCGAATAACTATCGACACGGCGCATTTCAGAATGTTTACGACACACCAATGCTGTCTCCTGATGCCTCTTACACCAAGATGCTCGGAAAGTTCTTCTTCGGAAGTAGCGACGGACAAGAGCCTCGCCAATTGCTGCCATCTGTCAGGACAGATCTGAAAATGATCAGCCGGGACGAGCCATCGCTGACCTGGTTTGGACACAGTTCCTACTTGATCACGCTTAATGGCAAAATCATCCTTGTTGACCCTGTCTTCAGTTTGCGCGCTTCGCCCTTTCAAAATATCGGCTCGAAGTCCTTTCAGATGACAAATCCCTACACCGTTGATTACCTCCCTGATCCAGATCTACTCATTATCACACACGACCACTATGATCACCTGGATTACAACACCATTACCCGGTTGTCATCAGGGGTTCCACGCATTGCAACTTCGCTGGGAGTAGGAGCGCACCTTGAGTCTTGGGGCGTCGATTCTAATAAAATCCGCGAATTCGACTGGTGGGAAGGAGCCCAAATTCTTCCTGGTCTCGAGCTTACGGCGATGCCGTCGAGACACTTTTCTGGCCGCGTTTTTAAGCGTAACCAGACCATCTGGTCGTCATTCCTTTTGGAGGGTGGCGGAATGAAAGTATTTGTTGGAGGAGACAGTGGTTACGATGGCACTTTTGCCAGGATCGGGGAGAAGACAGGCGGTATTGATTTCGCGATACTGGAGTGTGGTCAGTATGACATGATGTGGCCGAACATCCACATGATGCCCGAGGAAACTGTGCAGGCGGGTGTTGATCTCAGGGCAAAAGCAATGATGGCGGTTCATTGGGGAAAATTTAGACTGGCTAACCATCCATGGTCAGATCCTATCGATCGCGCCACGACCGAAGCTTTGAGGCTTAAAGCCCCCTTGATTACACCCCAAATCGGTGAACGGATCAGGATCGATAACCCTGCAAAGCATACAAGCCAGTGGTGGAGACAACGGACCAATGCAGGATTGTGAGCCTCACTGCCTCGCTTTGAATCCGACGGCTGCAACCCGGGCAAATTCAGAAAAATTCCTCAAGGAGCTCGGAGCAAACTAATTTGTCCTGACATCTGATTTGGCGCTGTAAGCCCTTGCAATACCCGTCCGTCTTTTTCGTTGAAATGGGAAACCCCATAATTATGCTTACCCAAAAAATAAACCCAATTGCCTTGGGCATTGTCTCCTTTCTGGCGCTTTGCGGGTGCGACAGCACTCAGCATATTCAAACCTCTGGTGTCGTACACAGGGCTGCTCCAGAAAGCCCCGAACTTATCACAAGGTCACTTTTTGGTGATGCCGACAGGACAATCAGTGAAGAGGATATCCAGCGGTTGCTGAAAGGACGAATCAGAATCCCCGACACCGTGCGTGTTGCAGTCTTCAAGTATTCCAGTTCTTCAATTAACCGCTATTATTCAAACTATTGGAACGATGAAGAGTATCTCAAGACGGAACAGCGTTTTGTTGACACCCTGATTTATTGCATCGGACAGTCACTAAAGGTCGCAAGGGTGATCCCAGTACCGTCCCTCATGACTAAAGTCAGCCCTAGCATTACTCAACTAAGGGAGTCTGCAGTGCGCCTTCAGGCCGACTTATTGGTGGTTTACGCGCTGAGCAGCGACATATACTACCGGTGGAGGGCGTTCAAAAAGAACGAAGCCAAAGCTTTTGCGACGTGTGAAATGATAGTCCTGGATACAAGAACAGGAGTTATTCCTCACTCATCGGTAGTTACTAAAGACAAGTTTGTATTTCAGGTAAACGAGGATATGGCCGACAATGAGACGAGGAAGCGGGCAGAACGCGACGCCATTCTGCTATCGCTTACCGAGAGTGGCCGTAGCGTTTCGATGTTCCTTAATGGATCGTCCAGGTGACAACAAGGCCGCCCGAACGCAAGGTTAGCCAAATAGCCACGCCCTCTTTTGTTTTCTGACTAAAGGCTCATATATTCAACTCACCATGGATTCCATGTGAATTCATGCATTGTTCTTCAGTTTGTGTGACTTAAAAGATCTACGGAGGTAAGTTAATTTGGGTAGTTCAAATGAAGATATCGCATTATGGCCGGTACTGGTTTATGGTGCCATTGTATTCAGTCTCATCGGCGCCATACTCTTAGTATCCTATTTGCTTGGTCAGCACCACAAGGACCGCGCAACTGAAGAGCCTTATGAAGGCGGCATTCTAAGTACCGGTTCAGCGCGTCTCCGCTTCTCTGCCCAATTCTACATGATCGCGATGCTCTTCGTCATTTTTGACGTTGAGACTATTTTCATTTTCTCGTGGGCTATTGCATTCAAAGAGTTGGGCTGGCTGGGATATGCCGGCGTAGTGGTATTTATTGCCTTGCTGGTTATCGTGTTGATTTACGAATGGCGCAACGGCGCCCTCGATTTTGGTCCGGACGGAAAGAAAATACTGAAGGCATACAAGAAAATCGTCAGGGAAAATGCCAAAGATGATTCCACGCCCTGAGCGTCTGCCGGATGACGCAAAAATGATTCGGCAACAAAGGACATGCCTTCCTGGCTTGTCGGCACTGACCCATTTTCCCCAAACCCTCCATCCCCAAACTGCATGAAGTGGTGGCTAAGCGATGCTAAGGAACCAGTGGGCGCAGTCCGTGGCAGCAGCACCATGGAGGAGGCCGTTAAGCAGAGCATCATGCTTACCACCGTCAACAGCCTGCTGGGGTGGGGCAGGAAGAATTCAATGTGGCCGTTTCACTTCGGTCTTTCATGCTGCTTCGTAGAAATGGCCACCAGCATGACGCCCAAGTATGATGTTGCCCGGTTTGGAGCGGAGGTAATTCGAGGTACACCGCGTGAAGCTGACGTCATGATCATTGCCGGTACGGTGTTTATCAAGATGGCGCCGATCATCAAACGACTTCACGAGCAAATGATGGAGCCCCGCTGGGTGATTTCGATGGGCTCTTGCGCCAATTCCGGAGGGATGTACGATATCTACAGCGTGGTGCAGGGTGTGGACAAGTTCCTTCCAGTGGATGTTTACGTTCCAGGCTGCCCGCCACGCCCTGATGCTTTTATGGAGGGACTAACCCTGCTGGCCGACCGGGTAGGAAAGGAAGTTAGACCCTTGAGTTGGGTAATTGGAGACCAGGGAGTTATCAGGCCTGAGAAAGTTTCGGTGAAAGACCGTAAGGCTGAGAAACGGATGCAGATGACAACCTTCAAAACTCCGGACGAAATCTAATAGCTCTATATGTCAGGTGAATATGTGAAATGAAAACAGTGAGTAGAGCATGTAGAATCTGAATATCGCCCCGATCCTGACAGCTTGGGAGCACGCGACATTGAAGTATACGCATGGGAAACGACCTCGGCCCGGTTGAATTATTACAGTTGAAGTTCGGTGAAGACACCTTCACCAGACAATCGACAAGGGACGATGTTACGACTCTTTGGATGCCGGCCGCAAAGAGCGTCGAAGTACTTACTTACCTGAAATCAGGAATCCCTCAGCTATACACGTTCCTTTACGACATCACAGCCATAGACGAAAGGACGCGAAAGTTTGAACCTGGTTATCCCTCTGAAAAATTCTCGGTTGTTTACCACTTGATGTCTTATGGTCGGAATACTTTTCTCCGCCTGAAAGTAGCGTTGCCGGAGACCAACCCTTCCATAAGGAGCATTACCGGCCTGTGGGCCAACGCAAGCTGGTACGAGCGAGAAGTCTTTGACATGTTCGGCATTCATTTCGACGGCCATCCGCACTTGCGCCGCATCCTCATGCCACTGTCGTGGGAGGGCCACCCGCTGCGGAAAGAACACCCGGCGAGGGCAACCGAAATGGGACCGTTCAGGCTCTTCGATGAGAAACAGGACCGCGAGCAGTCCCTGCTTCAGTTCAAACCTGAGGAGTGGGGCTTGCAAAGCCAGAGTGAAGAATCAGATTTCATGTTCCTCAACATCGGTCCGCAACACCCGGGAACACATGGGGTACTGAGGATCATCCTGCAGCTCGACGGAGAGGACATCGTTGATGCTGTGCCGGAAATCGGCTTCCACCATCGGGGCGCCGAGAAGATGGCCGAACGACAGTCGTGGCATACGTACATACCCTACACCGACCGGGTAGACTATCTCGGCGGGGTAAACAACAATCTGGCTTACCTGCTTGCGGTTGAAAAACTGGCAGGCATCCAGGTTCCTGAACGTGCACAAGTGATTCGGATCATGATGTGTGAGTTCTTCCGTATAGCGAGTCACCTTGTGTGGTATGGCACCTTCTCCCAGGACGTGGGCCAGTTGTCACCGGTGTTCTACATGTTTACAGACCGGGAAAAGATCTTCGACATCGTAGAAGCGGTGTGCGGCGGGCGAATGCATCCGAATTGGTTCCGCATCGGTGGCGTTGCCCAGGACTTGCCGAATGGCTGGGAGAAGCTGGTTCAGTTCTTCCTGGACTACTTCCCAAGGAAACTTCGTGAATACGACAAGCTCGTCATGAGCAACAGTTTGTTCAAAGCACGAACTGTGGGTGTAGGGATATTTACGAAGCAGGAAGCCATTGAGTGGGGAGCCACTGGCGCAAACCTGCGGGCATGTGGTTTCGAATATGATTTCAGGAAGATGATGCCCTACTCAGGCTACGACAACTTTGCATTTGATGTGCCCACGGCAACCAACGGGGACTGCTATGACAGGGCGGTGGTAAGAATAGGAGAGATGCGTCAGAGCCTGCGCATCATTGAGCAATGTCTGAAGAACATGCCGGCCGGGCCTTACAAATCGGACCACCCGCTTACCACGCCGCCCATCAAGAAGCACACAATGAAGGATATCGAAACGCTTATCACACACTTCCTGAATGTGAGCTGGGGCCCCGTAATTCCGCCGGGCGAAGCAATGAGCTGCATTGAAGCAACCAAGGGAGCAAACGGATATTATGCGATCAGCGATGGGAATACCTCGCCTTACCGGGTCAGAGTCAGGACCCCGTCTTTCGCACACATGCAAATGATCTCTTACATCAGCAAGGGATACACGGTGGCCGACCTTCTGAGTATACTTGGAGCAATGGACTATGTTTTGGCTGATATTGACCGATAAATCAACATGTTAAGCGTAGAAGAGAAAAAAGGAATTGAAGAGGCGATAAGCCAGGTGCCCTATAAGAAGGCAGCTGCGATCGAGGCCCTGAAGGTTGTGCAGCACCATCGGAGGTGGGTTTCGGACGAAAGCCTGAAAGAACTGGCCGCATACATGGAGATGTCTTCTGAGGAACTTGATTCTGTAGCAACGTTTTACAATCTAATCTTCCGCAAGCCTGTTGGCCGGCATATCATACTGCTTTGTGACAGCATCAGTTGCTGGGTGATGGGCCATGAGAACATTCGCGGAAAGTTCAGGGAAGTCCTTGGCATAGACTACGGTCAAACAACTGCGGATGAACGGTTCACGCTGCTGCCGAACCCGTGCCTGGGCACGTGCGATTGTGCTCCAGCCTTGATGATCGACAATGATCTATACCGAAACGTGGACATCAATAAGGTGAATGAGATTCTTGATCGATATAAGTAAGTAGAACTCATGGAAAAACCGTTGACCCGGCATATCAAAGCGGAAGGTCCACTCTCTCTGAAGGAGTACGAGAGGGTTGGTGGCTACGCGTCATTGAAGACGGTTTTCAAAATGTCGCCCAGGGAAGTCCAGGCGCTTGTAACCGCATCCAATCTTCGCGGCAGGGGCGGTGCCGGATTCAGTACCGGGCTTAAATGGAGTTTCGTACCGCTTGATGCTGACGGCCCCAAATACCTGATCTGCAATGCAGACGAAATGGAGCCTGGCACATTCAAAGACCGGATACTTCTGGAATTCACACCTCACCAGTTGATCGAAGGAATGATTGTGGCCGCCTACGCCATTCAGGCTGAGATATCATTTGTTTTTCTCCGGTGGGCGTACAAGACTGCTGCTACAGTGATTACCGATGCAATTCACGACGCTGAACAGGCCGGATACCTGGGAAAGAACATTCTCGGATCCGGATTCAACCTCGGGATGCACCTGCACACAGGCGTAGGCCGCTACATGTGCGGCGAGGAAACAGCCTTGCTCAACTCTCTTGAAGGAAAGCGCGCCACACCCCGTGCAAAGCCGCCTTTTCCTCAGGTGAGCGGATTGTTTGGTAAGCCAACGATCGTAAACAACGTAGAAACACTCTGCTGCCTGCCGCATATCGTAAACAATGGGGCAGAGTGGTTCAAGAAACTAAGCCTTACTCAGGATGCTGGAACCAAGATTTACGGTGTCAGTGGTAAAGTGAGGAAGCCCGGAGCCTGGGAGCTGCCAATGGGTGTTACGCTGCGTGAGTTGGTCGAGAACTATGCAGGAGGGATGCAGGATGGACTGAAGTTCAAGGGCGCTCTTCCCGGAGGCGCTTCAACGGATTTCCTCGTGGAACAGCACCTCGATGTAAAAATGGATTACACATCGGTGGCACAGGCCGGCAGCAGGCTGGGAACCGGAACGGTGGTGGTGCTTGATGACAAAACGTGCCCGGTGGGATTTGTGAAGAACCTGGAGCACTTCTTTGCCCAGGAATCTTGTGGATTTTGCACACCGTGCAGGGAGGGTATTCCCTGGGTTGAGAAAATTCTGTCGGCAATCGATACAGGTAAGGGAAGACTGGAGGACATGAAGCTTCTTGAGTTCCATGCCGAATATCTGGGGCCAGGAAACACCTTCTGTGCGTTTGCACCAGGTGCAATGGAGCCCCTGCAGAGTGCTTTGAAATACTTCAGGGATGATTTTGAAAAACATATTTACGGGAAAAAATGTCCGTATAACCACGTTCAAGCACAGGCGGCAGTAAATGTTTTAACAGGCTAGCACCATGGCGAAGCTTTTCATAGAGAACAATGCATACGAGGTTCCCGGGGGAAAAAATCTCCTTGAGGTGTGCCTTTCGCTGGGTATGGACCTGCCTTACTTCTGCTGGCATCCTGCGCTCGGCTCCGTAGGTGCTTGCCGTCAATGCGCCATCAAGGTGTACAAGGATGAGAATGACAAGAAGGGCAAACTGATCATGTCATGCATGGAACCGGTGACAGACAATCAGCGGATCTCCATAGTTGATCCGGAAGCCAATGAGTTCCGGGAAAATGTGATCGGGTGGCTGATGACGAATCACCCGCACGACTGCGCTGTCTGCGATGAAGGAGGCTCGTGTCACCTGCAGGACATGACCGTCATGACGGGCCACGCCTACCGCAAATTCAATTTTAACAAGCGGACATATCGAAACCAGGACCTGGGTCCTTTTCTGAATCACGAGATGAACCGATGCATTCAATGCTACCGGTGTGTGCGGTTCTACAAGGACTACGCGGGGGGCAGGGACCTGGACGCTTTTGCCTCGCGCAACAAGGTTTACTTCGGCAGATCTTCAGACGGAGCGCTGGAAAACGAATTCAGCGGCAACCTTGCGGAAGTGTGCCCGACCGGGGTATTCACCGACAAAACCCTGAAGCAGCACTACACGCGAAAGTGGGATCTGACGATGGCGCCGTCCATTTGTCAGCACTGCAGCCTGGGCTGCAACACGATTGCGGGCGAACGCTACGGTTCCCTGAGAATGATTGGGAATCGATACCACGGAGAAATAAACGGATACTTCCTCTGCGACAGGGGCCGGTTTGGATATGAGTTTGTCAACGCTCCGGACCGTGTACGCGCGCCACTCATCAACGGCCAATCTGCAACCCGTGATCAGGCGGTTGACGAGATCTCCATGTCTCTTAAAAACTCGAAGGTCATTGGCATAGGCTCGCCCCGGGCTTCGCTGGAGTCGAACTTTGCGTTGAAGGAACTGGTAGGCAAGGACAACTTCTATCATGGTGTTAGCGACAGGGAAAATAAACTTGCCGCGCTTTCGATCAAGATCCTTGAAGAGTGCACAGGTCGCGTGTTCACGATGAAGGATGTCGAAGGGGCTGATGCGGTCTTCATCCTGGGCGAAGACATTACCAATACGGCTCCCATGATGGCGTTGGCTGTTAGACAAGCAGTCAGGAATCAGCCAATGGCTGCCGCTACGAAAGCCGGCATTCATGATTGGAATGATGCTGCCGTCAGGGAAATCGTGCAAACACAACGCGGTCCGCTCTTCATCGCCGGCGTTCGTTCGTCAAAACTTGATGACATCGCGGAGGCTACTTGCTTCGCGGCTCCTTCAGAGATTGCGAGACTGGGAGCTGCAGTCGCCAATGAACTGGACTCAACCGCCCCCTCAGTGCCGGAACTGTCGAAGGAGCAAAAGGAACTGGCAAAAAAGATTGCTGCGTCATTGTCATCGGCGAAGAAACCTGCAGTAATTACCGGTACATCGATCGGAAGTGATGCCATTTTGAAAGCCGCGGCAAATGTTGCCATTGCGCTTCAAAAGAAAAACAAGGAAGCGGGCATTGTCATCGCATTGCCAGAATGCAACTCCATGGGCCTTGCACTCATGGGAGGGGGGAGTTTGTCTGATGCGTTCAGGGCTGTCAATGACGGACGGGCTGATACAGTCATTGTACTGGAGAATGACCTATACAGGCGTGACGGGGAGAAAGCCGTGAATGAGTTCTTCCAGAGATCCAAACGGATCATTGTGATTGACCATACCAGTACAAAGACGGTGCAAAAAGCGCATTTTGTTTTCCCTGCAGGGACTTTCGCCGAGTCAGACGGAACCATTGTAAACAATGAGGGGCGTGCACAACGGTTCTTCCAGGTTCATGAAGCTTCCGATTCGATACAAGAGAGCTGGAGCTGGCTGGCAGGCGTTGGTGTGAAGAACACGTCGTCCAGGATGGGAAGATGGAAGAATTTTGAGGACGTGACCAAAGCTGTGGCAAGCGAGGAACCGAATCTGAAAGGCGTGGAGAGGGTGACGCCGCCTGCAGACTTCAGGATTGCCGGGCAGCGCATTCCCCGTGAACCACACCGCTACAGCGGCCGCACTGCCATGAACGCGAACATTGCGGTGAGTGAGCCAAAGCCACCGGATGATGACGACTCGTCGCTGTCTTATACGATGGAAGGTTTCCGTGGCCAACCGCCGTCGTCGATGATCCCATTCTTCTGGTCGCCGGGTTGGAACTCCGTGCAATCGGTTAACAAATACCAGGAGGAGGTTGGAGGCCATCTTCGGGGCGGTGATCCAGGTGTCAGACTGATCGAATCGAGGGGGACCAACCATTATCTTGATTTCAAGGCTGAGGCGCATGAGCCTCGCACGAATCAGCTTTTGGTTGTTTGGCTCCACCACATCTTCGGATCCGAAGAACTTAGTGCGAGGTCAGAGGCGGTGTCAAAACGAATTCCAGAGGCCGCCATTGCCTTGCGTCCTTCCGACGCGTCAGCGCTGGGCCTGGCGGCAGGGCAGAAGTGCTCGCTGGAGGTCGATGGCCAGGTGCTCTCCCTGCAAGTAGTAACGAATGAATCCATACCTGCCGGAGTTGCAGGCGTGCCTTCTGGCCTGCCGGGGATGCACCATGTTGACCTTCCAGCGGCTGGAACAGTTAAGAAATGAATAATTGAATTAGACTTATATAACTTCTTGATTCATAACACAGTATAATGTGATGCTTGACTGATGAGTGAAACGGCAAATCATTGGCTGACAATAGGTGGAGTTCTTGGCGGGCTTCTCCTGGTTGCACCCGGGCTGATTTGGCTCGAGCGGCGAATGCTTGCTCTCTGGCAAGACCGTTATGGCCCTAACCGGGCGGGGCCTTTCGGCTTGTTAGTGGTCCTCGCAGACACGATCAAGTTGATCTTCAAGGAGGACTGGATACCGCCCTTTGCCGACAAAAAGGTCTTCATCATCGCTCCGGCGATCGTAGCAATCACCGTGCTGCTCAGCTTTATTGTGGTTCCTTTCGCTCCCGGTGTTATTGTTGCCGACCTGAACATCGGCTTCATGTTTTTCCTTGCGATGTCGTCGATGGGGGCATACAGCATCATCCTGGGTGGCTGGGCATCAAACAACAAGTATGCGCTGCTGGGTTCAATGCGTGGCGCGGCCCAGATGATTTCCTACGAAGTGTTTATGGGACTGTCGCTGATGGGGGTGGTGATCATGTCCAACTCTTTCAGTTTGAATACGATCGTAGAGTCACAGCGAGGATTGTGGTTTGTAGTTCCACAGTTTGTCGGCTTTATCACATTCTTTATCGCCGGCATAGCTGAGACCCACCGGCTTCCATTTGACATCCCGGAGGCGGAGAGCGAACTCATCGCTGGTTTTCACTCAGAATATTCAGGGATGAAGTTTGGATTGTTTTTCGTGGGAGAATACCTGGGCATCATCCTGATTTCGGCGCTGACGGTATGCTTGTTCTTTGGCGGTTGGCTGGGCCCTGATTTCCTTCCACCCCTGGTATGGTTTGTGATAAAGACATTTGCGTTCATCGCGCTCTTTATCCTGTTGCGCGCGTCGCTGCCGCGGCCGCGCTACGATCAGCTGATGGAGTTTGGCTGGAAGGTCCTTCTGCCTGTGACACTGCTCAATGCTCTTGTAACGGCAGGTATTATATTACTAAATGGAAACTAATTACGCATGCAAATGAAACCGGTATGTTCAGCATAATACAAAGTATGTGGCTCACGTTCATCCACATGTTTCACAAACGTGAGACCATTCAATATCCGGAGCAAAAGGTAAAGCTGCCTGCGCGCTGGCGTGGACGCATTGTGCTTACACGCGATCCAGACATGGGTGAACGCTGTGTGGGGTGTTACTTGTGCGCTGCAGCGTGCCCGGTAGATTGCATTTCCCTGCAGGCAACAGAAGATGAAAACGGCAGGCGATACCCCGAGTTCTTCAGGATCAACTTTTCAAGGTGCATCTTCTGCGGCTATTGCGAGGAAGCCTGCCCCACATACGCTATCCAGTTGATTCCTGACTTTGAGATGGGAGAGTATGACCGGAAGAACCTTGTGTACGAGAAGAAAGACCTGCTTATCAATGGACAGGGCAAGTATCCCGGGTACAACTACTATAAAGTTGCGGGCATGACAATTGGCGGCAAGGACAAGGGGCAAGCCGAAAATGAAGACCCGCCAGTGGATGTGAAGAGCATCATGCCGTAAAACATGATTACAACGTTTTACATAGCCTCAGTCATTGCGATCATCTCAACCATCATGGTGATCACACGGTATAACATGATCCACGCGCTCCTTTACCTCGTTGTTTCATTTCTTTCTCTCTCTGTAGTGTTCTTTATACTGGGAGCCCCGTTTGCAGCCGTGCTTGAAGTGATTGTGTATGCAGGGGCAATAGTCGTGCTGATTATTTTCGTGATTATGATGCTTAACATCAGGGAGGAATCCGTTGAAGAAGAGAAACGCTGGCTGCCTCCACGCGCCTGGATTGGACCGTCAGTACTCTCGCTGATTCTGCTCGCAGAACTTGTATACGTACTCACATTTGTGGACGCTGCTCCATCTGGCGTGAAAGTAGTGAACGCCAGAGCGGTAGGATTATCATTGTACGGACCCTACATCATAGGCGTAGAGCTAAGCGGATTGTTGCTCATGGCCGGCATTGTAGGGGCCTATCACCTCGGACGACAAAAAAAGAAAGTGGTTCACCGGTTTCTTGAAAAGGCGGAAGAATGAACACCGTACCTGTAGAATATGGACTGGTACTGGCCGGCATCCTCTTCACGCTGGGCCTGGTGAGCGTGCTGACGCGCAGGAACATCATTTTCATGCTGATTTCCGTGGAGATCATGTTGAATGCGTCGGGGTTGGCTTTTATCGTCGCCGGCGCCAGGTGGATGCAACCCGATGGGCAGGTAATGTTCATCTTCATTCTGACGATGGCCGCTGCAGAAGTCTCTGTTGGTCTTGCGCTTATCCTGCAGATTTATCACCAGTTGAAAACATTGGACAGCGATGCTGCAAACAAAATGAAAGGATGAGCAACATGCTTTGGTTGATTCCGGCACTTCCATTTGCGGGGGCGTTTATCCTCGTGGTGGGCGGGTCGCGCCTGCCCAAAGGGATGATTCCGCTCGTGGGTGTCAGCAGCGTGGCGCTTTCCGCCGTGTTAACTCTGGCGCTTGCATTCGATTTTGTCGGCTCAGGAGCAACCAGTTATGATCAGAGGCTTTGGGACTGGCTCGATGTGGCTGGTCTCAGTGCGGCATTTTCCTTGCATTTGGACGCACTCACCCTTGTTTTTCTTTTTGTAATCACGTTCGTGGGTTCGCTGATTCACATTTACTCAGCCGAGTTCATGTCCGATGATGATGGATATGCGAGATTCTTTGCCTATCTGAATCTATTTGTAAGCGCGATGCTGATCCTTGTGCTCGCCGACAACCTGGTGTTGCTGTACCTGGGTTGGGAGGGCGTCGGACTTTGCAGCTACTTGCTGATCGGGTTCTGGTACAAGGAAGAGAAAAACGGGTACGCCTCAAGGAAGGCATTCATCACCACGCGGGTAGGGGACACGGCGATGGCCATCGGTTTGTTCCTCTTGTTCCAGGAACTGAATACCCTTAAGATCCACGAGGTGGCAGCAATCGCGCCTTCTGCGTGGACAACAGGTTCGCCGGTGGTAACGCTCATTGCCTTGTTGTTGCTGGGTGGCGCCGTGGGAAAGTCCGCACAGCTGCCCCTGCAAACCTGGCTGCCCGACGCTATGGCAGGGCCTTCGCCCGTGAGTGCGCTCATCCATGCGGCAACCATGGTTACAGCAGGCGTTTACCTCATCGCCAGAATGTACATGTTGTTCGAATTGGCTCCTTTAGCTCAACTGGCCGTCGGAGTTGTCGGCGCCGTAACCTTGTTGATGGCTGGATGCTCTGCCCTCACGCAGTATGACCTGAAACGTGTGCTGGCTTACTCCACGATCAGTCAAATTGGATACATGTTCCTCGCACTAGGAATTGGCGCCTGGTCAGCTTCGATCTTCCATTTCATGATCCATGCTTTCTTCAAGGCCCTTCTCTTCCTCGCGGCCGGCGCAGTGATAATGGCATTGCATCACGAGCATGACATGTTCAGGATGGGAGGCTTGCGAAAGAAACTCCCGGCAGTTTACTGGACCTTCCTGACAGGAGCAGGCTCGCTTGCTGCCCTGCCACTCATAACTTCCGGCTTTTACAGTAAGGACCAGATCCTTTGGATTGCATGGGCAGGGGAAAAAGGAAACACATGGTTTTTCCTTGCCGCATTGATGGGTGCATTCATCACCGCAATCTATACTGCCAGGATGATCTTTCTCACGTTCTGGGGTGAAGAGAAGACGCATGTGAGCCATGCGCCCGGTGTCCAAATGGTATTGCCATTGGTGGCGCTGGCGATCCTCTCAACAATTGGTGGATTTGTCGAACTGCCGCACACAATGGGTCACCTCACTGCGTTCTCTGATTTCCTGGGCCCTGTGCTACCAGGGGTGACGCTTCGTCCAGGTGCGGAGGAAAGTGAATGGATTCTTCAGTCTATAGCAGCCATTGTGGCGCTCTCAGGGGTTGGCCTTGGGTATTACTTCTATGTTGCAAAACCGGTAATGGCGGATTCACTCAAGAGACAGGCGGGATTCATCCATCAATTCTGGTTCAGCGGGTGGGCCATGGATAAACTCTACGACCTGTTATTTGTAAGGCCATTTGTTTTCCTATCGAACATCAACAAGCAGGATATCATCGACAAGCTGTATGCAGGCATAGTCAGTGTATCTGAGACGATGCACCGGATGTTCTCATTCACACAATCCGGAATGCTGCGCTGGTACCTGGCCGGGATAGTAATCGGCGCTATTGCTGTCATAACCATTGGATTAGTCTCATGACCCTGATCCTGCTCATCATGCTGCTCATGGGTGCGGGCGTCGTCGCCTGGTTAGCCGCACAATGGAACACGGCCATCCCCAAATGGATCGCGCTTATGGGGGTCTCAGTCGCTTTCCTTGTCTCTCTGAATCTATGGTTGCAAAGCAATCCTGCAGCAGATGGTGCGTGGATGATACGGTCATCCTGGCCCTGGATCCCTGCGTTTGGCATTTCGTTCTCCGTTGCCCTCGATGGCCTCAGCCTGCTGATGCTGCTGCTGACATTCTTTCTTGCTATCGTTTCAGTTCTTAGCTCCTGGTCTGAGATCAAATACCGTTCCGGATTTTACTACTTCAACTTACTTTGGGTGGTTGCCGGCATCACCGGCGTCTTTGTAACCATGGACATGTTCCTGTTCTACTTCTTCTGGGAGGTGATGCTGATACCCATGTACTTCCTCATCGGCATCTGGGGGCATGAGAACAAGCGCTACGCAGCGTTCAAGTTTTTCATCTTCACCCAGGCCAGCGGTTTGTTGATGTTGTTAGCGATCGTGACTCTTTACCTTATCCACGGAAGCCAGACCGAGAATTACACGTACAACTATTTTGAGCTGATCGGAACTGAATTGTCCCCAAGGATGAGTTGGCTGCTGATGCTGGGATTCCTCGCAGCATTTGTAGTCAAGCTGCCCGTGGTACCATTCCATACATGGCTGCCGGATGCGCACTCGCAAGCGCCAACTGCCGGCAGCGTGATCCTGGCGGGCCTGCTGTTGAAAACCGGGGCATACGGTATCATCCGTTTTGTCCTCCCGCTGTTTCCGGAATCAGCCAGGGACTTCGCGCCCTTGGGAATGATGCTGGGCGTGGCAGGTATCATCTACGGCGCATTCCTTGCCTTTGCACAAACAGATCTGAAACGGTTGGTTGCATACACAAGCGTAAGTCATATGGGGTTTGTGATGTTGGGCGTGTTTGCCCTCAATGACCTGGCCATGCAGGGTGTGGTGATGCAGATGATTACGCATGGACTCAGCACCGGTGCGCTGTTTCTCCTGGCGGGCTCGCTATACGAAAGAACTCATACGCGTGACATTGGCCAGATGGGTGGGTTCTGGACGCAGGCGCCGTTTATGGGAACCATTGGTCTGATCTTCGTACTTGCTTCTTTGGGATTGCCAGGTTTGGGAAATTTCGTGGCGGAATTCCTCACGCTGATTGGAGCCTGGGATGCCAATCGCCCGATGACGGTTATCGCCACCCTTGGCTTGGTGGCAGCCACAGCTTATTCGTTGCGCATCATGCAAAGGGTCTTTCTTGGCGACCGTACTCCGACTCAGGATGTTGCCGACCTCAACGTCCGCGAGAAGTTCATTTTTATCCCCATGGTGGTACTCATCGTGTCGCTGGGCATGTACCCTAAACCCGTGTTTGACGTGGTGAAGAAGTCTATAACTGATGCTGCTAACCGTGATGATGGTGTTCCGGTAAAGAGTGAACCAATGCTCCTGAAAGGAGGAACTCATGAATAACCTGGAGCTGATCAATGTCCTTCCGGGTATCCTCCTGGGCACCGCCGCCGTCCTGGCCATGACGTCGATTGCGATAAAACGCAATCACAAGTTCACCTATGTGATCAGCGCCCTGAGCTTGCTGGGTGTTTTTTACTACCTGCTGGTCTACGCTGTAAACAACAAGATCACTGTCGAACCGCTTTTTGTAATCGACGGGCTCGGAATATTCAATACTGGTCTTATCGTTGCAAGCGCACTGGCCATTATCATGATTTCGTTTCCTTATTTCGAGCAGCGGGAGGAGCGCAAGGAGGAGTACTACATCCTTCTCATTCTCGCGACGCTGGGTTCAGCGATGCTCCTGATTAGCAAGCACTTTGTTTCGCTCTTCCTTGGCCTGGAGATTCTTAGTGTTTCCCTGTACTCGATGATTTCCTACCTTAGGAAGCGCCCTCGTTCGGATGAGGCAGGCATCAAGTATCTCATCCTCGCCGCTTTTTCATCCGCTTTCCTGTTGTTTGGGATGGCGCTTGTTTATGCCTCAACTGGTGCCATGGACTTTGATGGAATTGGAAAGTCGCTCCAGGCGATACCGGGGTTGCCCGTTACAATGATGGCGGGATTGGGGCTGATGGTCGTAGGGGTTGGGTTCAAACTTGGCATTGTACCATTTCATTTATGGACAAGTGACGTGTATGAAGGTGCACCTGCACCGGTTACTGCATTCATCGCGACTGTTTCCAAGGGTGGCATGGTCATTCTCCTTGTCAGGTTTTTTGTGATGGTCAATGGCTATGCATATCCAGGCCTGATGCTGATTTTTGCCTTGCTTGCCGGAGCTTCCATGTTCGTCGGGAACTTCCTTGCATTGCGCCAGGACAACGTGAAGCGTGTGCTGGCGTATTCATCGATCGCACACATGGGCTACGTGCTCGTGGCATTTATTGCCGGCGGTAAACTTGGCACGGAGGCAGTGTGCTTTTACCTGGTGGCCTACTTCGCCACAAGCCTGGGCGCTTTCGGAATCATTGCTTTGCTTTCAGATGAAGATCGCGACGCAGAACTCATCTCCGACTACCGGGGACTGTTTTGGACGCGCCCGCTCGTTGCTGCCGCATTCACCGCAATGTTGCTTTCGCTCGCCGGTATTCCGCTTACGGCGGGTTTTGTAGGGAAGTTCTACCTCATTGCCGCCGGCCTGAGTGTGCAGATGTGGACGTTGGTAGTTGTACTTGCTGTCAATAGCGTCATCGGTTTATACTACTATATCAAGATCATAGCGGTCATGTTTGAACGTCCCAGCGACAAGGGGGAGCCCTCGTTGAATCCCAAACTCTATTGGGTGAACCTGGTGACGCTCGTTCTGTTGTCTGTGCTCGTGGTTTGGCTTGGAGTAAATCCGCAAGGCATGATTGCGCTGATCAAGAGCTTTTTGTAGGCAATATGTTTCGAAGGCTAATGTCGCTAACTTCATACAGTCTAATCCATTAAGGCCATGCAGTTCCACCGGAATGAGCTTTTTTTGATCTATGACCCGCACTCCAACGTGGGCAAGCAGACCAAGGCGCTGGCTCTTGACATTTGCAGTCACATTAACGAAGTGGACGTCATCCACGAGAAAATATCTCCTACTTACTGGAGGGAGATCGTCAAGATGCTGAACGTTCATCCTAAAGATCTCCTTGACACTACTCATCCGGACTACCGGAGAACGATAGAGGGCGATGACTTCACGATGGAAGGCTGGCTGGAAGTCCTTTTTCGCGACGCGCACCTCATTAAGTACCCGATCGTTGTGTTCAGCCATAGTGCGGTGCTTTGCCACACGCCAACGGACATCATGAAGCTTAAGCCCCCGACAGAGAAAAAAGTGCTGCCTCATTTGAAGGAGGCCAACAAGCACTGAGATTTTTGCCGGGTTGTGAGAGTCTGTTTGGTTCAGCAGGAGCTACAGGAAATGCGCGAGGGAAGTCACCACACTTGCATTGTTCGATAATGACTTGATTCCTGATTCGTGGAGAATTGACGGGCAGATGCAGGATGCATGGCTGGAAGAAAATGTTCTACCTAAATCCCATTACTCGCCAGCAGTAGCCGGGTAAAAGCTGCCGCAGGAAAGTCGTGCATTGATAGCGTTGTTGCTTCTGTTTTCTCCCAAAGCCATAGAAATCTAAAGTGGTACTCACTAACCCCTTGTTTGGGAAAGTCCTTGTTCCAGTTTAGGGCAGACAGGGGTCTGGGAAGTGGGGCTACCTCCTTGCTATCGGTGCACCAAGGCAGGATTCAGGAATCCTGAACGCGTCGACGAGCGGAACCGCTTCCTGCCGCAGGTCCCAGCATAACTGGCTTACGAGCTTACGAATGGCCTTCGTTTTTGGTGGTTCCATGTAGCCGTTCTCCAGGTACCATCCACGATGCTGCTCAATGTGGGACAAGGCAAACAACTGGCACAGCTTGGTGAGCGCAGCGCGACAACCCTGGTCTTTGGTTTCCCCGACCTGGTGTATGAAGCGCTCCAAAATCACCCGTTCAATGTGCGCCTGGGCTACGTCAATGAGGTGCGACTGGCACACGTTGAAGGCGTCAAACGAATCCATGCCATCCTTGATCAGCTTGCGCAGCCGCTGGGCAGAAGACGTCAAAATGTCCTGCTCGCGATATTCGAATGCATTCATGTGGAACTCGAAGTCCAGCAAGTGGGCCTCATCCGTGTTGCGGGTCGTAAAAGGGTTTTTCTCCGAAATTGAAGTTGCAGCCTTGTCGGCAACGTAGTTCAGCACACCAAAGAGGTTCATGTTCCCAAATGACTGCTTGAACTCTGAAAGCCTGCTCTTCGCGACGAGCTGCATCAACACCGTGTTGTCGCCTTCAAAAGTGGTGTAGATGTCTGAGTCATTCTTCATCTTGTCGATGCGATTCTCCGAAAGAAAACCCTTGCCTCCGCAGGCTTCCCGGCATTCCTGCAGACAGGCGGTTGTGTTCCATGTCGCAAAGGACTTCAGGCCTGCGGCGAGCGCTTCAATTTCCTGCATGGTTGCCTCAGTGCGCGTCATGAAGCGGCCAGTCAGATACTGGAGCGCAAAATGCAGGGCATAAACATTTGCAAGGTAGGGGATAAGTCTTCTTTGATGGACCCTGTAGTTGAGGATCGGCACTTCCGCTCCTCCTTCCGGTCCAAACTGCGGCCGCTTGTCGCCGTATCGGATTGCAATAGTAAGGCCCATCTTGGAAGCGGCATTTCCTGAACGCGGGATGCCAATGCGCCCGCCTACCAATGTGCCCAGCATCGTAAAGAAACGCCTGTTGTCGCTTGCAATCGGACTATCAAACCTGCCTTCAGGCGTGATGCTGCAGAACCGGTCGAGAAGATTGTCGTAGGGAACCTTGACATTGTTGTAGTGGATCTTGCCGTTGTCCACGCCGTTGAGTCCCATTTTCGGACCGCAGTCCTCGATTGTCACACCAGGATGCGGATTCCCCTTTTTGTCGCGGAGAGGGACAATTACGGCACTTACCCCATAGTCCTTGCCATCGACAATAAGCTTGACAAATGTGGTCGCCATTTGTCCATGCAAGGCAGCATTGCCGATGAATTCCTTCCAGGCGCGATCGCTGGGGGTATTTATCACCAACGAGCGGGTAGCATGATCGTAGGTTGCCGTTGTTTCGATCCCCTTCACATTGGAGCCGTGGCCTGTTTCTGTCATCGCGAAACAGCCAGGCAGCTCGAGCGTGCCGATGTCCTTCAGATACTTCTTGTGGTGTTTCTCAGTTCCCAGGAAGTAAACGCTCATGCCCCAGAGCCCGAACTGAACCCCAAATTTGATCACCGTGCTCAGCTCATGGTAGCTGATCGTCTCCATGATGGAGAAATATTGAACCATATCGCCGCCTCCGCCGTACTCTTTTGGGTAGGCCATGGCGCCGAAGCCCTGGTCTGCTAGAAGCTTGCACCACTTGAGCGTTTGCTCCCTGTACTCCTGCAGTGATTCAAAGTTCTGGTAAGTAAACGCCTTGTCGGAAATGACGGTCTTGACTTTCTGTATAATGGCTGCCTGGTCACCGTCGAGCAGTTTTGCCATCGCATCCACGCTGAATGTCTTTTCAGTATGCGCTTTGGCGGTGAGGGTGGCGCGTTTCTCGGGGAAAAAGCTGAACAACGCTTCTCCTCCGATCAGGCCCAGGGTTTCCTCCACATTGAGCAGCGACTCACGGGCATTGGCAAGCTGTGGACTCAGGCTGCCATTGGCTTTTCGTTCTGCAAGGCGAATGCCTATATCAACAAGCCTTACATGTGACTCAGGAGTAATTTCGCCAGCCGCTTCCCGGATGTCGTCCAACCATGAGTGAAATTCTTCGGTTGTCGGCGGAGTTTTGGGATCGAGTTTTGATTTGATAGCCTTGATCTCGTCATCTGTGAGCCACCCTTGTTTGTCGAGGATATCGCTCAGCGCCTTTACCTCCGTTGGTGTCAGCACAGCATCAGACCAAACCACGTACAACATGGGGAGGAAGACATTCAGATTGGGGTTTTTCTTCAATTGGGTGGCGGTCATGCTGTTAGGTTTGAAGTTTCAAGAACAGGCTGAATCAGTATCTTTCCAAAAAACTTTTGAACATGAAGATAGCTGAAATCCATACACGAAAGGGTATCATGAAGATCAAGTTCTTTGAGCAGGACGCCCCCAATACGGTAAAGAACTTTACGGACCTCGTCAACAAAGGTTTTTACAATGGACTCACGTTTCACCGGGTTGAACCTGAATTTGTTATCCAGGGCGGATGTCCCAAGGGTGATGGAAGTGGAGGGCCTGGGTACAAAATAGATTGTGAGCTCTCGGGTGGTAATCAAGTTCACGACAGGGGCGTGCTTTCAATGGCTCACGCCGGGCGCAACACTGGAGGAAGCCAGTTCTTTATTTGTCACAACCGCAAGAATACCAGCCACCTTGACCGGAAACATACATGCTTCGGCAGGGTATTCGAAGGCGCTGACGTCATCGACCAGATTCGTGCCGGCGACGTGATGGAGAAAGTCGTGATCGTCGATAGCGCCGTGCAATCTTAACCGTTCAAACCTGCGTATCAATTAGTGAAATACTCTAATCATTTTAATCCGTGACCATGGACTGGATTCAATTCGCCGGACACGCCGGCGCTTTCTTAAGCAGCGTTACTTTCATCCCCCAGGTTTACCGCGTCTGGAAAACCAGAAGTGCAACCGATCTGAGCATGACCATGATGCTGATAGTGTTCACGAGCACGCTTATCTGGCTCGTGTATGGTGTGGCATTGATGTTATGGCCGGTCATCCTGGCCAATACGGTTATTGCTGTGCTGAGCCTGATGCTTATTTACTTCAAACTCGCATTTCGGCGGAAGGGTTAACGGATTTTTTGGCACATTTAAGGGTAAACTCAGTCACATGGATCAACCCACCCTGATAGTAGCACTGGTAGCCGGTGTAGTCGTACTCTTCACCTTCTTCATTACCGTGCGACAAGGCTCCATTGCCGTTATAACCGTATTTGGCAAGTACAACCGGATCATGCGGCCGGGTCTGAACATGCGCGTGCCCATCATCCAAAAGGTCTTTGCCAGGATATCCACCCAGAACCGGTCTGTGGAACTGGAATTCCAGGCTATTACCGCCGACCAGGCCAATGTGAATTTTAAGGCCATGCTCCTTTATTCCGTTTTGAACCAGGAAGAGGGGACGATCAAAAATGTTGCTTTCAAGTTCGTGGATGAAGAGAGCTTCATGACAGCATTGGTACGAACGATCGAGGGATCCATCCGGAGTTTCGTGGCCACAAAGAATCAGGCTGACATCCTCGGCCTGCGAACTGAAATCGTAAAGGAAGTAAAGGACCAGCTCGACCACACGCTTGAGGATTGGGGATATCACCTGATCGATCTCCAACTCAACGATATCGCCTTCGATGACCTGATCATGAAATCAATGGCCAAAGTTGTGGCTTCCAGCAATCTTCGCGCCGCGGCAGAAAACGAAGGACAGGCTTTGCTCATAACAAAAACAAAGGCCGCGGAGGCGGATGGAAATGCCATCAAGATTGCAGCCGAGGCAGAGCGCATCGCAGCACAACTGCGCGGACAAGGCGTGGCGCTCTTCCGAGAAGAGGTAGCCAAGGGCATGAGCCAGGCTGCCAAGGAAATGGCAGCGGCAAAGCTGGATGCCTCCTTTATTCTTTTCTCGATGTGGACGGAAGCGGTAAAGCACTTTGCCGAAAGCGGCAAAGGCAATGTCATTTTTTTGGATGGGTCAAGCGAGAACATGCAGCGCACGATGCAGCAGGTGATGGCCATCAGCAAGAACCCAGCGATGACGACTGATTCAGAGAAAAAATGAAAGTTCTGTTACCTGCCTTCATACTGATCAACGGCATGATTCAGGCGCAGCCGTTTTCCAGGGAAGAAATTTCCAGGTGGGAAGCACAAGCAAAACAAATAACGATCACCCGCGACAAGTGGGGGATAGCCCATATCAATGGGATGACCGATGCGGATGCCGTGTTCGGAATGCTCTATGCCCAATGCGAGGACGACTTCCCGCGTGTGGAAAGGAACTATCTCACTGCCACGGCCCGTCGCGCAGAAGCCGACGGGGAAGAGTTTTTATACCATGACCTCCGTCAACGGCTGTATCTCGATACAGTGCAGGCCATCGCCGCCTACGAGGGCAGCCCTGACTGGTTGAAAAAAATATGCCAGGGGTTCTCAGATGGCGTCAACTATTACCTGCATAGGCACCAGGAAACCAGGCCAAAGTTGCTCAGGCGCTTCCAGCCCTGGTTTCCCTTGATGTTCAGCGAGGGAAGTATTGGCGGCGATATCGAAGACATCTCGCTCAGGGATCTCAAACGGTTTTATGATAAGGCTACGGGAGCAAGCAGGGAAGGAGGCAGTGACGATCGACATGGAGATGATGAACCCGGCGGCTCAAACGGTATCGCCATCGCGCCTTCGCGCAGCGCTAATGGAAATGCACTGTTCCTGATCAATCCTCACACCTCTTTCTACTTCAGGTCTGAGCTTCAGGTCACCAGCAAGGAAGGCCTCAACGCTTACGGTGCCGTGACCTGGGGACAGTTCTTCGTCTACCAGGGATTCAATGAGCATTGCGGCTGGATGCATACCTCAAGCGAAGCTGACGTGATCGATATCTATCGTGAAACAATAATCAGAAAGGGGTCAAAGTACCTTTACCAGTTTGGGAAAGAACAAAGGCCGGTCACCTTGAGAAAAATCACCGTCAAATACAAGACAACCGGGGGCCTGGCTAAACGCGACTTCACCGGTTATTTCATGCACCACGGACCTGTTGTTGGTGAGGAGGGAGGGAAGTGGATCACCACACGTATAATGGTGGAGCCCTCAAAGGCCCTGCAGCAATCCTTTCTTCGGACCAAGGCCGGCGGCTTCGATGATTTCAGAAAAGTGATGGACATGCGGACGAACTCTTCAAACAATACTGTGTTTGCCGACGACAAGGGTAACATAGCCTACTGGCACGGCAACTTCATGCCAATGAGAGACCCTTCATTGAATTACAACGATTTGATCGATGGAACCAATCCTGCCGCTGACTGGAACGGATTGCACGCTGTTGACGAGACGGTACATGTTTATAACCCTGCGGATGGCTGGATCCAGAATTGCAATTCGACTCCGTTCACCGCTTCAGGAGCAAGTAGTCCAGATCCGAAGATGTATCCGTCCTACATGGCCCCTGAAGCGGAGAACGCGCGGGGACTTCACGCTATCAGGGTACTGAAAGACGAACCAAACTTCACAGTGGAAAAACTTATCGCGGCAGCCTACGATCCGTATCTTCCGTCTTTTGAGATTCTTCTTCCGCCGCTCTTAGAATCGTTTGACAAGGCGGCCGCTTCAAATGATACCCTGCGTGCCAAGTATTCGGAGGCTATACAGCTATTGAAGAAATGGGACTATAAGTGGTCTGCCACTTCTGTACCCACTACCCTGGCCATCGAATGGGCACAACGACTCCGCGAAGCGGTTGATTCACGAATACCAGATGGATCAGGGCAATTGGCTGTAATCAACTTCCTGGCCGGCAGCACGACGACAAACGAGCGCATGAAAGCGCTGGCCGTTGCGCTCGCAGTACTGCAACGCGATTTTGGATCCTGGCGACAGGCCTGGGGCGGTATCAATCGCCTTCAGCGGCTCAACGGCAACATTGATCCTGTTTTTGATGACAACAGTCCGAGTATTCCTGTGGCGTTCACTTCGGCCACGTGGGGATCGCTGGCTTCTTACGACGCAAAGCGCTACCCTAACACAAAGCGTATGTACGGCAGAAGTGGCAACAGTTTTGTCGCAGTGGTCGAGTTTGGCAGGAAAGTGAGGGCCAAGTCAATTGTTACCGGCGGCTCGAGCGGAAACCCGTCATCGAAACACTTCATTGACCAGTCGCAAATGTATGCAGCCGGGCAGTTTAAGGACGTGCTGTTCTATCCTGAAGACTATCGCCGCAACGCTGAACGCACCTATCATCCCGGAGAAAAATAGGAAATGAACGAAAGGGCCCACTGGAACCGGATCGGAACGGATTATGATGACGAAATCTTCGATGTATTCCGCAGCGACCGGAAGAAGATCCTCTCAAAGTATTTGCGAAAGCATGCCAATCCGAAGCATCGCGCCGTGGATTTCGGCTGCGGGACCGGGAAAGCGTTTTCTTTGCTCTCGCCGGCATTCAAAAGTGTTACGGGCTTTGACATTTCTGATGAACTGCTCAAAGTGGCGTCAAAGCGCCCTTTTAAGAACATCAGATTAAACCAGGCAGACCTGACGCGAAATGATCTTCATTTCGAACCGGCCGATTTCCTTTTTTGCTGCAACGTGATCATGCTGCCACACCCTGAGATGAACCGGGTAATGCTGGGCAATGTAAATAAGGCATTAAAGCCAGGAGGACATGCATTGATTGTTTTGCCATCACTGGAGTCCATGTTCTACACAGGCTGGCGCCTGATTGAATGGTACAGGCGCGAGGGCACAGCACTGAAAGACATTCCTGCTGAAGACCTGTCGTACTTTTCAGCCTCCAGAAGCCAGATGGTAGATGGAATTATTCATATCGACAAGGTGGCTACGAAGCATTACACAGAACCTGAACTTCGCGTTCTCATAAGTGAGGCTGGATTGACAGCGCTTGCCATTGACCGCATCGAGTATGAGTGGACCACGGAGTTTGAAGAGCCGCCGGAGTGGATGAAGGAGCCATATCCTTGGGATTGGTTGATTGAATGCCAAAAGTGATCGTGAACCCAATCCCAAGGGCAAATTCCAAGACACCAAGATCCAATCCCTGGCACCCAAATCCCAAGCACCAAGATCTAAATCCCAGGCACCAAGTTTCAAAACCAGTAGCAAACGATCAGCAGCCAACAACCAGTGACCAGTAGCCAGTAACCAGCGACCAGCAAAAATTGACCAGAATGAGATTGGACCAGATACTAGGAATTCAGTATCCCGTAATCGTCGCCCCGATGTTCCTGATCTCAAACGCGAAGATGATCAGGGAAGCCTTGGCGAGCGGGGTGACGGCGGCATTCCCGGCGCTGAACTATCGAACGGATGCAGAGCTCAGGGCTGCGATCGCGGAAATCAGGACGGCGTCTGAAAAGCCATTTGGTGTTAACCTGATTGTGAATAAATCCAATCCGAAGTACAAAGGGCAACTAAAGACCCTGCTTGAGTTGAGGGTTCCCTACATCATTACATCGCTTGGGAGTCCGCGGGAAGTGATTGAGGGATGCAAGCCGCTTGGCATCAAAGTCTTTTGCGATGTGGTGGATCTGCCATATGCAAAGAAGGTCGAGGCCCTGGGCGCAGATGGCGTGATTGCCGTGAACAGCAGGGCAGGAGGCCACGCGGGGAACATTCCGCCCAAAGAACTGGTGACGCTGTTGAAAGAGAATATCAGTATCCCGATCATCTCAGCTGGCGGCATCGGCACGCACGCCCAACTCCGGGAAGTTCTCAGTTGGGGCGCTGCAGGGGCTTCAGTGGGAACAATCTTCATTGCCTGCACCGAGGCAGACATCTCACCGGAATACAAGCAGGCGATGGTTGACTATGGTGAAAAAGACATTGTTCGCACCACCAAGATGTCAGGTTCACCACTGACGGTCATCAACACGCCCTATGTTCAGAAGCTGGGCACAAAGGCCAACCTGCTGGAGTGGATACTTAACCATAACAAGACACTGAAGAAGTATGCCAAACTGCTGCTCGCTCTGCGTGGCATGAAAGCGGTTGAGCGCGCTGCCATGGGGGCGACATACAAGACCGTGTGGTGCGCGGGGCCGGCGATTGAATACGTGAGGGCGATAAGGCCACTAAGGGAAATTGTTGATGAGCTGGTTTTGGATACCCGTTAGTATACTTCTGGATAGTGACATATTGCCAAGGCACCTACCCCGGAAAGTCAGACCATTCATGAGTAGTCAAAAACATAACTTTAAATGTTCAGCGATGAAAGTCAAAATTCGTCGAGATCCAGATCATTGTTCGCATCGAAGCTGTAGCGTGCAGAGTCCGTTCTCTGGGCGGAGCAGAAATCCTCCCTCTCCTCCTGAGTGGGCCGGAGCGAGGCAATTAGCTACGTCTTCTGCTTCTTCTTCCTTGCAGAAGGAAACAACACATTGTTGAGAATCAGTCTGTACCCCGGTGAGTGTGGAAACAGATTGAGATCCGTCCGCCTGTTCGGCCCTCCTCCGCCGGTGCTTTCGGGGTCATGCCCGCTATAGAAGGTCCAGTGGCCCTTACCCAGTTCGTTGTAGATATAGCGCACCCGGTTGTCAACAGAGTTTTCACCAAGAATCAGAACCTGCGGTTTGACCAGGTATTTATTAAAGACGGAAGTCTGTCCATGGAATTCCCGGATAACCTGTTCGTGGTTTTGTGTCAGCATGGTAGGGATGATGTCCCACTTGGCCGAATAGTTGAATAGCCGGAAGTAAGTGTTTGGAGTCTCCCAATAGTTTGGCCGGTGAGGCCCTGAGTTAATATCCGAGTACTTCCTTCCGGAATACTCGAGCGTAAAGTTCTCGAAGGCAAGCGACTGGTCGTAGTCAAGTTTTCCCTGTGCTTCGGGATCAGCATCATCGCCGTCGTAGACGCTTTCGCTGATGTCCACACCGTTTGCGGCGAGTGCAATGTCAAGGGTCTCGGCGCCCGAGCACATGGCGAAGAGGTAGCCGCCGCCGGCACAATAAGATTTGATCCGTTTCGCCACGTCGAGCTTCATTGCAGAGACCTTCGGATATCCAAACTGGCTTGCTGTTATTTCCTGCAGTTTCATTTGTGTTACGGCAGACTCCCTGCGCAAGAAACGTCCATGTTGCCCCGTGAAGTCTTCGTGATGCAGGTGCACCCACTCAAAGCGGGACAGGCTATCGTGAAGGATCTCCTCGTCGTATATGATCCGGTAGGGAATCTCCGCATAGTCAAGAACTGCGATGACGGCGTCGGTCTCATCCTGAATCAGTTCATTTTTGGGAGAGTAAACGGCAATACGCGCCGCACGCTCAAGCCGAACCAGGTTCATGTTGTTGTTTGGCTGATTCACCTCGCTCAGAACCGCGTTGACAGCCGCCGCGGCCAGAACCTCGGTGGAAATACCCCGGATGATGCACTCGCTCTCGATCTCGCGGGAGTATTCCATAATGAAACTGCCTCCGCGATAATTCAGAAGCCATTCAACAGTGCCCTCACGCTTCAGCACCCAATAAACCAGGCCGTAGGCTTTCAGATGGTTCCGCTGTGCATCGTCCATCGGAATGAGGATGGATGCGGCGTCAACCTTCAGGCAGCAGATCGAAAGTGCTGCAACTGCAATCAACCGGTACATGCCATTCATTTTACCTCTAGTTTCCCACCTCGACACCTATGCCGTCGACAAGCCATGACTTTTCTTTTGCAAACTTCAGAGTAAATGTTCCAGTCAAATCTCCTGAGCTAACAGTCATCCTGATCTCGTTTCCAGTTGCCTTTAGGCTGGTAATTCTACCGCCCGCGAAGTCGTTATGGAGCATTTCGTACATGGCAACTTTGCCTTCGACATTCCCGCCCTGGTTGCTGGTACTGTTTCCTTCTCCGCCATCGCGCTGGGCACGCATTGGCTTGTCAATAAGGGTTTTGGTGTAGTTCTCCTCGATGAACTTCTTCCATTCGTTACGATCATTAAGTCCGATAACACGAATCATTTCGCGCGCCCGCGTTTCCATCATTTTATCCATTTCCTGGGCCCCGGAGGAAAGTGCAATCCCCAGAAGGAGGGTGAGTAGTGCAGACTTGTTCATAGTTAAAGTTAACGGTTTATTCCCTGATTGGTTTGATCTGAGTGAAGGTTGGGATGACTGAACGGGGTGAATAGTTTGAAAACCTCTCTGTATCTTACCGGTTTACGGACCAATGACAGAACCAAAGGTACCCGGCAAGATCGGGCTATGGACGACCACCGCGCTGGTGGTCGGGAATATGGTTGGTTCTGGCGTCTTCCTTCTTCCGGCCACACTGGCGGCCTACGGCGGGATCAGTTTGCTTGGTTGGATAGGTTCGTCGGTGGGTGCAATCTTCCTGGCATTGCTTTTCAGTCATCTAAGCAAGATTATTTCAAACGCGGTCGGCGGACCGTACGCATTCACACGTGTGGGGCTCGGCGACTTTGCGGCTTACCTGGTTGCCTGGGGATATTGGTTCTCGATCTGGTGTACCAACGCCGCCATCGCTGTTACGTTCGTCAGTTATCTCACCGTATTCTTTCCCATCCTCGCTGTAAACAAGATTCTCTCCGTCACCGTGGGGATCGCGGCCGTGTGGTTGCTCACTTGGGTTAATGTGCAGGGCGTGAAAGAGGCTGGGAGAGTACAGTTGATCACAACCATACTCAAGCTCACCCCGCTGGTGCTGATTGCAATCGTCGGTCTGTTTTATGTTGACATCGGCAATTTTTCTCCCTTCAACGTAAGCGCGGATTCAGACTTCGGCGCCGTTGCGGCTACCGCTACGCTGACGCTCTTCGCCTACCTGGGATTGGAGAGTGCCACCATTCCTTCGGGGGACATCCGTGAACCTGAGAAGACAATACCACGCGCCACCATGCTTGGAACTACTGTGACGATTGCGGTGTATATCCTTGCCACCGTGGCGGTCATGGGGATGATACCCAACGCGGACCTCCAAAAGTCAAATGCTCCATTTGCTGACGCGGCCGCCATTATCTGGGGAGAAAGCGCCCGTTATTGGGTAGCCATCGGCGCCATCATCTCAACTTTCGGCGCCTTGAATGGCTGGATCCTTCTTCAGGGACAGATTCCGTACGCCGCCGCGAAGGATCGCATGTTCCCGGAAATCTTTGCTCGGGAAAACAAGAAGAACTCACCTTACATGGGATTGACCATTTCAAGCATCCTGATAACCATCCTACTACTCTCAAACCTGTCCAAAGGTCTGACAGAGATGTTCACTTTCATGATCCTGCTGACTACGATCATGGTCCTCGTGCCTTACCTATTTTCAGCGGCATCCTACGGCGTCATCGTCCTGCAAAACCGGTTCTGGAAGAAAGAATCGATCAGCAAGATGATTATTTCCTGTATGGCTTTCATTTATTCGGTCTGGGCAGTAGTTGGCTCAGGGCAGGAAATTGTCTACTGGGGATTTGTTGCTCTCATGTGCGGCATCCCGTTCTATGTCTGGATGCGGCGGAAGCGAGAGGGAGAATCATCATCACATCGAACATGATCACCTGCCATTCTGAATATGGCCGGTTGAAATCACTCTACGTTAAGAGGGCCGAAGACGCGTTTGTTGGTAAAGAAGTGCTTGACCGTGACTGGAAGCGGCTCAACTATACAGCCCGTCCCTCATTGGCCAAGGCCTTGCATGAATACAAAGAATTCGAGTCGCTTCTCTCATCCACCGGAGCTACACTTCATCACTTCTCTGCCGCTGAGGATACTTCCATTGATTCCATTTATTGCCGTGATGCATCTATCGCAACTGACCGGGGCGTCATTCTCTGCAACATGGGGAAGCCTGCACGCAATATGGAACCCGATGCACAGGGTAAAGCGTACCAGTCCAAAGGGATCCCTGTACTTGGGCGCATCCAGGCGCCCGGAACAGTTGAAGGGGGTGACGTTGCCTGGTTGGATCCCTCGACCCTGGCGGTAGGACATACCTACCGGACCAACGAGTCAGGAATCGGGCAGTTGGGCAGTCTGCTTAAGCCGCTCGGAGTGTCAGTGATGGCAGTTCCGCTGCCTCATTACAGGGGGCCTGCTGATGTGTTCCACCTGATGTCGATCTTCAGCCCGGTTGACCGTGACCTGGCTGTGGTTTATTCGCCGCTCATGCCCATCCTGTTTCGAAACGAGCTTCTTGTGAGGGGATACCAGTTGATTGAAGTCCCAGACAGGGAGTTTGGATCAATGGGTTGTAATGTACTTGCACTCGGTCCCCGTAATGTCTTGATGGTCAAGGGTAACAGTTTAACCAGGAAAGCCTTGCTTAAGGCCGCTTGCAAGGTGCAGGAATATGAGGGCGAAAACATCAGTAAGAAGGGTGGCGGGGGGCCCACCTGCCTGACACGGCCCTTGCAGCGGGAGCAGTAACCGGCAACACATGCGGCGCATCAAAACTGCTTTGCTTTCCTACGGCCTTTCTGGCAAGGTCTTTCACGCGCCGTTCCTTCAGGTACACCAGGGATATGAATTGGTTGGCTCCTGGGAGCGATCCCGCAGGCAGATCGCAACGGACTTCCCTGAGTGCAGTAGTTTCGGGTCGCTGAATGAAATACTGGCTGATCCGGAGATTGAATTGGTGGTGGTGAACACACCGACGAATACCCACTTTGAATTTACCCGCGCAGCCCTGCTTGCCGGAAAGCACGTGGTGGTTGAAAAGGCTTTCACAACAACAGCTTCGGAGGCTAAGGAATTGGGGCAGCTGGCTGAGGAAAGAGGGCGGCTTATTTCGGTTTATCAAAACCGCAGATGGGATAGTGATTTTCTTTCCGTACAAAAGGTCCTTAAAAACGACCTTACGGGAGAACTCGTCGAAGCACAGATCTCGTTTGACCGGTTCAACCCGGCAATTGGTCCTAAACTGCATCGCGAAGCTCCGGGACCTGGCGCGGGCAACCTGATGGACCTGGGGCCACATTGCGTGGATGCCGCACTTGTCTTGTTTGGGATGCCCGATGCAGTTTTTGCCGACTTGCGTTCGGTTCGTAAGGACTCCCTTGTGGATGATTATTTTGATGTCTTGCTCTACTACAAGTTTCTTCGTGTTCGGCTTCACAGCACATACCTTGCACGACGTGCTGGCCCGGGATTTATCGTTCATGGGCGTGCAGGAACCTATGTGAAAAGTCAAAGCAACATTCAGGAGGCCCAGTTACGGAGCGGAATGAAACCAAATGATGTTGCCTTTGGAATCGAGCCCCCGGAATCACGGGGTAAACTATACAGGAAAGGCAAGGAAGGTTACGAGGTGATCGAAAGTCCGCGTGGAAACTACCTGGCTTATTTTGAGCAGTTGCACCTGGCGCTGAACGGCAAATGCCCTGTTCCTGTCACTGCCGGTGAAGGTGTGAATGTAATGCGGGTTTTGGAAGCTGCTGCTGAGAGCAGTGCGAAGGGGAGGGTGGTCAGCCTTTTGTGAGGGCGCCCGTCTTCAATTCGCGAAGGGTGATCATCCTTCCAATCTCCTCGTCCCACACCTTGAGCTTGAAGCAACGCCACATTTCTGCCGGGTACCAGGACGTGGTGCGCACACCGTTGAGCTCGGGCATACTTTTCATTGCCTCTTTCAACCGGTAGAAGGGAATTCGGGAGTTGATGTGGTGGACGTGATGGTACCCGATGTTGGCGGTGAACCAATGCATTACCGGGCTCATCACCATGTAGCTTGTTGACGAAAGAGCAGCATTCGTATAGGTCCAGTCATGGTTCTCGCGAAACTGTGCCCCTGGAAAATTGTGCTGGCAATAGAACAGGTAGGCTCCCATTGCCGACATGATGAAGATGGGAACGAGCCCCGCCAGTATGTAAACCTCAAATCCAAAGAAATACCAGGTGGCAACGGCCGCACTGGCGTGAAGGACCAGGGTTACCAGCGAATCGATGTGCCTGCGAGGACTTTCTATAAACGATTTAAGGTTGAGCCAGTAGATAAACAGGGTGAAGTATCCAAAGATGATCGTGAGAGGGTGCCTGTTGATGAGGTAGAGCCGGCGCTGTGCTGGTGTAAGGCCGAGGTATCGGTCCTTGCTGACCGTCGGGTAGGAGCCAATGCCGGCAATGGTGAGCTTGGAATTGTTGTTGTGGTGGTGTTCGTGCGACCTTGTCCAGATTTGTTTGGGTGCCAGTACATAGATACCCACAAGCCTCATCATGACATCGGCGAGCCAGGAATCAAGCAGGATGGCGCGGTGAGTAAAGTCGTGGTAGATGACAAACAGACGAATATAAAGCAACCCACAGATGATGCTGGCGAAGAGTCTGGCAATAAGAGGTATTTGGGTAAAGAAGCAGCTTGTGAGCAGGCCGCCGATCAGCACGATGGTGATCAGAAACTCACACCAGCTGCGGGTCTTGTTTTCACCCACAAATGCCTTACTGGCAACAAGAATTTCCTTTTCTGAACGCAAAAGAGGCAGGTTAATGATGAGCAAATATAGGCAAACTTATCCGCCTGCCGGGCGCTGGTTTTTCCATCGCTTATGCGACCAAAGCCAGATGTCAGGGAAGGCCGTAATGTCTTGTTCCAACCTTCGGGTAAAGGCTTCCGATATTTCGTTTTCACGGGTATTCGACGGGTTCGGAAAAAGTACCTCGGGCGTGATGGTATAGTATCCTCGTTTTGGCCGCGTCGCGTGCAGATAAACGACCGGGTAGTCGAACTTGGATGCGACTTTTTCGGCCCCGGTAAACACAGATGTATCCTGATGTAGGAAGGTGGTCCAGTATGCGTTTGCCGGCGCCGCCTGGTCGGCAACAAATGCCGTAGCCGTCAGCCGGTTCTTATTGGCGATCATCGTGCGCAGGGCTTGCTGCACAGGTGTGATCTCTGTGCCAAAGCGTGTCCGCCATGAAGTTGTCATCTTCCCAAAGTATGGGTGCGAGAGTGGCCGGTAAATCACCACCAATTGGTAGTCCGTGTTCAATGTGACGCAGGGACCAAACCATTCCCAGTTTCCGTAATGGCCCAGGACCAGAACAACACTCCTGTGTCGGGCGGCAAGGTCGGCGAGTATCTCCGGCCGCACCAATGTGACCCGCTTTTGATATTCCTTTTCGGTCATGTTCATCGTCTTTAATGTCTCCAGGATGAGATCGGAGAGGTAGCGGTAGTATCGCTTGCCAAGGGATCGGATCTCTTCCCTCGTCTTTGACGGAAACGACTTTCCAAGGTTCTCCTCAATTACTACGCGACGATAGCCGGAGAGCGTCAGGAAGGCAGCCAGCACATCACTGACAATGTAGAGCGCCGACATGGGAAGCGCCGCCAGAAGCCGGATAAAAGGATACACTAGGTAGTATGAAAGCGCCTGCATCGACTTCAGGTGGTTTGTGGGCGCTGAATCTTCCAACGTTTGTGCGACCACAGCCAGATGACCGGGTTTTCCCTGATATCCTTTTCGAGCCTGCGGGTGTAGAGTTCCGTAATCTCATTCTGCCTGGTCGTCGACGGATCTTCAACAAGAACTTCCAGTTCCATCGTGTAGAAACCGCGTTGCGGCCGGGTGGGATGGATGTAGACAACGGGACAATCCAATTTCTTCGACATTTTTTCAATCCCGGTATACACAGATGAGTCCTGATTAAGAAAGGTCATCCAATATGAGTTAACAGGCGCAGCCTGGTCACCCACAAATGCTGTCGCGGTTAGCCGGTTGCGGTTGGCAAGCATGGTTCTAACCGATTGCTGCATGCTGGTGATCTCCATTTCGAATCTCGTGCGCTGCCGTTGCATCAATCGCTCAAAATAAGGATTCGTCAGCGGATGGTAAATGATCACGAGTTGATGAGGTGCGCAAAGCTGAAAGCTGCAGGCATACCACTCCCAGTTTCCGTAGTGGCCCAGGGCGACAATGATGCTTCGCTTTTGGTTGTAAAGCCGCTCGGCCACCTCGGGGTTTAACACCCGGACTCGCCGCCGAATTTCTGATTCCGGCATCCACATCATTTTGAAGGTCTCAAGGGTCAGATCGCACATATAGTGATAGTAGGAACGCGTGAGCCTGTTAATCTCATCCCCGTGTTTTTCCGGAAACGACTTTCGCAAGTTGGTTTTGATAACCTGCTTTCGGTAGCCTGCCAGCCTTATGATGATGGCAAACATATCGCTGAAGAAAAACAGAACTGAGAACGGCAGGATCCCCATCAGTCTGATGAACGGGTACGCCAGGTAATAAGCCAGGGCCTGCATCTCCAAATTTTTTGCAAAAATAGAATTGAAGTGGCGGGTGACCAAAACCACTGGTGAAATCGTTGAAATCCGTGATCGGTGAAGTTCGTGCAATCCGTCAAATCAGCGTTGAGAAGTGCGCAGGAATATTGATATATTTCACCACACCCGGTCGTGTATGAGAGCCATCAGTCGAAGAACTTTCAACCGTCTTGTCTCAGCGGCCACAGCAATGCCACTGTTCACACCATTTGAAATCCTGGCCGGACACGATCAATATGCTGATCGCTGGGCAGGCTATGAAAAGGCCATAGTGATCGACTTCCTGGCCAGTCCCGGTCCTTTCAACACCTCGGAACGCTTTACAACACTTTCGCCTGAAATGGTGACAAATGCGGTGGCATCGGGGATCACCGCTGTCAATCTTACAGTTGGTGGTGGCGGGACCGTTGAAGAGAACTTTGGACGGATCGCCTTGTGGGAACGCGAGATCGCCGCCCATCATGAGTCGCTCATGCAGGTCAAATCATTGAGCGACCTGCAAACGGCGAAACAACACAAGAAGCTTGGCCTCATTTATGGCTTCCAGGATGCATCTGTATTCGGTTCTGACCTTTCGAGGGTCCAGCTGTTCAGCAGCTTCGGCGTGCGAATTGTACAGTTGACCTACAACGTGCGCAACCTGGTGGGCGACGGCTGCCTGGAAACTGCCAATGGCGGGTTAAGTCAATTCGGCCGAAAGCTGGTCGGGGAATTAAATGCGCAGAAGGTGCTCATTGATCTTTCCCACTGCGGCCAACAGACCACAGCCGACGGAATAAAGGAATCGAAACAGCCGGTGGCAATTACGCACTCGGGCTGTTGGGCAGTGGCGCAACGGCCGCGCAATAAGCGGGACGAGGAATTGAAAGCCATGGCAGACAAGGGCGGGGTGATAGGCATCTACCTCATGCCCTTTTTGACAATGGGTGTCCAGCCCGCCGATACGGATGTTGTCAAGCATATTGAACATGCCATCAACGTGTGCGGCGAAGACCATGTGGGAATCGGCAGTGATCTCTCAATCACCCCTCATACCGTAACCGATGCTTACAAAGAATCGCATGCCGAGTTTGTGGCGGGACGTCAAAGACAGGGCATCGCTGCCCCTGGTGAGGACCCAAATGTGTACATGTTTGTGCCTCAGCTTAATGCGCCGAACAGGATGGAACTGATTGCCGACAGATTGTTAAAGAAGGGGCACTCTGAAAGCCTGGTTGAAAAGGTTATTGGAAAGAATTTCCTAAGATTGCTTCAATCCGTTTGGTGAATCAGTTTGAACCAGGTACCACAATTCAGCTTTACACAAACCGCGCCGGCATGGCTGCTGGCAGGAATTCTTTTCGTGGGCCTGTTGCTGATCTATGTGGTTGCGCACGGGTTTCGGCGCTATCACCTGACAGTGAAGCCGGACTTTGCCGTTGCGGATTTGAACACGATCAATGGAATGTTGCTGGGATTATTGGGGCTTATGCTGGCATTCTCATTCAGCATGGCAAACGAGCGGTTCAATTCCAGGAGGGGGCTAGTCATCGAAGAAGCAAATGACATCGGAACGGTGGTCTTAAGGCTTGATGTGCTTCCTGATAGTTTGCGAACGGTTCTGAGAACCAGCATGAAGCAATACCTGGAAGAACGAATCGCCTTTTATGACGCGAGGATGGACCTCAACAGGGCTGCCGCGCATTATTACCGCGCAGACTCCATCAGCAGCAGTGTATGGAGGGCCGTTGTGGGTCATGCGCGCAAAGACAATCTCTCTGTGATTGCGTCGGAGATCATACCTGCGCTAAACGCGATGATTGATATTACGACAACCCGCCGCGCAGCCGGGGAGGCCACCTTGCCCCCCACAATAATCTACTTTCTATTTGCACTTTGCCTTGGTTCAGCCTTCATGCTTGGGTATGATCACAAGGGACCTGTCAACTGGGTTGTGCTTATATGTTTTGCAACCATGTTGTCTGCAACTGTCTTTACGGTAATAGACCTGGACCGGCCGCGTTCAGGACTCATCAACCTTGACGGCCCCCATCAGCGAATGGTTGATTTGCGCAGCTTGTTTTGACCGCTGGTCGCCGTTCTAGTCCATTGTGGGGGAATTCCTTTCCGGCTTGTATGAACGGTACGGGGGAGTCGAAATAATTACTCTATATTTTCTGTCCTTATTTCAATAACCTTATGACAACCAAAAAACTGCTTGCTGTCGTGTTTGCCATTATGGCAACCACGGCGTATTGTCAAATGACCCTGCCGCCAGGTGGCGCCAACCAGCGCTGTGAAGTGGCCCAATTCATGGGCCTTGTGAAGGCTACCATTGCTTACAACAGCCCGGATGTCGCGGGTAGGGAAGGAAAAATCTGGGGAGCGCTGGTTCCATACGGGATGACCAACCTTCAATTCGCAAAAAGCACCGAACAAAATCCATCACCCTGGCGCGCCGGAGCAAATGAGAACACGACAATCACTTTCACCCACGACGTAACGGTTGAAGGCAAGCCGTTAAAAGCCGGGACATACGGGCTGCACATGATCCCGGGCCAGGAAGAGTGGGTGGTAATATTTTCGAACAACTCCACGTCCTGGGGCAGCTTCAATTATTTGCCTTCAGAAGACGCCTTGCGTGTGAATGTCAAGGCTAAACCGTGCGACGAATTCACCGAGTTTCTCACCTTTGATTTCACAGATCGCCTTCAGAACAGTGCAACAGCGCGACTGAAATGGGAGAAGTTGCAAGTGCCCTTCAAGATCGCCGTGCCGAATGGTGACGAGATATACCTCAGGAAGATTCGCGAAGAAATGGTAAGCAACAAGGGTTTTGCATGGCAGAACGCCGTTCAAGCCGCCAACTTCTGCGCTCAAAGGAAGATCAACCTTGACGAAGCTTACGGCTGGGTGCAAGGGTTTATTGACAGGAACATAAAATACTTCCCAATCTACAACGCGAAAGGCGCCGTACAGGTAGCGCAGGTCAAACAGGCAGATGCGGATGCGACAATGAAAGAAGCTATCAACCTGGGAGATGCCACAGCTGGTCAGATTGCGGGCTATGGCCGCTCCCTGATCACGGCAAAAAGGGAGAAAGAGGCCATGCCCGTCTTCGACCTGGCTTTGAAACGTTTCCCGGGCAACGCCACCGCGCTGATGGGCACTGCCCGCGGCTGGTCGGCACTGGGAGACTCCAAGAAGGCCCTGAAGTATGCACAGGATGCATTGAAAGCGGAGACCAACGCCAACAACAAGACACAGATCGAGGAATTGATCAAGAAACTTGAGAAGGGTGAAGCGATTAACTAGAGGTTAGAGCCTTCTGACGCCTGCTCTCCATAGATGACTTTTCCGTCGAAGATTGTCATGACCACTTTACACGAGGCGATCTTCATCGGATCGATCTGAAATAGATCATCGGAAAGAACCACCAGGTCGGCGAGGTAGCCGTTTTTGATCTGGCCTTTCATATCCTCTTCAAAGGATGAGTAAGCCCCTGCGTGAGTGTAAGCGATGAGCGCCTGGTCAAGAGTGATTCGCTGCGCTGCCACCCAGCCGCCGGGCGGAAACCCGTCGGGTGTTCGCCTGTTGACCGCTACATGAATTCCCCGCAAAGGATTGATGTCGATGCATGCAGGCCAGTCGCTGCTGAAAACGAGCATTGCTCCCGTGCTCAGAATGCTGTTCCAGGCAAAAGACCATGGCAACCGCTCAGGACCGACAGCTTTTTCCCAAACAGCCATTGGCCCCGGATCCGCATGAATCGGTTCCATTGAAGGCAGTACGCCCAACTGTACGAACCGGTTGATGTCGTCAGGATGAATATTCTCGATATGCTCGATGCGATGTCTTCGGTCACGTGGCCCATTCGCGCCTGAGGCTGAAGCATAAGCATTCAATGCTTCTCTCACTGCACGATTGCCCAAGCCGTGTGTATATATCCTGAAGCCTTGCCCATCCAAATCTGTGACCAGCCTCTTATACACTTCCAGGGGAATCTGGAACCCGCCGCTTGACTCCGGCATGTCGGCGTATGGCTCCAGCATGGCTGCTGTATGGGATTCGATCACCCCATCGAGCATGAATTTGACGGCATCGGCACGAAGCAGGGGATGCGATGCCAATTCGGCTCTCTTCTTGTTATAGGCAGCAATGGTCTCAGGTGGAGTCGTTTCGCCAACAGAAAGCGCAGCCGAGTACCGTACGGTTAGCTCATTTGCGCCTGCAAGTTCTTCATAAAGGGAGAGTTCTTCGAGTGATCCACTTGCATTCTGAAGACTAGTCAGGCCAAGACTTGCAGCCAGTTTCAATCCATTCCGAAGGACAGCTAGCTTCTCCTCGCGTGATGCTTCCGGAACCAGATTACCAACAAGGTCCTGAGCATCCTCAAGCAGGGCCCCTGTGAGCACCCCCTTACTGTCTACAACAAGTTGACCAGCGCCTGTTGGCTTTGATGCCTGAGTTACACCAGCGATTTCCAATGCCTTCCGGTTCGCCCATGCGCTGTGACCATCGTAGGAACGCAGGTAAACCGGGCGGTCTTCAATCATCCCGGTCATGTCTTCAGAAGTGGGAAGGCCGGTTGGGAACCATGTGTACTGCCAGCCTCGTCCGGTGATCCAGGGCTTTTCAGTATGTTGGGCTGCGAATGCATTTACAGTCTTCACGATCCCCGCGCCATCGACCGAACTGTGGATGTCAACCTCCAGAAATCCGGTTGAGCCCCCCAGGAAATGGATGTGAGCATCGTTGAATCCAGGGATAACCAGTTTACCCCCGAGATCAATTGTTCGGGTGCTGGTTCCGAAGTATTCTTTTATTTCTTCTGAAGTTCCAATAGCTGCAATCTTGTTGCCACGAATGGCGACTGCCTCTGCAAATGACTCCCGGGCTATCCAAACTTTGCCATCCAGGAGTATAATATCTGCTTGCGGAGGACTACAAGCGGCGAGCAGAAGTAAGGAAAGGAGCAGCAGGCGGGTCATTGTTTGGAAAGATACTCAAACCCGTCAATCAGGTTTGTTTTTAGGTCATTTCACCGTACATCCACTCATCTTAATTTCCGTGGGAGAGGCCATGAATTTTGTTAAATTCACCATCGAAAAAATCCATCTACCATGGCGAAATACAGTCTGGACGTGAACGGCAAAACTGTCGATGCGGATGTTGACTCCGACACTCCGGTTTTGTGGGTGCTTCGTGATCACTTGGGTCTCACCGGGACCAAGTTCGGGTGTGGCATTGCTCAGTGCGGCGCATGCACAATACACCTTAACGGTGCGGCGGCGCGCTCGTGCAATATGCCTGTTTCTGCAGTTGGTAAGGCGAAGATTACCACGATCGAAGGACTTTCGGCCAATGGTGATCACCCTGTGCAACAGGCCTGGCAGGAAGTTGATGTAGCGCAGTGCGGCTATTGCCAGGCGGGCCAAATCATGACTGCTGCAGCGTTGTTGAAGAAAACTCCCAATCCTTCGGCTACTCAAATCGACGACGCCATGAACCCTAACCTGTGCCGGTGCGGCACCTATCATCGAATCCGCCAGGCGGTAGTGGTTGCTTCCAACAAAATGAAATAAGATATGTCAACTATAACTTACACCAATCGACGTAACTTTCTTAAGATCAGTGCTACTATATCAGGTGGACTGATTTTGGGGTTTAACTGGTCAGACGCTGAAGCCGGGGGTATTGAAGTTCTTGGGGCGGATGCGGGAGATATTTCCTTTAACAGCTACCTCTCGATATCGCCTGACAATGTTGTAACCATTTTTTCACCCAATCCTGAAGTGGGACAAAACATCAAGACTTCCTTCCCGATGATTGTTGCCGAGGAATTAGATGCCCACTGGCCTTCTATAAAGATTGTCCAGGCCGCACTGGATACCAAGCGGTTTGAGCGTCAGGTCACCGGCGGCAGCGGTGCAATTCCGCACAGCTGGGAACGCTTGCGCAAGGCAGGGGCCACCGCCCGACACATGCTGGTGGAAGCTGCGGCCAAGAGGTGGAGCGTTCCGGCAGAAAGCCTTACAACCGAAGGCGGCAAGGTGTGGCACAAAGAGAGTAACCGGTCATTGACTTACGGTGACTTGGCCACGGAAGCTGCAAGCATCCAGGTACCGGTGGACGTTAAGCTCAAAGATCGCAAGGATTTCAAACTGATAGGAACAGCTGTTAAAAACGTCGACAACCCCGACATTACAACAGGCAGGCCCTTGTTCGGCTCTGACTTCAGGCGTGAGGGCATGCTCATCGCAATGATCCAGCGACCGACTTCATTCGGGACCAAGGTCAAGTCAGTGGACGCTGCAGCGGCGAAGGCAATGCCCGGCATAGTGGATGTTGTTGAGTTCAAGAACAAGGTGGCGGTCGTGGGACAGACCACGTGGCAAGTGATGAAAGCCCGCAAACTATTAAAGGTAGAATACGAAGCAGATGGTGCCATCGAGAGCACTTCGGACCACGACCGTCTCTTCAAGGACCTGCTTGACACCGGGCAGGCGACACAACGCCGAAAAGACGGTGACGTTGATGCGGTCTTCAAAACAGCTGCCAGGATTGTCCGGAGCGAGTACCAATGCCCGTTCCTGCCGCACAACCCGATGGAGCCGATGAATTTCTTTGCCCACGTCAAGCCTGAAGGGGTGGAGTTGATCGGCCCGACGCAAACACCGGACCTTGCAAGAAACGAAACGGCCAGGTTGCTGGGCATCTCGCCCGACAAGGTCACGGTTGAATTGACGCGACTGGGCGGCGGCTTCGGCCGTCGGCTAAAGGCCGATTTTGTTGTTGAGGCGGCGGAACTTTCGAGCATAATGAGAGCTCCGGTGAAGGTGATCTGGACACGTGAGGACGACATGGGTGGAGGCAGTTACAGGCCTGCTGTTCGCTACCGCTTTGAGGCTGCACTCGACGAGGCCGGCACCCTGATCGGGTACAAGCTTCGTGGCGTGGGCATCAACGCAGGCAATTGCACCCGCGAGGACAACTTCCCTTCTGGTGCAGTGGATAACCTGCTCATCGAGTCTATTGAACATAAGTCACCTATTACAACGGGAGCCTGGCGCGCCCCGATCACGAACTTCCTGGCGTTCGCGGAGCAATCTTTCCTCGATGAGGTGGCACAGGCAGCCGATGCGGATCCTGTACAGTTTCGCCTGAAGCTTCTTGACCGGGCGAAAGCGTCACCCGTGGGGGCGATCAGGTATGACATCGACCGGATGAAGGCGGTCATCCAGTTGGCGGCTGACAAGTCCGGCTGGGGCACAAAAAAGAACCTGGCGCAGGGCTTCAGTGTTTATTTCTCTCATCGGTCATATGTAGCGCAGGTGGCCGAGGTGGAGACACGGAACGGTCGGCCGGTCATCCAGAAAATTCACGCGGCGATTGATTGCGGCATTGTGGTGAACAAGAGCGGGGCTGAGCAGCAGGTTCGGGGCGGCATTGTTGACGGCATGGGTCATGCCATGTTCAGCAACCTCACATTCAAGGATGGAGCCGCCGAGCAGCGCAACTTCAATGCTTTCAGGCTGATCCGGCTCAAGGAGATTCCGGAAATCGATGTGCATTTCGTTGACAACGGAATTTCACCGACAGGACTTGGCGAGCCTGCACTTCCACCCACCGGAGGGGCCATCGCGAATGCATTGTTCAAGGCCACTGGCAAGAGGCTTCGCAGCCAGCCGTTTGTTCTGCAGGAAGAATTGAAGGGCGTGAAATTGGGTGAGAGGATGTAGAATTCTTCAACGTTATGGGATACTACAAGGAAGTGTGGGGTAAGATTCTCGATGGGGATCTTTACACGCTGGCCGAGCATGCACAAAAGCATGATGCCGGCGGCGTGATTTCCGAAGAGACAGCGCGTAAGATGTACGAGGCCGTCATCGACGGGGGAGTCTACAGCAAAGTGGAAAAGGACACGGTCAACTACCTGCTGAACCACATGCATTGGAATCCTTCTGCCAAGGAATGGTTTCTGTCGGCGCTGTCGGCATGGGAAAGAGCCTCTCCTGAACACAGGACAGTTGAAGGCACGGTGGTGGACAAGCATTTGTATGAGATTGCGGAGGATGCCGCAAACCAGCCAGGCGGCATGATAACGATGACTGATGCCCGTGTGCTGCTAACAGCTGTCATCGACGGGGGCATCTACACGGATGTTGAACAGGAAACGGTTCGACTCATCAGGAAAAACATGGTATGGCTGCCGGAAGCGCTGCAATGGTTCAATGAGACCCTGACACAATGGGAGAACGAGCAAAGAAGGTTTACACCCATGACACTTGAAGCGATCGCAGATGAGCATTTCCCGAAGACCGACGTATTGCGCGAGGAGAACGACCGGGTAACGCGGGAGATCGACCTGAAAGCGGCCACCATGCAGTCATTTGACAACCATGATGAAATTGGCCTGATCGTCCATTTGTCTGACGGGCGCCGGGTGCAGGTGAGCTCCAACTTGTTTGAACTTCACGAAACCCATGTGGAACTTCGTGGCGGCGTCACAATCCCGATCCGCGCCATTGAGAAGGTTCAGTTTTGATTGTTTAGCTGACCTGACACCTGCATGACCCTTTGGTTGCGAAAAATACTGTTGGGTTCACAAAGGATCCGCTCCCACATTGACTATAAATATGCAATACTACGAGCGGAATTTTCCGTGCTGCTGGTCCTTGTAGCCTTTTTCTACATCGTATTTGACTACGTCAACGAATTGCCTGGCTTTCTGCCATGGTATTTTGCCCTGGCGGTTATTGGCCTGGTGTGCATCGCTCTCAACCGCCGTACGCACTACAGGGCAGCGAATCTCACGCTCTTGATCTCGGTCAACGCTCTGGTCTTCGTGTTTGCTGATGTAGATCACCCCATTGGCGGTGTCTTCTTCTATTTCATGACTGTCTCCGTTGCCGGCTTGATCCTGTTTAGCAAGCAGGGCAATCAGTGGCTCCAGTTTATCTTTGGCCTGCTTCCGATTGTACTCGGGTTGGCAGCCATTATCTGGGATTTTGACCTGGTCGACCTGCCTTCCCGCAATCCACAAATCATGCAGGTAACCTTTGTGGCCAATTTTACCATAGGGTTGATCACGATGGTGGTCATTGTCCAGTTCCTGATCAATCGTAACCAGGAGTCGGAGGCCTGGCTTATTGAAAGTGAATCCGCAATGAAAAAGGCCACTGAAGAGCTAAGACGCAGCGAGGAGCGCTACGCGATGGCACTGCAGGGAACCCGTGCCGGAATCTACGAGTGGCATGTAAAGGAGGATAGAGTGGAAGTAAGCCCAACCTGGAAGAACCTGCTCGGCTACGGTCCGTCTGAAATGCCCCATGTAAAGCTCGATACCTTCCTTACCATGGTGCACCCGGACGATGCTGCCCGAACAAGCGCGTCGGTGATGAGCCATATAAAAAATCAGCTGCCTTATCAGAACGAGGTAAGACTCATCACGAAGGAAGGAAAATACAGGTGGTTCCAGGACTCAGGAGTGGGGAAGGCTGATTCGGCGGGAAATCTTGAAGTAGTGATAGGATCCATCATCGATATCCATGAGCGCAAGCTGGCGGAGGAAAAGATTCGCCAGCAGAACGAACTGCTTGCTAAGGCCAATAAGGAGCTCGATCATTTTGTATACAGTGTTTCGCACGACCTCCGGGCGCCGCTGAGTTCCATTCTTGGACTTACTTCAATATATGGCATGTCAAAGACACCGGGGGAGAAGGAGGAGATCATTCGCATGATCGGCGACAGGGCAAACGTGCTGGATGAGTTCATCAGGGAAGTGCTGGACTACTCGCGCAATTCGAGGCTTGAGGTGAAGCCGCAGCCAGTCATGTTATGGGAGGTTGTTGATGAAGTGCTGAACGGACTTGAACACATGGATGGCTTTCGATCGCTTGCCGTACGAACTACTATTCCGTCGGACCTTACAGTGACTTCGGATCGCGAGCGTCTCAAAGTCATTCTTTCCAATCTATTGTCCAACGCCATCAAGTACCGGGATACCGGGAAGGAATCGTTCCTTTCGATCGTCATCTATCGCAATGAACATGAATGGCACATGGATATAAAAGACAACGGTATCGGTATAAAGGAGGAGCATATTCCTCACATCTTCGACATGTTCTACAAGGCACACGATACTTCGCAGGGTACGGGGCTTGGCCTTTACATTGTACAGGAAGCAGTATACCGGCTCAAAGGGCGCATCGACGTTTCGTCGCGCTATGGCGAAGGAACGACGTTTTCCATTCGGATACCATTGTGATTTGTCAGATTGCCTCCCGGAATACAAGTGTATGCAATGAGACCATCAGGCAGATTACATGTCTCATGTTCTTTCTGTTGCAGTATTAATTTCAGACATTCCTTATGAGCTTCCAGGGAAATTTTTGCTTCGCTTGTGTTTGTTGCGACCCGGCTCGCTAAATTGTCTCCCAAGTTCTCACATGTTTGGTGTCTGCCTGTCGCTTGCCATTCTTTCCCTTGCCATCACGTTCCCCTGCGTGGCACAAAATCTGATCGTGTCCTCTCCGGAGAAGGCGATCAGGCTTGAATTCTCACTTAAGGACGGCATTCCGGGTTACGCCGTCAGCTTCAAAGGCAAACCTGTCGTGCTTCCGTCAACATTAGGTCTTCAACTTGCCGGGTATAACCTTGACCGGAACGTAAGGTTTGCCGGTGCAGACTCCTCAATCGTCGACGAATCCTGGACTCAGGTTTGGGGAGAAACCAGGACGGTTCGCAACCACTACCGGCAGGTCACGTTCCACCTCAGTAGCCAGTCGCAAGAACCCGTAGTTTTCGACATTGTCTTTCGTTTGTTCGACGATGGGGTAGGATTCAGGTACACGTTCCCTATGCAAAAGCACCTTTCTCATTTCGTTGTAACGGCCGAACAAAGCACATTTTCTCTCGCAGGCGATCACAATACGTTTTGGATTCCCGGCGACTACGATACCAACGAGTACCCCTATACCACTTCGAAGATCAGCGAAGTGGATGCACGCAGCGTCGTGAAGAAGACCAATGATATTGCAACGCGTTTTGTAGTGGACTCTTTTTCGGTTCAGACGCCGTTGATGATGAAAAGCGCCGATGGCGTCTATCTCAATATTCACGAGGCAGCATTGGCGAATTATCCAGCCATGCAGTTGCATGTTGACCGGAAGGCCCTTCGCCTCGAGAGCCGCCTGGTTTCAGATGCGGTCGGTAACATGGCCTACTTACAAACGCCATTCGCCACGCCCTGGCGCACCATCATTGTTTCTGACAAAGCAGCGGGAATCCTTGAAAGCAAGATCATTCTCAACCTCAATGAACCGTGTGCGATTAACGGAACAGCATGGATAAAACCTCAGAAGATGATCGGCGTGTGGTGGGAGCTGCATGTTGGCAAGTCTTCATGGGACTATGCCGATCCATCCGGAATTGGAGCCAAGACCGACTGGACAAAGCTGAAGCCGCACGGCAGACACGGCGCAACAACGGCCAACACAAAGCGCTACATCGACTTTGCATCGAAGCATGGCATCGACGGCGTCCTTGTTGAGGGGTGGAACGTAGGTTGGGAAGATTGGTTCGGCAAGTGGAAAGAAGAAGTATTTGATTTTATAACGCCGTACCCAGACTTTGATGTTGACGAGCTGAGGAAGTACGCCGCATCGAAGGGTGTGAAACTGATTATGCACCATGAAACGTCAGGCTCAGTCACCAACTACGAACGACGCCTGGACGAAGCCTTCGGGTTCATGAAGGCCAACGGCTATGACGCCGTGAAGACCGGCTATGTCGGAAGAATTATCCCGCGAGGGGAGCACCATGATGGTCAATGGATGATCAATCACTACAACCGCGTGGCTGCAAAGGCTGCCGCGTATGAGATCATGGTGGACATGCACGAACCTGCGCGTCCAACTGGCATGCACCGGACTTACCCGAACTGGCTGGCGAGCGAGGCTACTCGAGGAACCGAGTTCAACGCCTGGAGTGTTGGCAGCCCGCCAGAACACGAAACGATCCTTCCCTTTACAAGACTCATGGGTGGGCCGATCGATTACACGCCGGGCATCTTCCAGATCAAGCTCGACATCTATGGGAAAAAGGGCAACAAGATCCATTCGACCCTGGCCAAACAACTTGCGCTCTATGTTACGATCTCCGGCCCCCTGCAGATGGCAGCTGACCTGCCCGAGAACTACGAAGCGCACCTGGATGCCTTCCAGTTTATTAAAGATGTTGCAGTTGACTGGGATGACTCGCGCTACCTGGAGGTTGAACCCGGTGATTACCTGACGGTCGCAAGAAAAGCAAAGGGCAAAGACAGCTGGTTCATCGGATCGGTAACTGATGAGAATCCCAGGACGGCAAAGGTGCCTCTTGGTTTCCTTGACAGCGGGACTACCTACGTGGCCACTATTTACCGTGACGGTCCTGAGGCGCATTGGGATAATAACCCGATGGTGTACAAAATTGAGAAGTTCCGGGTGACTTCGAGGACAATTCTGACGGTGCCGGTTGCAGCAGGCGGCGGATTTGCCGTGAGTGTCGTGCCTGCTTCACTGGATCAATTGAAAGGAATTCTACGGTACAAGCCACTGAAAAACTGATTATGTATAGTGGGTAGTAATGTGGTGATCCACAACCCCACAACACCTGAACTCAACGCCCAAGCCGTGCATAGAAAATCGATCATTACATGTTTGGTGTTCACAGCCTCGATAACGGCCATCACCGCCCAGCCGCGCTGGTACAAGGGAAATCTGCATACCCACTCATATTGGAGTGACGGCGATGAATTTCCAGAGATGATCATGGACTGGTACAAACGCCATGGTTATCATTTCGTGGGGCTTTCCGATCACAATACCTTGCAGGAAGGCGAAAAGTGGAAGAGGATCACTAAGAGCAAACTCCGCGAAGACGCGATGCACGCCTACCTTGACAAATACAGCATATATGCAAGCTACCGGGTTGACAGCGGGAGGTACTCGGTTCGCTTGAGGACACTCCAGGAGTATCGTTTGCTCTTTGAAGATCCTAACTTCCTGATAGTCAAGTCTGAGGAGATCACATCACGTTTTGGCGACAAGCATATACATGTGAACGCTACCAACATTCAGACTGTCATCGGAGCACAGCAGGGCAAAAATGTGGCAGAAGTGATGCAAAATGCAGTCACCGCTGTCATTGATCAAAGAAAGTCTACCGGTATGCCGATGTTCCCGCATGTCAACCATCCCAATTTTTACTACAGTATCACCCTGGACGACATGATCGCACTGAAAGGCGAGCAATTCTTCGAGGTGTACAACGGTCATCCCCTCGTGAACAACTACGGCGACTCGTTGCGGCCCGGTATGGAAGAGTTGTGGGATCGCATTAACCTCGCCTACTATTCACGCAATCAACCGCTGATGTACGGCCTCGCCACTGATGACAGTCACAATTACCACGAGTTCGGCTCTTCGTTCAGTAACGCAGGCAGGGGCTGGGTCATGGTTCGATCGAATTCGTTGACGCCTGATGCCTTGATAGCCGCCATGGAGGCCGGTGATTTCTATGCGAGCACAGGCGTTGTACTGGAGGATGTTTCGTTTTCCGGCAACGTGCTTGAAATACGAATCAAGCCCGAACCCGGCGTGGCGTACAAGATTGAGTTTGTGGGTGTAAGGAGGGGAAAGGCGAAAGCAGAAGTTTTGAAATCATTGAATGGAATCAGCGCACAGCTCAATGTCACGACCAGCTATCGATTTGTTCGCGCAAGGATCACGTCATCAAAACTTAAGGCAAACCCATTCCAGGAAGGAGACATGGAAATGGCGTGGACGCAACCGGTGATCGGTAAGCGGTGATCGGTAAGCGGTGACAGGTAAGCGGTGATCGGTAAGCGGTGATAGGTAAACGGTGATAGGTAAACGGTGATAGGTAAACGGTGATAGGTAAACGGTGAT
>Ga0187893_10001533_pt1 | contig 55163 bp, 41 predicted proteins | sample MA1701074metaG_FD_139574 | JGI IMG/M metagenome (GOLD analysis project Ga0187893, IMG submission 139574) | White microbial mat communities from a basaltic lava cave in the Kipuka Kanohina Cave System on the Island of Hawaii, USA - MA170107-4 metaG ...
CGATTCGCATCCGACCTGCCGTCGGTCGCTCCCGATCTGATCGCCGATCCGAAAGTGTCGTTGTTCCGTCAGTTTCGCGACACCCGATTCAGCGGCGACAAGACGCCGTTGAAGACACACGTCGGCGCCACGTTTCCGAATCGCGTGCTGGGGCGACTGAATGGCGCCGGTCTCTACTTCGAGGTGGCACCAGGTTGGGTATGGATCGGCGGCGGCTTGTGGGCGCCCGACACGTCGCAGCTGCAGTTGGTGCGCGAACACGTGGCGGCGAATCACCGCCGGCTCGACGCCATTGTCAAATCACCGGGCTTCAAGAAGCTGGGCGGACTGAAAGGCGATCGAATGTCGCGCGTCCCGCGCGGATTCGCGAAGGATCATCCGGCGGCGGGGTACCTGACGTACCGTCAATTCCTTGGTTACCGTGAGGCTCCGGCCACCCTCGCCACATCCGCCACGTTCTACAAGCAGCTGCTCGGCACGATGAAGACGATTGTGCCGCTGGTGACGTTCCTGAACGAGCCACTGCTGGAAGCGCAGCAATGGTCGCGAATGCCGTCAATCTTGTCGCAAGGTTCGAACCGGGTCGATGCGAGCGGCGCGTCTCGCCGGCAGGTAGCCGGCCGCGGCGAGACAACCGATCAACACGAGGGCGGCGAACGCCGCATGAGTGGGATCGGCGGGATTGACACCGTATAGCTGGTTGCGAATCACACGAACGGCGATGAATGCGGCGGGCACTCCGATGAGCACTCCGGAGCCGACCTGCGCGAGCGCCTGCCGGACCACCATTCCGACCACCAGGCCGTGGTCGGCGCCAAGAGCCATGCGAATGCCGATCTCCTTCGTGCGTCGCTGGACGAGATAGGCCATCAATCCATACAGGCCGACGCAGGTGAGCGCCAGCGCGAGCAAGCCAAACGCCAGGGCCAGGGTGACGAGCGCACGGTCCTGGCGAAGGGTTTCGCCGACCTGATCGGATAGTGTTTCCGCACGCAGCACTGGGAGCTGCGGCTGCATCCCGGCGAGCGTCTGCCGCACACGTGCGGCAACGGCCGTCATGTCGCCGCTGACGCGGACGGCAATGGTGTTGGCGAAGTTCGACTGATAGCCGGCGGAGACGGCGGATGTGCTCGCCGGCATCTGCATGAATGGCAGGAACGCCGCTGGTTCTTGTTGAGCGCGCGGCTCGTCGTACTTGGCATCCGCCACCACGCCGATGATCTCGCGGTCGAAGTCGCGGCCTTCGCTGTCGATGACAAATCGCTGGCCGATCGGATCTTTTCCGGCGAAGAAGCGCTCGACGAATGCCGCGCTGACGATCGCCACCCGCTGCAACCCTGACGAATCGCGCTCGTCGAACGTGCGCCCGCGCAGCAGCGTCGTGCCCAACGTCTCGAAGTAGCGCGGCGAAACGCGATTCAGCAGCGTGCCCATGTCTTCATCCGGCTGCGGTGTGTAGCCGGGAATGGTGACGCTGAACGACCAGCAACAACCATTGAACGGGCTGTAGCGCGAGAAAGCCGCGCTCTTCACGCCAGGGATCGCCGCAAGTTGCCCTTCCAGTCCGGCGTAGAGCGGCGAGAGACGCTTCAAATCGTAACCGGCAAGTGCCGGATCGACGCCGAGCACGAGCACCTGGTTGCGGTCGAATCCGAAGGGCTGCCCCGCAAGGTTGATCAGGCTTTGCGCGAGCGAAACTGCGCCGGCCAATACCACGAGTGCCGCTGTGACTTCGGCGACGATCAGACCCTTGCCCAGCCGGAAGCGGGTGTCCTTCAACGTGGCGGCAACGTTCGACGGCATGCGGACCGCGGGCACGAGTCCGAACACGACGGCGGTCATGCACGATACGACGAACGTAAACCCAAGGACTCGGGCATCCGGCATGGTCTCAATCGGGACGTGCGCCGTGCTCCCGAACACGAGCATGAGCAACAGATCGGAGAGGTGCGCGGCCACGAGCACGGCAACCGCGCCTCCGGTAAACGCGAGCACCAGGCTCTCGACGATCGACTGGCGCATCAATCTGCCGCGGGTGGCCCCCAACGCGAGTCGCAAGGCATGCTCGCCACGACGCGCAGTTCCCTGCGCCAGCAGGAGGGCGGCGATATTCGCGCACGCGATCAACAGCACCGCCATCGAGATGCCGAGCAGCAAGCGAAGCGTCGGCCCGTAGCCACGCCTGAGGTGCGGCACACCTCGACCCGCGTCCGTGATTTCGACGTGGCTCCTCGAAATCCGCGCCGCCGTATCCGCGGACAAATGTCCGGCCCGGCGAGCCCGCATCCAGTTCTGCAGCGCCAGAGTCAATTGCGATTCCGCTTGTGCAGCCGCAATGCCAGGTTTCAATCTGCCGAGCAGGTAGAGCCAGTACGAGTCGGGCTCGTTCACCAGGTTTCGGCGCGGATTGAGCGCGCGTGACGCGCTGATGGGAATCCAGAAAGTCGGTGGATCGGCCTGCAGCGAGTCGCCGTAGAACGAGGCGGCGGCGACGCCGACGATGGTCAGAGGCACGCCGTTGACATCCAGCGTCGCTCCAACCACCGAAGGATCCTGGTTGAGCACGCTCTTCCAATAGAGAAAGCTCACTACCGCTACCGGACTTGCCTGCGGTGTGTCGTCCGACGTCAGCAGCGTGCGGCCGGCGGCGGCGTTGACGCCGAGCACCTCAAAATAATTTCCGGAAACGAGCTTGGCGTAGGCGGGCAGCGCCACATCCGACCCGCGGCGTCGTACGGCGATGCGTTCGGCGCCGCTTTGAACCGCGGAGAGGCCGTCGAAGACGCCGGTGTTGACGAGGTGTTTGTAGAGATCGACGGAGTACACGTCGAGCGACCGGCCGAGCATGCCCACACCGACGCCGCTGCTGCGCGCATGACCGAGCATCACCAGCGTCTGCGGATCGCGCAACGGCAGCGTCCGGAACAGCACCGCATCGAGGAGTGTGAAGATGGCGGCGTTGGCGCCTATACCGAGCGCCAGAGTGAGGATGGCGACCGTGGCAAGAGCCGGAGTTTTTCGCAGCTGCCGGATGGCAAAGCCGGCATCTCTCCGGGCGTCGTCAAGCCACTTGGTCATATCGGTCCCGGCACCGACCCTGCCAGAGTTATGCCAGCGCTCGCATCGAAGTTTCTCGGCGCTTTTGCTCGTCAGCGTGACCGGATACGAACACACGTCGTCCAGCCGCGAACGAGAGCCAGCGGGAGCGTCAGGAGCGGGGGGCCAGCAGGTACAGGAGTGCGCCTGCCGCCAATGCGGCGACGCCGGCAATCAGTTGCGCTTGCGTTGCACCGGCCAGAATCGCAAAGGCGACAACAGAGGCCAGGATCGGAATCGCAGGTCCGAATGGAATCGTGAACTGCGCCGGCCCGGCGCGTTTTCGCAGCACCAACACGGCCATGCAGACGGCCACGTACATCACCAGCCGCGCAATCGCACTGACGGCGGCAAGTGTGACGAACGATCCGGTCAAGGCGAGGACGATGGCCACGACTGCTGAAAACAGAATTGCGTTCGACGGCGTGCGGAAGGCCGGGTGCACGTAGCCAAACCAGCGCGGCAAGTCGCGGCTCTCGGCCAACGCGAACAACGTGCGCGAGCCGTTGAGCAGCTGGCCCATGTTGTTGCCGGCCATCGACACCACTGCACCAGCGGAGATCAACGCCGCGCCCGCGGCGCCCAGAAAGATCGCGGCACCGTCGGCGAGCGGCGTTCGCGTGGCGGAGACGTCGGGCAGGACGCCGGTCGCCACCAACGACGTCAATGACATGACCGTCGCGACGATCAGGATCGCCGCGACGAAGGCAAAGGGCACATCCTTCTTCGGGTTGTTCGCTTCACCCGCAAGGATACCAGTGACCTCATAGCCGCCGTACGCAAAGATCAGGAGGATGAGCGCGCTCGACACCTGCTCGCGCGTCACGTCCGGAAGCGGCGACAGTTTCGACGGGTCGATAAACCAGACGCCGGCAAGAATGAAGATCGCGAGTGGTGCGAGCTTGCCGATCGTGAGCGCGTTGACGACCCACGACGATTGTTTGACACCGCGCACGTTGATCCACGTCAGGACGATGGTCACCGCGATAATGGTCGCCATGCGCGGCACCCCGGTGGCAACAGCGGGCCAGTAGAACCCGAGCGCGAGCGTCAGCCCATTGACCACCGAGGCGTGACTGGTCACGCGCGCGAACCAGAGCATCCAGCCGACTTCAAAGCCGACGAAACGGCCGAAGGCCTCGCGCGCGGGGAGAATCGGGCCGCCGGTGCTGTCGTAGCGGCTGCCGGTTTCGGCGAAGCAGAGGGCGATCGACAGCGACAGCAAGCCAACGGCGAGGAACGCGATCGGCCCCCACGCGCCGACGCGCCCCGCAACGTCGGCGGGCAATAGAAAAATCGCGCTGCCAATCACCTGGTTGACGCCGATCGCGGTCAGATCCCATTTGCTGAGCGCGCGGCGCAGCGTAACTGGCTCAGACACTCCAGCCATCCGCTTCTTTCCTTCCTGCCATCAGCTCTTTGATGCGTGCCGCGAGTGTATCGGCAGTGAAGGGCTTCATGAGCAGGTTCGTCACGCCGGTGGGATCGAGGCCGGCACCGGCGCGTTCTGGATGCCCGGAGATGAACAGCATTTTTTGCTCCGGCCGGAGCTTCGCGATCTCCCTGGCGAGATCGGCGCCGTTCATACGAGGCATGACGATGTCGGTCACGATCACGTCGAAGTGTTCCAGGTCGCGCCGGAACATTTCCAGTGCGGCGCGGCCATCCTCGGCTTCAACGATGGTGAAGCCGCGGCGCGTCAGCTCGGTCACCACCAGCCGTCGGACGGACGCATCGTCTTCGACCAGCAGGACCACGCCTTCGCCCTTGACGGTGGTGGCGCCGCGCGGCGCCAGCGGTGCGATCGGCACCTGCGGCGCATGCGCCAGCCGCGGAAAGTAGACCAGGAACTTCGTCCCTTGCCCGGGCGTGCTGTCGACCACGATGTGACCACCGCACTGCCTGACGATGCCGTGCACCATGGAAAGACCGAGGCCGGTACCCTGGCCGCTCTCCTTGGTGGTGAAGAACGGCTCGAACAGCCGATCGCGCACGTCCGGCGTCATGCCCAGGCCGGTATCGGCGACGCTCAGCATGACGTGCGGGCCCGGAATCACGTCGAGGTGTTCGGCGCCGAGCTCGACGTTCGCGGTGGCGATCGTCAGCGTGCCCCCCTTGGGCATCGCGTCTCGCGCGTTGACCGCGAGATTCAACACCACTTGGCCGATTTGCGATTCGTCGGCGCCAATCGCCGAGAGATCGCCGGCCAGCGCCATCTGCAGCGCGATCTCCGGGCCGATCAACCGCCGCAGGATGTCGTCCAGGTGCCTGATGATGCGGTTGAGATCGACCGCGTTGATCCCGCTCGCCTGCCGGCGGCTGAAGGCGAGCAGCTGTTGCGTGAGGGCAGACGCGCGCTCCGCCGCGCGGCGGATCGAGACCGCGCAATGATGTGCGTCGGTACCCTGGCTCACGGACTCGATCAGATCGTCGCTGTAGCCGATCAACACCGTGATCAGGTTGTTGAAGTCGTGGGCGATGCCGGTGGCGAGCTGCCCGACCGCTTCCATCTTCTGCGCCTGCCGCAACTCGGTTTGCAGGCGCTCACGCTCCGTGAGATCTCTTGCAATGGTCATCACGCCGACCACCTGGCCATCGCCGACGAGCACGCGCGCCTGCACTTCCACTGGCACGCGGTTGCCGCGCCGTCGCGACAGCGCCGAGGCGAACGTTCGCGGCGCGCTGCCGGCTCCTTCGGCGAGCATTTGCTGAATGGCGTCGAGATACTCGGCGGCGAAAATCCAGTTGGCATCCAGGTTGCGCGCTTCTTCGCGCGAGTAGCCGGTGGCGTGTTCGCCAGCGCGATTGATCGTCGAGAGGCGGCCGCGGCGGTCGTGCACCACCATGATGTCACTCGCGCGCTCGAACAGATCGTCGAAGCGGGCCTTGAGTGAGGTTTCACGAGCCAGCTGGCGGCGAATCGTCTCTTCACGCTTGCGCAGCGCGCGAAACGCGGACAGCGCGGCGCCGGAGGCGGCCGCGGCAAGAGCAATGACCGGCCAGATCCAGAACGGCAGGGACACGGTGGGCGCTCAGGGGGCGACGAAGGGGGGGTTGTATCATGAAAACCGCCATGAGCACCACCTCAGACCGGGGGCAGCGGATGACGTTGCCGGCGGCGGCGTACACCGACGCGTCGTGGTTCGCAAGCGAAATGGAGCGCGTGTTCGCGCGCATGTGGATTGCTGCCGGCCGCGAGGCAGAGCTCGACCGGTCCGGCGCCTTCATTCGCCGCGACGTCGCTGGCGCCAGCGTGTTGATCGTGCGCGGCGCCGACAACAGCCTCCGTGCCTTTCACAACGTGTGCCGTCATCGCGGCACGCGGATTTGCACCGCCGACGAGGGGACATTCGCAGGCAGCATGCAATGCCCGTATCACGCCTGGACGTACGGGCTCGACGGCCGCCTGCTCGCCGCGCCGCAAATGGATGAGGTGACCGGCTTCGACCGATCGGAGTATCCGTTGCGGAGCGTCGCCTGCGACATCTGGGACGGCCACATTTTCATCAACCTCTCGCCGTCGCCGGCGCCGCTCGCATCGCAGCTGGGCGATCTGCCGGTTCGGTTCGCGCCGTGGCAGATGCAGGATCTGCGGCGGGCGCATCGCATCGAGTACGACATCGCGACCAACTGGAAGCTGGTGGTGCAGAACTACAACGAATGCCTGCACTGTCCGATCATTCATCCGCTGTTGAATCGCATGCACCATTACCTCGCCGCCGAGAACGTGCCGACGACGGATTCGTATTGCGGCGGCGCCATGGGTTTCAGGGATGGCGTCGAGACGTTGAGCAGCGACGGCAAACGGCGGCGCGCGTTTCTGCCCGGCCTCGGCGATCGCGAGAGGACGCTCGTCAACTATTTTGCCGTCTATCCGAATCTGCTGTTGACGCTGCATCCTGATTACATGGTGACGATCACGATCTGGCCGCAGGACGCCGGCCGGACGAAACTGATCGCCGAGTGGCATTTCCACCCTGACGAAATGCAGAAGCCGGGCTTCGTGTTCCAAGACGCCGTGGATTTCTGGGATCGGACGAACCGGGAAGATTGGGCTATCTCCGAGCAGTCGTATCTGGGGATCAGCTCGCGAGGCTATCAGCCGGGGCCCTACTCGGATCGCGAGCGGCAACTATGGGAATTTGATCAATTCGTCCTCGCGCGGTTGGCGACGCGATGAAGATTGCCTTGATCCAGCAACACGCGACGCGAAACAAGGCTGCCAATGTCGAGCGCGGTCTGAAGGCTCTGGAGACCGCCGCGCGAAATGGCGCAGAGCTGGCGTGTTTCGCCGAGCTCGCCTTTGAATGGTTCCATCCACAGGTCCCAGCCGGCGCCGGAGTCGGCGAGCTTGCTGAACCCATCGACGGGCCGACCGTCACGGCGTTTCAACGCAAGGCCCGCGAGCATGGGATTGTCGCCGTTATCAACCTGTTCGAGCGCGACGGCCAGCACACCTACGACAGCTCGCCCGTGATCGACGCGGACGGCACGCTGCTTGGCGTGACCCGCATGATCCACATCACCGAGTACCCGTGCTTCCACGAGCAGGGCTACTACACACCGGGTGACAAGGGCGCGCCGGTGTTTCGCACGCGGGCAGGCGCCGTCGGCGTGGCGATTTGCTACGATCGCCACTTTCCCGAGTACATGCGGGCGTTGGCATTGAACGGCGCCGACCTGGTGATCGTGCCGCAGGCCGGCGCGGTGGATGAGTGGCCGGAAGGGTTGTACGAAGCCGAAATGCGTGTCGCGGCATTCCAGAACGGCTACTTCACGGCGTTGTGCAACCGGGTTGGCAAGGAAGACCGGCTCGATTTCGCCGGTGAGTCGTTTGTGTGCGGACCAGACGGTGAGGTCCTGGCGCGAGCACCGAAGAGGGCGGATGCGATCCTCTACGCCGATATTGATCTGGCCGCCGCCTCCACATCAAATGCGCGGCGACTGTTCATGAAACACCGCCGGCCGCAGCTCTACGGTGCCTGGCTTGCCAAATGACGTTCAGCGGCCCAATCGCGCCTTTCGAGCGGCGATGAACGACTGCACGCCGAGGGCCACATAGATCAGCAGCACCACCGCCATGATCAGTTGAGAAATCACGGCGGGACGGGCCGCGTCGCCGGCCATGGCCGCCGGAACGGCGCGGCCGAGCGACGCCAGCGCGCCGATCAAACCCACCGCCACGGCCGCGTGCATCGCATGCCTGCGGGCCGACTCATTGCGCGCCACGAGCGCGCAGATGACCAGCACCGCGCCGAAAATGGCCGGGATCAGCGCGGTCACACTGGTGCGGCCGGTCAAGACGTAGCTGGCGACGCCGAGAACAATCAGGATGAGTCCGAACAGACGAGTCGTGGATGTCATAAGGATGTCTTCCGCTCAGGGTTGAAAAACGGTGTCGGCACCACGCAGGCCGTGGCACGGTGACGTACAGCCTCGACGGTGATCTCCATTTCCACGCGCGTGCCGACGATGTAGTGCGGCGCGTCGATGGTCGCCAGCGCGATCAGGTTCTTCAGTGTCGTGGACCAGGTCGTGGAGGTGGCCCGGCCAACCTGGCTGCGTCCCTTATAGACCGGGACCGCAACCCGCGACGTGCCGGCCGGCGCGGTCGGCGGCAATCCCACCGCTTCATAGAGCTTCTCCACTTCCGTCCAATCCACTTCGAGCCCGACGATCTGCCGGGCAATGCCGCGCTGCACTTCCTCGGTGAGCGCCGCGCGGCCCACAAACGGCCCCTTCTTGAGATCGACCAGCCGCCCGAGACCAAGCTCGAACGGCGAATACTTCTGGGATTCGATCAAGGCCCTGCGGCTGCTGTGGAAGTCGACGTCGATCAGCAAGAGACCGGCTTCGATGCGCGCGACGTCCAGCGCCAGCAGACCGGCCGGATGCAGATCGAAGGCTGCGCCGGCGCCGACGATCGCGTCCCAGACCTGCAGCGCCGAATTCCACGGCATCCAGATCTCGTACCCGAGGTCGCCGGTGTAGCCGGTGCGCGAAATATCCACACGCACGCCGGCAATCGTGCCGGTGGTGGCGCGGAAATACTTGAGCGTCGATAAATCGGCGTCGCTCACCTGCTGCAGCACCTGGCGCGACGTCGGCCCCTGCAGCGCGAGCGCAGCGACGCTTTCGGAAATGTCCTCGATCAGGACGTCGAGACCCGACGCGTTTTCCGAAATCCAGCGCAAGTTCGGATCGGCGGCCGTCCATCGAAACTCCGACTGCCCCGCCCTCGTCACCGTGCCATCGTCGATGACCCTGCCGTACTCGTCGCACCACGGGGTGTAGTAGACCTGGCCGATCGCAATCTTCGACGCGTCGCGCGTGATCACGCGATTGACCAGCCGCACCGCGTCGGGCCCGCTGACGCGGTACTTGTAGAGCGGCGAGATATCGAGGAGCGCACACGCGTTCCTGATGGCGTTGTACTCGTGCTCGTGGTGAGTCTCGTAGGCGCTGACGGCGTAGTAGCCGGCCCAGTCGCGGTAGCTCAAACTTTCGCACAGCTGGAGCGTGCGCGCGTGGAAGGCGGAAGCGACCGGCACGTCGAAAGTATACTTTCGAGCGGTCCTACGCAGTGAGATACGACGCGATCGTCATCGGCGGCGGCCACAACGGCCTGACCTGTGCGGCCTATCTGGCGCGAGCCGGGCGGAAGGTCGTGGTCCTCGAGCGGCGGCATGTGCTGGGCGGCGCCGCGGTCACCGAAGAAGTGTTCCCCGGCTTCAAGTTCTCCGTCGCGTCGTACGTGGTCTCGCTACTGCGCCCCGAGATCATCCGCGACCTCGACCTGCCGCGGCACGGAATGGAGCTGCTGCCCCTCGACGGCACGCTGACGCCGATGCCCGACGGCAACTACCTGTGGCGCGTCAACGATCACTACAAGAGCCGTCGCGAGATCGCGCGCCACTCGCGCCTCGACGCCGAGGCCTACGACGATTACGGCAAAGCGATGGTCGAGATGGGCCGGTTCGCCAAGCCGATCCTCTCGATGCTGCCGCCGGACCCAACCTCGCTCGATCCGCGCGGATTGCTGGAGCTGCTGTCGATCGGCCGGCGCTTCCGGAACATGCGCTATCACGATCGGCTGAACCAGGTTCAGCTGCTGACCATGAGCGCGGTGGACTTTCTCGATCAGTGGTTCGAGACCGACGTGCTGAAGGCGACGATGTCGGCGTCAGGCATCATCGGCACGTTTCTTGGCGTTCGATCCCCGGGAACCGCGTATGTGCTGCTGCACCACTACATGGGTGAGATCGATGGCGCTTTCAGATCGTGGGGGCTGTCACGCGGCGGAACCGGCGCGGTCTCCAACGCGATAGCCTCGGCGGCGCGCGAGCAGGGAGCGGAGATACGGACCGAGACGACGGTGACGCGAATCCTGACCAAGAACGGACGCGCCACGGGTGTGGTGCTCGAGAACGGCGACGAGATTGCCGCGAATGTGGTGGTCTCTAGCGTCGATCCCAACCTCACCTTCCTGAAATTCATGGACGATCGCGAGCTGCCGTCCGACTTCGTCGATGGTGTTCGGCGGTACAAATTCCGCGGCTCTTCGGGAAAGGTGAACCTCGCCCTCGATACGCTGCCGAATTTCACCTGCATGCCCGGTGTGGGTCCGCATCTTCGCGGCGCGATTTCGATTTCGCCGAGCGTGGACTACATGGAGCGCGCCTACGACGACGCGAAGTACGGTGATTTCTCCCAGCGTCCGTACATCGACATGGTAATTCCGTCGTTGACGGATCCCTCGGTGGCGCCGCCAGGCAAACACGTGATGTCGTGTTTCGTGCAGTACGCGCCGTACCACCTCAAGGACGGGACCTGGGACGATCGCCGGCGCGAGGCGTTTGGCGACGCGGTGATCAATGCGATCGCGGAATACGCGCCCAACATCAAGGACATCATCCTGCATCGCCAGGTGCTGACCCCGCTCGACATCGAACAGGTGTTCGGCCTCACCGAAGGCAACATCTTTCAAGGCGAGCTCACTCTGGAGCAGTTGTTTTTCCTGCGTCCGGTGCCGGGCTGGGCGCGGTACTCGACGCCGATTGAACGCCTGTACATGTGCGGCGCCGCCACGCATCCGGGCGGCGGCATCATGGGCGCGCCCGGGAAGAACGCCGCCGAGCGGATTATCAAAGAGGGCCGCAGATGACGCAGAAGTCATCGGCGTCCGGTCGGTACGACGCGATCGTGATCGGCGGCGGCGTCAACGGCCTGGCCTGCGCCGCTCGCCTCGGCAAGAGCGGGGTCCGCACGCTGCTGGTCGAGCAACGCGATCGCGTCGGCGGTTGCGCCGCCGAAAGCGAACTGGCGCCGGGGTTCCGCGTGCCGACACTCGCGCACGCGACGGGCCCAATTCGCAGCGACGTGGTTGAAGAGCTGCAGCTGTATCTGCACGGCCTTCAATTCAGCGACACGCCGGTCCAGTGCAGCGCGCTCTCTCCCGACGGCCGTGGGCTGGTGCTCTGGGAGGATGCCCGCCGCACGGCGGAAGGGTTGCGCGCGTGGTCGTCGAAAGACGCGGCGGCGTGGCCCGCTTTTCAAGCGTCGTTGCGACAGCTCGGCGCTGTGATCGCGGGCCTCTTCACCTCGACGCCGCCATCCGTAGACGCGCCGTCCGCCCGCGATGTGTTCGGCCTGCTGCAAACGCTCGGAGCTTTCCGAAGAATGCAGAAAGCCGATCAGTGGCGGCTACTACGCTGGGGACCGATGGCCGTTGCCGATCTCGTCAGCGAGGCCGTCGACACCGAACTGTTGCGCGCGACCGTTGCTGCTGACGGCATCTTCGGCGCGATGCTCGGTCCGTGGTCGGCGGGCAGCGGCCTACAATTGTTGTTGATGCAAGCGAACCGCGCGGTGGGCTGGCCCACCGGGCGCATCGTTCGGGGCGGGCCGGCCGGCCTGGCGCGGGCGTTGGAGCAGGCGGCGATTCGAAACGGCGTTGACATCCGCACGGGTGACGGCGCGCAGGAGATCACCGTCAAGGACGATCGCGCGGTCGGCGTCACGCTATCCAGCGGCGCTGTCGTTGAATCGAGAGCGGTGATCTCCGCGGTCGATCCGAAACGAACCTTTCTCACCTTGTGTGATGCCGAGCATCTACCGCCGGAATTCCTCTGGCGAATCAAGCATTACCGCTCGCGCGGCACGCTCGCCAAAGTCAACCTGGCCCTCTCGACCTTGCCGGCTTTCGCCGGCGCGACCCAAGAGATGCTCGCCGGGCGAGTGCGCCTCGCACCCGATCTCGATTACCTCGAGCGCGCGTTCGATCATGCGAAGTACGGACGGTTTTCGCCGCACCCGTGGATCGAGTTCACCGTCCCGTCGATTGTCGATCCCGGTCTGGCTCCGCCGGGCGCACACGTACTGTCGGCGTACGCGCAGTTCGCGCCGTATGCGCTTCGCGAGGGAGACTGGCATTCGTCGCGCGACGCCTTCGGCGACAGCGTGGTCGAGACACTGGAACAGTACGCTCCGGGGATCAGGTCGTCGATCGTGGCGGCCGAGACGCTCACGCCGCTGGACTTGGAACGCGGCTGGGGGCTCAGCGGCGGGCAGATCTTCCACGGCGAGTTGTCGCTTGACCAGTTCTTCACGATGCGGCCGCTGTTGGGCTACGGCCACTACGCCACGCCGCTGCGGGGCCTGTTTCTGTGCGGCAACGGCACCCATCCCGGAACCGGGCTTACCGGCGGGTCCGGACTCAACGCCGCGCGAGAAATCAGCCGATCGTTGTCGTAAGCTGAAAGCCGCCAGCCAGCGTCTAATCAAGCGCTGAGGAGGAACGATGCGCGTGACCGGCGCCCTCTTGTTTGCTCTCTTGTTTGCTCTCTTGCTTGCTGCGCGACCGCTGCTTGCACAAACCGGCCCGGGGCAAGTCGGCCCTCCCACGCAAACGTCGCAGCCAGGTCCGGCCACTGGAGCACCAGGTTCACCTCAACGAGCTCCGGCGAGGCCGCTCCGTCCCGGTGAGACACCGCCAAAGGGCACGGCGGTGATCAAAGGACAGGTCATCGTCGGCGGCACCGGTACGGCGGTGCGTCGCGCACAAGTTCGCGCGATGTCGATGGAGGGCCGCGGTGGCGGCGTGACCAGCACCGACAACAACGGAGCGTTCGAGATCAAAGATCTGCCGGCCGGACGTTACACGGTCACGGTGATGAAGGGCGGCTATGCGCAGGCGCAGTTCGGTCAACGCCGTCCCGGCGACCCCGGCACGCCAATCGATCTCGCCGACGGACAGACGGCCGAGAAGGTGAATTTCATCCTGTCACGCGGCGGCGTGATTGCCGGCACGATCGTCGACGATGGCGGCGAGCCGGTGTCGGGCGCGCAGGTGTCGGCGATGCGCTATCAATACATGGGTGGCACGAGGCGGCTGATGCCGGGCGGCGGCGAAGGATCGTCAGATCGTACCGACGATCGCGGCGGGTTCCGACTGTTCGGTCTGGCTCCGGGCGATTACTTCGTGACCGCGAACTACCGGGGCAACACCTTCATGGCACCCGGCATGACCAGCACGGAATCTGAGGCGTTTGCGCCGACGTATTTTCCAGGGACACCAAACGTCGCCGAAGCCACGCGGGTGACGGTGAAGGCCGGTCAGGAAGTCAGCGGCGCCAGTTTCGCTTTGATCGTCGCGCGCATGGCGCGCGTCCGGGGCCGCGCGCTGAATTCGCGCGGTGAACCCTCTGGCGGATACATGGCGATGCTGGCGCCAGCGGATATGTTCGGCGGCGGCATCGGCATGAACATGAGCAACGCCATGGTCGCCAGTGACGGAGCGTTTGAGTTCGCCAACGTGGCGCCGGGCCGCTACAACCTCAACCTGCGCCCGCCGGGCATGCAGAGCCCGACCGCGGAGTTCGCGACGCTGCCGATTACCATCGGCAGCGAGGACGTGGACAACGTGATTGTCACGACTCACACCGGTGCGGTGGCGCGGGGCGTGGTGCTGACCGATGACGGATCGGCGCCGTCGTTCCGGGCCGAGCAGGTGCAGCTTTTCCCGGGCATGCTGGAGCCGACGCCGATGATGATCTCGCCCGGGATGAATCGCATCAACGACGACTTCACGTTCGAGATGACCAACCTGTTCGATCGACGCGTGTTCCGCGGCAGCGCCGGTGGACAGAACTCGGGCTGGTACCTGAAAGCGGTGTTGTTGGACGGCGAGGATGTGACCGACACCGGCATCGAGTTCACGCCGGGCCGCAGCTACGACGGCATTCAGGTGGTGTTCTCACGAAAGACGACGGACCTCTCCGGGCTGGTGACCGACGATCGCGGCCACCCAGTCCTGGATGCGACGGTCGTCGTTTTTCCCGCGAATCGTGACCGGTGGAATTTCCAGTCGCGTTATGTTCGAACGGCACGGCCTGACACCAATGGCCGCTATAGCTTCAAGAGCCTGCCGCCCGGGGATGATTATTTCGTCATCGCCGTTCAGAATCTCGAACAGGGACAAGGCAGCGATCCCGAGTTCCTTGCGAGAGCGAGAGAGGAAGCGAAGGGATTCTCACTGAATGAAGGTGAAACGAAGGCGGTAGACATACGGCTGTCGCCGCTTGTTCCGTAACGGTGCCTCGTGCCTCGTGCTTTGGTGCCTGGTGCGTTGTGCGCACGTTGCCAACGGTGCCAGTGGTCGTAACGTCATAATCGGTACTGTGAACAGACATCTTGCCATCGTGCTCGTTCTGATCGCGTTTGCCGGCAGCGCGTTCGCGCAACCTCCCCAGCCCCTACCGGGCGCGGCCGGTCGCGGGCAGCGTCCGGCGCGCGCGGCGCAACGCGTCGACGCGCCGCGCGGCGCGTCGATCATGCGCGGGCAGATCGTCGCCGCCGACAGCGGCACGCCGATTCGTCGCGCTCAGGTCCGCGTCACCTCACCCGATGCGCGCGAGAGCCGTGTCGCCACCACCGATGGGCAAGGGCGGTTCGAGATCAAGGAACTGCCGGCCGGCCGATACACGATGACCGCCAGCAAGGGCGGCTTCGTGTCGCTGCAATTCGGCCAGCGCCGGCCGTCGGAGTCGGGGACGCCAATCGAGCTCGGCGACGCGCAGACCATCGACAAGATCACGATCGCGCTGCCGCGCGGCAGCGTGCTCGGCGGTCGCGTCACCGACGAGTTCGGCGAGCCGGTGGCGAACGCGAGCGTGGCGGCGTGGCGCTACGCGTTTGCGGCCGGCGCGCGGCGCATGGTGCCCGCGCCAGGCGCGAACGCGCGAGACACCACCGACGATCAAGGGAACTACAGGCTGTTCGGACTGCCGCCGGGCGAGTACTACGTCAGTGCGACGCTCCGAAGCGGCGGGCAGGAGATCACCGATCCGGCAGGTGAGCCGTCAGGATACGCGGCCACCTACTACCCCGGCACCACGAACATCGCCGAGGCCCAACGCGTCACGCTCGCCGTCTCGCAGGAAAACATCGGCATCCACTTCGGCCTGATCGCCACGCGATTGGTGCGCGTGAGCGGACAGGTGATCATGTCGAATGGCGCACCGGCGCTGAATGGCAACGTGATGCTCGCGCCGGTGAGCAGCAGCGGCGGCCGCGCGATGATCATGCAGCAGGGTGGCGCCGGCAATCGCATCGATCAGAGCGGCGCATTCCGGTTGCCGAACGTCGCACCGGGACGATATCAATTGCAGGCCCGCGCCGGCGGGCGCCAGTTCGAGCTCGCGCGCATGGACCTGGTGGTCGGCGGCGAAGACGTCGAAGGCATCACGCTGGTCACCGCCCCGGGCGCCGTGATCACCGGCAACGTCGTCAGCGACACCGGCGAAGCGTTCGACTTCCGAGCCTCGCAGCTGCAGGTGTCGGCGCGCAGCGCCGCGCCGGACACGCAGACCATCGGTCCGCCGAGTGGCGGCTCCCGCATGGGCGACGACTGGACGTTCACCCTGCTCAACGTCACCGATCCGATCATGATTCGGGCGTCGTCGCCACAAGGCTGGGTGTTGAAGTCGGTGTCGTTCAACGGCCAGGACATCACCGACACGCCGATGGAGTATCCACCCGGACAAACGATCACCGGCGTGCAGATCGTGATGACGAAGAAGATCGCAACCGTGTCGGGAGCCGTGACCGACGCCCGCGGGAATCCGATCCTGGATTCCACCGTGGTGGTGTTCCCCGCCAACGACAGGCTGTGGATGTATCAGTCGCGATTCATCAGGGCAGCTCGTCCGGACCAGGACGGCCGCTACCGCATTGCCGGGCTGCCGAGCCCGGAACAGTACCTGCTGATCGCGGTGCAGAGGCTCGAGGATGGCCAGGCCGGCGACCCCGATTTCCTGGCATCGGTGCGCGATGCGGCCACAAAACTCGAGCTGGGAGAGGGCGAAACGAAGGCAGTAGACGTTAAACTGGCGTCTCAGAGGTAGCCCTAAGGGAAAGGCGCGAGTCATGAGCATGCGTTGCAAGCAATGCGCGGAAGCGTTTCCGAAAAACCAGCCCTTTGACGTGTTCGAGTTCCGGCGGCATAAATTCCTCCCCGCCGATCCCGACGGCATGACCCACAGCCAGGTGATCGAAGACGGTGGCATGTTCTGCTCGCGCAAGTGCCTGACCGATTTCCTCAGCTCGCGAGACAAGTCCGGCGTGTTCGATCTCGGCGGACTACGCAAGCGGCTGCAAGAAGAAGGGAAAATGCCGCCGACTCAGAAGTAGTCGGCGTGCCAATACACCACTTCCGCCGCCGCGAGCGGCGGAAGCGGGAGAATCCGATCGCGCAGCGGTCGAATCATCAGCACTTCCTGCGTCGGCGTTGACGTCACCACTTGCATCTGCGGCGGCACGAAGTCGTGCGGCCACCAACCCTTGATTTCAGGAACCTGTTCGCCCGGGTGACGCGCCAGCATCACCTGCAGCATGGCGCCGACGCGCGCGCCGGACGGATCGCGGTCGCCGGCTTCCTCGATCATCCAGCGGCCGTTCTCGGCGGTGCACACGAGATACGCCGCGGCCTGATGCCCTTCTTCAACCACCAGAAACTCGGTGTCGCGCCGGCCGATCGGCGCCAGACCCGACGCGAGCCGCTTCTTCGTGATGCCGTAGCGGATGAAGTCCTCGCCGCGCTCGACGGTGAGGCGGGCGCTGCTGGATCGCGCGGCACTCATTTCGACGATCGCCGGCAGATCCTTTTCATCGCCGCTTCGCACCAGCATGGCGGGCGCGCCGCCGCTTTTGCGATCAACGGTAAACGTAGATTCGAGTAACGGCACAGGCACGAAATCGAGCCGCTCGTAGTACGCCGGCGCGATCTCGGAGAACAGCAAGGCGAACTCCTGCCCTTCCGTGACGGCAGTGTCGAGCATGCGCGTCACGAGCTCACGCGCGAAGCCGCGGCCGCGATGCGCGGCGGCGGTGAAGACGGCGCCCACACCAAGGGCGCGGCGAATGCGGCCGTCGACGCGAAGCGCGAGGTCGTAGCGTTTGGCGCTGGCGAGCACGTGCGGTCCGTCAACGAGCGCCACGCGATCGAGATGCGCCTGTCCCCACGGTGTTTTCAGCTGCGCCGTCCATTGCTTCGCGTAGTTCTCGCGCGACAAGCCGTCATTCCACAGCGGGAATGTGTCGTTGAGGACGTGCTCGAGCACCGGGCCCGCGGCGGGGATGACGTGAAGCGGCACTCTGCTATTGTGCGGCTACGGAGCGTAGAGCGAGACGATGTCCAGTTTTTCCATCCGCTCGAAGTCACTATCGAGCGACCACACCAGGCCGCCAATCTCGGCGGCAAGCGATGCGATCAATAAGTCACTGATGCTGAATCGATGACCGGCATCTGCGGCTCGGGTGATCCAGGCTGGAAGCGGCAGCCAGGTTTCCTCGGTGGCGACCAACTGTGGGAGCGCGCCGAACCTGCCTAGGAAACCCCTTCGCTGATGCCTGGCAACGCCAGCCAACAACTCGAGTCTGACTGGGCGGGCCAAAGCAATCTCGTCGGCGTCTATCAGTCGCTCGAGAACAGCCGCAATCGGCGCCTGACGCGACGCCGCGACCCACACCGACGTGTCGACCACGATCATAGGTCGCGCAACGCCGCTCGTTCCCGCTTGCGCAGGTCGGTCGGATCGTGTTCAAACTCCATCTTCCTGATGAACACTTTCAGATCCTGAAGCCGCGACCTGCGGACCACTTCCTTCAACGCAAAAATCACGGTGTCGGTCTTCGACTTGAAGCCGATCGCCACTTTTGCCTCGTCAACCAGTCCCGCCGGCAGGTCCAGGGTGGTGCGCATAAGATGATGCTATTTCGTATGCCTGGGAGATGTCAATTCCGCCCTCAGTCAATGCATCTGCCGCCCGCGACAGTCGTCGGAAACCACATATAATTCGGCGTTTAAGGGGGCTCGCATGCGCTGGTCTTCGGTCGTGCAGGCAGCAGTGGTCGCGGGCGTCACCGCTGCGGCGGTGACATTCTTTTCAGGACCGGGGGTGACCGGTCAGTCGCGCACCGGTGCCATCCCGCGAGTGAACGGCAAGCCCGATCTCAACGGCATCTGGCAGACCATCAACACCGCGAACTGGGACATCCAGGCGCACAGCGCGAAGCCGGCACTCGCCATGCGGCCGGGCCCGGTGGTGGCGATTCCGGCCAGGGAAGTTCTGGCGTTCGGCGCGGTCGGCGCCGTCCCGGGCGGCCTGGGCGTGGTCGAGGGCGACGAACTCCCTTACACGCCGGAAGGTCTGAAGAAGAAACTCGAGAATCAGGCGAACTGGCTGACGGGAGATCCGGAAATCAGGTGTTTCCTCCCCGGCGTGCCGCGGGCCACATATCAGCCGTTTCCATTTCAGATCACGCACAGCAACTCGGCGTTCTTCATCGCCCATGAATTCGCCGGAGCCGTCCGCAACATCTACTTGAAGGACCCGGGACCGCCGCAGATCGACAGCTGGATGGGAATCTCGCACGGGGTGTGGGAAGGCGATACATTCGTCGTCCGCACATCCGGATTCAACGATCAGACGTGGTTCGATCGCGCCGGCAATCACCACTCCGATCAATTGAAGGTGACGGAGCGGTTCGCGATGACCGACGCCGATCACATCACCTACTCGGCGACCATCGAGGATCCGCAGACGTTCACGCGGCCCTGGACGATGAGCATGCCGCTGTATCGGCGGGTGGAACGCAACGCGCAGCTCGGGCAGTTCAAGTGCGTCGAGTTCGTGACGGAACTGATGTACGGCCATCTGCGGAAGGAGCCCGTGAAATGAGAACCGCTGCTATGACCGTTGCCGTCGTCGCGCTCGGCGCGATGTTCAACTCGCCGTTCGACTCGCCCTTCGACTCGCAATTCGGATCCATCGGATCCGTATTGCACGCTCAGGGCAGCTCCGGACGGCCGAACGCGATTCCCCGGATGCCTGACGGCCGTCCGGATCTGCAAGGCAACTGGACCAACGCCACGATCACGCCGCTCGAGCGTCTGGGCGCCAACCTGCCGCTCAACCTGACCGAGGACGTCGCGCGCGAAGAAGAGCGGAAGATTCGCGCGGCTCTGGAATTCCGCGAGCAGGACAGCGACCCGAACCGGCCGGCGCCACCGGTTGGCGGCGAGCTGCGCAAGAGTCCGAACGCCGAACCGTCGTATCTCGAACGCGTGTGGCAGGGCGGCGCGGGAGCCGTCGGCGGCTACAACTCGTTCTGGATCGATCCCGGTGAGCACGTGCTCCGCGTCGACGGCCAGGCCCGCAGCTCGATCCTGATCGATCCGCCGAACGGCCGCGCCCCCGGCGTGACCGATGCCGCGAAGGCGGCCATGGCGAAAGCCGCGGCGGTGCGCAAGACCCAGGGCAGCGAGTTCGATCATCCCGAGCTGCGCCCGCCTGCGGAGCGCTGCCTGACGTCATTCGGCCGCAATGCCGGTCCGCCGATGCTGCCGAACTACTTCTACAACAACAACTACACCATCGCGCAGTCGAAAGACACGGTGGTGATCACCAGCGAGATGGTGCACGACGCGCGCGTGATCCGGATCGGCGGCACGCATCCGCCGTCAAGCGTGCGGTCGTGGTTTGGCGATTCGATCGGCCGCTGGGAAGGCGACACGCTGGTGGTTGAAACGACGAATTTCAATCAGCAGGGAAACTTCCGCGGGGCCTGGGAGAACCTCAAGGTCACCGAACGGTTCACGCGCAAGGACGCGAGGACCATCAACTATCGCTTTACGGTCGAAGACGCGACCTGGTTCACGGCGCCGATGACGGGCGAGCTGGTGTTCAACATGATGGCGCCGGGTGAGCTGGTCTACGAGTACGCGTGCCACGAGGGCAACTACGGCCTCGAGGGTGTGATGAAGGGCGCGCGCGCCCAGGAAGCGGAAGCGGCAAAAAAAAAGACGCAGCAGTAGCCGCCGCCCCGGAGGGGCGGCAAGACAAAGACGTGACCGTCGACTCATTGCGCACACCCGCGGTCCTGATCGATCGCGCGCGTGCGTTCCGCAATCTCGATCGGATGCAGGCCGCCGCGAGCGCCCGCGGCATCCGGCTGCGCCCGCACGCCAAAACGCACAAAAGCCCGGTGGTGGCGCGCTGGCAGATCGACCGCGGCGCGGTCGGGATCTGTTGCGCGAAGCTCGGCGAGGCCGAGGTGTTCGCGGCAGCCGGGATCGCCGACATCCGCCTCCCCTATCCACTCAACCCCGCCAACGCCGATCGGCTCATCGCGCTGCTCGATCGCACGCATCTCTCGTTCATCGTCGATCATCCGATGGTGGCGCGACAGTGGTCGCAGGCATTGACGCAGGCGCGGAAAGAAGTGGAGGTGCTGGTCAAGGTGGATGTGGGGTTCCACCGCTGTGGCATCGACCCTTCGGCGGCGGGCACGGTAGCGATGATCAAACAGGTGGCCTCGCTGCCGGGGCTGCGATTCAAGGGCCTCCTCTCGCACGCCGGGCACGCCTACCACGCGCACTCTGAGGACGAGCTCTGCCGCATGGCGAACGATGAAGCGGCCACGCTTCGGGATCTCGTCGCACAGTGCCGCCGCGCCGGGGTCAGCGTTGAGGAAGTCAGCGCAGGCGCCACGCCGCCGGCGCGGTTCTCGCTGCAGCAGGACGGGTTCACCGAGTTCCGGCCCGGCAACTACGTGTATTTCGATCGCACGCAGGTCGCACTCGGCGCCGCCACGCTGGCCGACTGCGCGCTGACCGTCCTCGCCACCGTGGTCAGCAAGCCGTCGCCCGACCGCATCATTCTCGATTCAGGCAGCAAGACGCTGACCAACGACGGCGCGCGCGGGTTCACGCCGACGCCCGGACATGGCGCGGTGCTCGATCGCGACGGCGCAGTGGACGGCAACCTGCTCGTCGAGCGGCTGTCCGAGGAACACGCCACGGTGAAGGTGGTGAACGGTTCGACGCCGCTCGAGCCCGGCGACCGCGTGCGAATCGTGCCGAATCATTCGTGCGTGGTCTCGAACCTGGTCGACCAGGCGTGGCTCGTCGACGGCAACGCCGTGGAGCCGTTGCCGATTGCCGCGCGCGGGCGCATCTCGTAATACACTGTGGCCGTGGCACCCAAGACCGACACCGCTGGCGAAGCGCTTGGCATGGTGGAAACCCGCGGGCTGGTGGGCATGATTGAAGCCGCGGACGCAATGGTCAAGGCCGCCAACGTGATTTTCGTCGGCTGGCAGAAGGTCGACGCCGGTCTCGTCACCGCGATCGTACGAGGTGATGTCGGGTCGGTGAAAGCCGCGACCGACGCCGGCGCCGCCGCGGCGCGCCGGGTTGGCGAGCTGGTCGGCGTTCACGTGATTCCCCGCCCCGCCGACGATCTCGAAAAAGTGTTTCCGATGTTGCGCCAGAAGGCGTAAGCGGTTACGACGCCGTGCGCTTTTCGGATGCCGCAGGCGCCTTCGCCCGTCGACGCGCGGGACGCTCACGCGCAATAATCTGCCGCAGCTTCAGATCCCCGCCCATGATCATCAACGGTTGTGCGGCATTGTCGAGAATGCTGAACAGATCGCCTTGCGCGGTGCGGGCGTAAATGTTCTCGCCATCGATGTAGAGCGTCACCGGCCCGCCGCCTTCGATGGCGTCGTAGAGGCGCGTCTTGAAGCGCGCCTTCAACACCTGCAGCAGCTTGCGGATCCGCGCGACGGTGAATCCCTTGCGGCGCAGATCGGCGAGCACCATCAGTTCGAGCAATTCGATCGGCGTGTACCGGCGCTCGGTGAAGCCGCCGGCCTCGGTTTTCTGGGACGGCACTGCGGGCGGGAAAAAATTGCGCTGCGCCCACCATTGCAGTTGCCTCGCCGTCAGCCCCGTCAGCTGAGCAACCTCGCGCGATGAGTAAAGCTTCTTGAGCTTCATCAGGGTCTTGGGACGTGGGTCCTGGGTCTTGGTTTACCCATCGCCAAACTCCTCAAGATGCGGAAGATTGCCAGCGACCGCCTCGGCCATCGCGGCGCCGTCGAAATCCTTCTCGGTGAGGCCGCCTTCCGAATGCGTCGAGTAACTCAGGATGACGCGCTTGTAGTGAATCTCGATGTCGGGATGATGGTCGGCTTCTTCAGCGCCGGGTACGAGCGCACTGACGAACAACACCGCCTCAGGAAAATCCTGGAAGACGAACTGTTTGCGAATGGCCTTGCCTTCGAGCGTCCAGCCGTCTAGCGACTTCAACCGCTCGGTGATCTCCTGGGGTTTCAGCACCGCCACGCGGAGGATGTTACATCCTTCCGTGACGCGCGGGATCGAGATCGCGCAATGCCGGATCGCTCATGGAGCCGAGCAGCAGCTGGCTGATCAAATGCGCCGTCAGAGGCGCCAGCAACACGCCGTTCCGGTAGTGCGCGGTGGCGTAAATCAGACCGGGAACGGCGCGCGATGGACCAAGTATGGGGAGGTCGTCTGGCCCTCGTGGCCGGAGCCCGGTGCGCACGTCGATCACCTGCGCCTGTGCCAACGAAGGCACCAACTCGGCCGCGGCCGCTCGCAACTGCTGCACGGCTTCGGGGGTGTGGCTCTCATCGAAGCCGACGTCCTCGAGCGTGGCGCCCACGAGTATCGAGCCGTCGGGCCACGGCACCAGGTAGCCGTTCGGTCCCCAGAGCACGCGCCGGATGTCGCCCGGCTTGCTCTGAAGTTGAATCAGCTGGCCGCGAATCGGGGTCACCGGCACTCGATCGGCATCCTGTACCGCGATCTGCGACGACCAGCTGCCTGCCGCGAGGACCACGCGATCGGCATCCCACCGCGACGCGGCCGTCTGCACACTGACACGACTGCCAGGCAACGGGGAAATCCGGATCGCGCCGACGTCGTTCATGAACTGCGCGCCGAATTTCTCGGCTGCCAGCGCTGCAGCCAGGGTCAGCGATGTGACGCCGACAAAGCCGTGCATCGGAATGTGCAGTGCGGCGAGCGCTCGACTGGACGCGAGCGGCTCGATGTTGTGGAATCCCATCTGCAACCAAGCCGCGAAATCGATGCGCTCGCTCTGTAGCAGTGCAGTCCGAGCGTTCAGGCGCCGAAGGTCGGCATCGCTGAACGCCATCTCGAACGTGCCGGTGCGCTGGTAGACGATGTCCTGACCACTGTCGATGCGCAGTTGATCGACGAACGTGTCGTACATCGCCAGGCTGCGCGCCCCGAGTTCCCGCAGCGTCTGGTCGTGACCTTCGATGTAGGGAGCGAGAATGCCCGCCGAGGCGCGCGAGGCGCCTTGACCCGGCGCGCGCGTCTCGAGGACCTGAACCCGCGCGCCGGTTTTGGCTAGCCCGTAGGCGATCGTGCAGCCGACAACGCCCGCACCGACGACGATAACGGAAGAGGGCACTGCCTCATTCTGCTATTGGTCAGAAGCTGATTGAAGCTCCCACTTCAACCCGCCGCGCCGGACCCGCCGAGGTCGCCTGGCCGAAGAACGGCGACAACATGTTGCCGACGAACGCGTTGTAGTTCGTGCGGTTGAACACGTTCTGGACGTTGAGGAACAGGTCGAGCCGATATCGGGCGTTGCCGCCTTCCATCACCACCATCTGCGGACCGTCGCCGCCCGGACCTCCAGGGCCGCCGCGTTGATTCATCGCGCCGCCCGACGGGGGCGGGGGCGGTGGGATGGGCAGGTTCGGCGGGCCGGAGCGCACGCCGCCGAGGCCGATCGACTTGTTGATGCGCATGTTCGACGTCCACGCGGCCGCACCGCGGCCGCTGTTGCGCGAAACGCCCGGCGCACGATCGTTGAACACGGAATCACCATTGCTGTCGAGGCCGGTGGTGATGTTGTACGGCAATGCCGACGACCCCTGGATGCCGATGCCCATGCGCACGCCGCGGCCGAGCGGCGTGTTGAAATTCAGGAACAGGCGGTGGCGAACGTCCTGCGCGGACGGCCCCCAGTCCGCATCCGGATTCGTACTATCAGACGGCAGCAGCGTCGGCGTGTCGGCGAAGTTCCGCGCGCTGGCCAGCTGGTACATCACCATGCCCATCATGCGCCGCGGGATGTATCGCGCATTCAACGCCAGGGTGAAGCGATCCAGCGCCCGCTCGCCGGTCGATTGAATCTCGGTAATGTTGCCGAACACCGGATCGGGACGCACGCCGTTCACCGGCGTGTTGACATTGACCGAGCGCAGCGTGTTGCGACCACGCGTCCACATGTAGTCGGTACGGAAGTCCATCCACGGCGTCAGCGGCTTTTCGAGGCCGATCGACGCCTGCTGGATGATCGGCTGTTCGAGCGAGGCCGATCGAATCACGCTGGGCGGCGGGCCCGCGCCGGCGCCGTCGGTATACGGGAACGCCGGGTTCTGCACGATGACGTCGAGCTGGTGATTGCCGTCGACGCGAATCGTCTGCTCGTAGACCCCCGCGTCATACCAGTCGTAGAAGATGCCGTAGCCGCCGCGCAGCGTGGTGGTGCGGGTCGCACTCCACGTGAAGGCGGCGCGCGGCGCGAAACTCCATCGCGTATCCACTTGTGTTTGCACTTCCTGGCGGACGCCGAGGCTCAGTTGCAGCGTCCGCGACGGGCGGAAGTCGTCCTGGATGAACCACCCGGCCTTGACCTGCGAGTAGCCGACCACCGGATCGCCGGTGCGAATCGTATAGGTCGCCGGCCGGCCGAGCACGTAGTTCTCCATGCTGGTGAAGGTGTAGGTGCCGAACGCGTTGGCGCGTTGATCGCTGTTCCACCAGCCCGCCTCGAGGAGCAGGCCGGTACGGAACGAATGGCGGCGGCCGATCGTGAAATCGAAGTTCTGCGCGATCTCGATCTCGCGCGCGCTCCGGTCGCCCATCTGGCCGGCGCCGCCGGCGTTGAAGGCGTCGTTGACGCGAATCGTCGCCGCCGTCGACGAGGACGTCGTCGACAGGACTGAATCGATCACCGAGAAGCGGAACTCGCCGAACACTTTCTTCCCGATCACGCTGGTCGAGCGGACGCGGAAGACGTTGGTGCTGTTGTCCACCGCATAGGCGCGCTCGGGCAGATCGAAGTCGCCCACACCCAGGTTGCTGCGATCGTTGTGCCGCCGCGTGAACTCCAGCTGCAACTGACCGTTGACGCCGACCTGCTGCTCGACGCGGGCGTTGAAGTTCATGGCATCGGTCGGCGCCAGCGCGAGCTGATTCACCTGACCGGCCGGCGACTGCGCGACGATGGTGCGAGAGTCGTACGAGCTGTTGCCGTCGAACGACATGCTGAACCCGGTCTTGCCCTTCGCGATCGGGCCCTGGAAGTTGACCATGTAGCGCCGCATCTGCTCGGGACCCTTCTCCCTGGCAAACGCGTTGGTGGCGTTCAGCGACTCGTCGCGGAAGCCGAAGTTGGTGTGGCCACGCCACCCGCCCAGGCCGGGCTTGGTGATCACCTCAACCCGAATCATGCCGGCCTCGTGATACTCGGCCGAGAACGAGTTGGTGTGAAAGCGGATCTGCTGAATCTGATCTTTCGGCGGCAGCCGGCCGCCGCGGAAACCATTGACGAAGATCTGCGCCCCGGGGCCGGCCATGCGCATCAGTTCTTCGGCCATCTCATCGGGATCGTCGGGCAGCGAATCGATCTGTTCCTGCGTGAGCGTTTGCGTGAAGCCGTTGTCGCGCCGATCGGCGGCAGTCTTGTCTTCGACCACTATGGTCTGCTCGATCGTCGCCAGCGCGAGACGAAGCGTCGTGCGGTTTTCGCCGCGGCGGACCGTGAATGGCGTGGTGATGGTCCGGAAACTCTCCGCGGACGCTTTGACCTGATAGGCGCCGGGCGTCAGGTTCTCGAATGTCGCCACACCACGATTGTCGACGGTCGCCATCTGCTCAACACCGCGGGCATCGACGATCGAGACCTGCCCGATGATCAGCGCCGCCTCGGTCTGATCGAGCACGGTGACGCGCAATGTCGCCCCCACGCCCGTGCCCTGAACGACCTGCGCGACCGCCGTCGGCGCCAACACGGCGACGAGACCCGCCACGACCAACAATTGCCTCACGATTCGATTCATCACACTCGTTCTCAAGTCAACAGCTCACCAGATCAACTGATCAACAGAATTGTTATTTCTTGTCCCAGAAGTCTGCCTTGATCGACGGGTTGACCTTGTACTTCTCAATCGTCCACTCCTCGTTGGGCTCGCCATCGAGCGAGGTTTCGATCTTGTGCGGCAGCATCAGGCCATCGACCTTCTTGAAGTCGGAAAGGTGGAACGCGTAGGTGCCCATCTGCGGAGGGTTGCGCTTCATCTCTTCGAGCCGCTTCTGCACTTCCTCGGGTGACGGCGGCGGACCACCAGGTCCGCCAGGACCACCGGGACCACCGGGACCACCAGGACGGTTGTTGATCATCACCATCGGCTTCGGATCCTGGTACTGCACCATCAATGGCAGCTTCGTGCCTTGATCGATGAACAGCCGTAGCGTCCGTCCGGTCTCTTCCTTGGTCTCGAGAATGTCGGCCTTGCCATCCGGCGATTCCGCGACGCCCGCATCAACCCACTGCGTGCCCGCGTCGGCGATCAGCGCGGCAGTGAGGCGATACATCTGCACGCGCATGCGGCGTGTGCGGAGTTCGTTCTGCTGCTCGGGCGTCATCTGAGCGGAGCCAGGACCGCCACCGGTTTGCATCACGATTCGCATCCCGCCGCCCATGCCGCCGCGGTTCTGCGAGTCCTCCCACGACGTAGCGCCATTGAGCACCATCGTCCGCTCGATCAGCGGACCGCCGACCATGCCGCCCATCTGCATCTCTTCGAGCCGGTGCATCTTGTCGGGCCGCCCGAGCGTGACCGTCAGCGTGCCTTCCATATCGCGCCCGCCCATCGAACGGCGGAACGGTCCCTCGGCGCTGATCGCCTTGAGCCCGGTGACCTTGTCTTCACCGCCAAGCGCTTTGCGTGAGGCGCTGATGATGCCGGCGACGCGATCCTGCCCGTCCCGCCGTAGCTCGCCCGAGTGAGCGAAGGCGGACGCGGCCATCGGCGACATCGAGATCCCATCAACTCTGATGAACGACGCCACGAAAACGAGGGCGGCGAACGACGTAAACCTGCGCATGTGCACTCCTGTTCGGTTGCGGTTCCATTCGATATTACGACCATGGGGCCGGCGGCGACGTTAAGGCTGGGCAAAGCGTTTGTTAAGGATGTTAAATGCTTGATTTTGAGGGATTTATGCGCTTTTCACGCGTGCTAGACTTCCCTCATGATCCACGACGTGAAGACCCGCGTCTCGCCGGTGACGATCCTCGTCGCCATCGTGATGCTGCTCGTGCCCGCCCTGGCGTGGATGCAGTACCAGTGGCTCGGTCAGTTGAGCGAGGCCGAACGCGACCGGATGCAGCGCACGCTGCGTACAGCGGCGGCACAGTTTGCCAACGAGTTCGACAACGAGTTGTCTCGCACGCTCGTCAGCCTGCAGATCGACGGCGCAACGATCCGCGATCAGAACTGGGCTGCATACGCGCAGCGGTATGCGGCGTGGGCGGCCGGCGCCAGCGACGCGCGCCTGGTGCGCGATGTGTGGCTCGTCGACGCGTTGCCAGGGACGGTGCTTCCCGTTATCGGCAGCGACGTCCGTGTGCCGGCGGACCGTCTGCGCCTCCGGCGCTGGAACACGCAGTCGATGGTGTTCGACGATTCTGCGTGGCCTGAGGATCTGGCGCGGTTCCGCGACGCGCTGGCGTCGCGCTTCATCGGGCTGCAAATGCAGCGCGGCCGCGGCGGCGAGATCCATCGTGAAACGACGATGAGCATCTCGCTGGGAGATGATGCGACTTTGATCTCGCCGGTGACTTACATCGAGTTCCCGGACGATCATCGCGGCCCGCCAAAGATCGCCATCCTCGGTTTCACGATTGTGCGGCTCGATCCCTCGGTGATTCGCGAGACGTTGCTAGCGTCGCTGGCGGCACGCCACTTCAACAATCACGGCAGCGAAACGAACTACCGCGTGGCGGTGATGCGGCGCGAGGATTCATCGACGGTGGTGTGGGAATCGGAACCCGGCGCCGCGAAAGTCGTCGCCGTCAACCCGGATGTGGCGCAGCCGTTCATGGGGCCGCGGCCCGATCAGATGTTTGTATTCACGAGAGGCATGCGCGACGGGATCCCACCGCCGCCGCCACCCGCCTTCGCCGAGTCTTCCGCCTCCGCTCCGGCTACGGCGGGCAAGCCGGGGCCGGCCGGCATGGTCGAGCGCAGCGACAACAAAGTCGTGATCTCGATGGTCGAGCGCGAGGATCGCGTGAACGGCGGTCGCATCGTGACGCGCGCGGGCAGCCTTGGTTTCGACGGCCGGTGGATGTTGTTCGCGCAGCATCGCGCCGGATCGCTCGAGGCGGCGGTCGCCGCCATTCGTTTCCGCAACTTGTGGATCAGCTCGGGCGTGCTGATGCTGCTCACGGCCGCGGTGGGTTTGATCGTGGTGTCGGCGCGGCGCGCACAATCCCTGGCGCGGCAGCAGATGGAATTCGTCGCCGCCGTTTCGCACGAGCTGCGGACCCCGGTGTCGGTGATCGGCGCCGCCGCGGGTAATCTCGCCGATGGCGTGGTCGGCGATCCCCAACGCGTCCGCAAGTACGGCGAAACGATTCAAGGCGAAGCCCGGCGTCTCGCCGAAACCGTCGAGCGCGTTCTGCAGTTGGCGGGCATTGCGGCCGGCCGCGCCGCCGCGGCGCAAACGGTGATCGAACCCGCCGATCTCGTGCACGAAGCGATTGCGGAATGCCGACCTGAGATCGAAGCCGCCGGCGTCACCGTGGAGACGTCTATCGCCGACGACCTGCCGGCCGTCAGCGGGGATCGCGCGGCCTTGCGATCGGCGCTACGCAATTTGATCAGCAACGGCGTCAAGTACGGCGGCGCCGCCCGATGGATTCGCGTGTCGGCGAAAGGTCCCGAACCGGGTAGGCGCACTGTTCCTCCGGCTGTGGTCTTCAGCGTTGAAGATCGTGGCCTGGGCATCGACGCCGAAGACCGCAAGCACGTCTTTGAGCCGTTCTATCGCGGCCGGGAAGCCGTGGCGCAACAAATCCAGGGCAGCGGGCTCGGCTTGAACCTGGTGCTGCGCATCGCCCAGGCGCATGGCGGCTTCGTCGACGTGACGAGCGAAGCGGGCAAGGGCAGCGTGTTCACGTTGATGCTGCCGTCGGTGTCGAATCGTTCGAACGCAGAATCCGAGTCTCTCAACCTTGCCCGACAAGCGACTCCTTCTCGTTGAAGACGAGCCGGGCCTGCAGCTGGCGCTGAGCGATCGGCTGTCGTCCGAAGGCTACGCGGTGGCGACCGCCGGCGACGGCAACGCGGCGATCCAGCGCGCCACCGGCGAGCCCTTCGACGTCATCGTCCTCGACGTGATGCTGCCGGGTCGCGACGGCTTCGATGTGGCGAAGGCGATCCGTCAGCAGGGTATTCAAACGCCAATCCTGATGCTCACGGCGCGGACGCAGGTGGTGGACCGCGTCGTCGGCTTGAAGTTGGGCGCCGACGACTATCTGACCAAACCCTTCGAGACCATCGAGCTGCTCGCGCGTATTGAAGCGCTGCTCCGCCGGGCGCCCAGCAAAGTGTCGGGAGTTGCCCTCGAACGCTACCAGTTCGGCGACATTGCGGTCGATGTGCGGAAGGCTGAGGTGTCGCAGAACGGGCAACTCCTCGATCTGTCCGCGAAGGAGTTTCACCTGCTCAGGTACTTCATCGAGCATCGCGGCGCCACCATCTCGCGCGAGGAGCTGCTGCACGAAGTGTGGGGCTATAGCAACATGCCCTCAACGCGCACCGTCGACGTGCACGTGGCGTGGCTGCGTCAGAAGCTCGAACCGAACCCGCGCATGCCGCAGTACATCCTCACGGTCCACGGTTTGGGATACAAATTCGCCGGATAACGGCGATCTAGGTTTCTTCGCGGCGTATCCACTTGGGAACATCCGGCAATTTGACGGTCGCGAGCGTGTCGAGCAGGCGCGCCGGGTCGCTGTCGACGACAATCGCGGCCCGGTGCACCGGCTTGATGAAGCCTTCGCTCACCGCCGAATCGATGAACGCGGCGAGCGGTGCGTAGAAGCCGTTCACGTTCAACAACCCGCACGGCTTGCGGTGCAGGCCAAGCTGGGTCCAGGTCACTGCCTCGAAAAACTCTTCGAAGGTGCCGACGCCGCCCGGGAGCGCAACGAACGCATCTGATAACTCCGCCATCATCGCCTTGCGGGTGTGCATCGAATCCACGACGTGCAACACCGTGACGCCGGCGTGCGCGATCTCGCGCTCGGCCAGCGCCTGCGGAATCACGCCGATCACTTCGCCGCCGAGGTCGAGCACCGCGTCGGCCACCACGCCCATCAGACCGACGTTGCCCCCGCCATAGACGAGGCCGATGCCACGACGCGCCAGCAGCGCGCCCATCGCTCTTGCGGCCTCCGCATACGCCGGCTGATTACCGACACTCGATCCGCAGAACACGCAAATGCGATTCATCCAGAGAATTCTCCACAGATTTCACTGATTACGCTGATTGGAAATACATGGTGCGATAAAATTCGTCCACTTTGGCCAAGGCAAAGGCTCCCAAGCAACGGCAGACGAGCGCGGCAGCCTACGTTCACCCGGAACAGGAGGCCGCGTCGCGTCCCGACGTCGGAACTCAGGCGAATTTCCGCAAGAAGAAGCCGCCGGCCACATATCGATACGACTCGTCGTTGAGCCCGGCCCTAGACTGGGACGGTCGAAACCGGTCGCGCGAGCTTGGCGAGTGGCTGCTGGAAGTGATTGAGAAGGCGGCAGCGCTACCCGCCCCCCATCAGTTCAGAGAGCCGCAGACGTTCAAGTCCGGCAACGGCACTTCTGAGATCTCGATTGTGTCGTTGGCCGAGGCGGTTGCCGCGCTGAAACGCCTCGGGAAGCCGTTTCTCAACTGGGCGGGCAGGGCCGAACGGCTGTCGTTCGACGTGCCCACGCTGCCGCTGTTCGTCCACGAACGCCTTTCGACCAAGGCCATCGTCGACACGCTGGTGGGACACAAGAGCGACAAACAACTCGACATGCTGTCGCTGTTCGGCGATCCGCAGCGATCGATAACCGACCAGGTGCTGCGCGCCTACGAACACAAGGACCAGTGGGTGAATCGCATGATTCTTGGCGATTCACTGGTGGTGATGAACTCGCTGCTTCAGTACGAGGGCCTCGGCGGTCAGGTTCAGATGATTTACATCGACCCTCCGTACGGCGTGAAGTTCGGCAGCAACTTCCAGCCGTTCGTGCGCAAGCGCGACGTCGCACACAACCACGACGAAGACCTGACGCGCGAGCCGGAGATGGTGAAGGCGTATCGCGACACGTGGGAACTGGGTCTGCACTCCTACCTGACCCACATGCGCGATCGCCTGCTGGTCGCGCGCGAGCTGCTGACCCCGAGCGGTAGCGTGTTCGTGCAGATCAGCGACGAGAACCTTCATCACGTCCGCGAATTGATTGATGAGGTCTTCGGAGCCGACAACTTCGTCGTAGTCATCTGTTACCGACGGCTGGGAACCATGGTTGGCGAGATGATTCAATCAAGTGCGCACTACTTACTCTGGTACGCTCGGGATCGAAGCGCACTCAGGTACCGAAAATTATTCGATCCACAGATTGCGGGAATTGGAACGGGCGATCACTACACGCAGCTTCAACATCGGCGGACTGGCGAGGTTCGAGCGATGTCATCTGACGAGCGTTTGAATCCGCTAATTCTGGGTGAGGAATGGAGACCGTTTCAACTTATCAGCCTTACAACAGGTGGTTTCCGCCCGAACACAACCATCGACTTTGAATTCGAAGGTCGAACCTATCATCCTGGGCCGAATAAGTGCTGGCGGACGACCAAGGAAGGCCTCGGCAAACTCGTTGAGGCGGGGAGAGTTGCGCGCGCCGGTGCCACATTGCGATACAAGCAGTTCTTGGATGATTTTCCGCTTACAGAACCGACGACCATCTGGACTGATACGGCTCGGGATCCCGAGAACTACTACGTTGTGCAAACGCCTTCGAATGTTGTTTCTCGTTGCATTCACATGACGACCGATCCGGGTGATCTCGTCCTTGATCCAACATGTGGCAGCGGCACCAGTGCTTTTGTGTCGGAACTGCTCGGACGACGTTGGATCACGATTGACACTTCGCGAGTTCCACTTGCCCTCGCCCGCCAACGAATTCTGACGGCCACCTTCGATTATTTCGAACTCAAGGAACCGCCTCGAGGACCCGCTGGCGGGTTTGTGTACAGGCGCAAACAGAACAAAAGAGGCGAAGAAGTCGGCGGAATTGTTCCCCATGTAACGCTCAAGAGCATTGCGAATGATGAGCCTCCGGAAGAAGAAGTGCTCGTAGATCGGCCCGAGGTTGATTCAAAGATCGTCCGCGTCACAGGTCCTTTCACGTTCGAAGCGACGATCCCAACCCCGGTGGACTGGGAAGGCGACGGCATCGAAGACTCCAGCAGCGAGCAGGCACAGTCGTACGGCTCGTTCGTCCAGCGGATGATCGAGGTGCTCCGGCGATCGCCGGTGCTGCACGTCGGCGGCGGCAAGACGGTTCAACTGGCCAACGTGCGGCCGCCGGCCAAGTCGCTGTCGCTGTCGGCGGAAGCGGTCAGCGTCAACGGCGATCACAGGCCGGTCGCATTCGTCTTCGGTCCCGAGAACGGCGCCATCAGCGAGAAGCTCGTGCACTCGGCGCTGACCGAGGCGCGCATCAAGGCCTACAGGCACCTCTACGTCGTCGGCTTCGCGATTCAGCCGCACGCACGGACGCTCATCGACAACGCCGATGCCATGGGGCTCGTGCCGGCCACCTACGTGCAGGCCACACCGGACCTGATGATGGGTGACCTGCTGAAGAACATGCGGTCCAGTCAGATCTTCAGTGTCTGCGGCCTGCCGGACATCGCGGTCCACAAGGTGTCGCCGGAAACGAAGGGCGGACCGGAACGGTACCAGGTGGAACTGCTTGGCCTCGACACGTTCGATCCGATCACCATGGTGCCCGACCATCGTGCCGGAGACGACGTGCCGGCGTGGTTCGTCGACACGGATTACAACGAGCTGTGCTTCCACGTATCGCAGGCGTTCTTCCCGCGCACCGGCGCCTGGAGCGATCTCAGGAAAGCACTCAAGGGAGATTATGACGACTCGGTGTGGGAACACCTCGCCGGCACCAGGAGCGCGCCGTTCACCACTGGCAACCACAAGCAGGTTGCGGTCAAGGTCATCGACGACCGCGGCAACGAATTGCTCGTCGTGAAGAAACTGCCGTGACGTCAGGAATCCGTTTCCTTTGTCGGACCGAGCGCGGGAAGCTGCGTCTTGGCGCACTTCATACTGATCGCGAGACCCTCGACCATGCGTCGCACCTGCCAGGCCGCCATCTCGTAGTCGCGACCTCCGGTTCCAGGGCCTTTAGGGAGCTTGAGCCACGTCGCGCCGCCAAACCGGATCCAACGGTGATGGGTTTTGAGCTCTTCCGACCACCCACCCGCACACAGGTCGAGCATCCGTTTGACATCGGACCACCAGAGGCTCGTGGCGCCCATCGGCGTCGATCAGGCGGCGACGAGGAGTTCCGGCTCGCTAATACGGTTCTGTTCCGGAGCAAGCTCGAGGTGCGAGACGACGACCCTGGCAGGCAGATCGGCTCGTTCGCGAGGCACGTCAACGTCGTCACGCACCGCCAGACGCGATGCGGCGACGGAACGCCGCCACTCGTCGATTGTTGCAGGTGCGGTCTGGTACACGAACCGTTCGACTTCAGCCTTGAACGCCTGGAACGTTTCGGCTTCCGCGGCAATGTCGAACAACGCTTCTGTAAACGTCTTTCGAAACGCCGCCTGTGCCTCCTCGCGCGTCGCGCCGCCGACGGCCATCCCACCCGGCTCGACGCCGGCCATCACGAATTCATCGTCCTCGCGCACGCACAACGCCCGGCCGGTGGTCTCGATCGTCGCGGCAAAGCCGCGGCCAAAGACCACATCGCGATAACGAAAAAACAACGGAATCGAGTCGAGCTCGAGCGTGAACGGAGACAGGGCCATAACAACGCCTCGGTCAGGATATCGGCAGATCGGCGAGCACTTGCACAACGAAAACGGCGACCGAGTTCGCCATCTACAGTCGTTATGGATGCGCTGCGACTCATCTGGTCGCGCCATCCAAAACACCATTATATCGTCGTCCCCCGCGGCGCCCGATGAGCACCGAGTTCGAGGTCCCCGAGCCGATCATCTGCTCGCCGTTCGAGGAGCCGGCCTGGCATTGGCATCTCGAAGAGGGACGAGAGCCGAGGAAGGAGGCGGGCCGGCGCCCGTCCGCGTATTTTTACCGCGAGCCGGTTGCTCGCGACGATGGCGAGGCCGCGGGTACAGCGGTTCCGCTGCCGCTGGTGAACCTGATTCGTGAGCGGGTCAAACAGTGGCGACATGACGATTACCCCGGCGCCACACGTACCACGCTGGAGTTGCTGCGATATTGGCGCCGCGACGGACGCCGGCACCGGCTCTTCTTTGCGCAACTCGAGGCCGCTGAGACCATCATTTTCCTGACCGAGGCCCGGCGCGACTACCTGCAGGGCGTGTCGATTCCGATCGATGAGCCGAGCGAACGCCAGCAGTCCGAACTTGGATACAAGGTGTTCACCAGGCACGCGTGCAAGATGGCGACGGGATCGGGCAAGACCACGGTGATGGCGCTCCTGGCGTCGTGGAGCATCATCAACAAAGTCCACGATCGCGGCAACGCCCGCTCCTCCGATGTGGTCCTGGTGGTCTGCCCCAACGTGACCATTCGCAACCGTCTTGCGGAGATCGATCCCCGACGGGGTGACAGCAGCGTGTATCGCACACGCGATTTGATGTCTGACGCGCACCTCAAAGACATGCAGCAAGGCCGGGTGCTGGTCACGAACTGGCATGTCTTCGAGCCGCACGGCACACAGGCTGGCGGCGTGTCGTCGAAGGTGGTCAAAGCCGGCGTACGCCTGCGCACTCGCGAATTCATCACGATAGGGGCGAAAACCACGACGGCGCGTGGCCGGCGGTACCTGACGCCGGAAGAATTCGAGAAACAGGTCGACGCGGGCATGCTGTCGGTCCTCGATCGCGAGGAGGACCGCGACGGCAACCTGTCGAAGGTGTACGTGGAATCGGAGCGCTACATCGAAAGTGATACGGCGCTGGTAAACCGGGTCCTGGGCAAGGATGTCGGCGGCAAGCAGAACATTCTCGTCATCAACGACGAAGCGCACCATGCCTACCGCATCCGGAAAGACGAGCCCGATCCGGACGAAGCCGATCTCTACGGCGAGGAGGATGACGCCGAAGACTTCTACAAGGAAGCCGGTGTGGGTCGAAGGCCTGGACCGCATTCACAAGCTGCGCGGCATCAACAAGTGCATAGATTGTCGGCGACGCCTTACTTCCTGGGGCGGGTCGGACAAGACAGCAATCGCCCGTTCCCCTGGGTGGTCAGCGACTTCTCTCTGACCGACGCGATCGAATCGGGATTGGTCAAGATTCCGCAACTCGCCGTCAGAGACACCTCGGGCGCCGCGGTTCCCGGATACTTCAACGTCTGGAAGTGGATCGTGCGGCAGCTGACGCCGGCGGAACGTGGAGGCAAGCGTGGTTCGCCGAAACCAGAAGCCATCCTGAAGTATGCAAATACTCCGATGGCCATGCTCGCTGGGCTGTGGGACCTGGTGCGCAAGGAATGGGAGGCTTCTGCCGATGATCCGAGGCCGCCGGTGTTCATCGTGGTCTGCAGGAACACGGCGATTGCGAAGGTCGTGCACGATTGGCTCGCCAACAACAATCCACCCTCAGCTGTGCCGAAGCACCATGTGACGGCCTTTCTGAACACGCCCGACCGTGTCAACACGATTCGCGTCGACTCCAAGGTTGTCTACGAGACCGACACCGGTCATGCGAAATCAGATGACGCCCAATGGATGCGGTTCACACTCGATACCGTGGGCCGGACATCGTGGCCCTCAGATCGACAGGGGCGGCCGCTCTATCCCGAGGGCTTTGAGGAACTTGCCAACAAGAAACACTTTCCATTGCACCCGCCGGGGCGGGATGTGCGTTGCATTGTGTCGGTGGGCATGCTGACGGAAGGATGGGACTGCAACACGGTGACCCACATCGTCGGTCTGCGCCCGTTCATGTCGCAATTGCTGTGCGAGCAGGTTGTGGGTCACGGACTGCGCCGGCGCACGTACGAGACGCGCGACAACGATTTCATGACCGAAGAGGTGGCGAAGGTTTTTGGCGTCCCGTTTCAAGTCGTGCCATTCAAGGCGAATCCGACAGCTGCACCAACCGAACCTTCTCGACGTCATCACGTGACGGCCCTGCCCGGACGAGCCCATCTGGAGATTCGGTTTCCCCGCATCGAGGGCTACCGTCAGGCGATCAGGAACCGCGTGCACGTGAATTGGGATTCGGTTGCCCCTCTGTTTCTGGATCCGCAGAAGATTCCGCCCGAGGTCGAGATGAAGGCGTCTCTTCCCACGAATTCAGGGCGTCCATCATTGACGGGACCGGGTCAACTTGCGCGTGTGGACCTGAGCCCGTACCGACAGGGTAAGCGCCTGCAGGCATTGGTGTTCGAAATGGCTGGCGCTCTGACCAAGAGCTACGTTTCGAGCGGCCAGTGCGAGGCGCCGGCGCACGTCCTGTTCCCGCAGATCGCCGCTATCGTGCGGACGTATTTCGACACGAAAGTCGTCCCCGTGGCGCCCGCCGAGAAGGTGGATGCTTTTCTGCCGCCCTACTACGGGTGGATCGTCGAGCGCCTCACGAGCGCGACTCACCCAGACACCAGTCAGGGTGAAGCGCCGGAAGTTCCGCAGTATGAATCGTCCCGTGGTCCTGGAACGACGGCGGATGTGGATTACTGGACCAGCAAGGACGTGCGCGAGGTCGTGAAGAGCCACTTGAACTACGTCGTCGCCGACACCAGGGTCTGGGAGCAATCCGCCGCGTACATTCTCGATTCGCATGCGATGGTGGAGGCGTTTGTCAAGAATGCGGGGCTCGGGTTTGCGATTCCATACCTGCATAATGGCCAGCCGCACGATTACGTGCCCGACTTCATCGTCCGCCTCAAGACGGAGCCGAGAGTTCATCTCATCCTCGAGACCAAGGGCTTCGATCCGCTCGCGGATGTGAAAGCGGCCGCTGCAGATAGATGGATCGCGGCTGTCAACGCCGATGGCACGTTCGGGAGTTGGCGCTTCGCGATGGCGCGGAAGATCGCTGATGTGCGCGTCGTGCTCGACTCGTTCACACTCTAAGGAGAACACCCATCGCCGGTCTGCCGGTGGCTTTCGCCACGGCTTCGGCGTAGAGCGCCACCTGCTGTTTGTACGCATCCTGCGCGCCGGCGATCTCGATGTCGGTCTTGAAGTCGACCACCACCCAGCCGGCGCCGGTTTCATAGGCGAGGTCCACCTGGCCATCCACAATCGTCGGCGGCGCACCAGCCTCGCCGTCCAGCCGCATCGACACGGGGACCTCGCGCCAGACGCGCCGGCCTGCGGTGGCCGCCTGGCGCGCGTCCTGCCATCGTTGATGACGCGTCACCGCGACCGCCATCGCACCGGCCGCGTCGCGTTCGTGATCCTCGGCGGCGAACAGCTTGGCGTGCAGCGCCGCGAGGCCGGTCACGTCACCCGCAGTCGCGTCCAGTGGCAGCGTGGCGAGCAGCACGTGCACCAGCGTTCCGAACCGCTTTCCAGATGGGCGCGCCTCAATGAACCCGCTCGCGTCCTCGATCAGCACGTTCGAGGTCTGCGTTGTCTGCGCCTTCTGCGGCCCTGGTGTTTTGTCTGCGCCTTCTGTCTCGCGGCTCTCCGTCGCCGTGGCGACGCGCAGCGAAGGCGTCGCGCCCGACTCGCGAGCGGCGCCTCGCTGTTGCCGCCAGTTCTCGTAGTGCGCGCGATCGGCCGCAATGTCCGCCGGCCTGGCGTCCTTGGCGATCAGATCCTCACGACGCACGCCTCGTCCATCCTCGGCGCTTCCCTCGAGCTCCTTCGGATCCCACCACACCACTGAATACGTCTGGCCGCTTCCCGGATCGGCTAACTGATACGTCCCCGGCCGCACGGTGTCGTCTACCGGCTGACCGTCGGCCCTGGCGTCGGGCATGATCGTCTGCTTGCCTTTGAACAGCGGCACGCCCCGCGCGGTTTCCGGCGACTGCCATTGAAAGCGGGGCGGATACAGCGCGCGGTTGAGCGGGCGAACCCAGCCGTTGTTGTAGGGGCCGTCGCCCACGGCAGGCACAACCAGCACGTCGCGAGCTCTCGTCGCGGCGACGTAGGCCAGTCGCACGCCCTCGGCCTCGTCGCGCCTGGCCTCCTCTTCGTTGTGTTCCAGCAGATCGAGCGGCGACCATCCGCCAATCCGCATCGCGCACAACTTCTTCTCCGAATCGAGATACCGCGACGCATCTTCCAGACTGAGCTTGCAGGCGATGTCGGCAAGGATCACGACCGGGAACTCCAGGCCCTTGGCCTTGTGGACGGTCATCAGTCTGACGCCGTTGCTGCCGTCTTCGAGGATCGGCGCCTCGGGCGATTCGGCGCTGGCCGACAAGTCGTGCAGGGTGTCGACGAAGCCGCGGAACGATAAACCTCCTTCAGCCTCGTATCGACGCGCCAGATCCGAGATATGGAGCACGTTGGCCAGTGCCTGCTCGCCGCCGCGCCACAACACGAAGCCGGCATGCGCCCGTGTGGCGGCCATCAGCCGCCCGATCGTCTCAGCCACGGTGCGATGGTTGCGCGCCGTGTGCAGCTCGCGGAGCGTGCGTAACACCTGGGCCACGGGCGCGAGACGGTCAGGCAGGTCGATCGGAATGCGATAGGGATGAAACACGCGGGCCATCGAGTGGTATTCCAGCAGTTCCTCGTCACCAATCGCGAACAACGGGCCATGCAGGGCCGCGTAGACCGACAGCTCGTCTTCGGGCCACTCAATCGCGGTCAGCGCCGTTCGTACCGCGTCGACTTCTTCCCGCTCGTGAAAGGTTTTGCCGCCGACCAGCAGGTGAGGAATGCCTCGCGCCTCGAGGTGCTCGACGTAGCCGCGCGTGATGTCCTTGCCGAAGTGCATGAATCGCCTGAACAGCAGGCACACGTCGCTGGGGGTGATCGTGCGCCGCTGGTTGCCGCCGGCCACCGTCCACGTGCACTGCGGCGACAGCAGCCACGCGACGAACGCGGCAATGGCCGGCGGCTGGGACTGGTTCAAGGCGGTTTGCGTGACCTGCGGCGGGCCGTACTGGCTCTTGCCGTACGGCCGCGGCACCGGCAACGCGACGATGGCGGGTTGTTCGGGTGTGTCGTCGCGATGGCGCAGCAGCGGAACGTAGTCGGCTTGCATGGTCGCCGGGTCGCCGTTCATGTCGTCGCGGAACGCGGCGTTGACGAAGTGCTGGATGGCCGGCACACTTCGATACGACGTCTGCAGCGTCACGGCCAGCGCGCCGCTCTCGCTTAGCTCACGTGCGATGCGGCGATAGGCGCCAACGTCGGCTCGACGGAACCGGTAGATCGACTGCTTCGGATCGCCAACGATGAACAACGCACCGGGCCGAAGCGTGCCCTCGTCGGTTTCGGCCAGCAGCCGCAACAGTTCCGACTGAAGCGGATCGGTGTCCTGGAACTCGTCGACCAGGATGGCGCGAAACCGCGCCCGAAATTCACGCCGGATCTCGTCGTTGTCACGGACCAGATCGCGCGCCTTGATCAGCAAATCGAGAAAGTCGAGCGCGCCAGATTCCCGTTTTCGCTGTTCGTACCCGTCGAGGCACGACTGCATTTCGTCGTGAAGCAGCGCCGCGAGATCGGCGTCAGCGTCGGCTTTGAATGCGCGAAGGGCCGCGAGCAGTTCGGCATGCGCGGTCAGCGCCTGATCGCGCGTCACGCCCATCGCGTAGGCAGCGCCATAGCCCTTTTTCGGGTAGACAAAGTCGCGGTCGACGGCGAGGCCGGTCAGCGCGGCTTCCCAGGCGTCCCACACTTTGTCGGTGACCATATCGCCGACATTGCGGCGCTGGCGCTCGATGTCGGCGCTCGTGGCGCGCGCCGGCGCGAACGATTCCGCCAACCGGTCGTCGCGTTTGATTGGTTTCGACACCAGATCGGCGAACGCCTTCAGTCGCAAGGTGAGCGACTTGATAGCCGACGTGCGGTCGTAGCCAGGCCGGCGCCACGGCGCCGCATGATCGCGCCATTCCCGCAAGCTGTTGGCAGCGGCGCGAAGCCGTTCCAGCGGACCATCGTCCGGATCGTCACCAAACTGGCGTTTAACCGGCCGGCGCAGCGAGCGGCGAACACCTTCCTGGGGGTTGGCCAGCTGCCCATGCAGCCACGACGTGAACGCCTCCTCGAACAGGCGCGCCGCTTGCGTGTCGGTGAGCACCACGAACGCCGGATCGACTCGCGCCTCGACTGGACGCTCGCGCAACAACTCGGCGCAGAACCCGTGAATGGTACTGACGTGCGCCTCTTCGAAGTCGTGGACCGCCGCCTCGAGCAGCAGCGCCGGGTCGGAGCCTGATGGCTGGTGCTCTCGCGCGCGCTCGAGCTCTTCGCGCAGGCGGAGTTTCAGCTCGCCCGCGGCCTTTTCACTGAAGGTCACGGCCACGATCTGATCGATGGTGGCGCGACGGTGCTCGATCAGAACGACAATGCGCTTCACCAGCTCCGTCGTCTTGCCGGTGCCGGCCGCCGCCTCGACGATCAGTGTCTTATCGAGCTCGCGGCTGATGAGATCGCGGTTCTCCGTCACACTCTTCTTTCGGGCGTCGACCGGCGTCATGGCATGTCCCTCAGCGCATCGAGGTCGGCGAACAGCTTCGGGTCCTTTCGCCGCGTGCGCTTTTCCTCTTCGCGGCCGCACACCACCTGGAAGTCGCACCACTGACACATGTCGGCCTGCGGCCTCGCCGCGAGCAAGCCGTGCTCCACGCCGCGATCGATCGTCTCGAGCACCTCGAGGCCGCGCTTCGGCGCTTCGCCGAGCAGCGGGATTTCATAGGGCGTGAAGCCGCCGGCCGACGTGCAGAAAAACAGCCGTCCCGAATAGACCGTCTCGTCTGGAAAAAGCGCCCTCAGTGCCAGCCCGTAGATCACGGGCTGAAGGACGCGCCCGCCATCGACGACCGTCTGGCCGCGTTGCGTGCGGTTCTTGCCGGTCTTGTGATCGGTCACCCGCAGGAAGCGCATCTTGCGGTGGCGCTCGATCATATCGATCGAGCCGCGCAGCTTGAATCGACCGTCGATCACTGCCGGCTCGGCCGAGCTGTGCTCGTCGCGACCGGCCATATCGGTGAGGCCAAAGGCGAATTCGAAGCGCTCCGGCGTCCAGTCGACGCCTTCTTCCGAGAGCTTCTCGAGCCAGATCTGCAGGTCTTGCGTCATCGACGCGATTTCGTCCTGCCACACGCGATCGATGGCCGGGCTGAGGCGGTCGTATTCGCGATCGTGCACGTCGCGGATCGCCGCCGCCAGCCGCTGTTGCGCAGCGGCGAGGTTATCGGTCGACACCGGCAAGAGGCCGTCAGCCTGGAGCCGGCGCAACGCCGCCGCCTGCATCTGATGGAACAGATCTCCGCGTGTGAGCGGATCCATCTTCTGCAACGGCGCCGGCGCCTCCAGCGGCGCGAGCCGGTACACAGCCGCCATCAGAAACTGGTACGGACACACCGAGTAGCGCTGCAGCGCGGTCAGGGAATACGGCCGCGCGCCAAGGCGCTGGGCCGCCAGCGCCGCCCGGGTCAAGTCGGTGGACCGGACGATGCCGTCGGCCGGGTCCCATTGCTTTTTCTGCCAGCGCGACCATCGAGAGGTCAGCGATCGACTGAGCTCAGGACTCAGCTCGTACAGATAACGCGCGCGTCCCCTGACGCGGTCGTCGCCCGACGCCAGCAGGTGGCCCAGAACCGACAGGTCATGTTCGAAGTCGTCGATCGCCGTCGCCGGATCGGACGGGGCCGGCCAGGCGAGCCGTGCACCACCGTCTTTCAAGGCCCGGTCGCCGATCGACTGCGCGGGCGGAATGCGACCCTCGATGGCGCGCAAGATGTCGAGCACGTAAAACGACGGCACGCGCGGCCGCGATTCGTTCAGCTCAACCCGTGGGAACGACAGGTAGAGCCGCTCGGCGGCGGCGCCCACCGCCAGCAACAACTGCAGGCGCTCGGCGGCGGCCCGATCGCCCTGCGTGTCGAGGGCGTCGGCCATCGCGATCCGCCTGGTGTCGGGCAACAGCGAATCTTCGCGAATCCGCTGCGGGAACATGCGCTCGGCCAGGCCCGGAACGAAAACGATTCGGAACGTCCGGCCCCGCGCCGCCGACGGCGTGCCGACAAACACCCGACCATGGCGGCGCCGTGGCGGTTCGTGCGTCAGGGTCGACAGCCGCGGCGTCAGCACGTCGCGCACCTCCCGCAAACGCACCGGGCCGATGCCCGCGAGCGGCGCCAGCTCGCGCAGCGCGCGCAACACCCGCTCAGGTTTGGCAATCACGCGCGGCGCCAGCCCTTCGAGCGCGCGCAGCCAGTCGCCCCACCGCTGCGCCTCGGGCCAATCGGCCATCGCCGCGAGAATGGGTTCGGCAAACGATCGCAACGCGCGCAGTTGCTCGCGATCGCGGACGAGCGCGCGCACGCGCGACGCGTCGGGATCGTCCGAGCTCGCCTCGCGGATGCGCCGATCGTATTCGTGCTCGAGGCCGCGCAGCCGCCGCTGCCAGCGATCGAGACGGCCGATGACCGCCGCCTCGACGATCAGATCTTCCCAGCGCCACGGCGCACGCAGCGTGCCGGCGATGTCACGATCGGTTTCGCCGCGCGCGGTTGCCGCCTGCGCCTCCACTTCGGGCGCTACGTCCTCGGCGCGCGCCTCCGGCGGCAGCACCGCCTCGACCAGTTCTTCGGCCGGTGGCGACCAGACGTCGGCGTTGCCGGCCTCGGTGAGGGGGACCTGGCCGAGCGAGACGTATTCCGCGAAGCGCCGCGCCGAAAGGTTTTCGTCGGCGCAGGCGAGCAGCGCGAGCAACGCGCGGCCGGCGGGATCCGGCCGCCGAGTGCCGCGATGGAACCAGGCCGGAATGCCCGCGCGCTCGAGCGCGTGCTCGAGGACACCGAGATACGTCTGCGGCGCGCGCAGCAGCACGGCCATCTGGTCGAACGGCACCCCTCGCGCCGCTTCTTGCAGCAGCCGCCGCGCAATCTCAACAGCCTCCCTGCCCTCACCCGGCGCGGAAAACACGCTCACGCTGTGGTCCTGAACGCCGCGCGGCGGCGTCTCGGGTGAAAACAGATAGCGCTGCAGCCGGACCAGGGCGGGTGCCACGGGTACATCAGGTGCATTGGGTGCATTCGGTGCATCCAATCCCATTGCGCGGAGCGTCTGCAGATCCCCGGCGGGGACGGTCACGATCACTCCGGCCGCCGCGTCAATGACAGCTCGCGCAAATGTGGCCTCAGCCTTCGACGTGATCGCGATGTCCAGCAGCACGATCGTCTTGTCTGCCAGCAGCAGAGGGTTCGACGTCAGTTCGGCAGTCGCGGTGTGCAGCAGCGCGGCATAGTCGGCGGCGCCGGCTTGGTGCCGTTCCTCAATCGCACGTTCGAGCAGCGCCTTCAGGTCGTCGTTGGCCGCGTGCCCTGACAGACGATCGGATGTGACGCCGGCCATGCGAAGTTCGCCGAGCGTGCGGCTCAGCGCGCGCGGGAAGCCCGGCATCCGGGCCACCGGCGTGAAGTAGTCGAGCCCGTCATGGTTCGCGAGATCGTCCGCTGCCCGCGCGGCCACCGCTTCATCGCTCAGCGGCGCCGTCGGGGTGAGGCCCTGCCGGGCCAGCACCGGCAAGGCGAGGCGCGCGACGAGTTCCGCGACGCTCGACCGCGTGATGCCGAAGGTGGCGCCTTTTTCAGCGGCGATCGACAGCGCGAACTCGTCGGCGGCGGCGCGGCTGGCGCCGAGGATCACTATCGGCGGTGCGAGGGCGCCGACGTGGCGGCGCGCATCGGCCAGGCGATCGCCGCCCGCGGCGGAGACGAACGACGTGATGGGCTTCACAAGCGAACCTGCTCCAATTTAACGGTTTGCGTATGAAAATGCTGGTCGTTGAAGATTGTCCAGGCCAATGCCGTCTACGATCCATCCGTCAGAGAGGCCGGCGCCCTGCTCGACTCGTATTACACGCTGACCGAATGGAGCGAGGCCATGGCCGGCGCCGGCGCGAACGTGTCGGTGGTGCAGCGATTCCACAGGCCCGGCCGGATCGAACGGAACGGCATTTCCTACCAATTCATCAAGGACGCCGGCGTCCCGTGGCTGTCGACCAGGGCCGCGCCGGCGGAGTTCGTCAACGCGGTCGCCGCGCACGCCGCGGATGTCGTCCACGTCAACGGCCTGATCTTTCCGCAGCTGGTTGCCGGCATCCGCAAGGCCGTCGGCGCGCGGACCACTATCGTGGTGCAACATCACGGCGGCGAGTTTCCGGTCCGCGGTCACGGGCCCGTCGGATGGTGGCAGCGCGCCCGCTGGCGAGGCGGACTTGCGGCTGCCGATGCGGTCTCGTTCACGGCTCGCGAACAGGCGGGTCGGTGGAAGGCCGCGGGCGTCCTCGGCGATCAGCGCGTCGTCGAGGTCGTGGAATCGGGCACCACACTGCGGCCGATCGACCGCGCGCGCGCACGCGCGGCCATCGGCCTCACCGCGGATCCGCTGCTGCTCTGGGTCGGCCGCCTGACCACGAATAAGGATCCACTCACGGTCCTTGACGGGGTCGAGCGCGCACTCGCCGGGCTGCCACAGGCGCACCTGATGATGGTCTTCGGCGACGACACGCTGATTGAGGCGGTCGATACCCGCGTCCGCGCGTCGCGCGTCCTCGCAGAACGGGTGACTCTGGCGGGACGAAGTTCGCGGGAAGAGATGCCGAACTATTACGCGGCTGCCGATCTTTTCGTCAGCGGCAGCCACTCCGAAGGGAGCGGCTACGCGTTGATCGAAGCGATGTCGTTCGGACTGGTTCCGGTGATTACCGACATCGCACCGTTTCGCGCCATTGCCGGCGACTGCGGCGCGCGATGGCCGCCCGGCGACGCGGCCGCTTGCGCGGCGGCGTTGACACGAATCGCCGCATCGAATCTCGCCGACGAGCGCGCCCGCGTGCTCGAGCGGTACAACTCCGTGCTGCGATGGGAAGCGATCGCGCATCGAACGCTCACCGAGTATCAAGAACTGGTCAACGCCAGGCGCGCCACCGCCCCATGAAGATCGCGATCCTGGTGCTCGGAGGTCTGCACCCGAGCGGTCGGGAACAGGTTGTGCCCTCCTTGCTGGCCTTGTTGTCGGAGCTGGCGAAGCAGCACGACGTTCACGCGTTCGCGCTGCGCCATCTCGACAAGCCACAGAGCTATGCGCTCAACGGCTTCTCGGTCCACGATCTTGGCCGGCCGTGGGCGCAGGCGCGCGCGGTGGCTCGGGCGATGACCGCGCACGGGCCATTCGACATCGTCCATGGATTCTGGGCGGATCCCGCCGGTGCGCTTGCGGCGCGCATGGGCCGCCGTTTCGGTATTCCAAGCGTCGCCACATTCGACAGTGGTGAATTCGAGTCGATACCGGCGATCGCCTACGGCTCGCAGCGAACCGCCGCCGGGCGGCGAGCGGTGAGCGAAGCGCTGTCGGCGACCCGGATTCACGTCTGCACCGAGTTCATGGCGCGCAAGGTTGCCGCTCATGCCGCATCGGCGGCGGTAATTCCGTTGACGTCAATTGCCGCCGGCGCAAGCCCACACGCTGTCCGTGAAATCGGTGCCTCATCGTTGCGCATCGTCCAGGTCGCCAGCCTGAGCCGTGTCAAGAATCAGCGGCTGCTGATCGACGCGCTGGCGATGCTCCCCGAGTCAACCGCGGCACATCTCGACCTGATTGGCGAAGACCTGCTCGACGGCGATTTGCAGCGCCGCGCCATACGCGCGGGCGTGTCCGCTCGCGTGACCTTCCACGGTTTCCTGCCCCAGGATCGGTTGCGGCCGATCCTCGCCAACGCAGATCTTTACGTGCAGACGTCCCTTCACGAGGCGGCGGCGGTGGCGGTCCTCGAAGCCGCGGCGAACGGCCTGCCCGTGATCGGAACGCGGGTGGGTCACGTTGCTGATTGGGCGCCCGATCGCGCGCACGCGATCGACGCTGCCGACGCGGCGGCGCTGAGCGCCGCGATCGTCGCAGCGCGGACAGAGGCGAGCCATACCGCGGCCATGGCGGCTCGAGCGCGCCGCTGGGTGATGGATCGCGATGCGAGCTGGATGGCAGAGCAGTTCGACGATCTCTATCGACGGACGGCTACACGCGGGCAGTAAGCGGGAGGTTCAGCGAACACACGCAGCGGCGGCAGGTATCGTCCGCGGCCACGTCCAGCCCACGCCGAAACGTTATCGCCGCCGGCGTGTTCAAGGCCGCGCCGACACCTGCGCTCGCGGCGCCATACGCCGGCTGAAAGAAGCACGGACGCAGCACGTCGCCCGGCTCGAGTACCGCCGACACCCACGGCGCATTGCACTGCACCGGCGGATAGTCGCCGTCGCCGGCAAGCGCGCGGTAATACTGCGCGATCCGATCGAGCGACGCCCGCCCGCCCGCGACGAAGCCGTTCGCAAACAGGTCTGGCTCGGTTTCGACTGCTCTCTCGATCGCCTCGAGCAACCCCGACAGAGCATTGCGCCCGATGGCAACCTCGGCCGCGCGCGCGGCCGGCCACGGATCGGGCCGATTGAAGGCGGACGAGGACACGTCGGCCGCGAGAAATGAAATCTCGTCGAAGCCGATGCGATGCGCCGCCGCCACCGTGGCGCCGATCGCTCGGGCGTTGTCGCGCTGAACCACGCAACGCGCAATCAACCGTGGCGTCGGCACCGCGGCGTGCAGGGCCGTCACGCCGGCGGCGATGCGATCGAACCCGCCTTTCACCCGCCGGATGGCGTCATGCACCTCCGCCGGCCCGTCGAGCGAGATCACGACGGTATCGATGCACGACGCAATCTCCGAGGCATGGCGATCGATCAGCAACCCGGTGGTGACCAACGTGATCCTGATCTCGAGCAGTTGCAGCTCGCTGCACAGCGTCCAGAGATTGCGATGGAGCAGCGGCTCACCGCCGGTCAGCATCACGCGCTGCACGCGCAGCGACCGGATGCCATCGACGTGTCTAGCCAAATCGCCGGAGCTGATCTCGCGCTTGTCGGCGTTCGCCTTCCAGATGTCGCACATCACGCAGCGGCAATTGCAGGCGCCGTGCACGCTGAGCGCGAGAATCGGCAGGCTCTCGAGCCGGCCGCTGACGCGGCCGCGGGCACGACGGGCAATCTCACCAGGGCCCACCATCAGCCGACTCCGCCAAGGCTACCTCGCGCCAAGGTTCACCTCAAACCCCGGTTCCTGCAGCTGCATGCGCCCCACGTGTTGGCCAATCCATTCCGCGACCACTCGCGCCGATCCGTCGAGGCGTGCCGCGCTGACCGCCACGCGCGCGGCCTCGAATGCCGGCACCAATTCCGGTTCCCCGATCGCCGGCTGTCCATCGACCAGCGTCAACCTGACCTCGGTCCGCGACGCGCTCACGAGCGTGTCGAACGGGCATTGCGCGAGCGGGCGAATCACAGTCAGGTCGGCCGGACCACCCGGCGACAAGCGACCCGCGTCCGACAGCCGCAGCAGTTGCGCGGCGCCGTTGCTCACGGTGCGCCACAGGCCTTCGGCGCTCAACTGTCTCGTGGCGTGCGCCGCTCGCAATTCGTCGAGCAGATCGCCCTCGCCGCTCAATCGCGAGTCGCTGCCGAGCGCGAGCCGGTCGGCGTCATCGAACTCGCGCACGTCAGCGGTGGTGTTGAACAGAAAACGATTCGAGGACGGACACCAGACCAGGCCGGCGCCGGCATCGATCACGCGGTCAGCGGCCTGCCGGCACAACGCCACGCCATGGATGAGCACCGTGTTCGGCGACAGACAGCCGAGGCGATCGAGCGTGTCGATCTCCTCTCGCGCCCGTCGATCAATTCCCTCGGCGGCATGAATCATCCACGGCCATTGCCGCGGCGTCTGCTGATGCGACACCGCGACACTATCACCGTCGACGTGCAGGGAATGGCTGAAGCCAAACCGCTGGACCACGCGGACCGGGAATCGCCGGCGCAAGGTCTTGTGCAACGGATTGTGATGGCAGACCGTGGTCACGCCGGCGAGCAGATTCTTCAGGCCGCCAACCCAGACGCGATCGTCGAGGGTGGCCGGCCGCGTCACCGCCAGCGCCGGATCGCTGGCGAACCGCGGTTGGAAATCGGCGATCCATTCGCTGGCGTTGTCGTAGCGCTCGCGCCACTTCAACCGCGGCTGCGAATTCAGCTCGAGATGTTCGTGCGCGTTGATCAAACCGGGGAACACGAAACTGTCGTCGAGATCGATGACCACGTCGCGCCGGCCGGGCGCCACGTCAAGCCCGTCGACACGGCCGTCCTTGACGCGAATGGTTCGCGCCAGTCGCGCGGCGGGTGTCACCACTCTGGCGTTGACCAACGTCATCGGACGTGACCAGAACATCGCCGTCACCCTTCACCGCGACGCGCGCACAACCAGAACCGCAGGGTGTTCTGCAGCCACGGCCAGCACCGGCTCTTCCCATCCCGTGATGTCGAGGCGCGCGAGCGCGCACGCGCGGCGATGCTCGTCGAGCGAATGCCAGCAGGTGGCCACAGCATTCTGGCGGCCCGAAACCGTGAAGGTGCGCGACCACCCCGCCGGTCCGCCCAACGGATGCACGACCGAGTAGAGGAGGCACCCACCAGGACGGATCACGCGCGCCATTTCGGCGATCGCGGCGTCGAGGTGCGGCACGTCCCCAAGCGCGAGGCCGGACACCACAACGTCGACAGACATCGCACCCAGCGGCAGCGCGCACACGTTGGCGCGCGCGACACGCGCCTGATCGGCACGTGCCCGCGACAGCATCGCTGATGACAGATCGATTCCAATCGCCTTCGCGCCGCGCGAGCGCAGCAGCCGCAAATACCGGCCGGTGCCACAACCGGCATCAAGGACCGTTCTGCCGCGCAGATCCGGCAGCAGCGACAGCAGTGTCTGCTGCTCCAGCGCCATCAAGGCGTTGTGCGGCTCCGGCGGATACGTCGCCGCCCACAACTCGTACGCCGCTTGTGGTTCGAGCAGCATCAGAATCCCGTCGTTTCGGGCCGTTGATAACGGAACGCACGCTGCAGCAAGTTGAGCTCGATTGGCCTGGCGTAAGCCTTGGCGTGATAGCGCCATGCCGACGCCGCACGCAACAGCTTCCGCCGTGCCGGAGTGATGCGCGTGTCGGTCACGGTCGGATAGTAGGCGTTCAGCACGCTCTCGAAGTCGCGAACCTGTTGCCGCACCTCGCCGCGCGACCACGGCGTGCTCGGGTCGCGCCGCAATGCAAACGTCTGCCACCGCTCGCTCACCCAGCCCTCGAGCGTTTCGGGAAAGCGGAAACCCGCGCTGTGGGCCTCGCTGTAGAACGTGCCCTCGGACGGCACCGGCGAGTAGACGTACAAGATGATCTCGGTGGCATCGTTGATCTGCTTGATGCGGCGGATAAACGTCATCGTCTGCGCCAGATCCGCCTGTGGGTCTGGAGGATTGCCGACCACGAAAGAAAACTCTGGAACGACCCCGTATGACTTCATCCGCGCGGCCAATTCGAACGTCTGTTCCGCAGACGCGGTGCCACCTTTGTTCATCCGCTGCAGCATGTCGGTGGATCCCGACTCGGCGCCGCAAAACACCATCTTCAAGCCGCTGCGTTTCATCGCCGCCCACGTCGCCTCCTGGTAGCGCATCAGCTCGTCGACGCGTCCGAGCGCCCACCACGTCATGCCAAGCGGCGTCATCCGATCGGCGATCGCTTTGGTGCGGCTTTCGGAGATGAAGAAGTCCATGTCATGGAACTGAACCGCGTCGGCGCCGTAAACGGTCCGGAACGTTTCGAGCACTTCGCCGACACGATCGGGCGACTGCGCCACCCATCTGCGATTCGACATACCGACCACCGCGCAGAAATTGCAGGCGAACGGGCAGCCGAACGACGAATGGTGCGTGGCGACGCGGTTGCCGAGGTAATGCTGATGGAGATAGCGCTCCATGGGCAGGCGCTCGTAGGGCCACGGCGGCAGGCTGTCCAGCGCGGTCAGCGGACGTGCAGCGGAGTGATGGACCGAACCGTTCCTGCGGTACGAAACGCCCTTGATCTCCGAAAGGTCGCCGCCGCTCCGCAAGGCACGGATGACCTCGACGAAGGTGTGCTCGCCCTGACCGCGCACGCACACATCGACCGTGGCTTCGCTCAGACACGCGTCGGCGTGCTGTGATGGAAAGTACCCGCCCCAGACAATCGGCACGCCCGGCAGCATTCGCTTCAGTTGCCGGCACCCCGTCACCGCCGCCCGCAACTGCGGACCGGGCATTACGGTCACGGCGATCGCCTCGATCGGCGATCGCTGTTCGACGGCCAGGATCTTCCCCACCGGGTCCGCGTCGACATTGCCGTCGACGATGCAGTAGTCGAACTCGGCTTCGATCATCGAGCCGACCGACAGCAGCGACATCGGCAGCGGCTTCTTCGGCGACGGCGTGCTCCACGGATTGAAGAGAACGATCACCGTTCCCTCCAGTGGCTCGTCATCGCCATGCCAAGTCGGCCCACCAGCGCCGACGATGCGGAACGGGCCGCGCTGGCGTAGTGGCCTCGCCGCCAGTGTTGATCTTTCGCAACTTCAGCGGTCATCCAGCGGCGGGCGAAGTCGTAGTAGCGCCGCTGCGGCCGGCCGCGAACGATGAGGTCGCGGTCGGTGGATTGATGCCAGGGCTTCGGCGACGACAGACGGTCGGCCACAGCCGCGTAGTAGGGCGTGCCCTTGATCGGGTACGACACCGTGGTAAGAAAAATGTCGGGCGAGGTCCGCTTGAGGTGATCAACCGTTGCCTGGAGATCGGACAACTCCTCGCCGTCGTAGCCGAGCATGATGAACATACCGACCTGGATGCCGCGGCGACGCAGGCGCTCGGACGTCGCGCGAACCTGATCCAGGACGACGCGCCGTTTCATCGCGTCGAGGACCCGTTGCGAACCGCTCTCCGCGCCGATCCACACGCGAACACACCCGAGGCTCGCCAGCGCGTCGGCCACGGCGTCATCGATCCGCTCGGCGCGTGAGATGCACTCGAATGGCAATCGAATCCGCCGCCGCTCCAGCTCGCGCGCATACTCGAGCGTCCACGCCCGATGAATCGCAAATACATCATCCGCGTACCACAGACGCTCTGGATGATAGCGATCGACAATGGCCTCGACTTCATCGGCGACGTTGGTCGCCGAGCGGCGGCGATGTGATTCGCCGAAGACCGACCGGCTGCACCAAGTACACGTGTACGGGCAACCCCTGGCGGTGATCAGCGAGACCGTACCGAACCCGTGGCGCTCGCGCCAGGCGTCCAGGTACGACGACACGTCGATTGCCGAACGGTCCGGAAACGGCTGCCGATCGAGTTCGGGCAGTAGCGAACGGGACGGAGTGCGGACGACCGATCCGTCAGCGCCCTTGAAGACGATGCCGTTGATGGTCGACCAGTCCGCCTCACTCGAGCTCAATGCCGGTAACAGTTCTTCGAGCGTTTGCTCACCTTCACCGATCACCACCACGTCGGCGCCGTGCTGCAGGTACGACTCGGCGTGGTACGGCGGATCGGGCCCGCCAACGACGATCCTGGCGCCGTGCTGCCGGGCGATCGCCATCATCGCCAGCGCGTTGCGCTTCGTCATCATGTTGACGGCCACGCCGACCACCCGCGGGCGATCACGTGACAGTGCGTCGGCAAACGCTTCCAACGATCGGAACGTGCCGTCGAAGACACCCACCGTAAACCCGCGCGACTTCAGATGCGACGAGAGATACAGCAGGCCCAGCGGCGGATGCGGGCGCATCACCTTCTGCTCTTCCGCGTCGAGCGAGAGGAAATACGCGTTGGCCAGCAGCAGATCCATCACCACACCTGCCATCAGGACGTCGGCTGCGGCGGCCGTATCAGGTCGACGATCATCTTCTCCACCGGCATCGCGTAGCAGTCGTGGCGGCATCGCCACTGCGAAGTGGCGCGGAGCGGCCACCGCCAGGCGCCCGGCTTCCAGGCGTGGCGTGTATAGAACTTGAAGCGCTCGACCGTCTGCCACTGCTCGCGGGACATCCACGGCCCGCGGCCGCCGACGTAGTCGAAGTCGGCCCATTCCAGCAGGCCGCGCGGAAACACGAATCCCTTCGCCGCGGATTCGTCGGCCATCTGGTTCCCGGGGTATGGACGGTAATAGAAAATCGGCGTCTCGAAATCGGCATTCGATCGACGAAGGCTCTTCGCCAGGGCGAGCGTCGCCTGCATGCTCGCCGCCGATTCACCGGGAAAGCCGACGATGAAGTTGAAGATGGCGCCGACACCATGCCGGCTGCACATCTCCGCGGTGCGCCGGACTTGATCCAGCTTCATGTCCTTCTTCAGACGATCGAGCATCTCCTGCGATCCGGATTCAACGCCGACCATCACGCGCCGCAGCCCGGAGCGGACCGTCTTCGCAAAGAGATCGTCACCCAGCCGGCAGGCCTGATCGGCGCGCAGCGTGGCCGTCCAGGTGATGGGCAGGTTGCGCCCGAGGAATTGTTCAGCGAGCGCGTCCACGCGCGGGGCGTGGGTGAAGAACGTCTCGTCCTGGAACGCGAGATCCCGCATCTGGTAGCGGCGATACAGGTGCTCCACTTCTTCGCCGATGCGTTCGGGCGCCAGACCGGTCCAGCCGCGATCGAACACCGCGGGGTCGGCGCAAAACGAGCATCGGAAGCGGCACCCCTGCGACGAGATGTAGTCGATCTGCCGCGACCGCTTCAGCGCGAAGTAGCGCTCCACGGGAATCCGGGAATAGTCGTGCGGTGGAAACGCGTTGAGGTCTTGCAGCGGCCTCGCCAACACGCCGCCGACCGCCTGCCCGTCGATCAGCCGATCGACGACGTGGCGGAAGGTGTCTTCGCCTTGACCGGTCACCACGACATCGACGGACGTTTCGCTGAGGCACTGATCGGCAAAGAGTGACGGATGCCAGCCGCCCCAGACAATCGGGCACTCGGGCCGCGACGCCTTCACCGCTCTCGACACCGCAAGCGCGTCGTGAATGGGCGCACCCGTCAGCACCGTGATGCCGACACACAATGCGTGTCCTGACGCCTCAACCACCGCACGAACCGGATCGGCTTCGAGCCGCCCGTCGATGATCACCACCTCGACGCGAGAGCGATCAAGCGCCGACGCGATCGCGACGAGCGCAAGCGGCATGGTGTAGAACACCGCGCGCGGGTTGTAGAGGACGACGCGGGGCTTCATGCACCCGACCTCACGGGCCGCAGGCGCATCCGCGTGACGGCCAGCGCCGTGCGGTTGTAGATCCACGACGCCAGGCGTCGGGCGTGATGCGGCCTCACCTGCCACGGCGCGCGCAGCAGCGTCATCAATGCCCTCGCCGATTTGCGGGCGCGGAACTCGTGGTGCACGAGGCCGTGCACGCGTCGATACACTTCGGGTGCATACGTCGCCTGGTACATCATCGAAAGATCGTTTGAATCGATCCAGTTCTGTTTCGAACCGAGCTGCTGCTGAACGCGCTCGTAAAACCGCGTGCCCGGCAGCGGATACGACACCGAGACGCCGATGTCGGCGGGCTCCAGCTCACGAGTCAGTTGCAACGTCGCTTCGATGTCGTCCCAGGTCTCTCCCGGATAGCCGAACTGCAGGAAAAAGCCGACCTTGATCCCTGCCGCATCGAGCAGACGGCTTGCGGTGCGGATGTCATCCACACGCAGACCCTTCTCCATCGCGTCGAGCACCTTCTGCGATCCGGATTCGGCGCCCATCCACAACATGCGGCAACCAGACGAGGCCAGCGCCCGCGCCACGTCCGCGGTCACTTGATCGGCGCGCATCAGGCACCGATACGGCAGCGGCGCGCCCTGCCCGGCAATCGCCGCATCGAACGCCTCCACCCATCCCGGCTTCAAGCCGAACACGTCGTCCACGATCCAGAAGTGGTCTGGACGAAACTGCTGCCGCAGCCACGCCATCTCGCGCGCCACCGCCTCCGGGCTGCGCGTGGCATAGCGTTGGCCATAGATCGGCTTCGCGCACCAGTTGCAGTGATACGGGCAGCCGCGGGTGGTGGCGATGTTCATCGAATAGAAGCCGTGCCGTTCGTGCCAGATCGCTCGATAGCGTTCGATGTCAACCAGATCCCACGCCGGAAATGGCAGGTCGTCGAGCGACTTGATGAACGTCCGCGCCGCGGTGCGCTTCACCGCGCACGTCGAGTCGAGAATGGCGACGCCCGGCACTTCGTCGATCGCGCCATGGCTGGCCGACAACAGGCGGTTCGCGAGCTCGACCAGCGTGACCTCGCCTTCGCCGAGGATCACGGCGCTGGCGCCGCGGCGAAG
>Ga0187893_10001535_pt1 | contig 55136 bp, 48 predicted proteins | sample MA1701074metaG_FD_139574 | JGI IMG/M metagenome (GOLD analysis project Ga0187893, IMG submission 139574) | White microbial mat communities from a basaltic lava cave in the Kipuka Kanohina Cave System on the Island of Hawaii, USA - MA170107-4 metaG ...
CGTCGTCGACGACGATGATCTCGCCGGTGACGGGCACCTGCGCGACCCGGGCCAGAAGGGTCCGGAGCGTCGGCGCCTCGTTGTAGACGGGGATCACGACGCTGAGCGGCCGGTGGTCGACCATGGCGATCCTAGTATATCGTCAAGTTCCCTCCGGACGGGGAGGGGAGGACGCATCCGCGTCCGGATTCCGTCAAAGTCTTGCCGGTCCCGTTCGAAAACGGGTATCATCGCAGCCCCATGGCGATCCGGGACGTCGGCGTCGTCGGGTGCGGCCTCATGGGCTCGGGGATCGCCCAGGTCTCCGCCCAGAAGGGCTACCGCACCGTGGTCCGCGAGGTGGACGACGCCCGACTCAAGACCGGCCTGGACCGCATCCGCGCCTTCCTGGCGGAGGGGGTCCGCCGCGGGAAGCTGGCGCAGGAGGAGATGGATCGGACGCTCGCGAACCTCCGGGGCACCACGACCCTGGCGGACCTCAAGGACTGCGACCTCGTGGTCGAGGCCGTCGTCGAGAACCTGGCGGAGAAGCGGAAGGTCTTCGCCGAGCTCGACCGGGTCTGCAAGCCGTCCGCCATCCTGGCCTCGAACACCTCGAGCATCCCGATCGCGTCCATGGCTTCGGCCACCGGGCGCGTCGACCGGATCCTGGGGCTGCACTTCATGAACCCCGTCCCCCTCATGAAGCTGGTCGAGATCGTCCGGCCCGAGGCCGCCAGCGCCGGAACCTACGAGGCCGCGCGCGCCTTCGTCGAGTCGCTCGGGAAGACGGCCGTGACCGCGAAGGACACGGCGGGCTTCATCGTGAACCTCCTCCTCGTGCCCTACCTGGGAGAGGCGGTGCGGGCGGTCGAGCGCGGGCTCGCGACCCCCGCGGACATCGACACCGCCATGAAGCTCGGCTGCGGGATGCCGATGGGCCCCCTCGAGCTCCTGGACTTCGTGGGGCTGGACACGACCCTCTCCATCCTCGACATCCTGAAGGAGGCGTTCAAGGATCCCCGCTACGAGGCCCCGCCGCTCCTCCGGCGGATGGTCGCCGAAGGGAAGGCCGGGAAGAAAGCGGGTCGCGGATTCTACGACTATTCGAAGGCGAAGGCTTGATCTCCCGGCCCCAAACTCCTAACTTCTAGCTTCCAGCTTCCGTCTTCAAAGGAGCCCCGAATGCTCAGGTCGGCCGCGGCGGTCCTCGCCCTCGCCTGTCTCCAGCAGCCCCCCGCCCCCGCGGCGGGCGCGCCGGAGCTGACCCTCGCCCTCGCCACGGACAAGGCCGAGTACGTGATCGGCGAGGACGTGCAGGCGGAGGTCGCCCTCGCCAACGCGTCCGAGAAGGACCTCGTCGTGGCCGAGCTGGCCTTCGAGGAGCGCTCGCTCAGCTTCGACGTGTCCTTCGACGCTCCCGACGGGAAGAGGAAGCAGTTCCTCTTCGCCGTCACCCGGCCCGATCCCCACCTGGTCGACCGCGTCCGGCTGCCGCAGGTCGCCCTGAAGCCGAAGAAGTCGATGATCGGCCTCTTCGCCATCCCCACGCTCCGGGCCGGGACGATGTCCGTGGCCGCCGTCTATCGGGGCGCGGACAAGGAGCTCCGCTCGGCCGCCGTCTCCCTCAAGGTCGCCGCGCAGGCCGGGGAGGCGGGACGGCTGGCCGCGGCGGTCAAGACCTCGAAGGGCGCGTTCACCATCGACCTCTTCCCGGAGTCGGCGCCGAACAACGTGGCCAACTTCGTGGCGCTCGCCAAGCGCGGCTTCTACAACAACATGAACTTCCACCGCGTGGTCAAGAACAGCTGGATCCAGAGCGGCTGCCCCTACGACAACGGCTACGGGGGGCCCGGGTACGCCCTCAAGTCGGAGGCCGAGGGGCAGAAGGGGATGGCGCACGACGCGGGCACCGTGGCCATGTCGGGGAACCTGAAGAACGGGTACACGGGCTCCCAGTTCTACATCGCCCTCGCGAAGATCCCCGCCTTCGACGCCAAGTTCACGATCATCGGGAAGGTCCAGGAGGGAGGCGCGTCCGTCCTCACCGCGATCGGCGGGGTGGACGTGGACAAGACCACCGACCGGCCGTCGAAGGAGGACGTGCGGCTGTCGGAGGTTTCCATCGTCGCCGTCAAGTAGGATGATCGACTGCGCGGTCTCGGACGGCGTCGCGCTCGTCACGGTGAACCGTCCGGAGAAGCTGAACTCCCTCAACTACGCCGTCCTCTCCCTCCTCCACTCCGCCTTCGAGAGGCTCCGGAACGATCCGGCCGTCCGCGCCGTGATCCTGACGGGGGCGGGGGACAAGGCCTTCGTGGCGGGAGCCGACATCGCGGAGCTCGCCTCGCTCTCGCCGGAGCAGGCCCGGGCGAACTCCGAGAAGGGGCACGAGCTGACGCGCCTGATCGAGACCCTCGGCAAGCCCGTGATCGCCGCCATCAACGGGTTCGCGCTCGGGGGCGGCTGCGAGCTCGCCCTCGCCTGCACGATCCGCCTCGCCGCGGAGGGGGTGAAGATCGGGACGCCCGAGGTGAAGCTCGGGCTCATCTGCGGCTACGGGGGGACCCAGCGCCTGCCCCGCCTGGTCGGCCGGGGCCGCGCGCAGGAGCTCCTCCTGACCGGCGAGCCCGTCGACGCCGCCGAGGCGCTCCGGATGGGCCTGGTCAACCGGGTCGTGAAAAAGGACGCCCTCCTCGAAGAGGCCCGCGCCCTGGCCCTGAGGATCGCCGCGGCGGGGCCCCTCGCCGTCCGCTACACGCTGACCGCCGTCGACACCGGGCTCGACCGCTCCCTCGAGGCGGGGATGGCCAACGAGTCTCAGCTCTTCTCGCAATGCTTCCGGACCCGGGACATGGAGGAGGGGACGACCGCGTTCATCGAGAAGAGGGCCCCGAAGTTCACGGGGGAGTGATGGAGGAGATCGTCCTCGTCGCCGGAGCGCGGACCGCGTGGGCGGAGTACGCGGGGACCCCGGGCGGGGGGGCGTTCCGCGACCTGACGTCCGTGGAGCTCGGCGCGGCCGCCGCCCGCGCCGCGATCGAACGGGCCGGGGTCGAGGCGCGCGCCTTCGACCACTGCGTCATGGGGAACGCGCTCCAGACGGGGCCCGACGCCATCTACGGGGCCCGCCACGTCGCGCTCCGGGCGGGGCTTCCGATCGAGGCGGGGGCCCTCACGGTCAACCGGCTCTGCGGCTCCGGGATCGAGGCCGTGGCCCAGGCGGCGCGGCTCATCCGGTCGGGGGACGCGTCCTGGGTCCTGGCCGGCGGCATGGAGAACATGAGCCAGGCCGCCCATGTCGCCCGGGGGCTCCGGGGGGAGCCCGTCCGTTTCGGCCGCGACCTCCAGCTCGTCGACTCCCTGTTCGAGGCCCTCCGCGACCCCTTCTGCGACCGCTTCATGGCCCAGACCTCCGACGCCCTCGCCCGGAACTACGGGATCGGGAGGGAGGCCCAGGACGAGTACGCCCTCCGCAGCCACCGCGAGGGGGTCCGGGCCGTCCGGGAGGGCCTCTTCAAGGACGAGGTCGTCCCCGTGCCGGTGAAGCGCAGGCGGGAGACCGTCCCGTGGGACTCCGACGACCACGTGAAGCCGGACACCTCCCTCGAGAAGCTCGCGTCCCTCTCGCCGGCCTTCGGGAAGGAGGGCACCGTGACCGCCGGGAACGCGAGCGGGATCGTGGACGGCGCGGCCTGCCTTGTCGTGAGCTCGGCCAGGCGCGCCGCGGACGCGGGGGCGAAGCCCCTCGGCCGCCTCGTCTCGTACGCCGTCGTCGGCGTCCCTCCGGAGATCATGGGGATCGGCCCGGCGCCGGCGATCCGGGAGGCGCTCCGCCGGGCGGGGCTCCGGCTCGAGGACCTCGACCGCGTCGAGGTCAACGAGGCCTTCGCCGGCCAGTATCTCGCGGTCGAGAAGGAGCTGGGCCTGGACCGGTCCCGGACGAACGTGAACGGCGGATCGATCGCCCTCGGCCACCCCCTGGGCGCGACGGGCGCCCGGCTTCTCCTGACGCTCCTCCACGAGCTCCGCCGCCGCGGAAAGCGCCGGGGCTGCGCGGCCGCCTGCATCGGCGGGGGGCAGGGGATCGCGATGGTCGTGGACGCGGCGTGAAGCTCCGGGCGCTCCCGAAGATCGAGCTCCACCGGCACCTCGAGGGGAGCGTCCGGTTCTCCACGTTCCGCGAGCTGGCCCGCGAGGTCGGCCTCGACCTCCCCGCCCGCGAGCTCCGGCGGCGGACCTCGATGCGCGGCGAAAAGCCCGGCTTCGCCCGCTTCCTCTCCAAGTTCGAGCTCTACCGCGGGCTCTATCCTTCCCGCGAGTGGATCGAGCGGGTGGCCTTCGAGGCCGCGGAGGACGCGGGGCGGGAGGGGGTCGTCCACCTCGAGCTCCGGTTCAGCCCGGCGCACTTCGCGCGCCGGATGAAGGCGAAGGGGGAGGACGTGGCCGAGTGGGTGGCCCGCGGGGCCAGGCGGGCGGGAATTCCCGTGGTCTTCATCGCGACCTTCGGCCGGGACTTCAGCCTGCGGGAGAACGCGCCGACCGAGCGCGCCGTCCGCGGGACGGGGCTCTTCTCGGGGCTCGACCTGGCGGGGGATGAGGCCCGGAGCGCGCTCCCCTTCCTCGCGCTCTTCCGGAAGCTCAAGCTTCCGGCCACGATCCACGCGGGGGAGGGCGGGGGCGCGGAGAACGTCCGGCAGGCCATCGAGGTCTTCGGCGCCCGGAGGATCGGCCACGGGCTCCGCGTCCTCGAGGACCCCCGCGTGGTCGGGCTCGCGCGGGCCCGCTCCGTCGTCTTCGAGACCTGCCCCACGAGCGAGATCCAGACCGGGCTCGCCCGATCGTGGCCCTCCCATCCGATCCGGCGGCTGATCCGGGAGGGGCTCCCGGTGACCCTCAACACGGACGATCCCTCGGTCTGCGGCGTCGGACTGGACGACGAGTTCCGCAACGCGGGGCGCATGGGGCTGGGCCGGGAGATCCTGGCCGCCTGCACGGCGGTGGCCGCCGCCGCCGCGTTCCTGCCGGGGCCCGGGAAGCGCGAGCTCTATCGGAACGTCATGTCCGGGTGGGTCACTCGAGGCGCGGGGCGTCGAGCGTCCCGACCAGTCTGAACGCAGCGCCGGAGGACGGGCGCACCGCGTAGTCCAGCGTCCCGTCCGCGCCCGTCCAGCCCATGAGAAGCCATCGCTCGTCGCCGTCGAAGCACGCCTCCAGGCCCGGGTTCAGGAGGCGGCCGTCGAGGAGGGCGAAGCGCCCCTCGAGCGCCCGGAGGGCGCGGCTTGCCGCGATCCCGTCCGTCCGGACCTCCGCGTCGCGGAGCTGGAGCTCCCCCCGTGCCTGGGCCGACGCGAGCAGTTCGGCGAGGTCGCGGCCGGAGCCCGAGCCCTGGAGTCGGAACGAGAGGCTTCCGTAGCGTCCCTCCCGGTCGCGCCCGTCCAGGACGGGGGCGGCGGCGCGGGCGAGCCGCGCCAGGAGGTCGTTCGCGGCGAGATCGGCGCCCGCCAGGTCGAGACGGAGAGAGCGGGCGGACGGGCCGGCGCGGAGCCCGCAGGTGCCGGTCACCCGTCCTCCGTTCACGAGGGCCGAGACACGCTGGATCTCGAGCCGGACAACCCCGCTCTTCCGTGCGAGCGAGAGGCGGCCCGAGACGTCCTCGGCGCGGAGAGCGCCTGCGGAGCCGGGATCCCGATAGGACAGGTTCCCGCCGCGCACGTCGATCCGATCGACGCGGAAGGAGCGGGGGCGGACCCGGGGCGCAGGATCCTCCTCCGGGAGGGGGCGGAAGGCGAGCTCCGGCGCGAAGAGCTCCGCGCGGATCCCCCGCCGGTTCAGGCGGAGGCGGATCTCGGGAACCCTTGCCTGGGCCTCCAGGGCACCCCAGGCCGCGCGTGCCAGCGCGACGTCGCGCAGGGTGAGGCCCTTCCTCCAGGAAAACTCGGACTTTCCCACCGTGACGGGGGCCCCCGCGGCTCGGGCGAGGGACCGTTCGATGCGGGCGCGGGCCCAGGCCGTCCGGGCGATCCCGGGGACGCCGAAGTAGACCGCCGGCGCGAGCGCGGCAGCCAGGAGGAGAGCGACTCCGGCGCATCGGAGCGCGCGCCGGAGCGCCCGGCGGAGACGATTCCCGGCGATCATCGGAGCACCTCCTTTGCGGCGCGGCAGCGGCGTCCATCCACGACCGGGCCATTCTATCCGCCGCGGACCTTAAGCCGCGGTGAATCGGCAGCGGGCGTGTGATATCATCCCTCGCGCGGTGGAAACGCCAGGGTCCGGCATCCCCTCGGAGACGGCCCCCGGCCCGGGCGGGCCCCGCGCTCACGCCGCCGCGCTCGGCGTCCTCCTCCTGACCGTCTACCTGTCGGACGGGGGCTTCGTCGCCACGTCCGACGCCCTTCCGAACGCGTATCTCGGGATCAGCCTGCTCCGGGAGGGGAACCTCTCGTTCACGCCGGAGGAGATGCCGTTCATGTTCCGCTGGAGCGTCCGCGAGGGGGAGCGGTGGAAGCCGGTCGGGATCCGCCGCTGGGACCAGCGGATCGAGGGGGTCCCGGCGGAGGAGCTTCGCCGCGAGGGCGGGCTCCGGCTCGAGGAGCCCCGCTACTACCTGGCCCCTTCCTCCCGCGAGGGCGAATACGTCGGGATCTACGGGCCGGGACCGGGGCTGGCCGCCGCGCCGGTCGTCGCGGCGGGCATGCTCGTCCTGGGGGATCCGCGCGGAGACCTCTGGGCCGTGGGATGGCTGGGCAAGGCCGCGGCCTGCCTCCTCGTCGCGGGGTCGGCCGTCCTCCTCTTCCTGGCCGTGGCGGGACGCGCGTCCCTCCGGGCCGCCTGGCTTCTTGCCGGAGCGTACGGCCTGGGCACCTGCGTCTGGTCGCAGAGCAGCCAGGCCCTCTGGCAGCAGACGCCCGTGCTGTTCTTCCTCTCGCTCGGGGCCTGGGCGCTCCTGCGCGAGCCCTCGACGCTCCTCCGGCGCGGGCTCTGCGGGTTCGGCGTCGGAGCGGCCGTGCTCTGCCGTCCGACCTGGGGGATCCTTCTGGTCGCGCTCACCCTCTGGCTCCTCAAGACGGACCGGCGCGGGCTGGCCGCCTACGCCCTGGGCGCAGCGGCGCCCCTCCTCGCGCTCGCGGCGTACGCGGCGGTCTACCTCGAGTCGATCTTCGACTTCGGCCAGATGGACGCGGCCGCGGATGTCGCTCTCACGAAGACAGGGTCCATGGACGTCTGGCAGACCCCTCCCTGGGAGGGCGCCGCGGGGATCCTGCTGAGCCCCGCGAGGGGCCTCTTCGTCTACTCCCCCTTCCTGGCCTTCGCCGGCTGGGGGGTCTGGGCGTCATGGCGGGAGCGGAACTTCAGCTCGCTCCGCATCGTGGGCCTGGCCGTGGCCGGCCTCCTCCTCCTCAGCTTCCGATGGTTCGACTGGTGGGGCGGGCACTCGTTCGGGTATCGACTGATCGTCGACGCCTCGCCCCTGCTCGCCCTCCTCATCCTCCCCGTCGCCGACCGCATCCTCTCCCGTCCCCCGGCCCGGTGGACGTTCGCGGGCCTGGCGCTGTGGTCGCTCGCGCTGCAGTTCCTGGGCGCCTTCGCCTACGACCAGGACGGGTGGAACGCCCGGGCGCGGGGTTACGAGGTCCGGGTGCCCGGGGAGCTGAAGCCCCGGGTCGCCGCGTCGCCCGCGGAGGCGGAGGCGCTCGCCTCCCGGACCCGGGGAGAAGTGACGGGGAGGCACCGGATGGACGTCGATCGCGCGGAATACCGCCACCGGCTCTGGTCCCTCCGGGACAATCCGATCGCCTACTACGCGCTCCACTTCTCCGAGTCGAGGGCGGCCCGGTCGGCCCGCCTGAGAGCCCTCCGGGGGGACCGATGAGGGGAAGCGGGTGGGCCGCGCCCGCGGCGGCGACGGGCGTGTCGCTGGCGCTCTCCGCCGCGACCGTGGGCCCCCACGTCTACTGGCAGGACTCCGGGTTCTACCTCGCGGCGATCCACGACCTCGCGGTGCTCTATCCGCACGGTTTCGTGCTCTACGAACTGCTCTGCAAGGCGTGGACGCTCGCGCTCTTCTTCGTCGACTTCACGCTCGCGGTGCACCTCTTTTCGTCCCTCTGCTCGGCCCTGGCGGCCGGGGCGCTCGCCCTGGCGGCGCGGGACCTGGTCCGGGCCCGCTCGCCCCTCCTTCGGACCGCGGCCGAGGAGTCCGGCGGAGTCTCCGACGCGGCCGGGGCCGTCGCGGGCTCGCTTGCGGCCTGCGGGTACACGTTCTGGATGTCCGGCATCTACGCGAAGGGCTACTCGTTTCTCTACCTGGTCCTGGCCGTCCTCCTCTGGCGGATGATCCGCGCGGCCGAGACCCGGAGGGCGCGCGACTTCACGATCGTCGCCGCCCTGATCGGCCTCGCCTGGCAGGCCCATCCGTCGGCGACGGGGGCGGGGGCGGCGCTCCTCGCCTTCGTGGTCGTTCATCGGCGGGTCCTGGGGTGGCGCGGTCTGGCCTGGAGGGCCGGCCTGGCCGCCGCCCTCGCCCTGGGGCCGCTCCTCCTCCTCCCCCTCCTGGCCTCCGGCGGCTCGCCCATGGACTTCGGCGAGCCGACCACGGTCTCGGAGCTTCTCCGCTACGCCGCAGGCTCGCGCTTCACGGGAAAGGAAGGGGCCTTCGACAGCGGCGGGACCCGGTGGGCGACCGCGGGGATCCTCGCCTGGGAGGACTTCCTCGGGGTCGGCCTCCTCCTCACGGGGATCGGCGCGATCCGCCTGGCGAGGGCCAACCGGGCCTTGCTCGCGGGGATCGTCCTCTGGTGGGGCCCGTACGTGGCGATGACCACGATGTTCGGGATCGAGGGGCAGCAGGACCACTGGTACACGGCGGCCGGACTGCCGCTCACCCTCCTGATCGGGGTGGGCATCGCCGCGCTCGCGCGTCGGGCCGGACGCGGAGGCCTCTGGCTGGCCGCCGGGACGGGACTGGCCGGCCTCGCCTGGGCCGTCCTCGCGAACGGACCCGACTTGAACCTGAGGAGCTACGACCTGGCGGATCGCTTCGGGAGGATCCACCTGGAGCCGCTCGCCCCGGACGCGGTCTTCATCTCCACGTCGGACGACACCTCCTCGACGATGCACTACCTCCAGCGGGTCCGGGGGGTCCGGCCCGACGTCGTCATCGTCCGCCGCGGACACCTTGACGCCGGAGGCGGGGAGGCGGGCGGCTGGTACGACCGCCGTCTTGTCCTGAGGGATCCGCGCCTCCGTCTCCCCGACTATGCGGGGACCCGCCGGACTTTCCCGGCGGCCTCGAGGGCGGCCGTGGTCACGGCGGCCTACCTCAACGCCAACGCGGGCGAGGCACGGGCCGTGTACGTCGAGGAGCCGCCGCCCGAGGGCATGCTCCGGCCCGGCCTGGTCCTCGTGCCGGCGGGACCCGTCTGGAGGGCGGCGCGCCGGGGCGCGGAACGCCTCGAGGACTGGCCCCTCGGCCTCGAGCCGGAGGAAGTCCGGGGGCGCTTCCGCCGTGCGCGGGGCCAGGCGGTCGAGCGGGGCGGGATGAAGACGAGCTACCGCGCCGAGCCGTACGAGCGCCGGCTCTTCGTGGCGCTCCTCCGGGCGCGGCTCCTGAGGGCCGAATGGCACTTCGCCCGGCGGGAGCTCTCGCGGGCGGCGGAGCTCTACGCCGCGATCCTCCGGGCGGACCCCGAGACGGGCGGGCTCGAGGAGGTGGTCTATCCCCTGGCCGTCTCGCTCCTGGCGACGGGGAACGCGACGGCGGCGGAGCCCCTCCTCCTCCGCACCCTCGAGATCGCCCGGCATCCGCCGACCCGGGCCGGGGCCTTCCTCCATCTGGGCGACCTGGCGCGCGCGCGCGGGCAGGCCGAACGCGCGTCCGCCGCCTACCGCGCGGGGCTCGCCGTGCCCGGGATCGACGAGCGGGTCCGGAAGGAGCTGGCGGCGCGCCTCGCGCCCTGAGTACCGAGCCGCAGAAGTTCGTAGAGGTTTTCCGCAATGCGGCAGAGTTCCCGGTCTCCAGTCTCCAGTTTTCAGCAGAGCGCGTGCGTTGGACCACTGGGAACTTGTAACTCGAAACTGTGCGAGCAATTCCGATACGTACTTCAGACCGCGAGCACTTGGTCCCTTGAAGAAACGGGTACGGAACCTGCGAGCCGAGATGCTGAGCGTCCGGCGGCCCGCGATCCTGGATTCCGCCCGGCAATGCCTGTAGAATCGCCGCGCCATGACGGTCCGCGTCCGCTTCGCCCCGAGCCCCACGGGCGACCTCCACATCGGCGGCGTCCGGACCGCCCTCTACAACTTCCTCCACGCGCGGCATGAGAACGGCGTCTTCGTCCTCCGGATCGAGGACACCGACCAGCAGAGGAACCGCGAGGACTCCCTGCGGACTATCCGCGAGGGCCTGGCCTGGTGCGGCATCTCCTGGGACGAGGGGCCCCACTACCAGAGCCTGCGCCTGGACCGGTACCGGGAGCTCGCGCGGGAGCTCGAGGCCAAGGGTAGGGCCTACTGGAAGGAGGACCCCGAGAAGGGGAAGGCCCTCTACTTCGCGATCGACCGGGAGCGGATCGGCTGGACGGACCGGGTCCACGGGGAGATGGCCTTCGACACGTCCCCCGATCCCGACCTCGTCATCATCCGCTCGAACGGCTTCCCCACGTACAACTTCGCGGTCGTGGTGGACGACCACGACATGGGGATCACCCGGGTCCTGCGCGGCGACGAGCACGCCGCCAACACCCCCAAGCAGATCTCCCTCTACCGCGCGTTCGGCTGGACGCCGCCCGAGTTCGGCCACATGCCCCTCATCTTCGACCCCGACGGCGCCAAGCTCTCGAAGCGCGAGATCGACAAGTACCGCGCGATCGGGCTTCCCGTGACCGTGGACGAGTGCCGCCGGCTGGGCTACCTGCCCGAGGCGATCGTGAACTTCCTGGCGCTGCTCGGGTGGTCGCCGGGGAACAACGTCGAGCTCATGTCGATGGAGGACATGATCCGGCTCTTCACGGTGGACCGGATCGGGACGACGCCGGCCCGCTTCCTGGTCGACAAGCTCCAGTTCATGAACGGGCACTACATCCGGAAGGCGGGCCTCGACCGGGTGGTGGACCTCTGCCGGCCCTACCTGGAGGGGAACTACGACCTCTCCCGGGTCCCCGCGGAGACCCGCCGGGAGGCGGTCCGCCAGCAGCAGGAACGGCTCAAGCGCCTCGACGAGATCGTGCCCCTGACGAAGTTCGTGTTCGCGGCCGAGCTGGAGTACGACCCGAAGGCAGTGGCGAAATGGCTCAAGGCCGACGGCGCCCGGGCCGTCCTCGAGGAGCTCCGGGCGGGACTGGGGGGGATGGAGCGGTTCGAGAAGGAGCCGGTCGAGGCGCTCCTCAAGTCGGCGGCGGAGAAGCGCGGGTTGAAGCTCGGGAAGGTGGCCCAGCCGCTGCGGGTCGCCGTGACGGGGTCGGACGCGAGCCCGCCGATCCACGAGACGCTGGGGGTCCTCGGGAAGGAGCGGGCGATGGCGCGGATCGACGCCGCGCTCCGTCTGCCATGACCCCCGTCCTCGTCGTCGGAACGGTCGCGCTCGACACGCTCGAGACGCCGCACGGGCGGGCCGACGACGCGCTGGGCGGATCGGCGACCCATTTCGCCCTGGCCGCGGGCTGCTTCGCCCCCGTCCGGCTCGTGGCGGTCGTGGGCCGGGATTTCCCCAAGGAACACGTGGAGCTCCTCCGTCGCAGGAACGTGGACACGGAGGGGCTCGAGATCTCCGACGGCCTCACGTTCCGCTGGCACGGGCGGTTCACGGGGGACATGGGGAGGGCGGAGACCGTGGCGGTGCAGCTGAACGTGCTCGAGACCTTCCGGCCGCGGGTCCCCGAATCCTACGCGTCCGTCCCCTATGCCCTTCTCGGGAATTCGAGCCCCGAGGTCCAGGAGGCGGTGCTCGGGCAGCTCCGCTCCCCGCGCTTCGTCATGCTCGACACGATGAACCTCTGGATCGGGACGAAGCGGCACGCGCTGCTCGGGCTCCTTCCGCGGGTGGACGCGCTTTGCGTGAACCACGAGGAGGCGCAGCAGCTGGCCGGGGCGGCGAACACCGCGCAGGCGGTCCGGAGGCTCCTGGAGCTGGGAGCCCGGGCCGTGATCGTGAAACGGGGGGAGCACGGGGCGACGCTCGCGACCCGGGAGTTCCAGTTTTCCGTCCCCGCCTATCCCACGGAGCGCTTCGTCGACCCCACGGGGGCGGGGGACTCGTTCGCGGGCGGCGTGCTGGGGTACCTGGCCAAGTGCGGGGGAGAGCTCGGCTCGCTCCGGAGGGCCCTGCTCTACGGGGTCGTGATGGGGTCGTTCACGGTGGAGGACTTCGGCTGCGGGCGGCTCCAGCGGGTGACCCCGGACGAGATCGAGGAACGATACCGCGTGCTGCTCGACATGGTGAGGGTCTAGGCGTGGCGGGCCAGAAGGAGTGGATGCTGGGGCTCCCCGGCCACAACGAAGTGGTCACGTTGGACGACGTGGTCCTCCTGGCCCGGGGGGGGCAGCTCCGGCCGACGGACCTCGTGAAGAAGCTGGGCGAGCCGTGGCGCGCGGCGAGCGAGATCGTTGAACTCGCCCCCCTCTTCGCCGAGCCGCCCGCCCGGACGTCCGAGGCGTCTCCGAAGGCCGAGCCGCGCCCCCCGCTCCGGCCGGCGGCGCGCGAGGAGACGGGCCCCGCCAAGACCGCCCGGATCGCGGCGCGGCCCCCGGAGCGAAGGGCCGCGGCCCCCCGGCCCTCGGAGACCCGGCCGGCCCCGGCGGAACCCCGGCGTCCTTCCGCGAGCCGCCCGCCCCCCTCGGACTCGAAACCTCCCGCGGCGGAGACCACGCCTCCGGCGGCGGAGCGCGAAAGCCCCAAGGCGGAGACGCGCCCGGTGCCGAAGCGTCCGGCGCGGCCCAGGCCCCGGCTCGAGCCCATGGTGGCGAAGTATTTCTCGCCGGTGGACCTCCTCCGCTCGGCCTCCTTCGCGTTCGAGCCCCGGAAGCTGCTCCTGGCGGCCGTCCTGCTGGCGCCCCTCTCGATGGCCGGATCGCTCTTTCTCTCGCTGGGCGCCGAGCGCGCGTCCGTCGTCCAGCAGGCCTTCCTCGTCCTGGCGCTCGTCCTCCTCGTCTTCGGTTTCGCGCTGGTGCTGACGGTCCTGGGCTTCGTGAGCCGGCGCCAGCTCGAGGGGCGGGGCTACGGCATGTCGGAGGTGATCGCCTACGGCGCGGAGAACCTCGCGACGGGCATCGTCTATCCGATCCTCGTCATGATCCCCTCGCTCCTGTCGCTCGGGGTGCTCTGGCTCCTCGGCTTCCTCCGCAACGCGGGGCCGGGCTCGGCCTCGTTCCTGAAGTACCTCTACCTCCTCCCGATGCTCTTCGCGTTCGTCGCAGTGCTCGGGGCGTTCATCTACCAGCTGGCCTCGATGTACGTGCCCGCCGCCGCCGCGGCCGAAGGGGCCGGGCTGACGGGGGCGGTGAACGCCGCGTGGCGGAGCATGAGGCGCCAGTGGGGGAGGGTGGTCCTCCACTGGCTCATCATCACGGTCGCCTTCGGGGTCATCACGGCCGTCTGCACGGGCCTGGCGGGCCTCGCCGTCGCCCTGCCGCACGTCGTCTTCGGCCCGCCGCCGCCCGCCGTAGCCATGGCGTGGAGCGACCTGGCGGGCACGACCGTGTTCAGCCTCTACGTGGGCCTGGCGGTCGGCCTGGGGCTCTCGCTCCCGGCCTCGCTCTTCTCCACGCTCGGGATGCTCTCGTACCTGTCGCTCCGGCATCCGGCGGCCGCCTCCCTGGCGGGGCCGCCCGAGGAGACGAGCCCCGGGCTCGGCGACGCGCCCCGCCCCCCGGCCGGGATCCTGGAGGCGACCCAGCCCGCCGAGACGCGGCTTCCTCCCGACGCCACCCCGGGCCCGGAAGGCCTCTCCGAGGGCGAGCCCGGCGCGACCCCGGTCGACGAGGGGACCCGACCCTAGGGGGGCGGGAGGGAAAAACAAAAAAGCCCCGCGCGGGCGGGGCTCTTTATAAGCCTGGCAACGACCTACTTTCCCGCCGAAGTAATTCCCGGCAGTATCATCGGCCCCAGGGGCTTAACGACCGTGGTCGGAATGGGAACGGGTGTTGCCCCCTGGGTATCGGGTCACCAGGCGGGAGTAGTGATAGGGGATGCGGTCCGTCCTGTCAAGCAAATTGTGCCGGGGAGGGTCTTGTTCCCGCCGGGCGGCTGTGCTATATTCCCGCCGCTCCGATGCCGCTCAAGATCGCCATCCCCAACAAGGGCCGCCTCATGGAGGAGACCGTCCAGCTCCTCCGCTCCGTGGGGCTCCGGGTCCCCCGTTCCGCCGACCGCACGCTCATCGCCTCCACGAACGGGGGGAAGTACCAGGTTCTCTTCACCCGCGCCCGGGACATCCCCGAGTTCGTCGAGGTCGGGGCCGCGGACGCGGGCATCACGGGCCTCGACCTCGTCCGCGAGTCCGGCTGCCGGGTGGAGAAGCTCCTGGACCTCAGGTACGGGCTCTGCAAGCTGGTCGTAGCGGCCCCGGAGCATTCCTCCATCCGGTCGATCGAGCGCCTGCCGGCGGGCGTGCGGGTGGCGACGGCGTTTCCCAACCTGACCCGGCAGTTCTTCGAGATGAGGAAGAAGAAGGTCACCGTGGTTCCGGTCTCGGGAGCCGCCGAGATCACCCCTTCGATCGGGGTGGCCGACCTGATCACGGACCTCACCCAGACCGGGTCCACCCTCAAGCAGAACCACCTGGCCGTCCTGGACGTGATCCTGGAGTCCTGGGCGGTCCTCATCGCGGGGCCGGCCCTCGACCGGAAGGCGCGCGGCGACGCGGAGGACCTCGCCCACGCGTTCGACAGCGTCGAGAACGCCCTCCGGAAGCGCTACCTGATGGCGAACGTGCCCCGGAGGAAGGTCCGCGAGATCGTGAAGCTCATCCCGGGCCTCCGGAGCCCCACGGTCATGGACCTGGCCGAGAAGGGGCTGGTCGCCGTGGCCGCGGTCGTGGACGAGGACGCCGTCAACGCCCTCGTCCCGCGCCTCAAGAAGGCGGGCGCCACGGGGATCCTCGTCCTGCCGATCGAGAGGATGGTGCCGTGATCCCGGTCGGGCGCCTCACGCCCGAGATCCGCGCCCGCTACGCCGCGCGCCGCGCCGCGCTCTCGGGGCCCGCGCGCGAGGCGGCCGAGAAGATCCTGGCCGAGTTCCGGAAGGATCCGGACGGGACGATCCGGAAGCTCACGAAGAAGTTCGACAAGGCGGACCTGCCGTCGTTCGAGGTCTCGGCCGCCGAGTTCGACCGCGCCCGGGAGCGCTGCCCCCAGGTCGTCCAGAACGCCATCCGCTCCATGTACGAGAGCGTGGTCCGCTACCACAAGCAGGACCTCGCCCGCGCCTTCGAGTTCCAGCCGCTCAAGGGCGTGAGCCTGGGGAAGCTGGTCGTCCCCTTCGAGCGGGCGGGCCTCTACGTGCCCGGGGGCCTCGCGGTCTACCCGTCGAGCGTGGTCATGGCCGCCGCGCCCGCCGCGGTGGCGGGAGTCCGGCAGACGGCGCTCTGCACCCCTCCCGCGGCCGACGGGACGCTGCCCGACGCCGTCCTCTGCGCCGCCCAGGTCTGCGGCGTGTCGCGCGTGTTCAAGGTCGGCGGGGCCCAGGCGGTCTTCGCCATGGCGTACGGGACGCCCAGCGTCCCGAAGTGCGAGATCGTGGTCGGGCCCGGGAACGTCTACGTGACCGCCGCCAAGCGGCTCGTCCAGGACGAGGTCGCCATCGACTTCCTGGCGGGGCCCACCGAGCTCCTGGTCGTCTCCGACGGGACGACCTCCGCCCGCTTCATCGCGGCGGAGCTCGCGGGCCAGGCGGAGCACGCTCCGGACGCGTGCTGCGTGCTCGTCACGACGCGCCGGGAGCAGGCGGAGGCGGTGGCCGGGGAGCTCGAGGCGCAGGCGAAGGGCCTGGAGCGGGCCGACATCGTGCGGAAGGCCCTCGCGGGCCAGGGGGCGCTCCTCGTGGCGGACGACCTGGACCAGGCGCTCGCCTTCGCGAACGAGTTCGGCGCCGAGCACCTCACGATTTCGACCCGGTTCCCGGTCGAGGCGCTCAAGAGGATCCGGAGCGCGGGCTCGGTGTTCCTGGGCGAGTACTCCCCCGTGGCGGTGGGCGACTACGGCGCGGGGCCCAACGCCATCCTCCCGACCCACGGGGAGGCCTGCCGGCGGGGCGGGCTCTCCGCCAACACGTTCGTACGGACCGTCGGGTACCAGCTTCTGTCCCGGGAGGGGCTCGAGAAGCTGGCTCCCACGGCCCTCACGCTCGCCAAAGTCGAGAACCTGGGCGCCCACGCGCGATCGATCGAGGTCCGGCTTGAGAAGTAGGGGAGGCGCCGCCGGCGTCGGGGCGCGCGGCGGGTCCGGCGCGGAGCGTTCCCGGGGGACGCCGTGAGCGCCGCCCTGCCGCTGACCCTCCTCGACTACGGGGTGGGGAACATCCACTCGATCCAGAAGGCCTTCGAGAAGGCGGGGGCCGCCGTCTCCGTGGAGACCGAGCCCGCGCGTCTCCTGGCGGCGAGGGCGCTCGTCCTTCCCGGCGTGGGGGCCTTCGGCAAGGTCGCGGCCCAGATCGCCCCCTTCCGGGCCGAGCTCCGCGCCCGGCTCGAGGGAGGGCTCCCGGCGTTCGCCGTCTGCATCGGGATGCAGGTCCTGTACGACTCGAGCGAGGAAGGGCCGGGGGAGGGGCTCGGCGTCTTCCCCGGCCGCGTGAGGCGGCTCCGCCACGCCCGGCTCCCCCACATCGGGTGGAACTCCGTCCGGCACGACTCGCGCGGAGCCTTCGAGGGCGTGCCCCAGGACGCGCACTTCTACTTCGTCCACTCCTACGCCCCCTCCGAGTGCGCGGAGCCCTGCACGGCCACGGCAGACTACGGCGGCCGCTTCGCCGCCGCGGCGGCCCGCGCCGCCGTCTGGGCCGTCCAGTTCCACCCCGAGAAGTCGAGCGACGCGGGGGCGACCGTCCTGCGGAACTTCGTGGCCTACGCGAGGGGCCGGGCGTGATCGTCTTCCCGGCCCTCGACCTCTGGGACGGCCGGGTCGTCAAGCTCGAGGCCGCGCGGCATCGCGAGGTCGAGACCGTCTACGGGACCCCTTCCGAGGTCGCGGATCGCTGGGCGAAGGCGGGGGCGGAATGGCTCCACGTGGTGGACCTCAACGGGACGCTCGGGGAGGGGGAACGGAACGTCGGCCGCCTCCGCGAGATCGCGGGGCGGGGGGCGAAGGTCCAGTTCGGCGGGGGCATCCGGGACGACGCCTCGCTAGACGGCGCGCTGGCCGCGGGGGCGGACCGGGCCATCGTGGGGACGAAAGCCGTGCGCGACTGGGCCTGGCTCGTCCGGGCCGCGGGACGGCATCCCGGAAGGGTCCTCGTCTCGATCGACGGGAAGGGGCGGGAGGTCCTGGTCGCGGGCTGGCAGGAGGCGGCGGGAGTGGACGCGGTCGAGTTCATCGGTCGCGCCCGGGAACTCCCGATCGCGGGATTCCTCTACACGAACGTCGCGGTCGAGGGAAGGGGACAGGGGGTGGACTGGGGGCCGGTGGAGGCGGTCGTCCGCGCCTCGAGCCTCCCCGTGGTCTTCTCCGGGGGCGTCAGCTCCCTGGAGGACGTGGCCCGCTTCAAAAGCCTGGGGGCCTTTGGTATCATCGCCGGCTCGGCGCTCTACCGGGGCCGGATCGATTTCGCCGAGGCCCGGGCGCTCGCGCGATGAACCGTTCCAAGAGGCTCAAGCGGAAGACGAAGGAGACCGACGTCTCCGTCCGCCTGGGCCTGGACGGGACCGGGGCGTATTCGATCGACATCCCGGATCGGTGGCTCAAGCACATGCTGGAGTCGGTCGCCCGCTTCGGGAGGTTCGACCTGGAGGTCCGGGCCGCCGGGGACTTCAACCACCACGTCGTGGAGGACGTCGGGATCACGCTCGGGAAGGCGCTCAAGGACGCCCTCCGGGAGCGGCCCGTCCAGCGGGTGGGCTCGGCCACGATCCCGATGGACGACGCCCTCGTGACGGTGAGCGTGGACCTGGTGGACCGGCCCTACTGCCAGGTGGACCTCCCGGACGAGATGTTGGAGCACTTCCTCCGGAGCTTCGCCATGGAGGCGCGGATCACGCTCCACAACCTGGTCCACCGGGGCAAGAACTTCCACCACGTCAACGAGGCGTGCTTCAAGGCGCTCGGGATGGCGCTCCACCAGGCGACGCGGCCCTCGGGGACCCTGAAGAGCACGAAGGGGAAGGTCCGCTGGGGGGGGTGACGCACGGCGTTTCGCATGTCGCATCCCGCGTCCCGGACGGAGGGCCGACCGGGATGCCCGATGCCAGATGCGAAATGCTCACCAAGCGCATCATCCCCTGCCTGGACGTCAAGGCCGGCCGCGTGGTCAAGGGCGTCAAGTTCCAGAACCTGGCCGACGTGGGCGACCCGCCCGCCCTGGCCGAGCGCTACGAGCGCGAGGGGGCGGACGAGGTCGTCTTCCTCGACATCACGGCCACGCTCGAGGCCCGCAAGACGATGCACGAGATCGCTCGGCGGACCGCGGAGCGTCTCTTCATCCCGCTCACGATCGGGGGCGGGATCCGGGCCTACGAGGACGTCAAGGCCACGCTCCGCGCCGGGGCGGACAAGGTCTCGATCAACACCGCCGCCGTGGAGCGTCCGGAGCTCATCACGGAGGCGGCGCGGGACTTCGGGTCGCAGTGCGTGGTGGTCGCGATCGACACCCGGCGCGAGGCGGGCGGCCACCGCGTCTACACCCGCGCCGGATCGAGGCCGACGGGCCTGGACACGGTGGCCTGGGCCCGGAAGGTCGCCGAGCTCGGGGCCGGGGAGATCCTCCTGACCAGCATCGACGCGGACGGGACGACCGCGGGCTACGACCTCGAGGTGACCGCCGCGGTCTCGGAAGCGGTCCCCATCCCGGTGATCGCCTCGGGGGGCTGCGGGTCGGCCGGTCACATCGCCGACGTGCTCACCCGCGGGCGGGCGGACGCGGCGCTCGCCGCCTCGATCTTCCACTACGGGACGACGTCGGTCGCCGACGCGAAGGCGCTCCTCCGGGGGAAGGGGATTCCGGTCCGATGAAGGCGCGGCCCGGGAAGCTCCTCCCCGTCATCGCGCAGGACGCACGGACGAACGACGTCCTCATGCTCGCCTGGGCGGACGCGGAGGCGCTCCGCCGATCCCGGAAGACCGGGTTCATGCACTACTGGAGCCGCTCGAGGGGGAAGTACTGGAGGAAGGGGGAGGAGTCGGGCCACGTCCAGAAGCTGGTCGGACTGCATTACGACTGCGACCGCGACGCAGTCCTCGCGCGGGTCGAGCAGGCGGGCCCCGCCTGCCACAAGGGGACGGCCACCTGCTGGACGGACCGGCCGTGGCGCGTCCACCCCGCGGTGGACGCCCTTCTCCGCGTTTTCGGCGAGCGGAAACGCCGGCCGAGGAAGGGCTCCTACACGAACCGCCTCCTGGCCGATCCCGCCCGGCTGCGCGGCAAGCTGCTCGAGGAGTGCTGCGAACTCCTCATGGCCGTCCGGGCGGGTCGGCGGAAGGCCGTGGCGGAGGAGGCCGCCGACGTGCTCTACCACTTCCTGCTCGTCCTCTTCGCCGCGGGGGTCCCCTTCGGCGAGGTGGCCGCCGTCCTCGAGCGCCGCCGGAAGTGAACCCCGAGCAGACTGAACCCAAATCAAACTGGATGATTTGGGTTCAGGCTTCGATGGCCATCTCGCCCTCGCCCAGGAAGAGCCTCCAGGCGCGGTAGCTCTTCGAGCGGACCTTGTCGGCCAGGGCGGGGTTCCGGCGGGGGACGGCGGGGGGCTTCCGGAGGGGCATGGCGGCCTCGCCCGGCAGGCGGCCGCCCTTGCGCGTGTTGCAGGGATTGCAGGCGGCCACGACGTTCGTCCAGGTGGACTTCCCGCCGCGGGACTTCGGGGTGACGTGGTCGATCGAGAGCTGGGAGGCGGGCAGGCGTTTGCCGCAGTACTGACAGCGGTTCTCGTCGCGGGCGAGGATGTTCCGGCGGTTGAACTTGATCTCGCGCTTGGGCACCTTGTCGTAGGAGACGAGCCGGAGGATGCGGGGGACGAGGATCGCCTGGCGGGGGGTCATCACGAAGACGTCCAGCTCGGCCGGCGATTTTCGCCGCTCCCGCGACCAGCTCATCCACGAGGGGAAGTCGTAGACGTTGAACGACTCGTCCGTCGCGTCGATCGCCTCGGCGTAGCCCTTGCAGAGGAGGGTGAACGCGCGCTTGGCGGAGACGACGCGGATGGCCGTGTAGTGCCGGTTCAGGACCAGCACGCTCGAGGTGAGGGGGTGCTCGACGAGCGTCGCGGAGGCCGGTGCTGGGCCGACGTCATCCATGCCGCCCAGCATTATCCCGAACGCCCGGCCCCGTTTCAAGCCCCCCGGGGCGGCTAGCGGACCGTGTTGGAGAGCGTCCCGATCCCGCCGATGCTGGCCTCCACGCGGTCGCCCTTCCGGAGCCAGCGGGGCGGGGTCATGAACATGCCCACGCCGCCGGGCGTCCCCGTCGAGATCACGTCCCCGGCCTCGAGGGGAAAGCAGGCGCTGGCGTACTCGATCAGGAAGGGGACGTCGAAGACGAGGTCGCTCGTGGCGGATTTCTGCCGCGTCTCCCCGTTGACGGCGAGGGAGACGGGGGCGTTCGCCGGGTCGAGTTCGTCGGGCGTGACGACGACCGGCCCCATGGGGCAGAAGGTGTTCATGCTCTTCCCGCGGAACCACTGCCGGTCGCCGCGCTGGACGTCGCGGGCGGTGACGTCGTTCACGATGGTGTAGCCGAAGACGTGCCCGAGGGCCTCCGTCCGGGGGATGCGGAAGCCGGGCGTGCCGATCACGGCGGCGAACTCGCACTCGTAATCGATCTGCTCGGAGATCCCGTAGGGGATCTCGATCGCGTCGTCGGGGCCGATGACGATGTTGGGCGCCTTCAGGAAGAGCATGGGGGCGGCGGGGGGCTCCAGCTTCTGCTCGGCGGCGTGGGCGCGGTAGTTGAGGCCCACGCAGATGATCTTGGGGGGGCGGAGGAGGGGGGCGCGGAGGCGAAGCTCCCGGGCAGGGAGGGCCACGGTGCGGTCGCGGTGGAGGGCGGAGAGGTCGAGCTCGGCGACCCGCGAGGGCCCGCCGGCCGCGAGGAAGTCCCCGAGGTCGCGGAACTTGAAGGGGCGCTTGAATTGCCGGAAGAAGGCCTGACCCAGGTCGAGGATCGCCTCGCCGTGGACGAGGCCCGCGGAGGTCCGGTTGCCGTGCTGGAACGTGCAGTATCTCACCGGGAGGCGGGCTCCGCCGGCCGCCCTAGTCGGACACGCTGTTGGCGTACTCCAGCCACTTCTGGCCGGCGGCGTCGCGAGCGGGCTTGGGGTCGGAGGCCTTGAACTGGCGGTCCTTCTCGTCGGAGCTCAAGGCCGTGATGGACTTCAGGGCCTCGAAGGCGGCGTCCCGCACGGCCTCGCGCTCGTCCTCGTCGCGGAGGCACTGGACGAGGGGCATGACGAGGGACTTCTTCCTGGCGGTGTCCTTCATGTTCCCGAGCGCCTCGCAGATCTTCATGCGGACGCCGGGGTCCTGGTCGCGGAGGACGCGGGGCGGGTTCTGGTCGACGAGCTGCTCGACGAGGATCTTCCCGAGCGCGGGGTCCGCCGCGTCGCCCAGGGCGAGGGCGGCGCCGAGGCGGTCGTCGGTCTTGCGCTTCTCGTCCTTGAAGACCTTCTTCAGGATCTCGGCGGATGCCGCGGCGTCGGCCTGGAAGACCTTGCGGACGGCCAGGATCGCGGCCTCGCGGACGTTCCTCATGGGGTCGCGGCGGGAGCGGAGGAGGGCCTCCATGGCCTGGGGGTCGCCGATCGCTCCCAGGGCGTCGACGGCGTGTTCGCGGACGATCGAGTTGGCGCTCTTCCGCGGAGGGTCGGACTCGTCGGCGACCATGTCGCCCAGCGCCTTGACGGTGTCCGCGTTCTTCGGGTGGATGATGGAGAGGGCCCGGAGCGCGGCGATCTGGACGTTGGCGTCCGAGTCGCCCGCCGCGCGGGTGAGGGCGGCGGAGGCCCCGTCCTCGCCGACCTTCCCGAGGGCCAGGGCGGAGGCCTCCTTGACGCCGGGATCGGTCGCGCCCAGGCCCCGCTCCTGGAGGGCCTCGCGGTCGCCCGGCCCGACGCCGGTCTTGGGGAGGTAGCCCAGCCCGAGGGCGGCTCCCACCTGCTGGGCGGCGTCGGAGCCGCCCAGGATCTCCCGGAACTTCTCGGCGGCCGGGGCCCCCTTCTCGCCGAGCCGGGCGATGACCTGGGCCACGAAGTGGCGGGTCGCGGGGCTGGGCTTGGGCTCGCGCTCGGTGACGCCGCCGATGAACTTGACGAGGTGTTCGAGCGCCTCGGGGCCCAGATCGACGCCGTCCTGGACGAAGACGTCCTTTCTCCGCTGGAAGTCCTCGATCACGCGCTTCACGCGCGCGAGGTCGGCGTCGTAGTCCTTCGTGCTCCAGCGCCGGGACTCGAGGTCCTTGAGGAGGTAGTCGGGGTCGAAGAGCCGGACCACGTTGAGCTCGCGCCACTGGGACTGGAATGTCCAGAAGCGCTCGACGAGGACGACGACCCCCTTCGTCGAGTTCCACCACTCGATCCACTTCGCCTGGGCCTCCTTCCGGTCCTTGAGGGGCTTGTCGGGCTCGAAGTCGAAATCGCGGCGGGTGATCTCGCGGAGGGCGCGGTGGGCCGCGTGGCGGACCCGGGTGTCGTTGTCGTCGAGGGCCTCGATGAGGGCGGGGAGGGACTTGACGAGGGCGATCCGTTCCAGGGCCTCGGCCGCCGCCTGGCGGACGGGGACGTCGTTGGCCCAGTCGGGGGTCCCCTTCTCGTCCTTGAGCGGCGGGTCGTTTTCCTCGGAGGCGGCCTTGGCGGGCTCGTACCTGACCGACTTGATGAGGGCGTCGGCGAGCTTGTGCTTGTCCTCGGAGAGCGCGGTGTTCACGGAGCCGGCGGCGCGGACGGAGGCCTCCCGGACGTTGCGGTCCCCGCTGGTCGTGCCCTTCAGGATGGCCTCGACGAGGGGCCCCGAGATGTTGCCGATCTGCGCGGCGCCGGCCGCGGCGTCGCGGCGGGCCTGGGGGTGGACGTTCTCGTCGGCGATGATCTTCTCGAGGGCGGCCTGGATCTCGGGGGTGGCGAGGGTCTCGGGGATGTTGTGCCGGATCGCCTTGGCCGCCTCGCGGAGCTTGGCGGCCTCGGCGCGGAGCTTCTGGTCGTGCTCCGCGGGGGAGGGGTGCTTGCGCTCGCCGGGCTCGATGGCGTAGTTCAGGTCCCGTTCGAGGTCGCTCGCGCGCTGGTCGAGCGCGGCGGCGTCGTTGAACTTCTGGTAGATCTTCCGGAGGGCGGCGGAGGCCCCGGCCCGTTCCTGGGCCCGTTCGGATCCCAGCTTCTCGATCACGGTCCGGACGCCCTCGGCGTCCACGACCTCGGCCAGGCTCTCGGCGGAGAAGTCGCGGATCACCTCGTCGTCGTGGCGGAGGCCCCACACGAGGCCCGCCACGGCCTCCTTGTCCTTGGGCCCGATCTTGTCCCAGGCGGCCTTCTTCTTCTCGGCGAGCTCGATCGGGCTTCGGGCGGGGGAGATGCGCCAGCCGTCCAGGGACGCGTAGAGCTGCCCCAGCCAGACGTCCACGCCCTGGAAGGTGACCTTGGCCTTGGCGAGATCGCCCACGCGCTGGTTCTGGATGGTGACCTGGGCGTCGGGAAAGTTGGTGGCCACGTCCTCCCAGGCCGTCTTCGCGTCGCCGATGTTCTCGGGGTCCAGCTTCTCGTTGCAGAGGGCCAGCCGCGCGAGGGCGGCGGCGGCGACGTTCTTGTTCTCCTCCTTCTTGGCCTTCTCGATGGCTTTCCGGTACTTCGTCATCGCGAGCGGTAGGTTGACGGGCTTTTCGGTCTCGGCCTTCAGGCCCTCGTTGTAGAGCGCGGTGCCGGTCTTCCTGCGGTCCGGGTCGTAGTTCGGATCCCCCTGGCCCAAGAGCGGCAGGGAGAGCGATGCGGCCGCGGCCCACGCGAGAATCCGCTTCATGGCGTCTGCTCCCACAAGGTCCCCAGTTCTCCCGAGACAGCCAAAAATTATAGTGAGGGCCCGGGGGCGTGTCAAAAGAACGCGCTCCCGCCCCCACGGTATTGGGGACGGTCCGGGGGGCCCCATTTACGAGGCCGCCGCGGAGTTTTCCAGGCGCCGGGCCGCATCCTCGGGAAGGCGGACGGGCCGCTTGTCCCGGTCCACGGAGGCCAGCTCGGTCCGCCCCTCGGCGAGCAGGCCTCCCCCGGGACCCAGGACGCGGGTGCGAAAGCTCACCGTGGCCCTGCCCACCCGCTCTACGGTCGTCTCGATCCGGAGTTCCTCGTCGTATCGGGCGGGGGCCAGGTGCCGGCAGGAGGTCTCGGTGACTACCAGGTACACGCCCCGGAGCTCCAGCTCCCGGTAGGCCAGGCCCGCCGAGCGCATGAGCTCGGTGCGCCCCGCCTCGAAGTAGTGGAGGAAGTTCGCGTGATAGACCACGCCCATCTGGTCGGTCTCGCCGTACCTCACCCGGTGGAGGATCGCGTGAGTCGCCATCTGGGCATCCGGATTCCACGGTCCCGTCCCGGGCGGGAAGGCCCGACCCCCCCGGGACCCGGGAGCGGGCGGCCGGAACCGCTTACCTCAGTCCCTGGAGGGCGGCCTTCGCCAGGTTGGCGTAGTCCTCCAGCTCCTGCACGGTGCCGTCGCCCATGCTCACGATGAGGGCCTGGTAGACGAGCTGGGCCTCGTCCCGCTTTCCCCGGGCCAGGAGCTCGTCGGCCTTCTGCTTCTCGGCCCTCGAGTAGGCCTTGGCCTTGTCCTGGATCTCCCCGAGCAGCGTGCCCAGGCGCTGGTGGGTCTCCGCGTCGTCCTTGTGACGCGCCATCAGTTCCTTGACCCGGCGGACGGCGGAGGCGAAGTCGTGGCGCTTGAGCTCCTCCTGGACGAGGCGCTCGCCCTCGGCGAGGTCGTTCTTCACGGTGGCCTTCTTGCCGGCGGAGGCCACGGCCAGGTACTCGTCGACCCTGGAGGCGAACTGGCTCTTCGGATACTTCTCCTTGAAGCCCTGGCACATGCCGTACATCCGCTCGTACGACTTGGGATTGGCCCGGTTCTTCTCGCAGAAGTCGTAGAGCTCGTCGAAGGCGGTCTTCTCCTCCTGGCTGGCGGCCTGGCCCATGCGGCGCTGCTCGTCGTCGATCTGCCGGAGGAGGGCGTCCGCGTTCGCCTTGATGTCGGCGGGCTGCGCGGGGACGCGGGCGAGGGAGGCCCGGGCCTGGTCGTACTGCTTGAGCTGGTAGAGGGCCTTGCCCTTCTCGTAGTGCTCGCGGGAGGACTTCAGCGCGGGCGATTCGCCGCCCGTGGGGATCAGGATGAGGACGACCAGGATGAACACGAACACGCCCGCTCCCACGCCGACGTAGGTGAGGAGCTTCTGCTCGCGCGCCCGCTCGTATCGGGCGGTCCGCTCCACGGAGGTGGTGTGCCCGGTGCGCCGGCGGAGGCGGGGTTCGGGCCCGGGCTCCGGCGGCGCCGAAGGCGCGGTCGGGACGGGATCGGCGACGGGAGTGGCCACCGGCAGGCCCCCGGCCATCGCGGGCGCCGCGGGGGGCGGGCCGAACCGGGCGGCCACGTCCGCCGGCGGCTCCTTGAAGGACGAGTCCTCGAAGGTGAGCGTGTGCTTCCCGATGCTCACCCGGTCTCCGGGGCGAAGGAGGGCCTGGTTCACGATCTTGTCGTTGACGCGCGTGCCGTTGCGGCTTTCGAGGTCGACCAGCTTGTATCCGAATTCCGTCCGCTCGAAATGGCAGTGGCGCCGGGAGCACTGCTTGTCCTCGATGTGGATGGGGTTCTCGGACGAGCGGCCCACGACGGTGACCGCGTCGGTCAGCTCGTAGGTCCGCTGGCTCGTCCCGTCGCTGATGATGAACCGCGCCATGAAGCCGGTCTCCCGCAGGACCGTGCCATCATATTCGGAAGGGGGCGGGAACGAAAGCGGTTTTTTGGTGCCTCCGGCCGGGCGGCCGGCGTCGGTATGCTATAGTGGCCGCCATGAAGTGCCTCCTGTCCGTCGTGGCCGCCTTCCTGGCGATTTCGTCGCCGCGGCCGGGGGAGGACGCCGACCGGATCGTCCTTTCCGACCGGACCGAACTGGAGGGCGAGCTCCTGGGCTACGAGGTCCCCGGCGTCCTCCGGCTCCGCGAGAAGGAGGGAGGGCGGGTGCGGGGGGTGTCCGTGGAGGAGGTCTCCCGCATCCTTTTCACGAGGGAGGCCGCGCCGCGTCCGGACCGCTCGGGGGAGCAGGCCCGGCTCTCGGCCGGGGGCACCCTCACCGGCAAGCTCCGCTCGTTCGAGGGCGACTGGGCCACGGTCGAGACGCCGGCCGGGACGTTCCGGGTCCGGCGCTCGGACGTGAAGGCCCTCATCCTGGGCCCGCTTCCCGGTCCGCTCCCGGAGCTCCGCGAGGACGCCAAGGACGTCCTGATCCGGGAAGCGGAGCGGAAGGAGGAGGGCAAGGAGACGCCGGCCCGGGCCCTCGTGGCCGAGTACGGCCGCCTCGTCTCGGTGGGCGGGAAGGTGAGGTTCCGCGTGGAGGCGGCGCCGGGGGAGGAAGGCGGGGCGCCGGCGAAGGATGAGGAGCGGGACTACGAGCGGGCCGAGGTCCGGCACGTCTACCTCCGCCGGGGAGGCGCGTCGCCGGAGGCGCCTTCGGGATGGTTCGCCAAGGTCACCCTGCGGAACGGGGACAAGCTCGTGGGCACGCTCCAGGCCGTCGGGCCGGACCGGATCCGCCTCTTCTCGCATCTCGTGGGGATCGTGGAGCTCCCGCGCTCCCAGCTCCACTCCCTGGCCTTCGTCCCCCAGGCGCGGATGACGGTGGGCAACGTCCTCGTCTGCGATCAGAACGGGATCCGGGAGTTCGACGCGCAGGGGAAGGAGGTCTGGACCTACGCGCAGAACACCCAGTACTCCTGGAGCGCGCGGAGGCTGTCCAACGGGAACGTCCTGGTCGCGAACACCAACTTCAACCAGGTGATCGAGGTCAAGCCCGAGGGCCGCAGCGGCGGCCGCGTGGAATGGAAGATCGAGCAGTCGAACTACCCCTACGACGCCGTCCGCCTGGACGGCGGGAACACCCTGGTGGCCGAATACTACGCCAACCGGGTGGTGGAGTACGAGCCCTCGACCCGGAACGTCGTCTGGCAGGCGGCGGTGAACTATCCGATCTCCGTCCAGCGGCTGGAGGACGGGAACACCCTCGTGTCCTCGAACTACCAGGTCGTGGAGCTCGACCGCGAGGGCCGGGAGAAGTGGCGGGCGAACATTCCCGGCGTGCGCCCCTGGCGCGCGCAGCGGCTGGAGACCGGGAACACGCTCATCACCGACTACCAGCGCGGGCAGGTCATCGAGATCGATTCCGAGTCCAAGGTCCTCTGGAGGATGGACGGCCTTTCCCGGCCGGTCCAGGCCATCCGCCTCGAGGACGGGAACACGCTGATCCTCGAGCAGGGCCAGAACCGCGTGATCGAGGTGGACCCGACGAACCCCCGCAAGATCGTGAGCGAGATCAAGGGGCTGAACTACCCGCAGGGCATGTCGACCTACTAACGGCTCCGCCCGGGCCTGGGGATCCGCGCCGACGCGAGGAGTCGGCCCGAACGGGATCCGACGGCTTGGGCTCCGCGCGGGCCCTTACTGGGCCATGGACCCCATGTCCTTCGCCCGCTCCTCCCGGGGAATCTCGCCGCGGATGGGGAGGAGGACGGTGAAGGTCGTGCCCTTGCCGACGTCGCTCTCGAACGAAACGCTGCCGCCGTGGTGCTCCACGATCGCCTTCACGATCACGAGCCCGAGGCCCGTCCCTGGGATCTCCGCCGTGTACGAGGTGTCGACGCGGTAGAAGGCCTCGAAGATCTTGGGCTGGTGCTCGCGGGGGATGCCGACCCCCTGGTCCCGGACGTCGATCCGGAGGTTCGCCTCCTCCCGGCGGAGGCGGACGCGGACCTCGCCGCCCTTGGGGGAGTACTTGATGGCGTTGGAGATGAGGTTGACCATGACTTCCTTCATCTTCTCCTTGTCGAGGAGCAGCTCCGGGAGATCCGGCTCGGCGTCGAGGACGATCTGGTGGCGTTCGGACTGGACCTTGGAGATGCCCATGATCTCGTCGACCACCGAGCGGGGCGAGGCGGGCGAGAGGTTCATCTTGATCCGGCCGGACTGGATGCGGGACACGTTGAGGAGGTCGTTGATCAGGGCGAGGAGGCGGTCGGACTCCTCGTCGATCACCTTGAGGAACGACTTCGTCTGCTCCTCCCGGGCCATGTCGAGGAGCGCCTCGGTGTAGGCCTTGATCGAGGTGAGGGGCGTCTTGAGCTCGTGGGAGACGTTGGCGACGAACTCGCTCTTGAGCTGGTCGAGCTTCCGGAAGCGTTCGAGCTCCCGGGACGCGGTCATGTCGCGGAGCACCGTGATGGTGCCCCGCGGGGCGAAGCTCTCGTCGCGGAGGATCGAGATGGAGACGGCCACGTGGATTTCGAGGCCCTGCTGGAGGCGCACGGTCACCATCTTCTCCATGGTGTATCCCTGCCGCTCCGACTCCTGGAGGAGCTCGTCCACGGCCCGGGTGACCTCGGCGGGGAAGGCCTCGCGGTAGGGGCGGCCCACGGCGTCGGACTCCACCTCGAGCATCGCCATCGCGTTCCGGTTGATCCGCGTGATCAGGCCCTCGGCGTCCAGCGTGACGATGGCGTTCGTGATGGAGTCCAGGATGTTCGAGAGGAGGTTCGACTCGTCGACGGTCCGGCTCACGAGCTGGGCGTTCCGGATCATGAGGGCGGCCTGGTCGGCGAGGATCGTCAGGGGCTCCAGGTTCATCCGCGCCACGTCCTCGGCCCGTCCCGTCACGTCCAGGACGAGGATCCCGACCGGCTCGCGGGGGAGGCGCATCCCGAGCACCGTGATCCAGCCGTCCAGGTGGGGCACCGTGAGGGGCTTCCCCTCGTCCCGCGCGTAGTCCACCACGGTGGGCTCGGGGAGAAGCGCGGGGTCGCCCCCGGCCGGACGTCCGTCGGGGCCGAAGAGGAAGATGGCCGAGCGCCGGGCCCGGGTGTGGGCCGAGGCCGCCTCGGTCGCCAGCCGGATGATCTCCCCGACGTCCCTCGTCGCGAACATGCGCGAGACGGCTTCCTGGAGGCCCCGGGCCTCCGGGGAGAGGCGCAGCACGCTGTAGCTGCCGGAGTCCTGGCGGGCCGGAGGTTCGGCGGGCACGTCGGCCTCACTTGATGAAATCGAGGAAGATCATCGCGCGATCGATCTCGGCGGCGGACTGGAGGAGGAGCTCGTCGAGTTCGGCCTCGGAAATCCCCAGGGACCGCCAGGCCGACTCGCTCACGGCCGGGATCTTCGCGTCCCCCCCGCTCCCGAAGCGGAGGGCGCGGACGAGGATGTCGGCCAGGTGGATGATCTCGGCGAACCTCTGGTGGTCGCCGGCCAGTTGGGGATTGTGGTGGCAGCGCGTCGTCTCGACCAGGGCGCGGGAAAGGCTCCACTTCTCGAACAGCCAGGCCCCCACGTCCGCGTGGGTGAGGCCGAGGACCTGGGCCTCGGCCTCGACGATGAGGCAGTCGCGGGACCGGACGAACGCGAGCACGTCGGCGTAGCTGTCGGGCAGGAACTGGTCGAGGATCACCTTGCCCACGTCGTGGAGAAGGCCCGCGATGAAGAGTTCCTCGAGCATCGGGTAGTTGATGCGGCGGCCCAGGACCTTCGCGGCGGCCCCGCAGCCGATCGAGTGCTTCCAGAATTCCGTGCGGTCGAAGTCCCCGGGCTTCACGCTCCGGCGGAAGACGTCGAAGATCGTCGAGGAGAGGACGATGGATTTGACCGTGTTGAAGCCCAGGATGACGATCGCGTGGGTGATCGTGGTGATCCGGTTGGGGAAGCCGTAGAAGGAGGAGTTCACGACGCGCAGGACCTTCGAAGTGAGCGCGGGGTCGCTCGCGATGACCTGAGCCACCTCCTTGGCCGAGGTCCGGGGGTTGAGGATCATCTGGTTGACGTTGTTCATCATCGACGGGAGGGTGGGAAGTCCCTGCACCTTGTCGACGAGCTTCCGGACCCGCTCCTGGATCTGGGCCTGGGCCGCCGCATCCATGGGCCTAGCGTCCCTCGAGCCGCGCGAGGTGATAGCGCTTGGCGGCTTCGCGGAGGGCGGCCATCACGGGCGCCCGGTCGACGCCGGCGAACATCCGGTCGATCTCCCGCGCCGCCTGTTCCCGGCGGAGCTCGAGGTCCTCCGCGGAGGCCCGGGCCGCCGTCGCGGTCTCCTCGATGAAGAGGTGCGAGACGTTCCGCTCCCGGCACGCGGCGATGAGCTCGGCGTTGAGCTCGGATCCCGCCTTGAAGAGCAGGTTGCCCCGGAGGTCGATCACGTCCCTCGCGACCCGCTGGCCGGGACGGGCCTCATCCGCCTTGACGAGCTTCATGCCGCAACCGAATGATAGCACCCCCTCCCGCGGCTGTCAGCAGTCGGAGGAGCGGCGGCGAAACGGGGCGGATCAGGTCCGGCGGTCGAGGACGAAGTCCGCGAGCTGGTGGAGCGCCTCGAGGTGCACCGAGTCGCGCAGCCCGCGGAGGCCGGCCTTGGCCTCCTCGACGAAACCGGCCGCCCGGCGCATGCACCAGGAAAGGATGTCCCGCTCCCGGATCATCCGCATCACGGCCGCCTTCCGGTCCCGGCCGTCCGGCACCGAGAGGAGGTCCTGGAGGTCCTTCCGCTCCCGGGAGGGGAGCTCCCGGAGGAGCTTGAGGACGGGCAGCGTGAGCTTCCCCTTCTCGAGGTCGGTCCCCAGCGACTTCCCCATCTCGGCCTCGTCGCCGGCGATGTCCAGGCAGTCGTCGACGATCTGGAACGCGATCCCGAGGCAGGTCCCGTAGCGGGCCAGGCCCTCGACCAGCCCAGGGTCGGCCCCGTTCCCCACGCTTCCCAGGCGGCAGGAGGTGGAGAAGAGGGAGCCCGTCTTGTACTGGATCACCTGGGTGTACTGGTCCTCCCCGAGATCGAAGTTGAACTTGGTGGCGATCTGGGAGAGCTCGCCCACGCACATTTCCTCGACCGTCCGCGAGAGGATGAGGTTGGCCTCGCGGTCGTGGAGCTTCGCGCAGAGGGTGTAGGCCTTGGCGAAGAGGTAGTCGCCGAAGAGGATCGAGGCCTCGTTGCCCCAGACGTTGTTCAGGGTCTTGACCTGGCGTCGGAGGAGGGCCTCGTCCAGGACGTCGTCGTGGACGAGCGTGGCGCTGTGCAGGAGCTCGACGACGGCGCCCAGGCGGATGTGGACGTCGTTCACGTCGCCCAGGAGGTGGGCGCAGTGGAGGAGGAGGGCGGGCCGGACCCGCTTTCCCTGGAACTTCGTGGAGTGCTTGACGAGCTGGTTGACGAAGGGGTTCTCGTGGGCGAGCTCCGCCCGGAGGACGTCCTCGACCCTCTGGATTTCCCCCTGGATGGGTTCGTAGATCCCCTTCAGCGCGGTCGCCGACGGCCCCAAGGATCCTCCTTGACGGTGCTGCGCGGGGAGTCTAGCACGACCCGGGAGGGCCTTCAACTGAATTCCCGAGGAGAGCGGGCGAGGCGGGAAGAGCGGGGGAGATCCGGAGGCCCATCCCGCGCCCGACGACGCGCGCCCGCCGGTGTCCACGCCCCTCCACTCCGCAGGCCCCGTGCCGCGCCAGGGACGCGGACGGACGCCCGCCGACGGGACATCTCGTCCCTCCCGGGGCGCTATGGCCCGGCGTCCCGGAACTCCTCCGGAGTGTTCAGGTTCAGGAAGGGCGATCGGCCCTCGACGGCCCAGTCCTCCTCTCGGACCGGGACCTCGAGGACGCGCACCCGTCCGTGGAACGCCGTCGCCTTCCATCGCCCCTCCCGCGCGCACGTCTCGATGGCCGGAAGGCAGGCCCGCGAGTAGATCGCGTGGAGCGGCTCGGGGCCCCGCGCCGTCACGGCCAGCACGACGTCCCAGCCCTCCCGCCGCCCCAGCAGCTCCTCGATCAGCGCGGGGTTCAGGAAGGGCAGGTCGCAGGCGGCCACGAAGACGTGCCCGGTGCGGGAGGCGGAGAGGAGGGCGTGGATGCCCGTCAGCGCGCAGCGCTCGGAGAGGAGGTCCGGCACGACTTCAATCCCGAAGTCCGCGTACGGCGCCGGATCGTTCGCGCCCAGGATCACCCGCTCGAAGAGCGGGCGAAGCAGGTCGAGCTGGCGGGCCAGGAGCGGGCGGCCGCGGAACTCGAGGAGGGCCTTGTTCCGGCCCATCCGGGAGCCGGCGCCTCCCGCCAGGATTCCGGCCGTGACGGGATGGACCACGGCGACTAATATAACCGGATGGCCCTTGCCTTGCTCCTGGCGCTGGCGCGCGCGCAGGAGGACCCGGCGGCGCTCGTCGAGCGCCTGGGCTCGGACAGCGTCGTCGAGCGCGCCGGCGTCCAGCGGCGCCTCCTGGCCCTGGGGAAGGCGGCGGTCCCGGCTATCGAGGCGGCGCTCCGGCACCCGGACCCCGAGGTCGCCTCCCGCGCGCGGCGCCTCCTCGACCTCATCGCGATCCGCCGCCTCCTGACGCCGTCCCTCCTCGAGGCCATGCCGGGCGTGGAGGAACGGCTCCTCCGCGACGGGCAGCGCGCCTGGACCGAGGTGCTGCTCGAGGCCTTGGAGTGGGAGGGCGGAAAGCGGCGCTACCCGGGGATCGGCCGGGCCGACCTCAGCGGGCTCGCGGAGCGGGCCGTCCGGGGGGCGACGTCGCCGGTGGACCGGCGGGAGGTCTGCGTCGCGGCCCGGCGCTGGGCGCTCTCCGGGGCCGCCCCGGCCCTCGTGGAGCTCCTCGAGGACCCGGTCGGGGACGTCCGGTACAACGCCTCCGAGGCGCTCGCCGCCATCGGCGCCCGCGACCAGGTGGCGCGCATCCTGCCCTTCCTTCGGCACGATGCCGCGGACGTGCGGGCGGTCGCGGCCTCCTGCCTGTCGAGCCTGGGGGCGCGGGCGTCGGCGAAAGAGGTGGCCGCGCTCCTCCAGGACCGCGAGGCCCACGTGGTCCACGAGGCGCTCTGGTCCCTCCGGCGCCTGGGCGCCCCGGAGGCCGTCCCGGCCGTCCGTCCCTTCCTGGCCCACGACCGCACCACGCTGCGGCGCGCGGCCGCGGAGGCGCTCGCGGCCATGGACGACCGGGGTTCGATCCCCCGGATCCGCGATCTCCTGGCGGAGGACCCCTTTCTCGAGGAGGAGGCGATGGAGGCGCTGGCGGCCCTCCAGGATGCGGAGTCCGTGCCCGAGATACGCCGGCGGCTGCACAGCCGGAGCTTTGCCGGGCGGATGGCGGCGGTCCGTGCGCTGGACGTCCTGGAGGCCGGGGACGGGGAGGCCATCGCGGGGCTGTTGGAGGATCCCGAGGACGGAGTCCTGGCCGAGGCGGCGGCCTGGCTGGCCCATCGCGGCGACCCGCGGGGCGGGGAACGGCTTCTCCGAAGCCCGTTGAGGCTCGACTCCCTCAACGGGTCGCGCCATCCGGAGCTCTGGGCCCGGCTGCGCAGCGCCCGGCTGGAAGGGGATCTGGAGGGGACCCTGGGCGATCTCTACGCGCAGCTTGCCGGGCGCATGGGCCTGGCCCTCGATCGGCCGGAGGAGGGGCCACCTTCCGTGCTGTGGGCACGGGTTCATCTCGCCAACACGGGCGGCCGTCTCACGGTCTCCCGGGCGCTCGGGCAGCTGTCCGGCCACCTCCACGCGATCGTGGAGCCGGGGCGGCTTCGCCTCGTCTCCCAGGAGGATGCGATCGCCTTCTGGCGGAAGTGGCTGGCCGACCGCCGGTAACGCCGGTTGCCGCCCGCGCGACCTTCCGTTATAGTGCTGCCGTGAAGGGGACCGTTTTCCTCGTCGGGGCGGGTCCGGGGGACCTCGGGCTGATCACGCTGCGCGGGTACGAGCTCCTCCAGAAGGCGGAGGTCGTGGTCTACGACCACCTGGTCAACCCCAAGCTCCTCGACTTCGCCCCGCGGGCCCGGCGGGTCTTCGCGGGGAAGCGCTCCGACAGCCACGTCCTCGAGCAGCCCGAGATCAACCGGCTCCTGGTCGCCGAGGCCCGGAAGGGAAAGGCGGTGCTGCGCCTCAAGGGAGGAGACCCGTACCTCTTCGGGCGCGGAGCCGAAGAGGCCGAGGCCCTCGCGCGGGCGAGGGTCCCGTTCGAGATCGTCCCGGGCGTGACGGCCGCGATCGGGGCCTCGACCTACGCCGGGATCCCGCTCACGCACCGCGACAAGGCCTCGCAGGTCACGTTCGTCACCGGGAACACGAAGGACGGCGACTTCGAGGCCGCCGACCTCCCGCGCCGCGGAACGCTGGTCGTCTACATGGGCCAGAAGTCGCTCGGGCGGATCGCGAAGAAGCTAGTCTCGCTCGGCTGGAACCCGAAGACGCCCGCGGCCACGGTCTCGTGGGCCACCACGCCCCGGCAGCGCACGGTCCGGGGGACGCTGGGGACGATCGCCGGGAAGGCGGCGGACCTTGCGGCGCCGGCGGTCACGATCGTGGGGGAGGTGGCGGATCTGGAGCGCCGGCTCCGCTGGTTCGAGCGGAAGCCCCTCTTCGGGAAGCGGGTCGTGGTCACGCGCGCCCGCGAGCAGTCGCACGAACTGTCCCACCGGCTCGAGTCCCTCGGCGCCGAGGTGGTCACGTTCTCCACCATCCGGATCCGACCGGTCCGGGTGGCCCCGATCGTCGTCCGGGGCTACACCCACGTGGCGTTCACGAGCAAGACGGCGGTGGACCTCTTCTTCAAGAACCTGAAGGGGGACGCCCGCGCGCTCGCGGGGACGACGGTCTGCGCGGTGGGGGAGCAGACGGCCCGCTCGCTCGCCGAGCGGGGGGTGCGGCCCGACGTGGTGGCCGCGGAGTTCACGTCCCGGGCGCTCGCCCGGGAACTTGCGGGGCGGGGGATGAAGGGGGCGCACGTCTTCCATCCGGGCGCGGACAAGATGAACCCCGACTTCGAGATCCTGCTCCGGAACTGCGGGGCCCGGGTCACGAACCTCGTCCTCTACCGGATCGACAAGGTCGCCCCCGACGACGTGAGCTCGGTCGAGGACGCGGACTGGGTCACGTTCGCGAGCGCGCAGACCGTGAGGAACTTCATGGCGGCCGTGGACGGCCGGCCCGTGACGGCCCGCGTGGCCTGCATCGGGCCGATCACGGCGAAGGCCGCGCGCCAGTTCGGGCTCAGGGTGGCGGCGATCCCCAGGCGCTTCACCTTCGACGCCCTGGTGGAGGAGATCGTGAGGGTGGAAGGCGGGAAGCCCCGATGAAGACGAGGCCGAGGAACCTCCGGTCCAGCGCGGCCCTCCGGGGCCTGGTGCGGGAGACGGAGCTGCGCCCGGACGACTTCGTGATGCCGTACTTCGTCCGGCCGGGGAAGGGGGTGCGGGTCCCCATCGCGTCGATGCCGGGCCAGTTCCAGCTCTCCGTGGACGAGCTCGCCCGGGAGGCGAAGGCGCTCTCGAAGACGGGCGTACCCTCGGTCCTCCTCTTCGGGATCCCGGCCCGGAAGGACGGCCGGGGGACCGGGGCCTACGCCCGGAACGGGATCGTGCAGCAGGCCGTCAGGGCCGTGAAGGACGCGGCGCCGGAGCTCCTGGTCATCACGGACGTCTGCCTCTGCGAGTACACCGACCACGGCCACTGCGGGATCCTCCGGGGGAAGGACGTGGACAACGACCGCACGCTCCCGCTCCTCCAGAAGACGGCCGTGTCCCAGGTGGAGGCCGGCGCGGACGTGGTGGCCCCGAGCGGGATGATGGACGGCGCGGTGTCGGCGCTCCGGGAGGCGCTCCCGAAGACGACCATCCTCTCCTATGCCGCCAAGTACGCGAGCGCGTTCTACGGGCCCTTCCGCCAGGCCGCCGAGTCGGCCCCCCGCTTCGGCGACCGCCAGACCTACCAGATGGACGTGGCCAACGCCGAGGAGGCGCTCCGGGAGATCGACCTTGATCTCCGGGAGGGAGCGGATATAATCATGGTCAAGCCGGCCCTCGCGTACCTGGACGTGCTCCGCCGCGCGAAGGACCGGTTCGGCTGCCCGATGGCCGCGTACAACGTGAGCGGCGAGTACTCGATGATCCGGGCGGCCGGGGAGAGAGGGTGGATCGACGAGAAGAAGGTCGTCCTCGAGGTCCTCACCTCCATCAAGCGCTCCGGGGCTGACTTCATCCTGACCTACTTTGCGAGGGGGGCGGCCGAGTGGATAACCTGAAGCCGGCGATCGAGGCGATCCTCTTCACCTGCGACGACCCGCTGCCCCTCTCGCGCCTCAAGGACCTCTTCCCGGACGCGGGGGCGGAGTCGATCCAGGAGGCCCTGGGCCAGCTCCGGGCCGAGTACGACCAGACCGGGCGCGCCTTCTCGCTCGCCGAGATCGCCGGGGGGTGGCAGCTGTTGACCCGTCCGGAGTACGCGGATATAATCGCCAAGCTCGCGAAGTCGAAGGCGGACCGGAAGCTCTCGTCGGCGGCCCTCGAGACCCTGGCCATCATCGCGTACAAGCAGCCGATCAAGAGGGTGGACGTGGAGGCGATCCGGGGGGCCCAGTCGGGCGAGCTGATCCGGGCGCTCATGGAGCGCAACCTGGTGAAGATCGCCGGGAGGGACGAGGTGCCCGGCTCGCCGCTGCTCTACGGCACGACGAAGGAGTTCCTGGATGTCTTCGGCATGAAGGAGATCGAGGACCTGCCGAGGCCCGAAGAGGTCAAATGAGGTTCGACCAGTTCGTCCAGAAGTACACGAAGGGCGTCATGCTCTTCATCGTCGTCGTCATGGTCGTCCCGCTCGTCCTCTGGGGCTACATGGGGGATTCGTCCGGCGAGGACAGCTCCGAGCCCGCCGGGACGATCTTCGAGACCGTGGTCGTCACCCGGAACCAGTTCACCCAGCAGCGGCACCGCTCCGTGGCCTCCTGGTGGTGGAAGAAGTACAACGACCCGATGACGATGTACATGATGCGGTTCGGGCGCAACCCCGAACCGCCCAAGGAGGAGGAACTCGAGAAGACGGCCTGGGAAAACCTCGTCCTCCTCCACGACGCCCGGGAGAAGGGGATCGTGGCCTCCAAGGCGGAGAGCTCCGCCAAGATGCGCGAGGTCTACCAGCGCTTCACGGGCCAGTGGACCGTGGACAACGACATGCTCGAACGGATCATCCGGGACCTCTTCAAGGTGACCCAGCCCATCTTCGAGGGCTGGGCCCAGGACCAGGTCGTGATCGACAAGCTCCTGGACCTCGTGACCGAGTCCGAATTCGCCGATTACGACCGGGTCTACGACCAGGTGCTCCGCGGGGAGCAGTACGCCCGCGCCTGGTACGTCGCGTTCGACCCGAAGGACTTCTCCCGGGAGACCCGCCCCCCGACCCCCGACGAGGTCCTCAAGCACTACGAGCAGAACAAGGCCAAGTACCGGACCCCGGAGAAGGCGCGGGTGTCCTACCTCATGGCCGAGTTCGAGCCCCTCAAGCAGAAGGCCCCGGCCCCGACCGAGGAGGAGATCCGGAAGTACTACGACGAGAACAAGCCGGAGTTCGAGAAGGAGGACCACCAGCACGCCCCCGGCGAGCGTCACCGCGACGACGAGCCCAAGCAGTACAAGCCGCTCGACGAGGTGAAGGCGGACGTCGCGGCGAAGCTCCGCCAGCGGCATGCCGAGCGGGAAGCCCACCGCATCATGGACCGGGTGAACGTGGATCTCGGCGCGGCCGCCCCGGAAGGCAAGTATCCGGAGGGCATCCTGGAGACCCTGAAGGAGAAGTTCGCCAAGGAGGGCGTGGAACTCGTCTTCTCGAACACGGCGTCCTTCGACCGGAAGGGCGTCGAGGAGGTCCAGAAGGACGTCGGGACCGAGAGCGGCCTGGGGGCCTGGGCCTTCGATCCCGGAGTGAAGGAGGGGGACATCGGCCAGAAGGTGAAGACGTCGAAAGGGGTGGCCCTGTTCCGCCTGGACGCCCGAAAGGCCGGGGGCGACCTGGGCGTCACGGAGGCCGTCCGCGCCGCCATCGTCAAGGAGCTCCAGAAGGAGCAGGTGAAGAAGAAGACCCAGGCCCGTGCCTCGAACCTGGTCCAGGAGATCACGTCGAGGGGATTCGCCGCCGTGCGCGCCGAGCGGGCGCTCGACTGGCGGCTCACGCGGTACTTCAGGACCCAGGGCGGCGAGACGGGGATCGGGGACAGCGGTCTCTCGTTCGCCCTGTCCCAGCACGTGTCGGGGGGGAAGTCCCTGCCCGGCACCGCCGCGGTCCTGTCCGGGTCCTCCGTCGGGAGGGACTTCGCGGACTGGGCCTATGTGGTCTACGTGGAGGACGTGGTGGCCGGCGCGCCCCTGGACTCGGGGGACCGCTTCAAGGAGGCCCGCCGACAGGAGGACGAGTCGGCCCGGCGGAAGTACCGCGACGAGTACGTCGCCCTGGTCGTAACCCAGGCGAAAGTGGACCCCGTGAACAAGAAATCCACTTCCGAAACTCCGAAAACGCGGTAGAATAAGGTCGTTGGCAGGAGCGCGGCCGGTCGGCCGCCGGAGAGAGAGAGGGAATGCAGGCCCTTCCGGTTTTCACCTCATCCACGATGGCGGGGATCACGGTTCGTTCCAGGAACGCTTTGTTTAGGAGAAGGGGGAGACGATGAAGACGTGGTGCATGGCGGTGGCGCTCGCGGTCGCTCCGGCGGCCGCGGCCGCGGGGCAGGAGCCGGGCAAGGGCCCGGAGGCGAAGGTCTCGTACGAAAAGCGGGCCTTCCCGTTCGAGGGCGAGGTCGCCGTCGAGCGCCTGAACGTCCGGATGTTCCCGAAGTCGGACCAGCAGAGCATCATCACGACGGTGCTCAGCCAGGGGGAGAAAGTGACCGTGGTCGCCGAGAAGGACGACTTCTACCAGATCCTCCCGCCGCGAGGCAGCACCGCCTGGGTCTTCGGCCGGAGCCTGAAGAAGGAGGGCGGGACCGCCGTGGCCACGGTGGCCGACGTTCCGGTCCGCCTCGACAGCCGCGTGAACGCCGACGTGGTTGCGACCCTCAAGGAGGGCGACCCGGTCAAGGTCGTGGCGGAGCACATGGGCTGGTACAAGATCGAGGCGCCGGCCTCGGTGAAGTACTTCGTCGGGAAGAAGTACGTCAAGGCCGGCGAGGCGGTGGCGCTGAAGCCCCCCGTCGACGACCCCAAGCCCGCTCCCGCCCCCGCCGCGGACGGGGACGCCAAGGCCCGCGCGACCCTCGAGGTGGCCGACCAGCTCCTCGAGGAGCAGACCGCGCTCGTGAACCAGAAGAAGCTGGAGACCGTGGACTTCAGCCGCGTGGTGGCCGCGTACCAGAGCGCCCGCGCGGAGGCGAAGAGCGCGGCGCTGAAGGCCGAAGCCGAGCGGGGCCTGAACCGGATCCAGCAGCTCCACCTCATCTGGGAGGGCGTCCGGGCCCAGCTCGTCGCCCAGCAGCAGAAGGTCCAGGACGAGATCGCCAAGCTCAACGAGAAGCCCGAGCCGCCGAAGGGGCCCCTCATGGCCGGCTACGTGGACACCACGGGCCTCCTCTGGAAGCGGCCGGGGACCCACAAGCTCATCATGGGCGGGAAGATCGTCTGCTTCCTCCGCGCCAAGGAGGGGGACGAGAAGATGCTGAGCCGTCTCAACGACTTCTACCAGAAGTACGTCGGGATCAACGGCACGCTCATCAGGAACCCCGAGGGCTGGGACGGCTACTCGGTGATCGTGGTCGACGAGATCGTCCCCATCCAGCAATAGGGACCGCCCGCGAACTCTTGCCGCCCCGGCGTCCGGGAAACCGGGCGCCGGGGCGCTTTCTTTCCGCCGGAGTTCAGGCGAGCTCGGGCCGCGCGGGGAAGGGGGGCGGCGTGGGGGACGCGCCGGGGGCGGACGGCTCCGGCTCCAGGAGGCCCCTCGTGAGCGGGCTCGCCCGGAGCGCTGCCTCGGTCGCCTCCTCGCCCGCCGCCATCACGGCCGCGGCGTCCCGGAACTCGAAGATCCCGTGCTCTGCGACACGGGGCTGGATGAGGACGATCGGGGACTTCTCGAAGTAGTGCAGGTTGTGCCGGAGGAGGACCCGCGAGAGGATCGACTGCGACTGCTCGAGGATCGCCCCCATCCCGCGGCGCTCCACCCGCCGGGCCGAGACCTCGGGCGGCTCCAGGTAGACGGCGACGATGAGGTCGGCCTTGGTATAGACGGCCACCTTGACCGGCAGCGTGTCGACCAGGCCGCCGTCGACGAAGTAGTACTGGTTGATCCTCTTGGGAGGATAGATCCCGGGGATCGAGCAGGACGCGACCACGCAGTCGTGGACCGGGATCTCGGTGTACCCGGGCAGGCCCCAGATCACCTCCTGCCCCGTTCCCAGGTCGACCGAGGTGATGTAGAGGGGGTGCCGGAGGCGGTCGAATCGGTCCTCGGGCAGCGTGCGCCGCACGAAGTCGTGGAGCGCCTTGCCCCGGTAGAGGCTGCGGGCGCGAGAGCGGCGGAAGAGGAGGGTCTTCCAGTCGTAGTCCAGGATGTCCTTCGCCCGGAGGGAGAGGGCCATCTCCTCCATCTGCGAAGGGGACATGCCGCCCGCGGCGAGCGCCGCGATGAAGCCGCCGACGCTGGTTCCTACGTATTCGTCGGGGATCAGCCCGTGGCGATGGAGGGCCTTCAGGGCCCCGATGTGGGCCAGCCCCTTCATCCCCCCTCCGCCCAGGACGACCGAAAGCTGCCTTCCCCGGATCATACTGCACCTGTACTAGGGACGCCGTTCCTCCTACGGGTGTAACTTCCTTTCTCGTCCCGGGTTCGGAGAATTCCGCCTCCCCCGGGAAAGTCCGCCATTTATCCTTTATTCTTCCGAGCGGCCCCAGTATCTTGGCCCCACCGTGAGAGGCTTCCTCGCCGCAGTCCTGCCGTTTCTTGCCGCCTCTTGCGCCTGGTACCGTCCGGACGGCGGCCCTCTCGTCGGCGGAGCACCCGACCAGGAGGCGGCCGAGAGCCTCCGGTTCCAGTCGCTGGCCGACGCGTTCATCGCCTGGCACTACGCGGTCCATCCCACCCGCGCTACGGCCGACGGGGTCCACGACCACGACGGCCACCTGGGTCGGCTTTCGCGCGAGGCCCTGGAAGGGCGCGCCGAGGGGCTGCGCGAGTACCTCCGGCGGCTTTCCCACGTGGATCCATCCGGGCTCCGCGGCGGAAGCGTGTTCGACTTCCCGGTCCTCCGTTCCGCTCTGGACGGGATCCTGCTCGACCTCGAGAGAGTGAGGCCCTGGGAGCGGAATCCCGACTACTACCGGGAGCTCGTCTCGGGAGGCCTCTATCCCCTCGCGACCCGTTCCTTCGACACGCCCGCCCGGCGGATGGCCGCCGCCGCCGACCGGCTCTCCGAGGTCCCCCAGGTCCTGGCGCAGGCCCAGGCGAACCTGGCGAACCCGCCCCGCATCCACACGGAGAGGGCGATCGAGGAGTTCGCGGGGACCCACGCCTTCCTGAAGAACGACCTGCCCCGCGCCTTCCAGGCCGTGGAGGACGAGGCCGTCCGGCTCCGCTTCGCCGCGACCCTGAAACCGGCGCTCGATTCCATCGAGCGGTTCGTCGACTGGATGCGGAAGGACCTCCTCGGGCGGTCGAACGGCGACTTCGCGCTCGGCGAAGAGACCTTCCGGCTGAAGCTGCTCCACGAGGAGGGGGTGGACGTTCCGATCGACGAACTCCTCCGGCGGGGCCGCGAGCTTCTCCAGCGGACCCAGGCGGAGATGGCGGCTCTGGCGGGAGGCCGTCCCGTCCGCGCCGCGCTCCGCGAGAGCTCCGGCCGGAGCCCTCCCGCCGACCGCATCCTCGCCGAGGCGCGGGCGATGCTCGACGGGCTCAAGGCCTGGGCCTCCGCGCACGTGGACGTCCCCCCCGACGCGGCCTGCACGGTGCAGGAAACTCCGCCCTTCAGGCGGGCCACGTCCTTCGCCTCGATGGAGATCCCCGGCCCCTTCGAGACGGTGGCGCGGGAGGCGTACTACTCGATCACCCTCCCGGACCCCTCCTGGTCTCCCGAGAGGACGGAGCAGCACCTGTCCTTCTTCAACCCCTACGCGCTGCCCCTCATTTCCGTGCACGAGGCCTATCCCGGCCACTACACGCAGTTCCTGGCCGCGCGGGCCTGCGCGTCCCGGGTCCGGAGGGCCTTCCGGAGCTCCTCCTTCTCCGAGGGGTGGGCGCACTACTGCGAGCAGCTGTACGTGGACGACCGGAAGGACGCGCCCCCGGAGCTCCGCCTGCACCAGAAGGCCCTGGAGCTCCTCCGGATCGCCCGCTACCTGGCCGGGATCCAGATGCACGCGAGGGGGATGACGGTCGAGGAGGCCGTGGAGCTCTTCGTGAACGAGGCCTTCCTCGAGCGGGCGAACGCCGAGCGCGAGGCGCGCAGGGCCGCGGCGGACCCGAAAGTCCCCGTGTACACCCTGGGCAAGATGGAGATCCTGCGCCTCCGCGACGAGTACCTGGCCCGCACGGGGCGCTCGCTCCGCGAGTTCCACAACGAGCTCCTCGCGCACGGCGCCCCGCCGCTCCCGGTGGCGCGGAGGATCCTCCTCGGGGAGCCTCGCGGGCGATGAGGCGTGCCCCCCGGCTGAGCCACGTGGCGCGCGACGGCTCGGCCCGGATGGTCGACGTGGGGGGGAAGACTCCCACCCGCCGGATCGCCGTGGCCGAGGCCGTCGTCCGGATGAGGCCGGCCACCGCCCGCGAGGTCCGCGCGGGCGGCGGGAAGAAGGGGGACGTCCTGCAGGTCGCCCGCCTGGCCGGCATCGGGGCCGCCAAGCGCACGCCCGAGCTCATCCCGCTCTGCCACTCGGTGGCCTTGACGAAGGTCGAGGTCGACTTCACCTGGAAGCGGCCGGCCGAGCTCCGGGTCGAGGCGCGGGCGGAGGCGGTGGACCGGACGGGGGTGGAGATGGAAGCGCTGGCGGCCGCCGCCGTGGCCGCGCTCACCGTCTACGACATGTGCAAGGCTATTGACAGGGGGATGGAAATCGGTACAATCCGCCTCCTCGAGAAATCCGGCGGGAAGAGCGGTCCGTACATGAGAATCGAGAGGCGAAAGCGAAAGTAGTCCATTCCGGCCCGGGTCTCTCTTTCTCCAAGCCCGAAATTGTTGAAGGATCCCCCATGAGCTATCGCGTCGCCATCGTCGGCGCCACGGGCGCCGTGGGCCTCAAGTTCATCGAGTGCATCGAGAAGCGGAAGTTCCCGGTCTCCGAGGTCGTGCTCTACGCCTCTCCGAAGTCGGAGGGCAAGGTCCTCCACGTGAACGGGAAGCCCCACCGGATCGTGGGCCTCTCGAAGGACCGGGTGGAGACCTTCGACTTCGCCTTCTTCAGCGCGGGGAGCGGCATCTCCAAGGAGTACGCTCCCGTCTTCGCCCGGAAGGGCGCGGTGGTGGTGGACAACTCCAGCGCGTGGCGAATGGATCCCGATACGCCGCTCGTCGTCCCCGAGGTTAACCCGCAGGACATCGTCAAGCACAAGGGGATCATCGCGAACCCCAACTGCTCGACGATCCAGATGGTGGTGGCGCTCAAGCCGCTCCACGACGCCGCGAGGGTGAGACGCGTCGTGGTCTCCACCTACCAGGCGGTGAGCGGCGCGGGCGGGCTGGCCCTCCAGGAATTCGACAACGAGGTCCACGCCATCGAGATGAAGACGAATCCTCCCAAGCGCGCGATCTTCCCGCGGCAGATCGCCTTCAACGCGATCGCCCAGATCCCTCAGAAGGACGCCTTCCTCCCCACCGGCTACACCGGGGAGGAGACCAAGATGATCGAAGAGACCAAGAAGATCATGGGCGACCCCTCGATCCGCGTCTCGCCCACCTGCGTCAGGATTCCGGTCCGCAACGCCCACAGCGAGAGCGTCAACGTCGAGACCGAGCGGAAGCTCAGCGCGGCCGACGCGGTCGCGGCGCTGAGGAAGGGCGCCGGACTCGTCGTCTGCGAGAAGCCCGAGGATTTTCCCACCCCCGCCGAGGTCAGCGGCCGCGACGAGACCTTCGTCGGCAGGGTCCGCGAGGACTGGACGGTCCCCAACGGCCTCCACCTCTGGGTGGTGGCCGACAACATCCTGAAGGGCGCTGCGCTTAACGCCGTCCAGATCGCGGAAGTCATGATCAAGAAGTAGGGGGAATGGCTCGGAAGCGGAACCTCAGGATCCTCGTCGAGTACGACGGGACCCGCTTCTTCGGCTGGCAGGTCCAGAAGGACAAGCCCACCGTCCAGGGGGAGCTTCAGCGGGCGGCGGAGGAGGTCACGAAGCGGAAGACGCTCGTGATCGGCGCGGGACGGACCGACGCGGGCGTCCACGCCGAGGGGCAGGTCGCGAACTTCCACACCTCGAGCCCCATCCCGGCGCGCAAGTGGGCCGAGGCCCTGAACGCCCACCTGCCGGAGGAGGTCTCCGTCCTCGAAGCGGCGGACGTTCCCCTCGCGTTCCACGCCCAGTTCGCCGCGACCTCCAAGGTCTACCGGTACCGGATCCTGAACCGGCCCGTCCGGAGCGCCCTCGAGCGCGAGCGGACCCACCTCGTCAAGGCCCCGCTCGACCTGGCGAAGCTCCGCGAGGCCGCCGCTCTCCTCGTCGGGACCCACGACTTCCGCTCGTTCGGGAGCGAGATGTCGAAGAAGGAGAAGACCGTCCGCACGATCTTCTCCATCGAGGTCCGGGAGAGCGGGCCCTTGGTCGACCTCGTCGTCCACGGCGACGGCTTCCTCTACAACCAGGTCCGGTCGATGGTGGGGACGCTGCTCCCGGTCGGCCTGGGCACGCGCCCGCCGGGCTGGGTCCGGGAGGTCCTCGTCGCGAAGGACCGCTCGAAGGCGGGCGCCAACGTCCCCGCCAAGGGTCTCACGCTCGTGGAGGTGCGCTACGACGGGAAGCCGCGCGTTGCCGCGAGAGACGAGGAGAGCGATCGGATTACGGATTTGTAATGCTACTCCCCCGGGGGGAGTGATCCCTCTCCGCCGGGCCGCGTCGGCGTCCCGCCCAGCGGCCCGGACGCTCGTGGAGCGAACGCAGCCGGAACGGACCTCAGGGCTGGGTCCGGTGGACGGGACTTCCGCTTCGCGCTCCGAGATGCGAAATGCGAGATTCCAAATGCTACCCTGTCCCCGTGCCCCGGGTCATCCACGTCATCACGCGCCTCATCGCCGGCGGCGCCCAGGAGAACACGATCCTCTGCTGCCAGGCGCTCCGCGACCGCTACGACGTGAAGCTCGTGACGGGCCCCCCCGAGGGGCTCGAGGGCTCGCTGCTCGAGGACGCGGCGCGGCGGGGGATCGCCACGACCGTGGTCCCCGAGCTCGTCCGCCCCGTCCGGCCCGGCCTGGACCTGGCGGCCCTCCGCCGCCTGGCCTGGATCTTCCGCGCGGAGCGGCCCGACATCGTCCACACGCACTCCAGCAAGGCCGGCATCCTGGGAAGGGCGGCCGCGTGGGAGGCGGACGTCCCGGTGGTCGTCCACACGAACCACGGCCTCCCCTTTCACGGGGGCCAGCCCTGGCCGGTCCGGGCGGCCTGGTGGATGCTCGAGAAGCTGGCGGCCGGGGCGACCGACGCGGTCGTCTGCGTGGGGGAGGAGATGAAGCGGCAGTCCGTCCGGGCGCGCCTGGGCCGGCCGGATTTCTTCGAGGTGATCCGGAGCGGGATCGAGGCCGCGCCGTTCCTGGAAGCCCGGGGCGTCCGGGACCGCCTCGGGATCGCCCCGGACGTCCCGGTCCTGGGCGTCGTCTCCCGGATGGCGCGCCACAAAGGGCACCGCTTCCTCGTGGAAGCCGCCCCGCTCGGGACGCACCTGCTCTTCGTCGGGGACGGGGAGGAACGCGGGCCGCTGGAGCGGCAGGCCCGGGAGCGGGGCGTCCGGGCGACGTTCGTCGGCCACGTCGCGCCCGCCGAGGTGCCCGACCTGATCGCCTCGATGGACGTGCTCGTCCATCCGTCGCTCTGGGAGGGGCTGCCGCGGGCGGCCGTGCAGGCCCTCCTCGCGGGCCGGCCGGTGGTGGCGTTCGACCGCGACGGGGCGCGGGAGGTGGTGATCGACGGGGTGACGGGGCGGCTCGTCCCGCCGGGGTCGACGGGCGCGCTGCGCTCGGCCCTGGAGGACGTCCTGGGAAGGCCGGACCGGGGCCGGTCGCTCGGGGAAGAGGGACGGCGGCGGGTCCTCGGCGCGTTCGACTGGAGGGAGGCGGGCGGGCGGCTCGACCGGCTGTACCGGCGCCTCCTTGAACGGCGCGGAATCCCTGTGCTATAGTCTAGCTACGACATGGCGGTCGCCCTCATCTCCGATCTCCACTCCAACGAGGAGGCCCTGGGGAAGGTCCTCCAGGACATCGAGGCCCAGGGCATCAAGGAGATCTACTGCCTGGGCGACCTGATCGGATACGGGCCCGATCCCGTCTACGTCGTCGAGAAGGCCCAGGCCTGGAAGGTCTGCCTCATGGGGAACCACGACGAGGCGGTCCTGAAGGAGGCCTACGGATTCAACCCGGTGGCCAAGCAGGCCGTGCTCTGGACGCGGGACCAGCTCCGCCCGGGCTTCTTCTCGGGGAAAGGGAAGAAGGAGCGCTGGTCCTTCCTGGAGAACCTGAAGCTGACGCACCCCGAGGACGGCGCCCTCTTCGTCCACGGATCGCCCCGGGACCCGACGATGGAGTACGTCCTCCGCTCGGACTGCGTGGACCTGACGGGCGGCGTGCCCGAGAAGATTCGGGACATCTTCTCCCGCTTCGACCGGGTCTGCTTCGCCGGCCACACGCACGACCCGGGCGTGATCACGGAGGACTCGCAGTTCATCCAGCCGAAGGACTGCAACCACGAGTTCGTGTTCGAGAAGGGCAGGAAGTACTTCGTCAACCTGGGTTCCGTGGGGCAGCCCCGGGACGGCGACACGCGGGCCTGCTACGCGGTCTACCACGGCGACCGGGTGACCTGGCGCCGGGTCGAATACGACTACAAGACCACGATGAAGAAGATCTTCGACACGCCGCAGCTCGACCCCAGGGCGGGGGAGCGGCTGGCGCACGGAAGATAGCGCGGTCCGGAGTTCACGGCTTGCGGTCGGCGAGGGGGCTTCCATGAAGGTGACCGTGACGGTCCGGCACGCCCGGTTTCCCCGGGAGGTCCGGGAGTACGCCCGGCAGAAGGCCGAGAGCCTGGAGCACTACTACGACCACCTCCGCAAGCTCGAGGTGATCCTCGACCGCGACGGCGCGAAGGGCTTCACCGCCGAGATGATCGCCTCGGCGGTGCGGGGCCACGTGCTCGTCTGCCACGCCGTCCAGCCCAGCGCGCCGGCGGCGGTGGACGTGGCCCACGAGAAGATGGAGCGCCAACTCACGAAATTCAAGGAGAAGCTCGTAGGCCCCCACCACCGGGCCCGCGAGGGAGGGGCCCGGGGGGGACGTCCCAGATCGGGACCGTCCGTCCCGCCTCCGAGGGAGTCGTCGCAGGATCCCTGGTGGTAGCGCGCTTGACCGCGGGAGACCCTTCGACTAGAATCCCCGCCAGACGACGAGGGACCGAGTGAAGCTCATCGAGTTCATCCCCCGCAAGGCCATCCTGCCCGCGCTCAAGTCCAGGGACAAGAAGGGTGCCATCCAGGAGCTGGTCCAGACCGCCCGGAAGGCGTTCGAGGGCGAGAAGTTCACGGCGGCCGAGATCGTGGACGGCATCGTCCAGCGCGAGAAGAAGGGGAGCACGGGGCTCGGGGACGGCGTGGGCATCCCGCACGAGAAGCTCGAGGGGATCAAGGGGGTCATCGGGGCCTTCGGCCGGGCGGCGTCGGGGATCGAGTGGAACTCCGTGGACGGCGCGCCCGTCGACCTCATCTTCCTCATCCTGGCGCCGCCGTCCAAGTCGGAGGCGTATCTCCAGGCCCTCCAGAAGGTGACGAGCGCCCTGCGGCGCCCGAACTTCCTCAAGTTCCTCCGCGCCGCCAAGACCTCGAAGGAGATCGAGGACATCTTCCGCGAGGTCGAAGAAGTCGCGCCGGTGTGAGCGTGGCTCCCCCGGTCATGATCGCCGAGAGGCACGTCACGATCCTCAACACCCTCGGGCTCCACGTGCGTCCCTCGGCCGAGTTCGCGGGGACGGCCTCGAAATTCCGGAGCCGGGTGAGCGTCATCAAGGAGGGCCAGGCCGTCAACGCGAAATCCTCCATCGACCTCCTCACCCTGGCCGCGGTGGCGGGCACCCCGCTCGTGCTGCGGGCGGAGGGGGAGGACGCGGGGGAGGCCGTCGAGGCCCTCGCCCGCCTGATCGAGAGCAAGTTCGGGGAGGAGTAGGCTCCCCGTCGCAGAGGGCGCAGAGAGGGCAGACGGCGCAAAGGGGAGGAGCGACGGAGTCCGTCCCCTCCGCACCCGGGATCCGAGAAACCCATGGAAATCCGCCGGGGCATCGGCGCGTCGACGGGCTTCGCCATCGGCGAGGCGATGGTCATCGACCGCGAAGAGTTCCGCGTCTCCCGCCGCCCGATCGCCGCGCGGGAGGCCGAGGCGGAGATCGAGCGTCTCAGGACCGCCGCCGACGCGGCCGCCGCCGAGATCCGCCGCCAGGTCGACACGATGCCGAAGAAGATCCGCGAGGCCGCGGGGAAGATCCTCGAGGCCCAGATCGGATGGCTCCAGGAGAAGGCTCTCCAGGACGAGATCGCCGGGGAGATCCGGAGCTCCCTCCGGACCGCCGAGTACGCCTCCTCCCAGGTGATCCGGCGGAAGATCAAGTCCATGGAGGACTCCAACGCCGCCTTCGCCCGGCGCATCGCCTCCGACTTCGCGGAACTCGAGAAGACCCTCCTCCGGAACCTCCAGGGGTCCCGGCGCGAGGACGTAGCGCACTTGACCCAGCCCGTCGTGATCGTGGCCCACGACCTCTCTCCCGCCCAGACCCTGCGCCTCGACCGGACGAAGATTCTCGGCATCCTGACCGAGGTGGGGGGGCTGACCTCGCACACCGCGATCGTGGCCAAGTCGCTCGGCATCCCGGCGGTGGTGGGCGTCGAGGGAGTCTCGAACGACATCACGGGCGGCGACACCGTCGTCCTCGACGGCGCGTCGGGGACGGTCCTCATCAACCCGGACGAGGGGACGCTCAAGCGCTACGAGGCGATGGAGCGGAACTTCCTCCTCCTCGAGAAGCGGCGCGCGGAGGAGCTCCACGATCTGCCGGCCGTCACCCGCGACGGGACCCGGGTCGAGATCTTCGCGAACATCGAGTCCCCCGACGAGATCCCCGCCGCCCTCCAGCACGGGGCGGAGGGGATCGGGCTCTACCGCACCGAGTTCCTCTACCTGGGAGGCCAGGTGCCCACGGAGAAGGACCACCTGGACGCGTACACGCGGGCGGTCTCGCTCCTGGACCGGCGGAGGATCATCATCCGGACCCTCGACCTCGGGGCCGACAAGCTCCTCGAGGACGGGCACCCCCGCGAGTCGAACCCCTTCCTGGGGACCCGCGCGATCCGCCTCTGCTTCGAGCGCCCGGAGCTCTTCCGCACCCAGCTCCGCGCCATCCTGAAGAGCGCCTCGGGCGCGAACGTGGGCCTCATGGTCCCGATGATCTCGTCCGTGTCGGAGGTCCTCCAGGTGAAGGAGGCGATCGAGGACGTCCGCCGCGAGCTCCGGAGCCGCGAAGAGCCGGCGGGCGAAGGGATGCCGGTGGGGATCATGATCGAGGTCCCCTCGGCCGCCGTCATGGCGGATCGCCTGGCCTCGCACGTGGACTTCTTCAGCGTGGGGACCAACGACCTGATCGCCTACACGATCGCCGTGGACCGATCCAACGAGCGCGTGGCCCCGCTCTACCAGCCGGCCCACCCCGCCGTCCTCCGCCTCCTCCGGGACGTGATCGCCGCCGGGAACGCGGCGGGGAAGACGGTGTCCGTTTGCGGGGAGATGTCGAGCGACCTCAACTTCACCCTCCTCCTCCTCGGCATCGGCCTGCGCAACTTCAGCGTCGTGCCCCCCATGATCCCGGACCTGAAGAAGCTGATCCGGTCCGTCTCCCTGGACGACGCGAAGGCCGTGGCCGCCAGGGTCTTCGACTTCGACGACGCCGCCGCCGCCCTCGATTTCATGCGATCGGAGACCGCCAAGTTCCTCTCGGATGCGCCCTGAAGGGGGCCACGGGCGCGGGCGGTCGGCGGGCTCGGGGTTCCGGACCGCTTCCCCTGTTCGGGATAACTCCATTGACCCGGGGGGGTTAGGTATTATGATAGACCTGTTCGATTCGAGGGCCGAGCCATGACCCGATCCCTCCTCGCGGTCCCCCTCCTCCTCGCGCTCGCCGCGCCCGCCTTCCCGCAGGAAGCGGTCCGCCTGCGGAACGGGAAGTTCGTGGCCGGCGCGGTCACGGTCGACGAGACCGACCGCGACGGCTTCAAGGTCCGGCTCTGGGAGTCGGGCGCGACCGTCTACGTGAAGTGGACCCAGATCCCCGAGTCCGAGAAGAACCGGCTTCTCAACCGCGCGCCCGACGCCACGGGCGCAGCCGCGCAGGCCGTGAGCCTGATCGACGGCATCCGGCTCATCACGACGAACCGGGAGGTGACCGGAGTCCTCGTCCGCGAGGACGCCGCCCAGGTCTACGTGAAGACGAGGGACGCGCGGACGCCCGTGGTGGTCCCCAAGAACGAGAATCTGATCCGCCGCGACGACGGGATCCGGATCCGCGAGTCCGACGCGTACAGCCCGGACGAGATGCTCGAAGCCCGGGTGGCCAAGCTGAATGACAAGGACTACGCGCAGGTCCGGGACCTGGGGCACTTCGCGGCCGGCCTCAAGCTCTACGACAAGGCCCGGGAGTTCTACCAGAAGGCGGCGCTCCTGGCCGAGCCTTCCAAGAAGGGCGAGATCGAGGAGATCCTCGCCCGGAGCGAGGTCCTGGTCAAGGAGGGGAAGGCGGCCGCCGCGCTCGCCGCCGTGAGGGAGCTGGCCGAGGACGCCGAGTTCGCGAAGGCCGTCGAGGCGGCCAAGAAGTTCCTTGCGGACTTCGCCGACACCGAGACCGCGCGGGCGAACGCCAACCTCGTGGCCTCTCTCGAGAAGGACGCCCGGGACTTCGAGACGAAGAAGACCGAGTACCTCGCCCGGACCGTGCCCGAGATGTACAAGGCGAAGCGCTCGGGGCTCATCGGGCAGTACGCGAGCGCGAAATACAAGATCTCCGAGGCCCGGAGCCACGCGAACAAGATCGACGAGGAGGTCGTGAAGTACCTGTCCGAGAAGAACAAGTGCACGCCCGAGGAGGTGAACGCCGCCTGGGCGAAGCGCGAGCAGAAGCACCGCACCGCGACCTTCGGACCCGGCTCCTGGATCGTGAAGGGCGGGCAGGACGGCGGTCTCGATACGGACGCGAAGTACACGCCCCCTCCGCCCAAGCAGAACCAGAACAACAACAACCCGTTCGGGAACCGGAACACCAACCAGAACCGGAACAACCAGCAGCCCAAGCCCGTGGACCTCGGGAAGAAGCTCGAGACGAGCGCGGAGTGGTGGGCGGGCTGCTCCCAGACCGACCGGAAGAACTTCCTCGAGGCCGAGTACGCCAAGAACTCGGCCGCCGTGACGAAGGAGATCAAGACCAAGAAGTGCAGCGTCTGCCTGGGCGAGGGCGTCCTCAAGTCCACCCGCATGGGGCAGGCCCTCGAGGTGAAGTGCCCGCGCTGCCACGGGGCCAAGGACGACGAGATCGTCGTCTACTGGTAGCCGGCGGCCGCGGCCGATAGAGGTTGCGGTGAGACGTCTCGCCCCGCTCCTCCTGGCTCCCCTCCTGGCCTCCTGTTACCTCGCCAAGCAGGCCGAGGGGCAGCTCGCCATGCTCCTGGCGCAGCGGCCGCTCGAGGACGTCCTGGCCGACCCGGACGTGCCCGCCGAGGACAAGGCGAAGCTCCGGCTGGTCCTCGAGGTGAAGGAGTTCGGCGAACGGGAGCTCGGCCTGACCCCCTCCTCCAACTACACCCGCTACTTCGACACCGGCGGGAAGCCCGTGAGCTGGATCGTCTCCGCCAGCGCCAAGGACCGCTTCGAGAACCACACCTGGTGGTTCCCGATCGTGGGCACCGTGCCGTACAAGGGGTTCTTCCGGCGCTCCGACGCGGCGGCCGAGGCCCGCGCGCTCGAGGAGGACGGGTACGACGTCTCCCTCTCTCCCGTTTCGGCGTACTCCACCCTGGGCTATTTCCCGGACCCGGTCCTCTCCACGATGCTCGAGACCCCGGACGAGGACCTGACCGCCCTCATCCTCCACGAGCTGACCCACGGGACGCTGTACCTGCCCGGGGACACCAACTTCAACGAGAAGCTTGCCAGCTTCGTGGGATGGCAGGGGGCGCTCGAGTTCGCCCGGCGGCGCCGCGGCCCGGCCTCCGCCGAGTACGAGCGGACCGTCCGCGCCCTGGCGCGCGAGGAGGAGCGGGCCCGGGAGGCCCGGGAGCTCTTCGCCCGGCTCGACGCGCTCTACCGCTCCCCGATCCCCCGCGGGGAGAAGGTCCGGCGCCGCGACGAGGTGGCCGGCCGGAAGGTGAACAACGCCGCGATCCTCATGCAGCGCCGCTACACCGACCATGCCGCCTTCGGCGCCGCCTTCGAGGACGTGGGAGGCGATTGGAGGAAGTTCTTCGAGCTCGTCCGGCAGGGCTTCCCCCGGCCGTAACTCAGTCCCGGCGGGTTCCTGATGACGTGGGCACGCAGGGAGATCCCCCGATGTCGCAGGATCCGGGGGTCGTCCTTGGCTTGAACCGGAATCCGGCCCGGCGATTCGGGTTCACTCGGACTTCCGCTTGAGGAGGTTGAGCGCCGAGCCCGCCTTGAACCACTCGATCTGCTCGGACGTGAGGCTGTGCCGGAGGCGGAGCTTCTCGGCGTTCCCGTCCGCGTGGTGGAGCGTCGCCTCGACGTCCTTGCCCGGGGCCAGGCCCTTGAGGCCGTGGAGGCTGACGCGGTCCTCGGCCCGCACGCGGTCGTAGTCGGCCGGGTCGGCGAAGGTGAGCGGCAGGACTCCCTGCTTCTTCAGGTTCGTCTCGTGGATCCGGGCGAAGCTGCGGACGACGATCGCCGCGGCCCCCAGGAAGCGGGGCGACATGGCCGCGTGTTCCCGGCTGGAACCCTCGCCGTAGTTCGAGTCGCCCACCACGACCCAGCGCTTTCCCTGCGACCGGTATTCCCGGGCTTTCCGGGGCACGGCGTCGCCCGCCGCCTTCCCGGTGAAGGCGTCGATCGCGCCGGTGAACATGTTGTCGCTGATCCTGTCCAGGTGGCCCCGGAAGGCGAGCCATTTCCCGGCGGGCGAGATGTGGTCCGTGGTGCACTTGCCCTGGGCCTTGAGGAGGACCGGGCACTCGAGGAAGTCCTTCCCGTCCCAGGCGGGGAAGGGGTCGAGGAGCTGGAGGCGCGTGCTCTTCGGATCCACGAGGACCTCGACCCTCGAGCCGTCTTCCGCGGGCGGGACGTAGCCCTCCATCGGCGCGGCGAAGCCGCCCTTCGGGAGGTCCGGCGCCGCGGCCGGGGCCTCGAGCCTCCCGCCGCCCGGCAGGGGGTCGGTCAGGGGGTTGAAGCTGAGCCGCCCTCCGAGCGCCAGCGCCATCACGATCTCGGGGCTCGCGATGAAGGAGAGAGTCTCGGCGTTCCCGTCGTTCCGGCCGGGGAAGTTCCGGTTGAACGAGTTGACGATGGTGTTCTTCTGTCCGCTCCTGACGTCGTCCCGCCTCCACTGGCCGATGCAGGGGCCGCAGGCGTTGGCCATGACCGTCGCGCCCACCGCTTCCAGCTCCTGGACCAGGCCGTCGCGGCGGATCGTGGCGTGGATCTGGTCGGAGCCGGGGGTGACGAGCAGCGGAGTCGCCGCCTTCGCGCCGGCCGCCTTGGCCTGCCGCGCCACGTCCACCGTGCGGAGGATGTCCTCGTACGAGGAGTTCGTGCAGCTCCCGATGAGCGAGGCCGAGATCCGGTCGGGGAAGCCCTCCTTCAGGACTTCCTCCTTGAGGCGAGAGATCGGCCGGGCCCGGTCCGGCGTGTGGGGCCCCGTCACGAAGGGCTCGAGGGCGGAGAGGTCGAGCTCCAGGACCCGGTCGTAGGACGCCCCCTCGTCGGGCTTCAGGAGATCCGCGTTCTTCGCGGCCAGCCCCGCGATCGCGCCCCGCCGCGTGGCCTCGAGGTAGGCGGCCATGCGGTCGTCGAAGGGGAAGATCGAGGTCGTGGCCCCGTGCTCGGCGCCCATGTTGCAGATCGTCCCCTTGCCGGTGGCGCTGATCGAGGCGCAGCCCGGGCCGAAGTACTCCACGATGTGGTCCGTCCCGCCCTTCACGGTCAGCTGCTGGCAGACCCAGAGGATGACGTCCTTCGGCGAGGCCCAGCCCGAGAGCTTCCCGGTCAGCCTCACTCCGATCAGCTTCGGGTGCTTCACCTCCCAGGGGAGCCCCGCCATCGCGTCCACCGCGTCCGCCCCGCCCACGCCCACGGCGATCATGCCGAGGCCGCCGCCGTTCGGGGTGTGCGAGTCCGTCCCGATCATGAGACCGCCCGGGAAGGCGTAGTTCTCGAGGACCACCTGGTGGATGATCCCGGCCCCCGGTTTCCAGAAGCCGATCCCGTACTTCCGCGAGGCCGAGGAGAGGAAGTCGTAGACCTCCTTGTTCACGCTCCGGGCGGACTCGGTGTCCTTGGCCGCGCCCTGGTAGGCCTGGATCAGGTGGTCGCAGTGGACGGTCGCGGGCACGGCCGTCCGCGGGATCTGCGCCTGGGCGAACTGGAGGATCGCCATCTGGGCCGTGGCGTCCTGCATGGCGACGCGGTCCACTCGGAGCTGGAGGATCGCCTTTCCGGGGGCGAGTTCCTGCCGCCCCGGGTCGTCGAGGTGGCCGAAGAGGATCTTCTCCGCGAGCGCGAGCGGGCGCTTGAGGCGCCCGCGGACCCGTTCCAGGTTCCGGCGGGTCTCGTCGTAGACCTTCGAGACG
>Ga0187893_10001537_pt1 | contig 55119 bp, 46 predicted proteins | sample MA1701074metaG_FD_139574 | JGI IMG/M metagenome (GOLD analysis project Ga0187893, IMG submission 139574) | White microbial mat communities from a basaltic lava cave in the Kipuka Kanohina Cave System on the Island of Hawaii, USA - MA170107-4 metaG ...
GGGCTTCTTTGATCAGGCCAGCGGGCGCATCGCCGGCCTGCTGCCCACCTGCACCGCGGGGCAGATCATGAAGATGAACCCCGGCGGCACGGATTGGCAATGCGACGCCGACGGTGGCGGTGGCGGCTCCGGCGACGTGACCGACGTACTGCCGGGAGCGGGCATCGTGATCACCAATAGCGCGGGGCCGCAGCCAGTGGTGGGCGCCGCTTACGCCGGCACGTTCGGCGACTTCGGCTCACTGGACACTCTGGCGCGCAGCGACCACCTGCACGATGCGCGCTATCTGCGGCTAACGGGGGGGACCCTGAGTGGCGCGCTGACCGGCACCACCGGCATCTTCAGCGGCGACGTAGTCGCACAAGGCTCCTTTCGGCTGCCCCCCCGCGGGACGGCCACGGCCGCCCAGGGTTATGGGTCAAGTTTCTTCGACGTGCAGATTTCAGTGTTCCCCACTGGCGGGTCTCCTCAGAACCAGCACTTCCGGTGGCAGGCCGAGCCGGTGAACAACAACACGGCCAGCCCCCGGGGCAAGCTCACCCTGCTTTACGACACCGGTTCTGGGGCCTCCCCTACGGGGCTGGAAATCAGTCATTTGGGGTTGCTGGCGTTTGCCCCGGGGCAGACATTTCCCGGCGTGGTGAACAGTGTCTCTACCAGCTTTGGTTCCGGCTTGGTGAACATCGGGTCCGGCAACAGCGTGGATCTGCGCCTCGATTTCTGCCCAGGCTTCCATATTCTTCGCTCGGATGGGTTCAACTGGTTCTGCGACGCGAGCACAGCCAACATCTCCACGCCGTTCGATGGGGGCTTGACCAGTTTCCCTGCTGGGTCGCAAACCGAGCTGCGGATCGGCTCGTGCAGTTTTGAGTCCATCATGCGCGCTTTTGGCGGGGGTTCCTGGTTCTGCGACACTGCGGTGCGCAACATCTTCAGCGGTCCTGGCATCAACACGTTTCCATCGGGCCCCTCGGACTGGCAGGTCGAGTTGAACCTATTCTCTTCGAATACCTTCCTTGCCTCGCAAACCGTGCATGTGGGCTTGGGGACGGCGCTTTCGGGCATTTCCAGCGATATCAGTTCCGGCTCCTGCGGGCCGGCATCTCCACCCGGCGGGGTTGGCGTGTGCGGCTGGGCTTCGGGAGGCTCCGGCGGCGGGGCCGGTGTCTTCGGCACCAGCGGGTCGCCGGACGGCTATGGGCTGGCCACGGACGTGAATGCCCGGGTGACGGGCACGCTCCGTTCCGGGAATGAACTCATGGGCGGCGCCTTCCCGTTCACTGGTCCCGTTCTCTTCGCATTGGGATCATTCCAAGGCTTGGTGGTGCGGCGGATCAACACCTCCTTCGCGGGATTCCAACCCGGTGAAGTCGTCGCGCGCACCGACACCATACTGTTTGAGCGCGGGAATAATGACGGTGAATGGCAGGTGAACGTGATCGCGCCTTCGCCATCGGGATTTGCGCGCACCATCGCCTGCATGGGAGTGGAGGGCTTCGGCGCGAGCCCCCCTTCACAGAACGCATACCGGCAGCTTACTTCCCCGGGTACGCAGACCGTGTACACTTCCGGGGACGACGTGGTTTATTTCCAGTGTTCCTTTGGCGACCCAGCCGGCCTGGGCCACATGACCCAAGTGACCCTCCAGCGGGTAAGCTCATCTGGCTTTGGCAATGAGCGGAGCGTCTGGGTCGGCGTGGTCATTTCGACTTTCAACCAGTAGCGCGGCCGCTCAAAGTCAGCCTTGCCGCCGGGCGCGCGCCAAGGCTAATCACCATGGCGCGTTCGCCCGGGCCTATCCCACCGATGCGGACATTGATCTCTGCCGTGATCAGCGCCGGGAGCTTCCCCAACATGGGCACGGACAGCGCCACGGCGACCGGCAACGGCGTGAGCCAGGGCTCGCTGTACGTCAACCCGGCCACGGCCGCAACGGACAGCACACTGTTCGGAATCGCCGAAGAACGCGGTTCTGCCGCAAGTGGTGTTGTGGGAAGCCAACGGGGTGGACGCCAAGGGCCTGGACTACGCCCGGCTCACCGCCGCGCTCGTCGAAGCGGTGAAGGAGTTACAAGCACAATCCTTGCAAGCGCAGAAGGACCTGCGCATGGAGAAGGAACACCTGCGGCGCGAACTGGCGGAACTGCGCGCCGCGGTGGCGCAACTGGCGGCGCAGCAGCGGCAGCGCCAAGCATGCAGGGGTTAGGCCGCGACAGGAGCGGGCGCGGTCGCTGAAACCGGTGCGCGGCGCCGCGCTATTCGCTGGGTTTGCCGGGCAGGGCCTGGAGCATCGCGGCGGTATCGAGCAGCAGTTCGCCGCCTTCCTGTCGCGAGGGAACCACGACGGGATTGCAGCCGCCGCGGTCTTCGAGGAAGGCCAGCGGAATGACCGCTCCGCAGTTGAGGCAGATCAGCTCCTCGCCCTCGACGCGGTTGCTGGCCGGGCCGCAGATGCGGCAGGCGTCCAGCGCGGCCACGTAGTGGCCGCCGGGCTTGCGCACTACGAAGAAGCGCACCTGCTGCCCGGATACTTCCACAGAAAAATACTGGATGCGCGACAGCAGCAGGCCCGCGGGGAGCCGGACCATGCCGGCCTGCGCCTCGACCGGCCGCGCGTCGGGCGGGCCGCCGGCATTGGCCTGGGCGTGCAGGAAGTCCGCGGTCAGGCCTGCGGCGATGGCCAGGGTGGTGAAGGCGGCGGCAAAGGTCCAGCGGCGATGGCGGCGCTGGTCGCGCTCCCAGCGCTTCCATTCGTCGAGCGTGGCCTGGGGGACGGGCTGGCCCTGGCGCGCGGAGAGCCACTCGCGGAAAGACATCACCGCGGCTACGCTCAGCACGAAGGCGAAGAAGACGATGTCGTTGCGCACGATCGGCCCGATGATGGCCATCTCGCGCTTGCTCGAGGGGATCCACATGGCCTCGCTCAGCTCGTGCACGCCGGTGATGGCCAGTTGCACGGCCACCACGACGAGCATGGCGCTGGTGGCGGCGAAGAACCGCTCGAGCGGGATGCGCAGCGTGCCCTTGAAAAAGAACAGGCCCAGGGCCACGGCCAGCGCCAGTCCCACGGCGGTGCCGGTCCACACGGCCACGCCCTCGCTGGAGGCCTCCACGGCGCGGACGATGAGCACCAACTCGATGCCCTCGCGCAGCACCATCAGCAGGACGAACAGGCACAGGCCCAGCCCGGCGGCGGCGCCCCGCTGCGCGTAGGTTTCCACGCGCTGCTCGATATCCCGCTTCAGCGTGCGGGCCACGCGGCGCATCCACCAGACCATGCTGACCACGAAGGCCGCGGCCAGCAGCATGAGCACCCCTTCCACTCCCTCCTGGTTCACTTTCCAGCGCTCCAGGGCCAGCGCTCCAGCCACGCTGCCGAGCCCGGCCAGCGAGACGCCGGACCACACCCAGGGCGCCAGCGAGGAGCGTCCGGTGCGATGGAGATAGACGAGGACGATGCCGACGACCAAGGCGGCTTCGACGCCCTCGCGGAGGGCGACAATCAGGGACGAGAGCATAGGCGGCGGTTCCGGCTTCTCGGGCGTTCCAGTTGCAACTGAATTGCAACTGGAAGTATAGCGGTTTGGCCGGCCGCCGTCAAGGGCAAATTGCAATTCATTTGCATCTGCGGCGCGCCCCCGCCCTTCCTCTGTCGACGCACCCACCCCGGCCCTGAACCCCGCGGCCCGCGTGGACGTCCTTCCCAGGGGCCGCTAGAATGGGGGATTCTTGAGTTGCTCCGCTGAAACACCGCTCCGCGCGCTGCTGCTGGCCTTGCTGCTGGCCTGGCTCGCCGGGCCGCGGGCCATGCCCGGCGCGCCACAAAGCCCGGCCCCGGCCGCCAAGACCTGGAAGGAAAACGCCAGGAGGGCGCGGGTGGCGTTTGACCTGGGGCGCCGCGCGGAGCTGGCCGGCGAGTGGCGCGCCGCGCATGAACATTACACGGAAGCGGCGCAGCTCGATCCCCAGCCGGAGTATTGGCAGGCGCGCGAGGCGGCGCGCTTCCGCCGGGCGCAGCAGCACGTGGACCGCGCCGAAGGCGCCGCGGTGACCGGGGACTTCGCCCAGGCGCTGATTGAGTTGCGGGCCGCCTTGCTGGTTGACCCGGGCTACGAAATCGCCCGCGAGCGGCTGGCGCAGATGGAAGCGCGGGCGGCTCAGGAGACGCGGCTGGCCGCCTTCGCACAGCAGGGGCCGCTGCTGCCGAAGCTGCAAGCGCGGCAACCGGGGCGGCGCAGCGTCAACTTCCGCGGCAACACGCGCGGGGCTTACGAGGAGATCGGGCGGCTGTTCGGCGTCACGGCCACGTTCGACGACCAGTTGCGGGTCCGCCCGCTGCAATTCCGGGCGCCCGACGTGGACCTGGACATGGCGCTGAACCTGCTGGCCACGCAGTCGAGCACCTTCTGGTTCGCCGTGGACGAGCGGGCCTTCTTTGTGGCCGACAATACGGTGCAGAAGGTGCGCGAGTTCGCGCCGGTGATCGCGCGCACCATCGCGCTGCCCACCTCCGCCACCAACGAGCGCATGACGGAATTGCTGCGCGTGCTGCGCGAAATCGGCGGGCTCACCCGGTTGCAACTGGACCTGCGCAACCGGAGCATTACGGTGCGGGACACTCCGGAGAACGTGGCCCTGGCCGCCGCGCTCATCGCCGAGTTCGAGCAGCCGCGCGGCGAGCTGATGCTGGAGGTGAGCCTGCTCGAGCTGGACCGGCGCCAGGCCCAGCGGCTGGGCATCCGCCCGCCGGTGTCGGCGCAGGTGTTCACGTTGAGCCCGCAGGACCTGGATCGTATCCAGAACCCCAGCTCGCCCGGCGAGCTGGCCGAGTTGCTGCAACGCATTTTCGGCGCCGCCGGCGCGGGCGGGGTGGGCGGACTGGTTCCGCCGCTGGTGGCCTTCGGCGGAGGGCGCACGATCGCGCTGGCCACGCTGCCGGGGGCCGCCGCGGACTTCGCGCAGACGCTCAATGTGCTGCGCCGCGCGCGGCGCTTGCTCCTGCGCGCCTCGGACGGCGAACCCGCGTCCTTTTTCATTGGAGAGCGCTTCCCTATCAACTTTGCCGTGCTCACTGCGGGCGCGAACAGCTTTACGGGGGTCCCGGCGACCCGTGAGGACATCGTGCCACGCCGGGACTTCCCGGCCGGCGACGCGCCTTCCGCAATCATCACGTTCGACTTCAACGCCGACCAGTTCGGCGACCTAGCGGTGGCCAACGCCGCGGACAACACGGTGTCCATCCTGTTGGGCAACGGCGATGGGACGTTCACCGCCGCCAACGACTTCCCCACCGGGGCGGGGCCGGCAGCCCTGGCCGCGGGCGACTTCAACGCCGACGGCGTGCTGGACCTGGTGACCGCGGACCAGGGCGCCAACACCGTGTCCGTCCTTTTCGGCAACGGCGACGGCACCTTCGACCCGCCGGTGGCCTTTGGCACGGGGGCGTCGCCCCGCGCCGTCGTGGTGGGCAACCTGAACGGCGACGCGCGGCTGGACTTGGTCGTAGCCAACGGCAACGACAACACGGTGTCCGTTCTGCTGGGCAACACCACCACTACGTTCGGCCCGCGCACCGACTTCAGCGTAGGGGTGACTCCGGCGGCTCTGGCCGTGGACGACTTCGACGACGACAACTTCCTCGACGTGGTGGCCGCCAACCAAGCGGACGACACGGTTTCCGTGCTGATCGGGGCGGGGAACGGCACGTTCACCCTGGCGGGCCATTTCGCCGTGGGCAACGGGCCGCGCGCCGTGGCCACCAACGACATGAACCGCGACCGGATCACGGACATTGTCACCGCCAATGAGATTGGGGATACCGTGTCCATCCTGCTGGGCAATGGCGACGGGACGTTCAGCCCGGCCACCAGGTTCACCGCGGGCGACGGCCCCGCCGCGCTGTTCCTCGCCGATTTCGACGGCAGCGGCACCCTGGACCTGCTGGTGGCCAACCGGAACGCCGACACTTTCTCGCTCATCTTCGGCAACGGCGACGGCACCCTGGGCCTGCGCGCCGACTTCGCCACCGGCGACGGCCCGGTGGCCGTGGCGGTGGCCAACTTCAACGGCGACGGACGGCTGGATGCGGCCTTCGCCAACGAAGCGGCGGATTCCATCACGGTGATCCTCAATTCTTCCACGGTGATCACTCCCGGCGGCTTCGTGCCGCAGCAGCCCTATCCGGGGGTGCAGTACGAGGACCTGGGACTGAAGGTGCGGGCCACGCCGCGGATGCACTTGAACGGGGAGGTGACGCTCCAGATGGCTTTCGAGCTGCGCACGCGCAGCGGGGAAACCCTCAACGGCATCCCGGTGATCAGCAACCGCACGCTCGAGCAGATGGTGCGCACGCGCGCCAATGAGACCACCGTGCTGGCCGGGATGCTCCAGCGGGAAGGCCGGCTCGGGCTGGAGGGCTGGCCGGGACTGGCCTATGCGCCGGTGACCAGCCGGGCCGCCAGCAAGCGCGACAAGGAACAGGTCGAAACAGAGTTGCTGATCTTCATCACGCCGCGGCAGATTCGCCTGGCCCCGCGCGCCGACCGCGCGCTCTACACCGGGCGCGAAACGCCCGGCGCGCTCACCGGGCGGGCCGCCGGCCCGCCTTAGCAGGCGTTCTGTCTATTGCAGCGTGACCAGGGTCATCACCGTGCCGGCGCCCCGGGCGTGGGGAGCGAGCGCTTTGCCCAGCACCGCGCCGATGCACGCGCGGCCTTCGGCGCAGCGCATGGCGTGGCCCGGCGTGGAGCTGCTCACCAGCATGTCGCCGGGCTGGATAGGTCCGGCTTCGTCGGTGACTTTCACGGGCACACGTCCAGCGAGCGCCAGCAACGGGCGCGTATCCGTGCGCTTCCCGGTTTGATTGCCGGCCAAGTCGTTATTGGCCAGGGTGACCGCAGGCTGTGTGGAGACAATCCCAGCCACCATGGTGCTCAAGGCGCCACGCACTTTGCGGAAATGCGCCGGCGTATCGGGGTCCAGTTCCACGACATCGCCGGGCAATAGCGGTTCGGTCACGTCAATGCGCTCGGCCAGGTCCGCGCCGGCGCCGGCGTTGAAGCAGGCGCTGGCTTTGCCGCAGTTGTACGAGCCGTTGGCGAACACGTCTCCGTCGCCCTCTACGCGGAAGACCTCCGTCACGGAGCCGCCGAGCGTGCCCTGGAAGCCGCGGATAATCGAGCCGGTGGCTTGCTCCACAGTGAACTCGGCTGCCGTGCCCAGAGCGCCGGTCGAATAAGCCTGCACGCCAATCAACGCGCCCCGTCCCCGGGCGCCGATGCCCACACTAGCGTCGGTGGCCAGGCCGCTGACACCAACGTTCGGCCCCTGGCCGTCCACGCCCGTCCCATTTGGTCCGGTGACGAACCCGCGGGCGCCAATGGCGGCCGCTGGAGGGCCTGCCACGGTTTTATTCACGGTGACATCGAAACCTCTGGCTACCAGGGCGCTGTTGGACGCGCTGGTCAGGGTCACGAATACGTTGTATCCCCAGATGTTCACGGCGCCGCAAGCGGGGCAACTCGTCAGCAGATTCATGGATGCCGTGCTCGTGCCTGTGTCGGGTACCACGTGGGTGATTTGAATCGGACCCAAGGCGGCGGCCGACGGCGGGCTTGCGTTGACTGTGGTGGTGTAGCTGGTTGCCCCCGTATAGGTGTTTTGGCCCGACATGGTGTTGCTGACGGTAGGCCTGGCGTAGCGGCCGTCGGTGAAGACCGTATCCAGGCTGACGGTCCCATTGGAGGCGATGGGACCTCCGCTGACCCCGGTGCTGGTTGCCACACTCGTGACTGTGCCTCCGCTGTTGTTGTCCGCCGCACAACCCCAGCCCGCGCCGCCGGTGGCGAACTTCAGCACCTGACCGTCGGCGCAGGTAGTCAGGAGACTGAGGTCGGCGTTGCCAGAGGTGGCGCCGCCAGTCAAGCCGCTGCCCGCGGCGGCGTTGACCGCGGTGATGGTGCCGCTATCGTTGTCCACCTCGCAGGTCACCGCGCCGTCCGGGGCGATGGCGCGGATGGACTCCCCGGCCGGGCAGTTGCCGATGCGGGCCTGAATCGCAGCAGTATCCACGGCCAGGGTGCCGCTGCCGGTGATGGCGCCGCCGGTGAGGCCCGCGCCTCCGGTGACACTGGTCACTGTGCCGCCGCCGTTGCCTTCCGGGGCGCATCCCCAGGCGGAACCGGTCCACTTCAAGAGTTGGTTGGAGCTGCAACTGGTCAACAAGCTAAGCGTCACGTCCCCGGCGATGCCTCCGCCCTCCAGCCCGGCGCCGGCATTGACGGCGGTGATGTCTCCCCCGCCCGCGCCGGGCACCGAGGAGGCCGTGGTGACCATAGTGCCGTCCGGGAAGACCAGGCCATGGCCCGCCCCGGTGATCTTGATGTTGCCGCCCGAAACTTCCAGCAGGTGCGTGGGGGCGGTGGTGCCGATGCCCACGTTGCCCGACCCGGGCGCCGCCACCATCGCGAACTTGTTGCTCACCGTGCCCGCCGGCTGGCCCCCCACCATTCCCGGTGGCGCTTCGATGAAGATGCCGAACAGTGTGGTCAGGGACATGCCCGGGAATACCCGCGGCCCCTCGACGTTCAGCACCCGGTAGGTGTAAGGAGCGCTGGAGCGGAAGAAAGACGCCAGGGTGATCGCCGAATCGAAGGCCGTTACGTTGCCCGAGGCGCCCGTGTCGCGGTTGTAGATCACCCGCATGGCCTGCTTGGAAAGGTTCGTGTCCGTGCTTTGATCGGTCAGCGTCATGCGGAACGGCGTCACCACCGAGCCGAGTACGGGCAGGGAGTTGTTCAAGGTGACCGCCGCCGACAACGTGTCCCGCGGCGCGGCCGTGGTCAGTTGCAGGTCCAGCAGGGCCACCGGGGTGGTGGTGCCGATGCCCATGTTGGTCCCGTTGTCGAAGAGCAGCGAGTTGCTGTAGGTCACGTCCCCGGGCGCGGGGGTATCCAGCGCCGATAGCCGCGGCAAGAATCCCACGTTGCCGGTGGCGGTAATCGTCCCCTGCGTGCCGCCTACGGCCCGCGGCCGGTCCGGTGCCCCGGGCTGGGGCGCAGCCAGCAGCGCCCCTACGCCGCTCCAACCAGCCAATTCCTCGCGCAATAGGAAGTCCGTCGCGGGTCGCCCGCCGAGCGTCTCGGCGTCGGCCGCGCGCAAGGCGTACGGCACGCTCACCAGCAGCACCCGTGCCTGCTCCCCCGACGCTTCCGCATCGCCGGGCTCGTTCAGGCGCACGGCGAGCCAGCGCGGCTCGCCGCTGGCGAAGAGTCCGGCGGGCAGGCCCTCGCGCGACGCCGCGCCGAGCAACACGCTGTACTGGCCCGCGGCGTCCAGCGCCACGTTCTGCGTCTCCTGCCACAGCGCCGCGCCCCCCTCCGCTTCCGCGTAGATAGCGAACGTTGCCGAGGCCGTGGCTCGCGCCGGAGCCGCGGCCATCGTGTCCGCTTCCCCCCCGGCGACGATGGGAGCGCGCACAGACTTGTTGACCTGCCCGGAGTGTTTCATCAGGCGAGGCACGGTGGTCCCCCGCTCCTGGGCGCGCGCAGCGGGCAGGGGCAGGCCAGCCAGCAGCGCCGCCACGGCCAGCAGGCGGACGATTGAGGAGAAGTGTGTTCCCGGATTACGGCTCATGATCGTTCTCCCTTTTGGAATGAGGCGCCGCGGGCGGCCCCGGCAGCGCCGGGCTGTCCAACCAGCCTTTGAGGGACTCCAGGCAGACGAGCAAATCCCCGGAGGGCGTTTCCCGCGAATGCACATCCCCCGACTCGACCGCTTTCCACACCTTGCGTACGGCCACGCCCAGCGCCTGGTGAATTTCTTCCGGAGTGGTCATCAGCGAACGTCCGCGGCACTGCCCGCAGCGGCCCACCACCTGCCGGGTGGCGCCCCGGCGCAGGGTTTCTTCCCAGGTCTCGAGAGTGATTTCGGTTTTGCGTCTGCGCCACAACCGTTGCCTCCGGCGATCCGGAGCCTGGCCTTGTGCAGCCGTCATCGGCAGGCTAGAATCCCCTGGCGTCCCCGTTCCGATTGGATTTCCGCTCCAGCGCAGGCCACGGTAGGGAAGAAGCGGGCCGAAGTCTTAAAGGAAAGCCAAAAAAGTTGTAAAAGGACATAAGCCCTGTCGATGCTGCAACAAGGGAAGCACTTCTACGAGTTTGGGGTCTTCCGGCTCGATGCCACTGCGGGCGTCCTGCTGCGGGACGGCAAGCTGGTGGCCCTCACACCCAAGGCCGTCGAGACCTTGGCGGCCCTGGTGCGGGGCCACGGCCAAGTGGTCACCAAAGAAGAGTTAATGAGGACGGTTTGGCCCGACGCCTTCGTCGAGGAGGCCAACCTCAACGTACAGATTTCCGCCCTGCGCAAAGCGCTGGACGGCGCGCCTGGGGCCGCCGACTTTATCGAAACAGTCCCGCGCCGCGGATATCGCTTCCGCGCCGACGTCCAGGAAGTCTTCGAGGAACCCGCCGAGTGGGTGACCCAGAGGCGTACCCTGGCGCGCATCGTCACCGAGGAAGAAGAGATCACCGCAGCCGATGCGGTCCACCCCCTGCGCACCGCGACCACGCCGGCCCTCCCAGCGCCCGCAGCCCTTTCCCGCTGGGTCTTGCCGCTGACCGGCGCGCTGTTCCTTCCGGCGCTGCTGGCGGCCGTCTGGCTCGGCCCACGCATGTTCAGCGCCAGGTCCAAGCCTGCTGCCATGAAGGTTGTCCCGGTAACCAGTTATCCGGGCATGGAGTGGGCTTCTTCGATATCGCCCGACGGGAAGTACGTCGCGTTCGTGTGGAATCAGGAAGGCCGCACGGAGTCGTACGATTTGTACATCCAGCTCATCGGCGCCGGAGAGCCGCTCCGACTCACAAGTCAGGGCGCGAGGAGCATGCCGGCGTGGTCGCCGGACGGGCGCTTCCTCGTTTTCACGCGGGTGACGAATGAGAAGAAGGAGATTCTGGCCGTTCCCGCCCTCGGGGGGCGCGAACGGAAGCTGGGCGAGGCCAAGGATAATGACCAGGCGCAATTTCTGAGTTGGTCGCCGGACGGGAAATGGATCGCCTACGCCGACCGCGATACGCCGCAGGAAGCGGCCAGCATTTGGCTGCTCTCCCCAGAAACGGGCGAGCGGAGGCGTTTCACCTCCCCTCCCGCTGGAACCAAGGACATCTTTCCGGCCTTTTCGCCGGACGGCGAAACCCTGGCGTTCACGCGAGGCCACACGATTTTCCTGGCGCCCCTGGCCGGGGGAGCGGCCCGTCCGATCACTTCGGGGGAATGGAGCATCCTGCACCTGGCGTGGACCGCCGACGGCCAGGAAATCGTTTACAGCGGCCTGCACAGCGGCGCATATGAGTTCTGGCGACTGCCGGTTTCGAGCGGAGAGGCCAGGCGCATTCCACTGGGTCAGGGGAACTTCTATTTCCCATCGATTGCGCGCCAGGGCCAGCGCCTGGCTCTTGTGCGCGAGACCGACGACTGGAACATCTGGAGAATTCCCCTGGCGCGGCCCGGCGAGACGGGCGGGACGCCGCAGCGTTGGATTGCCTCCACCAGCGAAGACGGCGCGCCCCAGTATTCGCCGGACGGGACCAAGATTGTGTTTGGCTCCGGACGGTCCGGCGACGGAGAACTGTGGGTGTGCGAAGCGGACGGGAGCAACGCCGCGCAGCTCACCTCATTCCCGGGGGCCGTGGTGGACACATTTTCCTGGGCGGGCGATAGCCGGTCCGTGATTGTCAACTTGCGCCGCGCGGGCTTCGAGACCTACCTGGTGAACCTGGACGGCAGCGCCCCGAGAAGGCTCACCACCGATGTACCGATCGAGTCCTACCCCATTTTCTCGGGCGATGGCCGCTTTGTCTACTTCGGCTCACGCAAATCGGGAGCCTCGCAAATCTGGAAGGCGCCGGTCTCCGGCGGCCCAGCGACGCAAGTAACCCGCAACGGCGGAGTGGTGGCTGCCGAGTCTGCCGACGGCAAGTTCCTGTACTTCACGCCGGATGTGAACAAGCCCGGGCTCTGGCGCATGCCCTTGCCTTCCGGCGAGCCCAGCCTGCTCATACCAGCCGCATACGGGTGGACCCTCGCGCCGAACGGCGTTTACTTCGCCGTGGCCAGTGTAGAGGGCCGGCTGGGGTTCCTGGCCTATTTCGACCTGAAAACCGGCGGGATGAAGGAGCTGTACAAGCCGAAGGGCGACTTCCGCCCCCAGACGGGACACCTCAGCGTTTCGCCGGACGGACGCCACCTGCTTTATGTGCAGACGGAGAACAGTAATCGCGACGTGATGCTCATCGAGAACTTTCAATAGCCGGTGCGACTCCTTCCTACGGTGCGGCGTCGAGCACGACCACGGGGCGGTAGGTGCGCGGCACGACGGCTTCGGCGATGGCGATGAGCCTACCCTGCGGGTTGAGCACCCGCAGCCGCGCCGGCTTCCATTCGCCGGAGTCGAGTTGCGACGTGGCCCCCTGCGCCGGCACCGCCTGGCCGGGTTGAATCTGCGCCAGCGGCAGGGTGAAGTTGGCGCCGTGGCGCACGCGGCGCTCCACCGCCGGCAGCACCGTGGCGTGCGGGAGCTCCGGCAACAGCCGTTCGAGGGGAAGGACCGCGTCGGCGAGCTTCCCTTCGCGGGCCGCCTGTGCCAGTTCTTCCACGGTGACCGCGCGGTCCAGCGTAAACTCGCCCACCGCCGTGCGGGTAATCTCCGCCAAGTGCGCCCCCGAGCCATGACGCCGGCCCAGCTCGTGCGCCAGCGAGCGGATGTACGTCCCCGAGGCGCACTCCACGTTGAACCGCGCCAGCGAGCCGTCCACTTCCATCAGGCGGAACTCGTACACCTCGATCTCTACCGGCTTCAGCTCCACGGGCTGTTTCTGGCGCGCCAGCTCGTGCGCCGGCTTGCCGCGGACCTTCTTCGCGGAGTACGGCGGCGGCGTTTGCAGGAAGCGCCCGGTGAACTCGGCCAGCCGCGGTTCGATGTCTTCGCGGCGGACCCGCGGGGCGCTGTCCGGGCCTTGTGCGGCGCCGTCGGCGTCGTAGGTGTCTGTAGCGAAGCCGAAGCGCACCGCGAAGCTGTAGCGTTTGCGGCGACCGGCGTAGAACTGCGCCAGGCGCGTGGCGCGTCCCAGCAGCAGCGCGAGCACTCCAGTGGCCAGCGGGTCCAGCGTGCCCAGGTGGCCGATCTGGCGGAAGCCCAGCGCGCGCCGCGCCGCGTCCACCACATCGTGCGAGGTGACGCCTTGCGGCTTGACCATCACCAGGGCGCCGTCAATCGGAGCAGGTTGAGACTTGCGCGGCATGGCTACTCGCAAGAAAAGTGGCGGTCGCGACAGGTGACGGGTGATTCGCAACTCGTGATTCGCGAAAACTCAGAAGCTGAATTGGACGGATGCGCGATTCACGAATCACGATTCACGAATCACTGGCCTTCTTGCCGGCGTCCTTCAGCAGCTCCTCGATGCGGCGGGCGCGCGCTTCGGACTCGTCCAGCACGAAGAGCAGCTCCGGGCTCCGGCGCAGGCGCAAGCGCTCCAGCAGTTCGCGGCGGATGAACCCGGCCGCGGCTTGCAGGCCCTTCATGGCCGCTTTCTTTTCGGTGTCCGAGCCGGTCACGGCGACGTACACGCGCACCAGCTTCAGCCCATGCAGGACGCGCACCTCGGTGACGTTGACCGGCACCTCCAGGCGCGGATCGGCCAGCTCCCCCGCAAGCATGGCGTCCAACTCGTGGTGGATCTCTTCGGCGATGCGTTCGTGTCTGTGACCGGCGACGGTCATATCTCTTGACTGACCCTGCAACGAAAGGTGGGAAGTCAAGAAGTCAGGAGATTGCTGACCGCTATTTCCTGACCTCTTGACTTCCCGACCTCCTGACTTCGGCTACTCACATTACTTCGACATTGCTGGAGACCAGTTGCCGCTCCAGCAGCCGCTCCGCCTCGTGCAGCGCGGCTTGCAGCATTTGCTCGACGTGCCCCGCGCTGTTTGAGAGCGTGACTACCCCCACCACCGCGTGCTGCCACAGGTTCTGGTCTTCCAGTTCGGCCACGGCCACGTTGTGGTGCCGGCGCAACCGGTCCTTCAGGCTGCGCAGCACCTGGCGCTTATCCTTGAGCGACTGTGCGTCGGGGATGTGGATTTCGAGCGTTAATAAACCGACAGGCATGGAGCGATCGGGTGATTGGGTGATTTCGTGATTGTGTGATTTTCCTCTGCCGCGGCGCCGCCTTCCCCAGCCGGGCCAATCACCCAATGGCCCGATTCGCCCAATCACTCAATTCCTAGGCCGTAGCTTCGGCCGCGACCACTTTCTGCACGGTGAAGGCCTCCAGCACGTCGCCGATCTTGACGTCGGCGAAGTTGGAGATGCCGATGCCGCACTCGTAACCGCCGCGCACCTCGCTGGCGTCGTCCTTGAAGCGGCGGAGCGAAGCGACCTTGCCGGTGTAGATGACCACGCTATCGCGCAGCACGCGCACGTCGGAATCGCGCTTGATCAAGCCGTCCTGGACGTAGCAGCCGGCGATCATGCCCACGCCCTTGATGCGGAAGGTGTTGCGCACTTCGGCGCGGCCCAGATAGGTCTCCTTGAACACCGGGGCCAGCAGGCCGGCCAGCGCCTTCTTCATCTCGTCCTGCAATTCGTAGATGATGGTGTGCAGGCGGACGTCCACGTTCTCCTGGTGGGCCAGGTCGGCGGCCTTGCGTTCCGGCCGCACATTGAAGGCAATGATGATGGCGCCGGAGGCCACCGCCAGGTTGACGTCGGTTTCGGCCACGGCGCCGACGCTGGCGTGGATGATCTTCAGCTTCACCTGTTCGGTGGAGAGCTTGGGCAGCATCTCGCTCAGGACTTCCACCGAACCCTGCACGTCGGCCTTCAGCACGATGGGCAGCTCCTTGATCTCGCCGGTCTTGAGCTTCTCGTGCAACTGGTCGAGGGTGATGCGGGCGCCGGAGGAGCGTGCCAGCAGGGTGGCTTCGCGGCGCTTGGCTTGGCGGAACTCCACCACGTGGCGAGCGCGGTCCTCGTCGGTCACCTGGAAGTGATCGCCCGCTTCGGGCACGCTTTGCAGGCCGAGCACTTCCACGGGAGTGGAGGGCCCCGCTTCCTTGACCACCTGTCCCACGTGGTTGAACATGGCGCGGACTTTGCCGAACACCGCGCCGCAGATGAAGAAGTCGCCGGCGCGCAGCGTGCCGTTCTGCACCAGCACGGTGGCCACCGGGCCGCGGCCGCGGTCCACGCGCGATTCCAGCACGGTGCCGGCGGCGGGGGCGTTGGCATTGGCCTTCAGCTCCCGCAGGTCCGCCACCAGCAGCAACATCTCCACCAGCCGTTCCAGGTTGGTTTTCTGCCTGGCGCTGACTTCCACCACCACGGTGTCGCCGCCCCATTCTTCCGGGGTCAGGCCGGCATCGGAGAGCTGGCGCTTCACGCGCTCGGGCTGGGCTTCGGGTTTGTCAATCTTGTTGACGGCGACGACGATGGGCACCTTGGCGGCCCGGGCGTGGTCCACCGCCTCCCGGGTCTGCGGCATGATGCCGTCGTCGGCGGCCACCACCAGGACGACGATGTCCGTGACCTTGGCGCCGCGGGCGCGCATGCGGGTAAAAGCCTCGTGGCCGGGCGTGTCGATAAACACCACGCGGCGCGAGCCGCTGCGCACTTCGCTGGCCCCGATGTGCTGGGTGATGCCGCCGGCTTCGTCGGCGGCCACGTCCGATTCGCGCAGGGCGTCGAGCAGACTGGTCTTGCCGTGGTCCACGTGACCCATGACGGTCACCACCGGGGCGCGCGGCTGCAAGTCCTCGGTCTTCTCTTCCTTGGCCACCTCGAGCACCGCTTCTTCTTCGAGGCTGACCACGCTGACCACACCGCTGAAGGCCTCGGCGAGTTGGGTGGCTGTTTGCACATCGAGGGCCTGGTTGATGGAGGCAAAGGTGCCCTTATCGAGCAGCGTCTTGAGCAGCTCCTTGGCGCGCACGTCCAGCTTCTCGGCCAGCTCGCGGACGGTGATGCCTTCGGTGATGGTGATGTCGCGCGGCTCGCGCGGCGTGGGCGGCGCCAAGACCGCGGGGGGAGCGGCGGCGCGCCGGCCCATGCCGGGGCGCGCGCGCACCGGGTGCAGCTTGCGTTCGCCTTCGTCGAAGCGCCTGTCCACCGCATGGCGTCCGCGCGCCGGTTTGCGCTGGTAAATCGGCTTGCCCGGCTGCGGCGTGGCCGGCGCCACGGCGGGGGCCCCCGGCCGGAAGGAGCGGCCCGGCGCACCGGGGGCGGGCGCGCCTGCGCGAGCGCCCGGACGGGGTTGCGGGCGCTGGCCCAGCTTCACGATCGGCTGGCCGGGCATCACGATGGGCTTGGGTGGAGGCGTGGAGATCGGCATGCGCATCGGCGGACGCACAGCGGGTTTGGATCCGGCCGGCGCGCCAGCGGGGGGCTTGGCCGTCAGGGGGGCTCCGGGACGCGAGGCGGCCGGATGCGCCGGAGGCTTGGCCGCCGCGGGGGGCGGCGCGGCGGGCTTCACCGCGATGGGGGCGCCGGGCTTGGATGCGGCTGGCGCGGCAGGCGAAGCTGCCGGGGCGGGCTTCACCGCGGGGGCGGCGGCGGGCTTGGCCACGGCCGGAGCAGACGGCGCCGCGGGCTTGGGCGCGGCCGGCGGAGGAGGCGGAGGCGCAACCTTGGCCGCGGCGGCCTTGCGGGCGGCTTCCTTCGCGGCAGCCTCGGCGGCCTGGGCGCCCGCTTCGGCGGCTGCCTCAGCTTCCGCGGCGCCGCTGATCTTCCGGCGGACCTTCTCGGCCACGTCCAGGTCAATCGAGCTCGAGTGCGTCTTTTTTTCCGTGACGCCGAGCGCAGGCAACAGGTCAATGATGACCTTGGCCTTGACCTCCAGGTCGCGGGCCAGATCGTTGATGCGGACTTGGGCAGGCTTGGTCAAAGTTATTCTTCTTTGTGCTCCGCCTGGGTGGCGCTATCTTCGGCCACCGCCTGAGGCACTTCCTCGCCCGCGGGGCCGTCGCCGGCGGGCGCCGCCGCTTCGGCTTCCGCAGGCGCCGCCTGCTCCGCGGAGGCCGCAGGAGCAGCCGCTTCCGCCGCAGCCTCGGCGGCTTGCTGCGCTTCCAGGTTCTGGAAATAGGCGGTGACCGCGAGCTGGATCTTCTCCACCATCTTCTCGCCGATGCCGGAGATTTCCATCAACTGCTCCGGGGTCATGTCCGCGAGCTTCTCGATGGAAGTGACGCCGTGCGCGGCGATCTTCTCGATGGTCTTGGGGCCCAGGCCTTCCAGTTGTTCAAGCGGCGTGGCCGTGGCCGTCAGCGCGGTCATCTGTTCTTCGATTTCGCGGCGCTTTTCCTCTTCGCTCTTGATGTCGATGTTCCAGCCGATCAGCTTGCTGGCCAGGCGCACGTTCTGGCCCTTCTTGCCGATGGCCAGGGAGAGCTGGGTGTCCTCGACAATCACTTCCAGGCGCTTCTCCTCGGGGTCCACGATCTGCACCCGGGTGACTTTGGCCGGGCTCAGGGCCTTCTGCGCGAAGCTGATGGTCTCCTCGCTGAAGGGGATGATGTCGATTTTCTCTCCGCGCAGCTCGCGGATGATGGACTGCACGCGCATGCCCTTCATGCCCACGCAGGCGCCCACGGGGTCCACTTCGCGGTCGCGGCTCTCGACGGCCACCTTGGTGCGCTCGCCGGCTTCGCGGGCCGCGGCGCGGATCTGCACGGTGCCGTCGTAAATCTCCGGCACTTCCATTTCAAACAAGCGCTGCACCAGCATGGCGTCGGCGCGCGACACCACCACGGCGGGGCCCTTGGCGGCCTTCTCGACGGCCTTGATGACCACCCGCAGGCGCTCGCCCACGTTGTAGGCTTCCAGGCGGGACTGCTCGCGCTTGGGCATGCGCGCTTCGGTGCGTCCCATGTCCACAATGACGTCGGGGCCCTCGACGCGCTTGACCACCACGTTGATCAGTTCCCCGGCGCGGCCGTTGTATTCATTGAAAATGGTCTCGCGCTCGGCCTCGCGCACTTTCTGCAGGATGACCTGCTTGGCCGTTTGCGCCGCGATGCGCCCCAGCACTTCCGTCGGGCGCGGGAAGAGCACCTCGCCGCCCACGGCCACCGCGGGGTCATGCTTGCGGGCTTCGTCCAGGGTCATTTCCATCTTGGGGTCGGCCACTTCCTCCACCACGGTGCGCACCCCGTACACGTCCACGCGGCCCGTCTCCGGGTTGTACTTGGCGCGCATGTTCTCGTCGGTCTTGTAGTACTTGCGCGCGGCCACCACCATGGCGTCTTCAATGGCCGAGATGATCACCTCGGGCTCCACGTGCTTCTCCCGGCTGAGCATCTCGATCTGTTGGTACAGCAACCGGTCCATTGCTACTCCCCGTGTTCTCGACGAACGCAGAACTTAGAACTCAGAACAAAACCTCCGCCCCACGTTGCAGGCCAAGGCGCGCTCATGGGCGCTTCAGTGGTTCCGAGGTCTGCGTTCATAGTTCTGAGTTAGAATTCAACCACCAACTGCGCCTTGCGGATGGTCTCCAGCGGCAGCGCGACCACCCGATCCTTCACTTCCAGCCGCACGCAGCCTTCGGCGAAACCCGCCAGCCGCCCCTCGTAGAACTTCGCGCCCTCCACCGGCTCGGCCAAAGAAACCCTGGCGCGCCGCCCGCGGAAACGCTCGAACTCCGACGGGCGGGTCAGCTTGCGGTCCAAGCCGGGCGAACTGACCTCCAGCGTGTAGCGCGGCCCGGGCACCAGGTCTTCGACATCCAGGAGCACGCTCAGTTGCTCGCTCACCGCCTGGCAGTCGCCGTGGGTCACCCCGGCCGGCCGACCCGCGCGGGTGACGGCTTGGAGGCCTTCCCCCACCGCATCCGGTACTTCCGGTAGCCGGTCAATGTAGACGCGCAGGAAGCGGTCACGCCCGACCTTCCATTCCACGTCCACCACTTCGAGGCCCAGCGAACCGGCTACGCGGTCCGCGGCATCCCGTATCTTGTCCAGATTCATTTGCTTACAACGCCAGCTGCCCCCGGGCTTGGTCCCAGAAAGCGAAGCCGGTTCCATACCCTCGGAACCGGCGCCACTTGCGCCCGCTTGTCGCGTCCCCCGCTGAGGCTATACCACCTCGCCCCTGCGGAGCCCCAACAAAAAAGTGGGCTCGCGCCCACTGATCCCTTCGACCCTACTCGACCCCCAGAGTATAGCCCCGTGTAACCTCAAATGCAAGGCAACTTGTAGCATCCTAAACTCGGAAGGCCGGTAGCGACGGTCTAAGGTCGAACCGCGAAAGGGGTGGTACCCTAATCTTGCTTGGCAGGGACCATTGTCTCACCTGCAACGAGTTTCTGGATGCTGCAGGAAGGGTCGAATTACTGGTGGTTGCTGGAGCGGGCGCCGACGCTTTCGTCGGGCACGGCCCCGGGGCGGCCCTTGACGCGGTCGTAAGTGGAAAGGTGGCAGGTGGAGCCCAGCGCCTCGTTGTAATAGGTGGGCACGCCGAGCGCGGCGCGCAACTCCTCATTGAAGCGCCGCAAACCGGCCAGTTGCGCGGCCAGGGCCGGGAACTTGCGCCCGTCGTCGGTGAGCAGGAACTTCTGGTAACCCGCGTCCCACAGCCGGGTGAACTGCCCGTTCATCAGCACCGCGGGCAGCAGGGTCATGTGGTAGCGGCCGTCGGGCGTCTGCCGCAATTCCGCGGCACAGCCGTAATTCTCCACGCGCGTTACCCCGCGCGTGCTGCGCACCGTGAAGCCGCGCGAGGGCAGCGACTCGATCAGCTTGGCCTCGAAGCGCTCGTCCACGTTCCACATGCGCAGAGTGTAGGACAGACCTCCAGGTCTGTCCACTTCCCGCATCGCCAAGGATTAGGTTGCCGGGCGCGGTTTCGCAGCCCTGGCCAGGCGCCCGAACCTTAGGGCTTTGCTCGCTTCGAGACTAAAGGCAGCGCAAACAGAGCTTTACGAAGGGCTTGCAATCGGGACTGACTTGGTCGTATAGTGGGAACTGCGCATGTTGCATCCTCTGCAGCCCCGAATGCACGTCAACTGGGCGCATATGGCCCGTACCTGCATCTGTCCGTGCCCCTGTTGCTGCCGCTAGGTTCGCAACCGGGCTCTCGCCAGTCATAACCACTCTGGGCGATCTCCATAAGGGACACGACCATCATGGGCACGGCAACTCTTTCTCGGCACACGAGGTCACTCGACCAGCGCGGCGACAGCGCGTTGCTCGCGCAGATCGGGAACACGCCGCTCCTGCGGCTGGCGCGAGCGGGCCGCGAGTTCCCCCACGTGGAGTTCTACGCCAAGGCCGAGTGGTTCAATCCCGGCGGGTCGGTGAAGGACCGCGCGGCGCTGGCCATGCTCGAGGCGGGCGAGCGCAGCGGCGCGCTCACCCCGGAGAAAACCATCCTCGACGCCACCAGCGGCAACACCGGCATCGCCTACGCCATGATCGGCGCGGCGCGCGGCTACCGCGTCCGGCTGTGCCTGCCCGCGAACGTTTCGCCGGAGCGCAAGCGCATCCTGCAAGCCTACGGCGCGGAGCTGGTCTTCACGCCACCAGACGAAGGCAGCGACGGCGCCATCCGCCGCGCGCGCGAAATGCACGCCGCGCATCCCGCGCGCTACTTCTATCCCGACCAGTACAGCAACCCGGCCAACTGGCTGGCGCATTACCGCACCACCGCGGCGGAGATCTGGGAGCAGACGCGCGGGCGCGTCACGCACTTCGTCGCCGCGCTGGGCACCAGCGGCACCTTCATCGGCACGGCCCGCCGGCTGAAGGAACTGAAGCCCGCGGTCCGATGTATCAGCTTGCAACCCGACGCGGCCTTCCACGGACTGGAAGGCTGGAAGCACATGCCCACGGCCATTGTGCCGAAAATCTATGACCCGGGCGTGGCCGACGAAAACTTGGGCATCCGCGCCGAGGACGGCTACGCCCAGGCGCGACGCCTGCCGCGGGAAGAGGGCTTGCTGGTCAGCCCCAGCGCGGGGGCGGCCTTCGCCGGGTGCCTCGAAGTGGCGCAGGGGCTCGCGCCGGGGCAGAGCGCGGTCATGGTCACCGTGTTCCCCGACTCTGGGGCCAAGTACCTGAGTGAACGCTTCTGGGAGGAGGAGTAGGAAGAGCATCACCGTGGAGGACGCAGGGGCTAGGAAAAAGGAAAAAGGTAAAAGGCAAAAGGAAAAGGGGAAAAGGAAGAAAGCAAGGAGGAAGAGGCAAAGAGGGAAAGGGTAAGAGTGGTTCTCTCTGATCTCTCTGCTGTCGCCGCGTACTCTGGGGTGAGACTTTTGGTTTCTGACCGGCGATGCGTATAGACGAAACACTCGTGGCCGCGATTCGGTCGCACGCCGAAACCGCCTACCCGCACGAGTGCTGCGGGGCGCTCCTGGGCGTGGACGGCGCGGAAGGGCGCGAGGTGCGCGACCTGCTGGCGCTCGGGAACCAGCACGGCAGCTCGCCGCGCAACCGGTTCGTCGTTACGCCGGACGACGTGCGCCGCGCCGAGCGCGTTGCGGGCGAACGCGGCCTTGCGTTAGTGGGCTGGTATCACTCGCACCCGGACCATCCGCCGCTGCCCAGCGAGTTCGACCGCGAGCACGCCTGGCCGTGGTACAGCTACGTGATTGTTGGCGTGGCGGAGGGCCGCGGCGGGGCGCTGGCCTCGTGGCGCCTGGCCGACAACCGCATGCGCTTCGCGCCCGAGCCGGTGGCAATCACACATGAGTTGGGCGAGGAGAGGCGATTGCGGGAAGCAAGGAAGTAAGGAAGTAGAGAAGTACCGAAGGGAAGTCGGGAGTTAAGGAGGTTAGGGGGGCAGGAGTCAGGAGCATCCGGGATTGCAGGACGTTTGTTCTCGGCTTCCTGACCTCTTGACTTCTGAATCTCCCGACTTCCCTTAAGAAAGGAGCAACCATGTCGGTGAGAATCATCATCCCCACTCCGCTGCGCGCCTACGCCGCCAAACACGAGAGCGTGGCCTGCGAGGCCGGTACGGTGGGCGAGGCGCTGGACTCGCTCACGGCTCAATTCGAGGAGCTGCGCAAGCACCTCTTCGGTGAGGACGGCCGCCTGCGCAGTTTCGTCAACGTGTACGTCAACGACGAAGATATCCGCTACTTGCAAAAGGAGCGTACCGCGCTGAAGGACGGCGACACCATCAGCATCATTCCGTCCATCGCCGGTGGAATTGTGTGATTGGGTGATTGAGCCATTCTGTGGTTGCTGGCGGTGATTCGAGTCCCGGGGGCGCAATCACCCGATCACCAAATCACACCATCACCCAATTGCAGGCTAGGAGTAAGATCATGGCTACGACGACCGTGACTCTGGAACCGAAACTCAGCAACGAAGAGATATTGCGCTACAGCCGCCACTTGATCATGCCCGAGGTGGGCATGGAGGGGCAGCTCAAGCTAAAGCAGGCGCGCGTGCTGCTGATCGGCACGGGCGGCCTGGGCGCGCCGCTGGGGCTGTACCTTGCGGCGGCGGGAGTGGGGCGCATCGGCCTGGTGGACTTCGACACCGTGGACTTCACCAACCTCCAGCGCCAGGTGGCCTTCTCGACGTCCGACGTGGGCCGCCGCAAGATCGAAGCGGCGCGCGAACGCCTCGCCGCTCTCAACCCCGCCATTCACATTGACACCCACGAGGCCAAACTCAGCAGCGGAAACGCGCTGGAAATCTTCCGCGACTACGACATCATCGTGGACGGCACGGACAATTTCCCCACGCGGTACCTGGTGAACGACGCCTGCGTGCTGCTGGGCAAGCCCAACGTGTACGGCTCCATCTTCCGCTTTGAAGGACAGGCGACGGTCTTCGGCCTGCCGGACGGGCCGTGCTACCGCTGCCTCTTCCCGGAGCCGCCACCGCCGGGCCTGGTACCCTCGTGCGCCGAGGGCGGCGTGCTCGGCGTGCTGCCGGGGATCGTCGGCTCGATTCAGGCGCTCGAGACCATCAAGCTCATCCTCTTTGGAAATGGCGGCCGCGGCGATTCGCTCTCCGGCCGGCTGCTGCTCTTCGACGCGCTCGGGCTGCGCTTCCGCGAAGTGAAGCTGCGCAAGAACCCGGAGTGCCCGCTGTGCGGCGCGCACCGCAGCATCACCAAGCTGATTGACTATTACGAATTCTGCGGCGTGCGCGGCGAAGACTCGGCGCCCACGGTGGCCGTGCCGGAGATCGAGCCCCGCGAATTGAAGGCCCGCTTGGATCGCGGCGACCAGCTCTTCATCCTCGACGTGCGCGAGCCGCACGAATTCCAGATCTGCAACCTCAACGGCCGCCTCATCCCGCTCGGCGAATTGCCCCGCCGCGCCCACGAGCTCGACAGCGCCGACGAAATCGTGGCCCACTGCCGCTCAGGCAAGCGCAGCGCCGAAGCCGTGGACTTCCTCCGCAAGGCCGGCTTCCGCAAAATCTGGAACCTTAAAGGCGGGATTTTGGCGTGGTCGGATCAGGTGGACCCGTCCATGCCCAAGTACTGACGCCTACTTCTCGCGAGCAAAGGCGAGGTTGGCGAGGGCCACCGTGGCCAGTTCACCCATGAGCTTATGAGGCTCATCCCCCGAGCTCGTGCTAGAGTCCGCAACCGGGCGTGCTTAGCCTGGGGTATTCGTGGTCAGGGTGGGCATCGCATCTCCTTGCAAGCTAACTCGCCCCAGGCTTGACGGGCGTAGCGGCAATCTTGCAATGGAAGCTGAGCAGGCCGGCCACGGAGTGGGCTTCGATGCGGTCCCCGGCGCCTTCGCCGCTCTTCACCGTGGCCTGCATCACCATGCGGATGCCGAGGCCGCCGCGCCCGACGAGTTCCCCGTCGATGAACAATTGCTCGCCCCTGAGCGGGTTGTTCTCGAAGCGGATGGGATGGCCCTTGTAGCTCACGTCCCAGCAAATCCTGACGAACATGCTGGCGCCGATGAGCGCCAGCCCCACGCCCGCTGCCACCAGCGGGCGGACGCGCGGGCCGGGCTTGCTCATCGTCACGCCGGCGAGGATCAGCAGGAACACCCCGGTGAAGACGCAGCCGTGCTGCAGCAGGCGGCGCTTGCGGTCCACCACGTCCAGCAGCGTTTCCATGGTCCGCCATTGTACATGGAGGGCAGACCTCCAGGTCCATCCATTGCCAAACCGCCGAGCAGCCCGGAGGTGTCGCCTGGGAACGATTCGCGGCAGCGCTTCCGATAGCCAGTGAGCGGATTGGGCTGTGCGCGAACGAAATGAAAACCCCGGCGCATGGACAGAGGACAGACCGGGAGGTCTGCCCTACATTTCCGGTAACTGTGCTACTCTGCGTCCACCTGCGGCGAAGGGGTTTCAGGAGGCATCATGGCGGCGACGAAAATCACGGTGAACAGCAACGGCTCGATCCGCGTGGAGGGCGATTTCGAGATTCTCGACCCGCAGGGCAAGGCCTTCGGGCTGGCCGGGCGCACGGTCATTTCGCTGTGCCGCTGCGGCCACTCCAACAACAAGCCCTTCTGCGACGGCTCGCACAAGACCAGCGGCTTCCAGCACACTTGTGAGGCCCGCGATCTCCCGCCGCCCGTGCCCAAGCCTGCGCCTTGATCAGGTTCCAGGCCCCGAACGGCACTTCACACGCGGGAGGTTCCCGTCATGCCTGCTTCCGATCCTACGTTACGCGAGTTGCGCGCGGAGTTCGGCCAGAGCCGCTTCCTGGCCATGCCCATAGCGGGGACCATCGCCTGGGCGGTAGCCGGCATCCTCGGCGGCCGGCTGAATCCGATGGGCGCTTCGCGGGCGCTGTTCATTTGCACGGGAATGATCTTTCCCATGGGCATCGCCGTCGGCAAACTGATCGGCGAAGACGTGCTCGCCAAGGGGAATGAACTCGACCGCCTGTTCGGCCTGAACGTGTTGATGGCCAACCTGGTGTGGGCTATTGCCATTCCCTTCTGGATGGTGGAGAAGACGTCGCTGCCGCTGAGCCTTGGCGTCCTGGCTGGGCTGATGTGGGTTCCCTTCTCGTGGATGTTGCAACACTGGGTGGGACTGTTTCACGCCATTGCGCGCACAGTGCTGGTGGTGATTGCGTGGTTCGCGTTTCCTCAGCAGCGCTTCTCGATTATTCCTGGGATTATCGTAGCCATCTACATCGTCTCCATCGTCGCCCTGCTCAGGCGGCCCCTGCCGCAGAGCGCGCGGTAATTCCTCCCGCCGGGTGGTTACTTTTTCGCTCGCCCGGGCGAAAGTGCCGCGAGCACCGTCCGCCTAACTCTTTTATCCTGAGGAGTGTGGGCCCGGGCCGGCGCGGCTGCGGGAGCGGCAAGGCGCTTGCTCGTTGAAACAGCCGGGGAGGACTGCCCGGTGACTATCGAGGAGCCACCGTTGCTGGGTTCGCTCTGGGAGCGGCTAATCCGCTATCGCTGGGCCATCGCCTGGCTGTTTGCGATGGGGATTTTTGTAGCCACGCTGTGGTGGTTGCGGCGCTTCCCCGTTGCGGCGGACCCGCTGCTGTACAGCTACGTGGAGATTGTCAGCAGCCTCATCGCTTTTACATACGCCGCCAATTTGCTGATCCGCTTCCGCGGGACGCACGACATGGTCTCGCTGATGCTGGCCTTCGCCTTTGTGCTCACCGGGGTCATCGAAGTGGCTTCCGCGTTCGCCTTTCGGGCGCTCACCGGCGCATCTCCCGAATTGCTGGCCGCCGTGCCCTTGCCGTGGATGATCAGCCGTACGCTGCTGGCGGGGATGCTGCTGGCGGCGCTGGTGGCGGAGCGGCGGCTGCCGCACTCGCACCATCCCGGTCAGTTGATTGCGGGCGCGTTCTTCGCGGCGGCCATGGTGACGTACGTCGCCGCGGCAACCTTCATCAACGCAGGGGCGGACGCGGCGGTGCGCGAAGACTCCTTGCTGCCGCGTCCCTGGCAACTGCTGCCCGCCGCGCTGTTCCTGCTGGCCGCGCTGGGGAGCTGGCGGCGTTCGAAGAACGCCGAGTCCATGTGCGACCGGGCCATATTTTTTGCCGCCGTAGTGAACACGGCGCTGCACGTGATCGCCAGCCAGGCGGAGAGCCTGCTGGGCGCGCCCTTTGCGACGGCGGAGGCGCTCAAGGTGGCCAGTTACGTGATTGTGCTGGGCGGCGCGCTGCTGGATAACGCGCGGCTGTTCGACCAGGTGCGCAGCCTGAGCGTGAGCGACCCGCTGACGGGGTTGGCCAATTACCGGCGCTTCATCGGCACGCTGGAAGCGGAGATCCGCCGCACCGGGCGCACCGGGCGTCCCTTTTCGCTCATCCTGCTGGACATGGACGGCCTGAAGAAAATCAACGACACGCTGGGCCACATCGTGGGCACGCGCGCCATCAGCCGCATCGCTGAAGTGCTGCGCGGCCACTGCCGCTCCATGGATACCGCCGCGCGCTACGGCGGCGATGAGTTCGCGCTGATTCTCCCGGAAACGGGGCCGGAAGCGGCCCGCCAGGTGGCCGCGCGCATCTCCGAGCGGCTGGCCGCGGACACCGAGCAGCCCCCGGTTTCCGCCAGCATCGGCCTGGCCGTGTATCCGCAGGACGGGATTTCCGTGGAATCGCTGCTGGCGGCCGCCGACCGCGGCCTCTACCGCATGAAAGGCGCGCGCAAAGGGCGCAAGCGCAAGGTCGCGGAAGCGGTGGAAGTGTAGGGGCGGCCTTGCGCCGCCCCGCAACGCGGACCCGGACATGGTGCGGCACAGGGCCGTGCCTCTTTAGGTCGTATTGGTCTTCGGCGAATGGCAAGGGGGTAAGGCCATGAAACTCTGGAACGCACTTCGTAAACCTGAGGGGGCCATGACCAAGTTCCCAGTGGAGCGGCATGACAAACGCATTCCCATGGAAGTTTCCGTGCAGATTGCCGGGCACCCGGAGACACCCGGCACGGAGATGACTTTCACGGAAAACGTGAGCCGGCGCGGCGCGCGCGTGCTCACGTCGCGCCGCTGGCGGCAGCACGACATGCTGATGCTGACGTCGCCCAGCGGCTTCCGCTCGCCCGGGCGGGTAGCCTACTGTGAACGCGCGGAGGCGCGCGCGGAGAACTACGCCATCGGAGTCGAATTGCTCGAGCCTTCCGGCCCCTGGGTGCTCGGGAAGTGAGCAGCGCGCCGTCCCTCCGTTGCCCGCTGCCAGGCGAAGCGCGCTTCATTCCAGGGTGATCTGGATGCGCCCGATGCGCACTTGTTGATCCTGCGGGCCCTTCATCAGAATGCTGCCGCGAGCCTGATATTCCAACTTCAACTTGCGTTCCTGTTGCGGGGTGAAGTCTCCGCGCGCGGAATTGGACCCCATGCCGGAGCGCGGCGGCGAGCCCACCGGTCCGAGGTGGGCGCGGAACTCATGCCGTCCCGCGGGGATGGGCGCGCGCTGGTGGAGCACGCGGCCCTGGGCATCGGCGGTCATCCCGTAAGGCTGGCCATCCACGACCAGAACAAACGGCGCGCCCGGCGGGAAGCCGCTGGCCTCGATGGTCACCAAGGCCGGTTCGTGCAACACCCCAGGAGGATGCGGGGCCGCTGCGGCTTCGGTCTGCGTCAGCTTGGCTTCCACCATGCGGCCGCGTGGCGTGAACTTCAACGTCTGGTCCTGCCCGGCCTGGAAGGCGCCCTCCAGGGACAAAGGCCGGAACACGGCCACGCCCGCGGCATCGAAAGAAATGTCCAGCCGGCGGGTCCCGGGGAGCACGAACTGGTTTTCATATACCGGATGGTTCACGCCCGGGCCACCGCGAGCGACGCGCAGCTCCTGGCCGTCCACCAGCAGCTTGAAGCTGAACACGCGCGGCAGAGCGCTGGCGTCCACGCGCAGCCGCGCCATGCCCGGCGGGATCGGGGCAACCGTTCCCGGGCCGCGCGGGTCGCCACGGGGTGCGCCGCGTGGGTCGCCCCGCTCGCGCCGCTCCATGAGCCGCGCCAGTTCCTCCAAATTGCGCGCGCCTCGCGTCGCCTCAGCCACGTCCTTGCGGATTCGTTCCGCCAGGTCCGGGGGCAGGGCACTCAAGTCCGGAGCCGCGGGCGGCGCCGGCGCATTCGCCGGCCGGCCCTCCGCGGCAGCCTTCTTTCCCTGGGTTGATTCCGCGCCTGGGGCCGGCACGGCTTTGCCGGCGCCGGGCCTTGCTTGCGGCTCCGGACCGGCCGGCGCGTTTTGCTGAGCCGCGTTTTGAACCTGGGCGTTGGAATGTCCTTCCCGCCAGCCGGTGATGAATCCCTGAATAGCATCCATGCCGGCCTGGATGACAATGAGAGCGGCAGCCAGAACAACCAGCCACATCCAGCGCGACGACCGTTTCTCCGGGGCCACGGCTACGGTTGGCGGCAGGCCTGCGGAGTGCGCGGGCGCGGCCCGTACCGGCGCCATCGCGGGTTGCAGCGCATCCGCGTCCATCGTGGCGTCCGGATCGAAAGTTGCGCGCGCCGCGGGCCGCAACTTGACCGTGGCGGCCACTCCCGGAGGTGGCAGCCCCGCTCGCAAACTGGCGAAGTCGCTGGCCAGCGCTTCGCCGGCCGGGTAGCGCCGGGCCGGGTCTTTTTCCAGGCAGCGCATCACCACGCGCTCGAGTTCTTCGGGCACCGCGGGATTGATCCGCCGCGGCGGCACCGGCTCGGTGTGGACTACTTTGTAGGAGACAGCCGTGAGCGTGTCGCCGGGGAAGGGCTTATCGCCGGTAACCATCTGATAGAGGATCACGCCGAGCGAAAACATGTCGGAGCGGCCGTCAATGGGCGCGCCGGTGAACTGCTCCGGGGGCATGAACGAGGGCGTGCCCAGCAGTTGGCCGGTCTGCGTCATCTGCGTGCCGGAGAGGCGGGCCACGCCGAAGTCGGCGATTTTGGCGCGCTCGATGGACTGGCCGGGCGGGGTATGCAGCAGGATGTTGGCGGGCTTGATGTCGCGGTGGATCACGCCGTGGGCGTGAGCGAAACCCAGGGCCTCCGCCATCTGCTGGCCCAGTTCGTAGATGCGCTCGAACGGGAAGCGCTCGCCCGCGTCCAGCGCCGAGGCCAGGGTGCGCCCCGGCACGAACTCCATGACCAGGTAAGGGGTGCCGTCGTGCTCGCCCACGTCATAGACGGCCACGATGCCGGGGTGGGCGATGCGTCCGGCGGCGCGGGCCTCGCGCAAGAAGCGCTCGCGGTACTCGCCGGATTGCGGGCCGGCCAGCGCGGAGGCCAGGATGGTCTTGATGGCGATAGTGCGGTCCATCATGGGGTCGTGGGCCTTGTACACGGAGCCCATGGCGCCGTGGCCCAGCTCGGCCTGCAACTCGTAGCGTCCGATTTTTTCCGGCGCCGTCATCGCACCAGCCCGCCTTCTCACCCTCCGGTGGAGGCCCACGCAGGCGTCATCCCGGGCGAGTTTGTAGTATAACAACCCGCGACAGCGCGGCGCGTTGCGCCCATCCCATTGGACGCGAAGAACCGCCCCCATGGATACGCGAGCTTTCGCCAGCAAGACGCTGAACCCGGCCGACCTGAACGACCCGGCGGTGCGGCCGCGCGCCGACCAGTTGCGCCGCTTCGCCTGGAAGCTGGCCATCGCCAATGTGCCCTTCGCCGTGAACGGCGTGCTGCGCCGGCGCTTCCTGGTGCGGCCGCACAAGACGTGGGAGTACGCGCGCGGGCTGGCCTGCGTGCTGGCCAAGCGCGATGCCCGCGCCAGCCGCCGCCGGGAACCGCGCGCCGAAGGCGGCCGGGACCGGCGCAAGTTCCGCGTGTTGGACTTCGGCGGCGCGGCCACGCTGCCCGTTTTCTATCTGGCGCAACTGGGCTGCGAGGTGTGGTGCCTGGACGTGGACCCCACCCTGGTGAACTGGACCAACCAGACCGCGTGGAAACGCAACTGGACGCTCCGGGCGCTGACCGACGACCTGACGGCCGCGCCGGCCCCGCCGGAGTGGGGCCGGTTCGACGCGGTGGTCTCCTTCAGTGTGCTCGAGCACCTGGCGCGGCCGGCGCAGGCCGTGGCCGTCCAGCGGCTGGCGGGGCTGGTGAAGCCGCAGGGGGTCCTGGCGCTCACCTTTGATTACGGCAAAGACGCGCCCCAGCCGAACGCCCTGCGGAATGAAACCGAGGTACACCGCCTGATCGCTGCTTCGGGAATGAAGCCGATGCACGGCGACTTCACCGACTCCGGCCAGCGCTTCGCCCTCGATAAGCGCCACCCGCGGCGCCTCTTCACCTTCGCCTCTCTCTTCCTCAAGAAAAGCGGGGAGTGAGGAGTAGGGAGTGGGGAGTAGCACGCAAGGCAGAAGGCAGAAGCGAAAAGGCAGAAGTCGGGCCGTAGGCGACGTAGAAGCCTGAAGGCGGATCGCTGACTCACTTCCACCTTCTGCCTTCTAGCTTCTGCCTTACGGTAGACTCCCACTTCCAACTCCTCACTCCCCACTATTTCCAGCGGAGGGTGAGCTTGCGGTCGAAGACGCCGATGCCGGAGCCTTTGCCGAATTCGATGACCATGGTGCGGGAAGCGCCCTCGGCGAAGCGGCCGCCGATCAAGTCGTACTCATCAAAGTCGCTGCGCCGGGAATGCACGCGGACCCTGAAGTCGCGTTCGCCGGCGGGGACCTGTAGCGACGTCCGGTAGGCGCCGGAGACGATGGCCACGCCGCCGAAGCCCTGCTCCTGCCCGCGCAGCCGGGCGGTGAGGATGGTGCGGCCGTCGGAGCTGATCTCCAGCGTGGCGTCGCGGAAGTTGTGCAGGCATTCGATGCGCAGGGTGGCCCTAGGGCCCCCGATGGCGCCGCGTGCGGAGGAGCGGCCCTTGCTCTTGCCCTTCGAGGTGGCGGCCGGCTCAGCCGTCTCCGGTCCGGCGGGCGGCGGGGCCGGGGCGGGCGCGGGGTCCGCTTCGGGTTGCCGAGCCGGCGGCTGTTTGACGGCTTCGCGGGGCGGGGCGATGAGGGATGCCCGCGAGGGCTCGCCGCCGCCGCGGAAAATCATCATGCCGCCGGCCATGGCAGCCAGCAACAAAACGGCGGCAATTCCTCCCCAAAGCAGCGGACGCAACTTTAGGCGCGCGAACAGGCTGGTCTTCTGCGGAATCGCGGCGACGGCCACCGGCGACGCCTGCGTCCGGCTGCTGGCGGCGGGAGGCTGCGCCTGGCCGCCGCCGATCGTCTGCGCGGGAGTGGCCAGCGTTGCGCCCGGCGCGACGGCGCCGCCCGCCGACGCGGTCGCCGGCAGCGGCGGCAGGCCCGCCGGCACCACCACGGTCTTGTCGGCGACGGGCAGGGGCGTGGCTTTGACGGCCTTGCCGGTCATCACCGCGTCCAGGTCTTCCGCGAGTTCCCTGCACGTGGCGTAGCGCAACTCCGGCTTTTTGGCCAGGCAGCGCTCCAGCACGGTGTCCACGCCCGCGGGCAGCGCGGGGTTCACCTGACGCGGCTCGGGCGGCATGCCGAACACAATCTTGTAGGTGACCTCGGAGAGCGTCGCCGCTTCGAACGGCTTCGCGCCGGTGAGCATCCAGTACAGGATGGCCCCCAGGGAGAAGAGGTCGCTGCGCGCGTCAATGGCGGCGCCGCTGAATTGTTCCGGCGACATGAACGCGGGCGTGCCCAGCATGTGCCCGGTCTGGGTGAGCTGGGTCCCTTCCATCTTGGCGATGCCGAAGTCGGCGATTTTGGCCACGCCCTCTTCGGTGAGCAGGATGTTGGCGGGCTTGATGTCGCGATGGACCACGCCGCGGCGGTGCGCGTAGTCCAGGGCTTCGGCCACCTGGATGCCGATGTCCAGCGCGTGAGCGGCGAGCACGGGCTTTTGCGCGCCGTGCTCTTCCATCATTTTCTCGAGGGTGCGTCCCTCGATGAACTCCATCACCAGGTAGGGGCGGCCGCTCTTGTCTTCGGCGATGTCGTGGATGGTGACGATGCCGGCGTGCGACATTTTGCCGGCGGCGCGGGCCTCGCGGTGGAAACGCTGCTTGAAGTTCTCGAGCTCCGCTTTGGAGACGCTCTCGGTGAGGATCACCTTAATGGCCACGATGCGGTCAATCTGCGGGTCGCGGGCCTGGAAAACGGCGCCCATGGCGCCGCGCCCCAGTTCCCGGATGATTTCGTAGCGGCCGATGCGCTCCATGGCCTACACGTCTTTCTGGGTCACGGTGATGAGCAGGACGCTCGAGCCGATGCGGAACTCGGAGAGGTGGCTGAGCTCGGCCACGCGCACGCGCTCGTCGTCGAGGAAAATGCCGTTGGTGGAGTCGAGGTCGCGCAGCCGGATGATCTCGCCCTTCACTTCGATGGCCGCGTGCCAGCGGGAGATTTCCGGGTCGTTGATGTCGAAGTCCGCGCCGCTGCGGCCCATGACGATGCGGGCCTTGGTCATTTTGTGCGTCTGGCCCTTGGCCGGGCCGGCGATCACCGAGACGGTGATGACCTTGTCGCCCGGCAGATACAGCCCGGCGTCGCTGCTGACCATGGTCGCCGCGCTCTGATGGCTCTTGCCCCCGCTGGCGAACGACGGCAGCGGCGAAACAGCCTGGGTCTCGATCGGCGTGGGTTTAGCCGCGCCGGGGGCCGCGCCTGCCGGGGCCGGGCTTGTCGCGCCCCGGTCCACGACCGTGGTATGGCCGCACTTGACGCACTTGAACTGCACCCGCGCGTGGCCGGCGATCTTGGCGTCGTCCAGCGTGTACTTGGCCCCGCACTGGCCGCAACTGGCCTGCATAGGCGGTACTTTACTAAAGCCCTGCGCCCCGACGCTAGCCTTTGCAGATTAATTCTTGGTTACAAGCGCGGGGAGGAACGCGATGTGATGGGCCAAGCCGCGGGGCGAAGTTACTTCTTCCAACTGAGGTTCATCCTGCGGCCGCCGATACCGATGCCGCCCCCGCGCGGGAAGCCGATCTCCAGCCTGAGGGTGACGTTATCGGCGAAGTCGCCCTCGATCTGCTTCTCGTCCGAGTACTTAGCTTCGGCTGAGTTGACCCGCACGGTGAGCGTGCGCTTCCCCGGACGCAAGGCGATGGAGTGTTTCAGCGTGCCGCTCTCCCGGCCGAACATTCCCGATTTACCGACCAATTCCCCAGCGTACAGAACGCGCGTGCCCTCGAGGATCTCGATGGTGGCCTGCTTGAAGTTGTGCTTGCACTCGATCTCCAGTTTGGCGGTGGCCCCGGGCGCCGCGGGAGCGGGAGCGGAGGTTGCCGCCGGGGTCATGGCAGGCTTGGTGGAAGCAGGCTCCGGCTTGGAAGCCTCCGGAGCGCTGACCGGCGGAGGCGGCGGGGCCGGGCCGCCGGACGGCGCCGGCGCGGAAGATGCGGCCGCAACTTTCTGTTCCGGTGGCGCCGCACTCTGCGTGGTACCTGGCGCGGGAGCGTCCGGGCGGCGCGCGCCGCCGGCTTTATGCGGGGCCGGCGCGGCGCCCGCTCCTTCGCTGACCGGGTGAGGAGGCTGGGAGGCGCCCGCCGTAGCGCCGCCGGATGCGGCCGCGGCGGCCGGTGGTGTCTCTCCCTCCGCGGCCGGGGGCGTGGCGCCGCCCTCCGCGGGCGCGGCGGCCGCGTCGCCCGATGGCGCAGCGGCAGCCTGATCGACCGGCGATTGGGCAGGCGCATCGCGGCGCATCATGGTGATGGCGGCAATGCCGATCAGCACGACCAGAATCCCGCCAAGCGCCGCGGAAAGTCCTTTGCTGTGCCCCGCGGTGAGGCGGGCCCACAGGCCGGCGGCAGACGGCCGCGATGCAGGCGCAGTGGACGCGGGCTTGGCCGGAACTCGGGGCCCTGCGGCCTTGGCGACCACGGCTTTGGGAGCAGCGGGAGGCGCGGCCGCGGGGGGCGCCGGCGACTTTGCATGAACATCCGCGGTAGCCGCCACCATCGGCCGCGGCGCCTTCACGATTGTTTCCTCGAGATGTTCCCGGGCGGCGTGCGCGCGGTCACTGAGCGGTTTCCCTTCGGCGATGGAGTGCAAGTCGGCGACCAGTTGTTTAGCCATCGGGTAGCGGTCATCGGGGTTCTTGGCCAGGCAGCGCGCCAGCACCGCGGCCACGTCCGGCGGCAGGGCGGGGTCGTGCTCGAGCGGCGGAATCGGCTCCTTGTACACCACCATGAAGGAGACCTGCGAGAGGCTCTCGCCGGGGAAAGGCTTATGGCCCGTGGTCATCCAGTAGAGCATGGCGCCGAGGGAGAAAATGTCGCTGCGCTTGTCAATGGCGCCGCCCTTGAACTGCTCGGGCGACATATAGGCGGGCGTGCCGGTGATGCTGGAGGTGTGAGTGGCCTCGGTGCCTTCCAGCCGGGCGATGCCGAAGTCGGCGATTTTGGCGCGCCCCTCCGGGGTGACGATAATGTTGGAGGGCTTGATGTCGCGGTGCACCACGCCGTGGCTGTGGGCGTAATCCAGCGCATCGGCCACCTGCCCCGCGAGGTCCAGCGTCTTGTTCAGGGGGAAGCGGTCGGGGAGCTTGCCCAGGGGATTGGGCTTGAGCAGCTTGTGCAGCGAATGGCCCTCGGCGTATTCCATCACCAGATAGGGCTGGCCTTTGCCGTCCTCCTGGATGTCGTGGATGGCGATGATGCCGGGGTGCAGCATGCGGCCGGCGGCCTGAGCCTCGCGGTAGAAGCGCTGCTTATAGATGGTGAGCTCTTCCGCGCTGAGGTTGGCGGTGAGGATCACCTTGATGGCCACGATCCGGCCGATGTTGGGGTCGCGAGCCTTGAAGACCGCGCCCATGGTGCCGCGCCCCAGTTCCTCGATGATTTCGTAGCGGCCGATTTTTTCCATGACCGGGCTGCCGGGCTACTTGGGCGTAATGCTCAGGCGCACGCTGGTGGCCCCGATGCGGAACTCGGACTGGTGCTGGAGCTCCGCGGAGTGCACCCGTTTGTCGCGCACGTAAACACCGTTGCGGGAATCCAGATCGCGCAGGCGAATCTCCTCGCCGTGGACCTCGACGGCGCAATGCCAGCGGGAAACTTCCGGGTCGTCCACAGCCAGGTCCGCGCCCAGCCGCCCGATAATCACCCGCGGGCGCTCCACCGGGTAGCGCAGGCCCTGCGACTTGCCGGTGACCACTTCGAGTTGGATGCGCTTATTGACGGGCAGGCCCAGGTCGGTCTGCTGGCTGATCAGCGTGGGTTCGATGAACGGCGCCGCATCAGCCTTCAGGAACGAGAGCGTGGTGCGGTTGGCGTCCTGGGCCACTTCCACGTCGTTGGACTGGCCGCACTGCGTGCAGCGGAAGCGCACCAGGGGGTGCGAGCCCACCTGCCGGTCGTCCAGCACGTGCCGGGTCCCGCAGAGCTGGCATGCCGCCTGCATAGGGGCTTAATGTACTAGAAGGTGCGGGCGGGATGCTAGGGCCGAGCCGGGGCCAACTCCTACCAGGGGTGCACCGGCGGCGGTTCGAGCAGGGGGCGCTTGGGTTCGGCTTTTTCGTGCGGCGAAGCGCTCTCGGCCATGAACTTGCGGTCGGCGGCGGGCAGATCGGCGGAGCGAAACTCCACGGCATCATCGAGGATCACGGTAAAGGGCATGCCCGGCTCGAGGTAGACGTCCGGGCCGCGGCGCGCCATAAGCAGGATGAGCCCCGCGGCGGCGCCCGCGCCCGCGCCGATGGCGGCGCCCTTGCCGCCGCCCGCCTGCGTCCCGATCAGCGTGCCGGTCAGCGTCCAGGTGGCCATGGCGTAGAGGTCTGCGCCGCGGCTGGAGTCGCTGCCGATCCGCCCGGAGTTCACGCCGTCGCCCTCCAGGCGGGCGACGATGTCCGCGCCGGCGCCGTCCGCGAGTTCGAGGCGGCTGAGTCTTACACGCAATGCCCCGCGGCGGCCAAACAGGCCCGGGCGCTTCGCTTCAGTCACCACGCCGACGATGCGAGCCTGGCTCGGCAACTCCAGGCCCTCCGCCAGCCAAACCGCCTCGGTGGTCAGGAACTCGACGCGCTGGCCCTTCTTCGCCATCCGCGTGCTCAGCGGCGTGTCCAGCACCACGTGCAGCGTGGTGGCCCCGGGGATGCTCACGCGCTCCGGCAACTGCCGAGTCGCTGATCCGGCTTCCTGGACCCTGCGGGCTGTTTCCGCCGCAGGGGGCGCCAGCGGGCGAGGAGTTTTTCCGGTGGAGTCTTCACGGCGCGGCGGTTCACTCTGCGGGAAGGCGGCGGGCGCCGCGGCCAGCAGCAGCACAAACACAAGGATGAACAAACCCACAACGCGCCGCATCGTTCCCTCTCACCCGGGTCTTATTCTACTCCGGTTAGTTTGTGTGGCAGGAGAAATGGTTGCCTGGAGACCATGGCGCGCTGCCTCGCCGGTCCGGCTAGCCCGAGCCTGCCACGCCCACCCGCCACTGCGCGCTGGTCACTTCTGCTATATTGTCAGGGCGCAAACACGGAGAGGGCGATGAACGAACAGCCGCAACTGCAAATCAAGGCCGACGAGAGGGAATTGCTGGGTCTTTATGCCAACCTGGCCATGATCCACCACAACGCCGATGAGTTCACCATGAACTTCATCTACGTTTTTCCCAACGTGCCCCAGGGCAAGCTGCTGGCCAGCGTCATCCTCAATCCGGCGCACGCCAAGCGGTTGCTGCGCGCGCTCAGCGAGAACATCAGCCGCTACGAGCAGCAGTTCGGTCCCATCCGGGAAATGCCCGGCGGCCCCGAGCCTACCGTGGGCTTCGTGCAGTAGCGGGACAGGCGCTCCTGCCTAGTCCGGTTTCTATTTCCGTGCCGGCGCCAACAGAAACTCAAAACCATTTGCCGCCCGCAGGAATCCCATGATGGGGAGGAATGGGAACGAATGACCGGAAAAAAGAAGATGGTGGCGGCTGCGGCCGGCCTCGCCTTGCTTTCCGTGGCCGCCGGATTGCACGCCCACAAGAACTGGCCCGTGCCCGAGGCGGCCCGGAAGCGGCCCAATCCGCTGAAGTCCAGCCCGGAAGTGCTGGGCGCCGCCAAGAAAATCTACGTGGACAAGTGCGAGCAGTGCCACGGCGACAAAGGCACGGGCGACGGCCCCTTGGCCATGATGTACTCGGTGAAGCCGGCTGACTTCACCGACCAGCACATGATGGACGAAATGACCGACGGCGAGCTCTTCTACAAGATCTCCGAGGGCCGCGAGCCCATGCCCGGCTTCAAGAAGCAGTACACCGAAGAGCAGCGCTGGCAGCTCGTCCACTACGTCCGCTCGCTCACCGCCGCCGCAACCAAAGCCAACGCCGCTAAGAAAGCGCCGAAGAAAGCCCCGGCGCACAAACACTAGGATAGCCACAGAGGCAACGAGGGCACAGAGAAAGGAATCGGGTTCTCTAGTCCTCTGTGCCTCTGTGGCTTAAGCGGTCTTGAGTGCTTACTGCACGTTGGCCAGAGCGGCGGCCACTTCCTTGACGTCCGGCGCCTGGGGGATGTCGTACTGCTTGAACCAGGCGACGTTGCCCGCCTTATTGATGATGGCCACGGCGCGCCCGGTGATGCCTTTTTCGGCCAGGTACATGCCGTACTTGTCTGCGGTGGCGCCCTTGGGGTGGAAGTCCGCCAGCAGGGAGAACCGGATGCCCATTTTTTCAGCGAAGGCCTTGTGCGCCCACACGCTGTCCACGCTCAGGCCCAGGACGGCGGCGTTCAGCGTCTCGAACTGCTTCAGGTCGTCCACGAAGCAGGCCATTTCGTTGGTGCACACCGGGCTGAAGTCCAGCGGGTAAAAAGCCAGCACCACGTTCTGCTTCCCGCGGAAGTCGCTCAGCTTCACTTCCTTCTGGTTCTGGTCCTTCAAGGTAAAGTCCGGCGCGGCGCTTCCGACAGCAATGGGCATCACTCCTCCTGTCCGATGAAGGGTCTAAGTGCGAACCAGCATGATAGCCCATGCCGCAGAAAAACGGAAAAAGGGAAATGAGGAAGCTGTCAGCCGTCAGCGTTCAGCTTCGTAGTTGGAGGCTGAAAGCTGACGGCTGAGAGGAGACCGATGAAGGCGCCAGCGGGCTTTGCCCTTTGCCTTTTAACACGTACCGTTCCGCTGCTAGGATACGCATGTGAGCAGAGCCGCCCGCGACGAAGCCCTCGAAGCCGCCTACCCCGGCGTGGAGTTTCGCCCGCACACCCGCGGCTGGCTGGCGCGCTTCATGCGCGCCCCGGCCGAGTGCGTTCACTTGAAGGAAGGCGAGCCGTTCATGGCCGCGCTTTCGCCGGATGTGCTCTACCTGCGCGGGAAGGCGTCGCCGCAACGCACCCCGCAGCGCCCGGAGGCCTCGCTATGCTGCGCCTGCCTGGTGGGAGTGCTCGAGCCGGCGCTGGCGGCGTTTGATGGTCACGGAGTGCTGTTCGAGCCCGACGCGCAGCGCCTGTCCCAGTTCTTCTTCGTGGCCGCTCCGGACTTTGCCGCCGGCGGGCTCCAGCCGGAAGTGGCCGCGGCCATCGAGCAACGGCTGCGCGACCGCGAGCGCGCTTCCTGCGAGTGGGACGTGCTCTGCGAGCGCCGCGCCCACTGGACCTGGTTCTCCCAGCAGGAGGTGGCCAGCCTGGACGAGACCGCCTGGATCACCGGCGCGCGGGGCCAGCGCCTGTGCTCGAAACATGCGGCCCGCAAACTGTGCCGCCTGTTCGAGACCTTGCGCGCCGCCAACATCGAGTACATGAACCTGCCCTACGGCGGAGCGGGCGCGTACCTCTGGATCTAGGCGAAGTAGAGGCGTAAGGAAGACAGGAAGGCAGGAAGAACCGCAAGATGGAGCTGAAAGACGTAGTTGCGAAGTACCGCCGGTTGAGTGGCGAGGCGTTCGGCGCGCCCGTGGCCCTTTCCGGGTTCGGGCTGGACGCCGCGGAAACAGAACGGCTCTTCAGCCAATTCGACGAGGACTACCACATCAGCCGCTACTTCCACTTCTCCGACCAGCGCGCCGCCCCCCAAGACCGCGCTTTCAGCATCAACGGCTTCCCCCACACCCACGTCTCGCTCGATGCGGAGATTCAGCAGCTCTTGTAGAGACCGGTCTCCTGACTGGCTCTTTGCTCGCGGCGGCTGGCGGCTCGCGGGACGCGCCCGCCGCGCGTCGTGACGAGCCGTGGCGAGAAACACAGAGGGCGGGTCTCAAGAAGCGAAGGGGGCGGGTCTAAAGACCCGCCCCTACACCCGAAACGCTGAGCCCGCGCCCGTGACCTACTTCTGCGCGGCGGCGACCCGCTGCAACCGCTCGCCGAGCTGTTCGTGCTCGGTCCACAGTTCGGCAGGCAGGCGCTTGCCGAACTTCTCGAAGAACTTGTGCGCCTCCTCCAATTCGTCGGCCCAGTCACCGGGGTCCACGTGCAGGAGTTCATCCATGGTGGAGCGGGAAATGTCCAGCCCGTCCAGCGTGAGCGCGTCGGGCGCGGGCACGTAGCCGATGGCCGTTTCGCGGGCTTTGCCGCGGCCCTCGACGCGTTCGAGGATCCACTTCAGCACGCGCGCGTTTTCGCCATATCCGGGCCAGAGGAACTTGCCGTCGGCCCCGCGGCGGAACCAGTTGACGTGAAAGATGCGCGGCGGATGGGTGATGCGCTGGCCCATTTCCAGCCAGTGGCGGAAGTAGTCGGCCATGTTGTAGCCGCAGAAGGGCAGCATGGCCATGGGGTCGCGGCGGGTGACGCCGACGGCCCCGGTGGCCGCGGCCGTGGTCTCCGAAGCCATGGTCGCGCCCACAAAGACGCCGTGCTGCCACGAGCGCGATTCGTACACCAGCGGCGCGAGCCGCGCGCGGCGCCCGCCGAAGATGAGGGCGGAAATGGGTACGCCCTCCGGCGCCTCCCACTGGGGCGAGATGCAGGAGGCCTGCTGAGCGGGCACGGTATAGCGCGAGTTGGGCTGAGCCGCGGCGCCCTTCGAGGGCGTCCAGCGGTGGCCTTTCCAATCCAGCAGGTTCGCGGGCGGGGCCGTGTCCATGCCCTCCCACCACGGTTCCTGCACGGGGGTGAGCGCCACGTTGGTGAAGAGTGAATTGCGGCGCAGCGCGGTCATCACATTGGGATTGGTGCGGGGGCTGGTGCCCGGCGCGACGCCAAAGAAGCCGGCTTCCGGATTAATCGCGCGCAACATGCCGTCGGCGCCGGCGTGCATCCAGGCGATGTCGTCGCCCACGGTCCACACGCGGTAGCCCTGCTCCCCGATCGCGCTGACCATCATGGCCAGGTTGGTCTTGCCGCAGGCGCTGGGGAACGCCGCGGCCATGTAGGTGACTTTTCCTCCGGGCGATTCCAGCCCGAGGATGAGCATGTGCTCCGCCATCCAGCCCTGCTCGCGGGCCATCCACGAAGCGATACGCAGCGAGAAGCACTTCTTGCCCAACAGCGCGTTGCCCCCGTAGCCGGAGCCCACGCTCCAGATCAGTTTCTCTTCCGGGAAGTGCAGGATGAAGCGGCGGTCGGGGTCCAGGTCGCCCAGCGAATGCAGTCCCGGCACGAAATCGTCCGAGTTGCCCAGGCGGTCGAGCGCCACCTGGCCCATGCGCGTCATGATGCGCATGCTGGCCACCACGTAGGCGCTGTCCGTTATCTCCACGCCGACTTTGCTGAAAGGGGAGGCCACCGGTCCCATGATGTAAGGCACCACGTACATCGTGCGGCCCTTCATGGCCCCGTCGAACAGTGGCGCGACTTTTTCCTTGGCTTCCTGCGGCGCCATCCAGTGATTGGTCGGCCCGGCGTCGTGCTTGTCCTGCGTGCAGATGAAGGTGACGTGCTCGGTGCGGGCCACGTCGTTGGGGTTGCTGCGGTGCAGGTGACAGTTGGGATAGGTCTTGGCGTTGAGCGGGAGGAATGTGCCGCCAGCCACGGCCTGCGCCATCAGCCGCTCGTGCTCCTCCGCGCTGCCATCGCACCACTGGACCTGGTCGGGTTTGGTCAAACGCGCGGCTTCTTCCACCCATCGTTCCACGGGCGTGGACAATGCTTCCTCCGGTCGGTACGGCTTGGGGACGCGGCCTCCGCTGCGGATGGCGAAGCCCTCCCGGACAGAAGGCCCGGGAGACAACGACTTGTTACGGCAAGAGTTTACGAGACCGGCGCGCCAAAATCAAGGCGGCCTGGAAGCTGCGCCAACGCGCGGTTCACGTATGATGCGCGGGTGACGCGCCGGCCGCCCCGTGGCAGCAACTGCTGAGCACGAGTTGAGGATCCAGGGTCAGCCGATTGCGTCCTGCTCGCTTTACTTCCCACTGTACCCGCGCTAGCCTCGGGCACGTCCTAGCCCTGTTCCGTCCGTGGAGGAAGCCATGAAAAGGATCCCCTTACTGGTGTTGCTGGCGCTTGCGGCGGCGGCGGTCAGCGCGCAGAACCTGCGCGACGACCTGGCCGCGCTGGTGGAAATCCCCGCCGTGACCGGCTACGAGCACGCGCTGGCTGAGAAGATCCGCGCCCTGGCCAAGCCTCACCTACTGGCAAGCGACAACCTGGGGAACCTCTGGGTGACCCTGGGGAGCGGCGCGCCCCACCGGCTGCTGGTGGCGCCGATGGATGAGCCGGGCTATGTCGTCAGCGGCGTCACCGGGGACGGGTACCTGCGCGTGCAACGATTGCCGCAGGGCGCGCCTTACGCGCTCTTTGATCAACTGCACGCCGCGCAGCCCGTGCTCATCCACACCCGCAAGGGCCAGTGGGTCAGCGGCGTGGTGGCCGGCCTATCCACGCATTTGCAGGGGGCGCGCCGCGACACCCCGCGCACCAACCATCCCGACGAACTGTACGTGGACATCGGCGCCTCCACCGCAGCGGAGGTCAAGCAGGCCGGCGTGGACGTGCTCGATCCCATCGCGCTGGAACGCACGCTGTACCGCTTGGCCAACAACAAAGTGACCGCCATGGCCGTGGGCGACCGCTTCGGCGCCGCTGCGCTGCTCCAGGTCCTGCGGCGCGCCGACCCCGGCAAGGTTCAAGGAACGCTGACCATCGCTTTCGCCGCGCAGCAATGGGCCAGTTCCCGCGGACTCGACCGGCTGCTCCAGCACATCAAGGCCGACGAAATGACCTATGTCGGGCGGCTGCTTCCACGCCGCGCAGGATTGGGCGGCGCGGGCGCGGGCGGCGCAACCGGTGGCGCGGGACAGGGGCAGCAGCAGCGCCGCGAAGGGGCGCGGCCTCCCCAGCGCGAGCCCGGCGGCGGCGCGGTGCTGGGCGTAACCGACGCGGAGGCGGCCCCAGCGGGCCTGCCGGCCGTGTGGATGAAAACTGCCGAGGAAAAAAACCTCAAGCTGTCGGGCGCCGCATCCGCCCCGCTGCCTCGCGTGAGTTACACGCGCGGGCCGGTACTGCCGCAGCAATTCGCGCACCTGGGCATCGCCACGGTGTGGGCCTCGACGCCGGCGGAGACGCTCGACCTGAGCGACCTGGAGTCGCTGGTCGCCCTGCTGAGCACTTCTCCGGGGTCGCCGGGGGCCGTGGCGCCCGCGGAAGCGCTGCCTGCGCCCGAGTTGCCGCGGCGGCCGGCCACGGCGCCGGCCACCACTGCCGTCCTCAAGACACTGGTGGAGAGCTACGGCATGAGCGGGCATGAACAGCGCGTACAGGAGGCCATTTCCGCGTTACTGCCTCCGTGGGCCAAGCCGGAGACGGACTCCGGCGGCAATTTGATTGTGCGCATCAACAGCAGGAAGGCCGGCTCGAAAACCCCGGGTATCACCTTCGTGGCGCACTCGGATGAAATCGGCTACCAGGTTGAATCCATCACCGACGATGGGCGGCTGCTGGTGCGTTCGCGCGGCGGCGGCACCATCTACTTTTTCGCCGGGCACGCCATGTTCGTGCATACGCCCGCGGGCATTCGTCCCGGGGTGATGGAACTGCCGTCCAACTGGGACCAGCCGGACTTTGAGTGGCCCCGCGGCGGCCCGCAGGCCGGCGAAGGCGGCTTGCGCGTGGACGTGGGCGCGCGTTCGCGCGAAGAAGTAGCCCGGCTGGGCGTCGAAGTGGGTCAGTCCATCACGGTGCCCAAGAAATACCGCCCGCTGTATGGGCGCAGGGCGAACGGGCGGAGCTTTGACGACCGCATCGGCTGCGCGGCGCTGGTGGCGGCGGCGTGGGCGCTCGGTCCGAACCTGGTGGACCGCGACGTCACCTTCATCTGGGCCACGCGGGAGGAGGTTGGACTGCTGGGCGCTCTCGATGCCGCGCGCGACGCCGCGGCGGCCGGCCGCGCTCCCGACTACGTCTTCGCCGTGGACACCTTCGTCAGCTCCGATTCCCCTCTGGAGTCCAAGCGCTTCGCCGACGCGCCCATCGGCCGCGGTTTCGTCATCCGCGCCGTGGACAACTCGAATATCACGGCCCGCGCCTACGTGGACAAGCTCATTGCCCTGGCTCGCGCGCACGCCATCCCCGTGCAGTCCGGCGTCACCGGGGGCGGCAACGACGGCGCAGCTTTCCTGCGCCACGGCAGTGTAGATATTCCCATCTCCTGGCCGCTGCGTTATTCGCACTCGCCGGGCGAGGTGGTGGACATGCGCGACGTGGAAGCCCTGGCCCGCATCGTCGCGGCCATCGCCCGCTTCTGGTGAGGGAGAGCCGCAGATTCCAGGGATTTCGCCGAGGCCCGCGAGGCCGGGGGAACTGCTATTCGAGGAATTGGTCCTACGCGGATTGGACGTAGCCGCGGATCACCTCGCGGTCGCCGGCGGCCAGATCGTTGAACTGGATGCCCATGCCCGTGCCGGGACTGACCTGACGCACCGTGCCGCTCACGGTGATTTCGCGGTCGCTCTGGGGCAGGGTGAACTTCAAGTGCAGGATAGCGCCTTCCTCCAGAGGACTCGCGGTCCTCACGCTGAGCCCGCCTTCACTGATATCTTCGGCCACGGCGATGAACGGGAAGCCGCCGGCCTGCGCTTCCACTTTGGCCACAAAGGGCACGCGCTTGCTCTTACGCTTGGACGCGGGGTCTTCCGCCTGGCGGTTCACATAGTCCTCGATGGCGGCCAGCGCCGCGGCAGAGAGCCCTTCGAACTGCAACCCCATGAAGGCATCGGGGCTCACGTGCTGCACGGTGGCAGTCGCCTGGATCACCGATGGCGAACCCGGCAGCGTAAACCGCAGATTCACCGCGGCGTGCTGCGGCAGCGTGACGCTGGCGCGCGCCAGCATACCGCCTACGCTGATGTTGCGCGACTCCACGTGAAGGGGCTTGCCCCCGGACTCCGCTTCGACGGCGGTGTCCAGCGCCACCCGGCGGTACTTGCGCTTCTCGATGGTCACGGACAGCCTCAAGCAACAGGGGATGCTAGCACAGCGCCGCCGACTCCCAATGGTATTCCGTGGTCCTTGTTCCGTGTCGGGAAACGTCTCCTCTCCCGGCATGGCCCGCTTTGCTATAATCGCGCTCCGTGCCCGCTCCCAGCTTCCAGGCTCCCCGTTACGTCGCCGTTGAGGGGCCAATCCGCGTGGGCAAGAGCACCCTGGCGCGCATCCTCGCCGAGCGGATGCATGCCCGGCGCATCTACGATTGCGAGGATAATCCCTTCCTGGCCGATTTCTATGGAGAAGTTCCGGGGGCGGCCTTCCGCGCGCAGATGTACTTCCTGTGTGAACGCCACCGGCGGTTGAGCGAAGCTCATCAACAGGCCGCGGCGGGGCCGGTGGTCAGCGACTTCCTGTTCGAAAAAGACAAGGTGTTCGCGTACATCAACCTGGAAGACGAGGAGCTGAAGCTTTACGAGCGCTACTACCACATGCTGGCCGCCAGCCTGCCCGCGCCGGACCTGGTGATCTACCTGCAAGCCAAGCCTGAGGTGCTGCGCGAGCGCGTGGCCCGCAAAGCCGATCCCGCGGAGCGTGAAATCTCTCTCGCTTACCTGGAGGAAGTCGCTCGGGCTTACGAGCATTTCTTCTTCCGCTACTCCAGCGCCAATCTGCTGGTGGTGAACACGTCGGAGATTGACTTCGTTCACCGCAATCAGGACTTGCAGGAGTTGCTGCGCCGCCTGGAACAACCGGTGAAGGGCACGCAGTACTACCTCCCGCTGAGTCCTTCCTGATGGCGCCAGCAGGGCGGACAGCGCAAATCAGAACAGCCCCCGCGGGCGGAAGCTCATTGACAAAGCGCAAGCAAAAAGGGTAATGCTATTCCTCCCCGCGGGTGGTCTGGTCTCCCGCACGTTCAAACCAGCCGGAGTCCCAGCGTCATGCCCAGACCGTTGGTAATGGTAGTGGACGACGAAGAGACCAGCGTGCGCATCTGCCAGGAGGCCCTCTCGCTGGAAGGCTACGAAGTGGTCAGCGCGGGCGGCCCGCGTGAAGCCATGGACCTGCTCAACGCCCGGGAAGTGGATGCCATCGTCTGCGACGTGCAGATGCCCCACAATGGCCAGCGCGTCTTCGAGTTCCTTCTGGACCGCTACCCGCAACTCGCCGGCCGCTTCATCTTCATCACCGGAAGCCAAACCAGGAAGACGGAGATCGAGCGCATGGACCTCCGGATTCCCTGCCTGCTGAAGCCTTTTTCGATCCGCGTTCTGCTCGATACCCTGCGCGCCACCCTGGCCTAATGCCCCGTTACCGCCCAGCAGGCGACAGGCTATAATCCCCGGCCATGCACGAGGGGATTCCGTTCATCAGCTACTTGTTCTGGCCGTGGGGATTCATTGTGCAGATCCTGGCCCTGGTGCACGCGGTGCGCAGCCGGGCCAGCTTCTGGTGGTTCTGGATCATCCTGATGTTCGGCTTTGTGGGGGCGGCGGCCTACCTGCTGCTGGAGGTGGCGCCGGACCTGCACCTGCTCCGCCATTCCTTTGCCGGGCCGGGGCGGCGCAAGCGCATCAAGGAGCTCGAGGAGAACATCGCAGATAACCCTTCTCCGGCCAACTACGAAGAGCTGGGGGAGTTGTACTTCGAAGAGAAAAAGTACGCCCAAGCGCGCGAGGCTTACGACAAGTCCATCACCGTGCGGAGCGATTCCCTGCACACCTTCTACCACCGTGGCCTCTCGTCGCTGGCGCTAGGCGACCACGCCGCGGCGCTCCCCGACCTGGAGGCGGTGGTCCATAAGGACCCGAAGTTCGCCTACGACCGCGCCGCCACCCTGCTGGCCGACACCTACGGCAAGACCGGCCACGCCGACGCTGCCAATGCCTGGTTCCAGGAAGTGACCAAGACCGCCAGCATGCCGGAGACCCTGTGCCTCTACGCGCTGTTCCTGCGCGCCCAGGGCCGCGAGAGCGACGCGCGCGTCTGGGCGCAGAAGACTCTGGACAAGAAACGCACTCTCCCGCGGTACACCCAGCGCCGCGAACGCGACTGGTTCCTCAAGGCCAACGCGCTCATGAAGGAACTGGACACCAAGAAGAACCACGGATGAGCGCGGACTCCCGCTGATAATCTGAGGAAAGAAAAGGGAAAAGAGCCTTGCGGTTGCCTCCAACAGCGTTCCGTTGGGTCCTCTTCCCTTTCCCCTTTCCGTTTCCGCTTTTCAATTTCTCGTTTTCACCTCGGTCCGCTATGGAACCGGGCCGGGACGCAGCAAGCGGCGCCCCTACGACGAGAACCGCAAGACGCGGCCGGGAAGGCGCAGCTCGCGGAAGCGCGTGAGCGGCTCTTCGTCGGCAAAGATGGGCTGCACCTCGGCGTTGGCGGGGCCGGGATCGGCGGCGACCACGGCGCGAGCGGCGATCCGCGAGGCCGCGGGGCCGCGCACCGAGTCGTCCACGAAGGCCAGCACCACCGCGCCCGTCGAGCGTTCCTGCATCAGCAGCAGGTAGAAGCCCGGCTCGAGCACCGTCTCCCCGACCTGCACCCTGCGGTCGAGGATCAGCTCGACACGCTGGATCATCCCGCGGGGGTCGCCGGGGAACGTTTGCGGCGCGCGCCCCGGCGCGCCTGTGTACACGGCCGGGGCCGCCAGCGGAACGGAAGACGCGGGCGCGGCGGCGCCGGCGTCCGCGGTGGTGGCCGCAGCGTCCGCGCTGGTCCGTTGCTGCCCGTGCGGCAGAGCGGAAGGCGCGGCCGAGTTTTTCGGCCGCGCCCCGGCGACGCGCTCGTTGCCCTTCCGGCCTGTGGCCTTCTCGAGCGCGCGCATGATGAAGTCGCGCTGATACCAGGCCACGCGCATGGCCAGAGTCATGTCGCGCCCGTCCTCGGTCCAGTTCAGCGTGACAATGGTCTCCTTCGGCGTGAAGAGCGAGGCGATGCCCACGCCGGCCGCTCCCACTACGCCAGCGGCGCCCAGCACCGGGCACGTCAGCAGGTCGGAGCACGCCCCCACCGTGTCGTTGAACACGCGCTCGGTGGCTTTGGCCGGGTTGAAGGGCGAGCGGAGCTCGTGCGTGAAACTGGTCACCTGCGCGGGGAGTATCTCGTGGATCAGCTCCTTGTCCTGCACCACGCGGATTTTTTCTGCCGTGATGTACAGCGCCAGGCCGGCCCACGGCGCCAAGTTGGCCGTGCCGTGGTCGTAGCGCACCAGGTAGCGCTTCTCGCCGCCGGCGGGCCCGCCCCATTCTTCCACCGGCGCCGCGTCGGCCAGCGCCGGCCGCGCCATTGCCAAGAGCAAACTAGCCGCCAACGCGGTCCGCAAGGTTTTCGACTGCCCCAAGATTGAGAGATCCCGTTTCATCGCCGTTTCTCCTTTCGTGGCCCTGCGGAGAGACGGCATGCAACCGGGGGGCCGGGTCCGGCTCCATGTAAACCCCTGTGGTTGCAATGGATACTGGTATCGTCAGGACAGCATGGGTGCCGCTTATGGCCGACAAGTGCTGGCTATTTCTTGCGGAAACGGCCAAGGTCAATCTGCGTTCATCACACTCTCATCTGCGTCCATCTGCGTATCGTCTTAGCAGCTTGTTGAAAAGCCCCGATGGGTGTCATTCCGAGCCGCCGCAGGCGGCGAGGAATCTGCATTTCCTGGCATTTTCTGCGAAATGCAGATCCCTCGCTTCGCTCGGGATGACAGTCAAAAGCACTTTTTCAACAAGCTGTTTGGCGTCAGCTCTCGACGACGACGCCCCTCCAGAAGGCGACGCGGCCCTTGATTTCCCTGGCGGCGTCACTGGGCTCGGGGTAATACCAGGCGGCGTTGGCGTTACGCATACCGCCGACTTCGACGTGATAGTAGTGCGCGGTGCCCTTCCAGGGGCAGACGGTGGTGTGGTCGCTCGGGGCGAAGCACTCTTTGCGCATCGAGTCGGCGGGGAAATACTGGTTGCCCTCGACCACCACGCAGTCGGTGCTCTCCGCGATGACTTTTCCTGCCCAGATGGCTCTCGGCACAACGCACGCTCCCCATGAGTACACAATCTGATGCGGAACAGCGGCTTCGGGATTCGCCGAAGGAAGGTCAACACGATGACACAGAGGACGGAGGACGCAGAGAAGCGCGGAGGAACCCATTCACAGCGGGAGACGCAGGCGGGCCTCGCATCCCGGCGCGCCGGAGCGGTTCTGCAACGTGAGCGAACCGCCGTGCGCCTCGGCGATCTGCCGGCACAGCACCAGCCCAATGCCGGAGCCTTCCGGCTTGGTGGTGAAGAACGGCACGAAGAGGTTGGTGGTGTTGGGCAGGCCGGGGCCGTCGTCTTCCACCCACACTTCGAGGTAAGCGGCGTTCCTGCGCCAGCCCATGCGGACGCCGCCGCCGGTCTCGAGCGAAGCGTCCACCGCGTTGCGCACCAGATTGATGAGCAACTGTTCGAGCTGGTCGCCGTCGGCGCGTATGGTGGCCTTGGGCCCGGGCATGGTCTCCACGCGCAGGCGGGCCTCCAGCCCGGCGACGCGCGACACCCACTCGCCCACGTCCACCTGCCGCTGCTCCGGCTGCGGCAGCCGCGCCAGCCGCGCATAGGCGCCGGTGAAGCGTGAAAGCGACGCGGCGCGCGCGCTGATGATGGCCAGGCCGCGCTTCATGTCGTCCTGCCAGTCGTCGGGCTTGGGCTCGCGGCTGATCATGCTGCCCAGGCTCTCGGCAAACGACTTGATGGGCGCGAGCGAGTTGTTCAGCTCGTGTCCGATGACGCGGATCAGCCGCTGCCACGCCTGGCGCTCCTCTTCGCGCAGCGGGCGGCTCAAGTCGCTGAGCACCAGCAGGTGATGGGGCAGCCCGCCCTGGCGGAACATGCCGTGGCGGATTTCCCAGCGTCCCGAGGCGCCGGGGAAACTCATCTGCAGGGCGTGGGGAATGTCATCACTCAGGCACTGGCCGAGATTGAGGTCGCCAGCGGTGCTGCCCAGCAGGCGCTCGGCGGGCTCGGCCAGCAGGCGCTCGCCGGCGCGGTTGACAAAGCGCAGCCGCTCCTGCGCGTCGAAGGTGAACACCGCGACGTCAATCTCCTGCATCACTTTGCGCAGCAGCGCAGTGGCTTCCAGCGCGCCCAGGCGCTGCTCGCGCAAAGTGGCGCTCAGCGCGTTCATTTCCGTGGAGATTTCGCCCAGCACGTCGTCGTAACTTGCGCCCCGGGCGCGGATGGAGTAATCGCCTTCGCGCAGGCCCGCGAGCACGTTGCTGAGCGTTTGCAGCGGAAACACCGCGCGGCCGCGCGCGGAAAAGGAAAAGCCCAGCCACAGGCAAATCACCAGAACGGTGAAGGTCCACTGCACCTTGGGAGTGAAGTCCCCGGTCCACAACAGGTAGAGGGCCAGCGCGCTGCCCGGCAGGCCGGCGATCAGCGAGTAGGTCAGGATGCGGCTTTCGAATCCGAGCCTCATGAACTGCCCCCGAGGGCGGAGTTTGAGAGTTTGACAGTTTGAGAGTTTCCCCGGAATCGTCGCGCCTGCCCCGTTTGGAACCGCCAAACTGTCAAACTCTCCAACTCCTACAGGCCGAACTTCTGGATGCGGCGGTAAAGGCCGCTGCGCGAAAGGCCCAGCGATTTGGCGGCGTGGCTCACATTGCCATCGTGCCGCGAGAGGGCCTTCTGAATCAACATGCGCTCGACGTCTTCGAGGCTCATCTCTTCCACGCGGGCGGCGCCCTCCGCGTGCGGGGTGGGCCGCAGGCCCAGGTCGGCGGCGCGCACCTGGTGGCCCTGGGCCAGCAGCACGGCGCGTTCGACGGCGTGGTCCAGCTCGCGCACGTTGCCGGGCCAGGGATAGGTAAGCAGCGCCTGCAGCGCCGGATGCTCGAAGTTCTGGATGGGCTTGCGGTAGCGTTCCGCGTACTGCCGCAAGAAGTGCGCGGCCAGCAGGGGAATGTCCTCGCGGCGGTCGCGCAGCGGCGGCAGGTGGATCTCGATGGTGTTCAAGCGGTAGAGCAGGTCGTGGCGAAAGCGCCCGGCGGCGACTTCGGCGTTCAGGTCGGCGTTGGTGGCGCTGAGCACGCGGACGTTGACGCGCATGGTGCGGGAGCTACCCACGCGCTGGAGCTCGCCGGTCTCCAGCACCCGCAGAAACTTCGCTTGCAAGTTCAGCGGCACGTTGGCGATCTCGTCGAGGAACAGCGTGGCGCCGTCGGCCAGCTCAAAGCGGCCCACGCGGTCGGCGCGCGCGTCGGTGAAGGCCCCCTTGACGTGGCCGAACAGCTCGCTTTCGAAGATGCCCTCGGGCAGGCCCCCGGCGTTCACCGTGACCATGGGGCGGCCGGAGCGGCTGCTCAGCGCATAGAGCGTTTGCGCGATCACTTCCTTGCCGGTACCGTGCTCGCCGGTGATGAGCACGTTGGCGTCCGACGGGCCCACGCGCGTCACCAGGTCGAGCACCGGCTTCATCGCGGGGGCCTCGGCGATGAGTTTGGGGTGGCCGCCGGCGCGCAGCAGGCGGTTCTCCGCTTCCAGGCGCGCGCCGCGGCGCAGGGCCTGGCCCAGCTCGACCTGCGTGCGGACAATGGCGATCATGCGCGCGTTGTCCCAGGGCTTCTGGATAAAGTCGCGGGCGCCGCGGCGCATGGCTTCCACGGCGATATCCACGCTGCCCCAGGCGGTCATGACGATGACCGGGAGCGCGCCGTCGAGCGTTTGCAGTTGCGAGAGCAGGTCCAGGCCCTCGCGCCCGGAGGTGGTGTCGCGCGCGTAGTTCAGGTCGATGATGACCACGTCGAACTCGCGGGCCTCCACGGCGCTCAGGACGGCGGCGGGCGAGGCCACCGTTTCCGTCTGGAAGCCTTCGCCCTTCAGCAACACGCGCAGGGCTTCGCGGACGTCGGCCTGGTCGTCGGCGATCAGGATGCGCGTCGAATTAGCCAGCGCGTGCGTCATGTTCAAAGGTTCCAGGTGCTGGGTGCTAGGTTCTAGCAGCTTGTTGAAAAACCCCGACGCTTGTCATTCCGAGCCGCCGCAGGCGGCGAGGAATCTGCATTTCCTGGGATTTCCTGCACGATGCAGATCCCGCGCTTCGCTCCGGATGACAGTCCAGAGCGTTTTTCAACAAGCTGCTAGGGACAGAGCCTGCCGGCACACGCGCGCCAAGCTTGCGCGACAACGCCGATAGCATCTTGCCAATTTCCGTGATACGCGCGATCAACGGCCCCACCTCGCCTTCAGCAAGAAGAGAGAGCCGTTGGGCCACCACGAGATGGGTTTCCAGCTCGCAGAGCGAGCCCTTGGCCATCGAAAGATGCCTCCGGTAGTCTCCCAAGTGGTCTCTGCCGTGTCCTTCCGCAATGTTCGCAGGAACAGAAACAGCGGAGCGCTGGATCTGGCTCGTCAAGCCGTACGTCTCCGTCCGCGGGAGTCTTTCTGTCACGCTGTAACACTCCACAACCAAATCCACACTCTTCGGCCAAACAACAAGATCGCGGAACCTGCGTATCTCAGCCTTCATCTGCCCTCCTCGAACCTAGCACCCGGCAACCGAGCACCCAGCACCTAATTGCCGTCCACGATCCAGCCATCCTTCAGGCGGATGATGCGGTCGCTGTAGGCCGCGTTGGTTTCCGAGTGGGTCACCTGGATGATGGTGGCGCCGGCCTGGTTGAGCTGCTTGAAGAGCTCCATGATTTCGCGGCCCTGGTCGGAGTGCAGGTTGCCGGTGGGCTCGTCGGCCAGGATGACCTTGGGCTTGGCGATGATGGCGCGGGCCACGCCCACCAGTTGCTGCTGGCCGCCCGAGAGCTGGTTCGGGTAGAGGTCCTTTTTGCCGACAATCTGGAAGCGGTCCAGCGTGTCGGCGACGATGGCTTCGCGCTCCTTGCGCGGAATGTTGCGGTAGGAAAGGGGAATGTCCAGGTTCTCGTACACGGTGAGACTGTCGAGCAGGTGATACTGCTGGAAAACGAAACCGATGTAGGCCTTGTTGAGCTCGACGCGGTCGCGGGGGCTCATCTTGTGCACCACTTTTTCGTTGAAGTAGAACTCGCCGGTCCAGGCGCTGTCCAGCATCCCGAGGATGGCCAGCAGGGTGCTCTTCCCTGCCCCGCTGGGGCCCATGATGGTGACGAACTCGCCCTCGCGCACCTCGGTGGTGATGCGGCGGAGCACGTACATCTTGCCCCCGCCGATGTCGTAGGACTTCTCCACGTTATTCAGTCGGATCATTCGCTCCCCTCATTGTCTCGTGCCGCGTCATTCTACCTCAGCCCGCGTATCTGAACCTGCGGGCCAAGCCCGCGATTTGGTTCAATGGCCCGATGGCCAAATGGCTCAGTGACTCAATTCCGTCATTCATAGCGCAAGGCCATCATGGGGTCCACGCGGGCGGCGCGGCGCGCGGGGATCAGCGCGGCGGCCAGCGCCATCCCGGCCAGCAACAGTGTTACGGCCGCGTAGGTCGGGGCATCGGTCGGGGCCACGCCGGAGAGGAGCGTGGCGATAAACCGGCTGGCGCCCCATGCGCCGCACAGGCCCAGAGCGATCCCCAGCGCCGCCAGGGCCGCTCCCCGCGAAAGGACCATGCCCAGCACGTCGCGCGGGGCCGCGCCCAGAGCCATGCGGATGCCGATCTCCTGCGTGCGCTGCGCCACGGTGTAGGAAATCACTCCGTAGATGCCAAGCATGGCCAGCGCCAGCGCCGTGCCCGCGAAGACGCCGAGCAGCGTAAGGTTGAAGCGGCGGTCGGCCAGGGAGCGCGCAAACACTTGGTCCAGGGTGCGGAAGGTGACCGTAGCCTCGGGCCACAGCGACTGCACCGTGGAACGCAGGGACGGCCCCAGCGCAGCCGCGTCGCCCTGCGCATGAACCACCAGCGTCATGCGCTCCGTGACCGACGGGCGCTGCTGGGCCAGCAGATAGATCGTGCCGCTGCTCTCTTCCGACGGGCCGCGATGGCGCACGTCTCCTACCACCCCCACGATCGTGATCCACATGTCGAAATAGCCGTCCATGTTGCCCCAATCGAAGCGCCGCCCGATGGGGCTGGCGCCGGGCCACAACGCGTCTGCCGCTCGGCGGCTCACCACGGCCACGTGGGGCGACCCCGCGCCGTCGGTGGGGTCGAAGGCCCGGCCGCTCAGCAGCGGGATGCCCAGCGCTCGGAAATACCCGTGGGTCACTACGCGGTAGTCCGGCCATATCTCGCTGGGCTGCTTGTTCTCGTGCAGGAACCGGCCGTTGGCCCCGCCCCCGGTCAGCGGCAATGCCTGGGTGGCGCCCGCAGCGATCACGCCGGGCATCGCCGCGATGCGTTCGTTAAGCTGCTGGTGGAAGCTGGCCAGCCGCTGGTCGCCCTCCCGGCCGTCCACCGAGGGCAGTTGCACATCGGCCGTGAGGCGGTTCGCCGTCTGGAAGCCGAGGTCCACCTCGAGCAGTCCCCAGAAGCTGCGCGCCAGCAACCCGGAGCCGATCAGCAGCACCAGGGTAAGCGCCACCTGCGCCACCACCAGCCCCTCGCGCGCCAGTCTTTGCCGCCCGCTGGCGCTCAGGCTGCGGCCCGCCTCCTTCACCACTTCCTGCAGGTTGGCCCGGCCCATGCGCAACACGGGGATCAGGCCGAGCACGACGGCCATCGCTACCGACACGGCCAGCGCAAAGGTCAGCACCGCCGCGTTCAAGCCGACTTCTTCCAGGCGCGGCAGGACGTTGGAGGCCATCGAGAGCATCGCATCGGTGGCCCACACGGCCAGCAGCACGCCCAGCGCGCCACCCGCCAGCGTGAGCACCAGCGATTCGGTGACGAATTGCCGCGCCAGCCGCGCGCGGCCCGCCCCCAGCGCCAAGCGCACCGCCAGTTCCTTCTGCCGCGAAGTGGTCCGCGCCAGCAGCAGGTTGGCCACGTTGGCGCAGGCGATGAAAAGCAGCAGGCCCACCGCGCCCATCAGCACCAGCAGGGCCTGGCGCGCGTGGGCGGTCAAGTCGTCGAGCATGGGGATGACCGTGGCGTCCACCGCGGTGACTTTGCCCGGGCCGAACTCCGCGCGGATCCGCCGGGTGATGGCCCCGGCTTCCGCGCGCGCCTGCTCCACGGTTACGCCGGGCTTGAGCCGACCAACCACGCGATAATTGTGCGCGTTCCGGCTGGGGTTCACCGGCCCTTGCAAGACTTCGCGCGCCGCCCATACACTGGACTTCTGCGGATAGTCAAAGCCCGGCGGCGCCATGCCAATCACCGGCAGCGCCGTGTCGGAGTACTGTATGGTTAACTTGCTCAGGTCCGGGTTGCCGCCCAGGTTGGTCCGCCAGAAGTTGTAGCTGACCACGGCGGCAGGAGCGGCGCCTGCGCGATGCTCCTCCACGCCTAGAAAGCGGCCCCGGTGCGGGCGCACTTGAATCACGTCGAAGAAGCCCCGGGAAACAACGGCGGCGCGCGTGCGCACCGCCTGCCCGTTGGTGAGCACCACCGCGCCCCACACTGCGTGCAGCGCCATGCCTTCAAAACTGCGGGTCTCCCGCTGCCAGTCGTAGAAATTGGCCTCGGGCACGCTCATGGGCGATCCCTTGTCGGAAACCTCCCACAGATGCACCAGCCGCTCCGGCTCAGGATAGGGCAAGGGCCGCAGCAAAACGCCGTTGACCACGCTGAAGATAGCGGTGTTGGCGCCAATGCCCAGCCCCAGCGTCATCACGGCCACGGTGGTGAAGCCCGGCGACTTCGCCAGGGTACGAATGGCGTAGCGAACATCCTGTATGAAGGTGCTCATTGGTGTCCTCGCTCTGATGGAGTCATTGAGCCATCGGGCCATTGGGCCTTTTTGTGATTCGTGATTCCCAGGGTCGTCTTCCAAATCACTGCCCCAGCGGCCAGATTTCCTCACTCCTACGAAAATCCCTTCAGGCCGAGAGCGGGAGCGGTTGCAGCGTGAGCTGGTAACCGAGCCGCTGTAACCGGCGCGTGAGATACCGGCGCAAGCTGCTGGCCCGGATGCGATCGAAA
>Ga0187893_10001539_pt1 | contig 55069 bp, 51 predicted proteins | sample MA1701074metaG_FD_139574 | JGI IMG/M metagenome (GOLD analysis project Ga0187893, IMG submission 139574) | White microbial mat communities from a basaltic lava cave in the Kipuka Kanohina Cave System on the Island of Hawaii, USA - MA170107-4 metaG ...
CGAGGAGCTCGCCCATCGGGGGGCGGTCGGTCTGCTGCGCCTGCGGGACCGTGAGGAGCGGCGGGCGGGCGACCGCGCGGGCGGTCTTCCGTCCGAGCAGTCCCGCGACCTCGACCGCGCGGTCGTAGGGGTCGACGTGCGGGTAGGTGTCGTAGCCGGCGAAGACGTCGACCCGCTCGACGAAGGCGTCGCTCACGTTCGCGTGGAAGTCGAGGACGGCGCCGATCGGGACCTGGCCGAGCCTCGCGCGGATCCGGCCGACGAGGTCCGCCTCCACCTCGTCGATCCCGTCCACCGCCATGGCGCCGTGGAGGTCGAGGAGGACGGCCTCGGGGCGCGCGGCCTGGAGTCCTTCCAGGAAGCGGGCGGCCAGGCCCTCGTAGACGTCGCGCCCGACGGTCCCGGCCGGCGTGGCCGAGGCGAAGAGGCAGGGGAGGATCTCGAACCCGCCCGTGCGCGCCGCGTCGAGGTACCCGCCGAGAGGGGTCTTCGTCCCCTGGAACGCCTTTCGGAGCGCCTCGCCCTCGTGGACCTCGAAGTCGGCGAGCGCCGTCCGGGCGGGCGCGAACGTGTTCGTCTCGTGCCAGATGCCGCCGACGGCCACGCGCACGGGTCCAGCCCTCCCGGGTCCCAGCATACCGGGGAGCCCGCCTCCCCGGCCAAGGAGATTGCGTGGGGCGGGCCCCGGTTAACGTATGATCGGGAGGGTCCCGATCGACGGAAAGGAGGCTCGCGTGGAGAGATTCGAGTTCAACCGGCTGACCTGGCCCGAGATGAACGAGGCGATCGGGCGGCAGCCGGTCGTCCTCCTCCCGACCGGCTCGACCGAGCAGCACGGGCCGCATCTGCCGCTCGACACCGACATCTTCCTGGCGGAGTCCGTTTGCCACGAGCTGGCGCGGCGGGCGCCGGGTAAGGTCCTCGTCCTCCCCGCGATCTCGTACGGCCTGAACCTCCACCACATCGACTTCCCCGGGACGCTCCACGTCACGCCCCAGCACTTCATCGACTTCTGCGTGGACGTCACGAAGAGCGTCGCCTACCACGGCTTCCAGAGGATCGCCGTCGTGAACGGCCACGGGTCGAACACCCCGATGGTCGACCTCATCGCCCGCCGGACGCTGCTCGAGACGCCGTCCCTCTGCTGCGCCTTCGGCTACTACGCGATGGGGAAGGAGGAGACGCACGCGATGCTGGAGTCGGGCACCTACGCCCACGCGGACGAGTGGGAGACCTCGCTCTACCTCCACTTCGCGCCCGAGAAGGTCCAGATGGACAAGGCCGTGGCCGGCCAGGACCGGGTGGGGAAGACGATGAGTTCCGACAGCACCACGCACGTCCGCTTCAACGACTGGTGGGGCCGCTGGACGAAGACGGGCGTCCACGGCGACCCGACCGTCGCCACGCGCGAGAAGGGCCGGAAGATCCTCGAGATCGTGATGAAGCACATGCTCGTCTGGCTCGAGGAGTACCGCGCCTGGCCGATCGAGGCCCGCTCCGACCAGCACCGCCTCCCGGTGCCCAAGGACATCCGCTGGTAGGGCCGTCCTTCAGCCGCGCCGCTTTCGGGAATCCCGGGGCGCCTGGCGCGTTGACGGGTATCCCGGCACGCGGGGATCCGCAGCAAAGAAAGGAGCAGGCACATGGCCAAGCAGGACGGGAGGGTGGACGACCCGGGGAAGGTCGTGGCGGAGCTCCAGGCCATCCTGGTCGACCTGATCGCGCTTTCCCTCCAGACGAAGCAGGCGCACTGGAACGTCCGAGGTCCCCTCTTCAAGCCCCTGCACGAGCTCTACGACGAGATGACCGACCAGGTCCGGCTCTGGTACGACGACGTCGCCGAGCGGCAGCGCGCCCTGGGCGGCGCTTCGGACGGACGGCCTTCGACCGTGGCCAGGGGCAGCCGGCTGGACGACCTCCCCGCCGGCGAGGTCTCGGACCAGGACTCCGCCGCGCGGGTCCTCCGCCTGGTCGAGTCCGTGGTGGGGCGCATCCGCGGCGGGATCGACGAAATGGGCGCCAAGGACCCGGTCACGCAGGACATGCTGATCGGGATCGTCGAGGGGCTCGAGAAGCAGGCCTGGATGCTCCGCGCCAGCGTGGGCTAGGCGCCGGGCGCGAATCGGCCTGGCCGGGCGTATCATACCGGCATGTCGACGCGGCGCCGGAAGATCATCTCGGGCGGGCAGACGGGCGCCGACCGCGGCGGCCTCGACGCGGCGATGGACCTCGGCCTGGAGCACGGCGGTTGGTGTCCCCAGGGGCGGCGCGCGGAGGACGGCAGGATCCCCGCCCGCTACAAGCTGGAGGAGACGGCCTCCGCCGACTACGCCGTCCGCACGGAGAAGAACGTCAAGTGGGCCGACGGCACGGTCGTGTTCACGTTCGGGACGCCGCAGGGCGGGAGCGCCCTCACGATCGAGCTCGCGATTCGGCACGGGAAGCCGCACCTCCACGTCGACCTCCGCCGGCTCGGAGTCGAGGAGGCCGCCGCACGGGTCCGCGGGTGGATGGAGCGCGAGGGGGTCCGGGCGTTGAACGTCGCCGGCTCCCGCGAGGGGAGCGCCCGGGGGATCCAGCGGCTTGTCTGGCGGATCCTGAAGACGGCCTACGCCAAGGAAGTCTGATACCCGGGACGCTCCGGGGGAGGCGCGCCGGTCTCCGCCCGGGGCGCGGCCCGACGAGCGGATCGACCCGGGCCCCGTCCCCTGCGCAGGCTCCTTCCCATCGGCCCTGCGATTCCGCGCGATGGCTCCGGGCACGCGGATTGCTCCCGGAAGGGCGTGAAAGGAGGCGCAGGATGCTGAGCGACAGGGTAAAGCGGATCGTGTCCCGGATCTTCCCCCTCGTCCCCCTCGTGGGACTGGCCGCCCTTGCGGGCGGCTGCACCGGCAGGCCCCTCCGGCACCGGGGGCGCACGCTGAGGGCGGCCCCCGAGCCCGGGGAGGGCTGGATCGCGGCCGGCGGCCCCGATGCAAGCGGGCTGTCCGACGCCGACCGCGAGACGCTCGCAGAGCTGTGGCTCGCCCAGGCGTCCGAGGAGCACGCGTCCATCGCGGCCTTCTCGAAGCTCTCGATCGCCCTCCAGGCGATGGGGGCGCCGCCCGAGCTCCTGCGCCGCACCCACCGGGCGGCGCTCGAGGAGATCGCCCACGCGACCCTCTGCTACTCGGCGGCGCAGGCCTACGCGGGACGGCCGCTCTCGCCCGGCGCGATGCCCGAGCTCCTCCGGGCGGAGGAGGGACCCTCCCTGCAGCGGATGGCGATCGAGTCGCTCGAGGACGGATGCCTGGGCGAGGGGATCTCCGCCCTCGAGGCCGACTACCGGCTCTCGCGGGCGACGGATCCGGTCGTCCGCCGGACCCTCGCGGCGATCGCCCGCGACGAGGCGGGCCACGCCGCGCTCGCGTGGGACGTCCTGGAGTGGTGCCTCCGCGCGGGCGGCGACCCGGAGCGGCGGGCCGTCCTCCGGGCGGCCGACCGGCTGCCGGGTCGCTTCGAACGGGCGGGATCCCGGTCGGAGGCGGTCGCCGCCCACGGGCAGGCCGCCGATCCCCAGGCCCAGGCCAAGGTCCGGGCGTTCCGCGACGCCGTCCGGGACCGGGCGCGGAGCCTCGCCGGAGCGACGATGGCGCTCTCCGCCGCATGACCCGGGAGGCTCGCAGGGATCCGCGAGTCTGGACGAAAGCAGGGAGATCTGGAAAGGCGGGGATCCGGCAAGGGGAACCCGCCGGCCCTCTCAGGTGCGGCGATCCGGGGGAGACCTGCGACCTCGAGGAGGACCGGCCTCGGCCCCTGCGAGGCCCGCTCCGGCCAGCACCGACTCTCGGCGCCCGAAGACATCTGCTGGCAGGGCGGCCTTTCCCGGCGTCTGATGGAGAGCGCATGCGGAATCATCGGACGCTCCTCGGGATCGTACTGCTCCTGTACCTGGCGGCCTGGGCCTCCACCCGCGCCTTCGGCCCGGGAAGCTTCGAGACGTGGGCACGGGCGCGGCTGGGGGAGAACACCCGCTTCCTCGACAACCCGAGGCTGTGCGCCCTCGATCACGAGACGCTGATCCTGGGCGACGACCTGCCCGCCGCACCCTGGCATTTCATCGGAAACCCGGCCTCGCCGTGCCCGTTCCTCCTCCGGATGGACGCGGCCTTCCTGTTCAAGCCCGCTGGGGCTCCGGGCGCGCACGGGTACGGGACCTCGACCTGGTGCCTGTGGTTTTTCGGCTGGATCGTCCCGATCGGGGGCGGGACGCACTGGTCAAGGTGCGCTTGAGAGCGTCTCCTTTCCCGTGACGCCCGGAAACAGAACGGGCCGCCCCCGGGAGGGCGGCCCGCTCCGGTAGCTCAGACGCGGCCTGACGAACAAACCGACTCCATTACGGGACCCGCTCGGGATCAAGGCAGGAGGCCCCGGGTGGGACTCGAACCCACAGCTCGTGGTTCGTCAGGCCGCGCGCTCTATCCGATCGAGCTAGCGGGGCTCCTGCCGGCACGTGGGTGTGCAAACGGGATGCCGGCGGGCCAGGAACCAGAAGCCCTTGGAGGCGAAGGGGTCGGAGAATGGGACCTATGACGTCCCATGAGAACGGGTTGCGAAACGTAACCTCCCAGGTCTGCGCGGCCTACCGCGCGTTCCGCTCCGCGAGCGCGCGGGCGACGGGGGCGAGCGTGGCCGACTGCTCGGGCGAGAGCGCCGAGAGGTGGGGGAGGACGGGGCCCGTGCGGGCGATCTCGGCCAGCTCGACCGCGTGGTGGAGCACCTTGGCGGGGTTCCAGGCGTCGCGGAGGTCCTCGAGCGGGATGAAGTCCTCGCGGATCCGCGCGGCCGCGGCCCAGTCCTTCCGTGCGCAGGCGTCGAAGAGGGCCTGGGTCCGACGGGGCGCCACGCAGCCCGAGCCGGTCGTGAAGCCGGGCAGGCCGAAGTCGCGGAGGTGGACGATCGCCGGCCGCTCGCCGATGCCGCTGATCACGCGCTCGCGGTCGACGCGTTTCAGGAGGCCGTCGAGATAGGCGTCCGTCGACGGGTCCTGGCGGACCACCGCGTACTTGATCATCACGGCCGCGCCCGACTGCATGAGCCGGGCGACGGCGTCGAGCCCCGCCTCTCGGTCGGCCCCGAAGCCGTCCTCGGACTTGAGATAGAGGACGAGCGGCATCCCGGCCGCCTCCGCGACCTCGAGGAGGCCGCGCTCGAGGCCGGCCGCGTCGCGCGGGTCGCCGGAGGGGAGCGCCATCGCGCACGGGAATTTGTGCCTGCGGAGGAGCCGCGCCTGGTCCATCGCCCGGCCGTAGGAGGGCCCCAGGCTCGGGATCGGCCAGAGCTGGCCCTCGAAGCGCGAGAGCCAGCCCAGGAGCTGGTCGTACTCGTCGAGCGTGACGTGATAGAGGAAGGCGTTCCCGCCGTACATGAAGCGCGTGAGCCCGCCCGCCCGGAGGTGGGCCACGATCCGGGCGTTCTGGTCGAAGTCGATCGCGCGGCGCGTGTCCGCGCTCCGCGCGAGCGGCGGGACGGGGAAGACGCCGCGGAGGTCGGCGGGCGCGACGGGCGTGGTCTTCATGGCCCTTCCTTCAGTTCCAGGACGACACGGCCCGGGGGACCCCGGCGGCCGGCCGAGTTCCGCGACCGCGCCTCGAGGGTATTCCGTCCCGGCCGGAGTTTCCAGGAGAATACCGCGTCCGAGGCCGCCGGTTTACCGCCGTCGATCGCGACCTCGAACGCCTCGAAGCCCGGGGTCTCGGTCTCGAGGCGCACGCGGATCTCGTCCGGCGCCTCGGCCGAGAGCCGGAGGAAGCTCGCGTTCGGCGTCCAGTCCCAGTCGCCGCGGCGGGTCGCGCGGCTCCCGTAGAGGAGCGAGGCGGGCGCCGCGCCGTCCGTCCAGGCGACGTGGCCCGGCCAGAACCAGCCGCGCATCCCCTGGTTGAGCGGGAGCGGGGAGTGCTTCTCGAGGAAGTTGCTTCGCGGGATCATCCGGAGCTCGACGAAGGGCGGCCAGCCGGCCAGGCCGCTCCACGAATGCCTCGTCTTCGCGAGCTCGACGAGCCGCGCCTCGCCCCCGCGGAGCTGCCGCTCGCGGAGCTCGAGGAGGGAGAGCGGGACGCCCGCCTCGTCCGCGAAGTGCCAGGCCGTGTTCCCGTCCACGTAGACCCACTTCCGGTGCTCGTTCGACCAGAGCTCGACGACCTCGTGCCCGCCGCGGATGGGCGAGCCGTGGTCGCCCGGGCCGATCGAGACGCAGCGGCCCGGGATGCCGAACGCCAGGCAGGCCTGGAGGAGGACGAGGTTGTACTGCTGGCAGAAGCCGCCGACGGGGCGGCCGTCGGCGTGCGGCTTCAGGATCTCGAGCGCGTCCCAGGGCGGGTAGGCCTCCTTCAGGTGCCCCTCCGTCCAGCGCTGGGACGTCCAGCGCGCGAGGCGCGTCACGATCTCGAAGTCCGTCTCCGCGCCCGCGACCACCTCGTCGAGCCGGTGCTTCTCCCGGAGCTCCCGGAGGCGGGGGTGGTCGTAGCGCTCGTGCTCGAAGGGGATCAACGTCCGGACGATCGGGTCGTTCCGGGACTCGACGACCGAGAGCCGGCGCGTCCAGTCGTCGGGCCGCTCGGACGCGGCCTCGACGCGCACGGTCCGGAGCGGCGCGTCGATCTCGAGCTCGATCTGGACTTGGCGTCCGCCCTCCGGCCGGAGCCGCACGGTCGCTCCGGGGGCGGAGACCTTGGGCGGTCCGATCGACGTCACGGGAGGAGCGACCGTCCGCCCGGCGAGGTTCGCGAGGTCGAGGACGGGGAGGCGGAGGATCGCGGGCGCGCGAGGGCGGTCGAGGAGGAGGCGGACGCAGTACTCGCCCGCGATCGGGGTCCAGGTCTTCCCGCCGTCGGCGCTCCGGGCGCTCCGGCCGGGGGGCGCCGTGCCGGGCGGGAAGTCGTCGGCGCGCGCGATCCAGACCTTGCCCGTTCCGTGGAGGACGATCTCGTTCCGACCCTCCCGGAAGAGGGCGGGGTCGACGGCGTACGCCTGCCAGTAGTTCCCGGTCTTGCGGGGCGCCTCGAGGGCGACGGGCGTGCCGTTGATCGCGGCCTGCAGGCGCCCGCCCGGGCCGACGAGGAGGGTGGCCGCGCGGGCGCGCGGGGGGGGCAAGAGGAGCTCCTTCCGGATGCGCACGCCTCTCGCGAGCGGCTCCTCGTTGGGCTTGTAGGAGTATCCCGCGGCGGGGCCGTCGTCCTCGAAGAGCTCGCCGCGCTCGGGTTCGACGGCCGAGCCGTCCGCCGAGAGCCGGACGTTCCGGACGGTCGAGCGCTCGAAGAGCGTCCTCGCGTCCCACTCCAGGACGTCGCCGGACTGGAGCGCGAGGAGAAGGGCGATCACGGCTTGATCGTGATCCGCTGGTCGGCCTTGACTCCCTTCTGCATCGTCTTCCCCTTCCCGTGGGGCAGCGTCACCTCGACGTCGCAGGTCTCCTCGCGGCCCAGGCCGAAGTGGGCGATCGCCGTCTGGCTCGAGGCGTAGCCGTAGCCGGCGGCGAGGTCCTGGCAGCCGAGGAGCTCGGCCGTCCCGGCGCGGAAGATCTTGATCCGGGAGCCGATCCCCATGCCGGGAGCGTCGATGCGGACCTGGAGCCAGCGTCCGCCCGGGGTCTCGTTCCGGAGGAGCATGGAGGGGACCTCGATCCACCAGCTGCAGAAGAAGAGGTCGAGGCGGCCGTCGTTGTCGAAGTCGCAGGAGGGCCCGGGGGCGACGTAGGTGATCTTCCGGTCGCGGAGCATCTTGTCGAAGAAGTCGCCGGTGCGGCCGGTGGCCTTGTCCTCGGCGGTCGGGAAGTCCACGGCCCCGAGCGCGTCCTCGCGGAAGCGGGGGAGGCCGTCCTTGACGCCCAGGTTCCGGTAGATGAGGGGATGCACGCGGCCGCCGGCGAACGTCGCGACGCTCGCATAGATGTCGGGCCAGCCGTCGTTGTCGAAGTCCTGGATCTCGACGTGCGGGGCCTTCATGGGGATGGGCTTGAGGCCGACCTTCTCGGTGACCTCCTCGTAACGCGGGACGCCGTCCCGGACGCCGCGGTGGAGGTAGAGGCGGACGGGCACGGGCTCCATCCAGGGCCGCTTGTAGTGCTGGCCGATCACGACGTCGAGGAGGCCGTCGCGGTTCACGTCGCCGAAGACCGCGCCGCAGGTGGAGTCGTCGCCCGTCGTGTACGTCCACGCGAAGGTCTGGCGGGAGCCCGGGCACTCGCGGAACTTCCCGCCGCCCTCGTTCAGGAAGAGGACGTTGCCGCCGTCCTTCCCGGCGATGAGAAGGTCGGGGCGGCCGTCGTCGTTCGCGTCCGCGGCGGCCACGCCGAGGCCGGCGATGCCCTTCGGGAGCCCGGCGTCCTCGAAGGCGAGCGCGCCCTTGTTCCGGAAGAGCCGGGTGGTCTTGGTCTTGGAGTAGGAGGGGTCCTCCCCGACCAGGAGGTCGAGGAGGCCGTCACCGTCGAAGTCGAGAGCGGCGGCGCTCCGGCCCATGAAGCCGTCGGGGCAGGCGCCGTTGCCCTTCGACACGTCCGCGAACTTCCCGCCGCCCTCGTTCCGGAAGAGCGAGCACGGCCCCATGACCGCGTTCGGCTTGGTCGCGGGCATGCTCGGGACGTAGAGATCGAGGTCGCCGTCGTTGTCGAGGTCCACGAAGAGCGCCCCGTTCGCGCGGCTGGAGACCCGGAGCTGCTCCTGGCCGTCGAGCGTGAACTTCCCGCCCGCGTTCCGGAAGAACTGGTTGGCCTTGGAGCCCTGCTCGTGGAAGGTGCCGACGTAGAGATCGGCCCAGCCGTCGCCGTCGGCGTCGCCCCAGCCGGCGCCGTGGCCGCGGATCCCGCCCACGGCGGGGAGGAGGCCGGACTCCTGCGCCACGTCCCGGAACACGAAGGGGTTCCCGCCGTCCGGCATCCACGCCGCGCCGAGCCCGATCAGCAGGAGCAATCCGCTTCTCATCATCCACCTCCCGACTCAACCCAAATCATCCAGGTTGATTTGGGTTCAGGTTGATTGGGGTTCATTGGATTCCGAGGGCGGACCGGTCGTCCGCCCAAAGTTCTTCGAGCTCCGCCCGGTCCGGGGGCTGGCCGGTCTGCCGCCATCCGCCCTTTCCCTCCTGGGCGCCGGGCACGGAGGCCAGGAGCTTCTCGTGCTTCTTGAAGCGGCGGAGGAAGGCCTTTCCGACGAGCGGCCGCGAGTGGATCATGTTCGTGTAGGTCAGGCGTCCGCCGAAGACGGTCTCCGCCTCGATCGCCGCGAGGATCGACTTCTCGTCCTTGGCCTCGTCCACCCGGAGCCGGAGGACGAGATAGTGAAGGTACATCCGGAGCTGGTCGACCCGCTCGCGCGGGCCGGGGAGGTCCCGGACCAGCCGGGCGGCCTCGTCGAGGTCGAGGTAGGCGGCCCGGAGGTCCTCGCGGCGGAGCCCCTTCGCCTTCTTGTCCTCCTCCTCGCCGGAGGGCGGGGCGTCGGCGGTCGAGACGCCGGTCCCGTACCAGCGCGCGTAGTAGCGCTCCATGGGCGCCGCGGCGGGCCCGAAGGCCTTCTCGTAGAAGTCCCGCACGATCGCGCGGACGTCGGCCTTCACGTCCCAGAGGAGCTGCGAGGCCACGTAGTACCCGAGCCCGCGCGGTCCCCAGTTGTTGCTCGCCTCGGCGTTGACGGACGTCACGTTGCACTCGCGGAAGAGGGAGAGGCTCTGCTTGAGCTTCTCGGGCGCCACGGCGGTCGGCCACGGGCCGTCCCAGTCCCACTGGTAGACGCTGTAGTACTCGCGGATCCCGACCTGCCCCGTCCGCTCCCCGAAGGCCCGGAGCTGCTCCTCGAGCGCGAGGGGCGTCCGCCGGTACGCGGTCGTGGTCTGGAGGAAGACGTTCGGGTGGAGCTTGAACGAGGGCGGATGGGAGTAGGCGCTGTAGGCGTAGCAGCCGACCAGCGTCTTCGGGTGCTTCTCGGCGACCGCTCGCGCGACCTCGCTCACCATCCGGAAGAGGGTCTCGGAGGTGACGTTGACGACGACGCCGTCGGGCCGCTTGGCGAACGTCGTCCCGTGCGCGGCGTACGGCGTCCCGCCCTGGAAGACGGCGAAGCAGCGCTCGCACTCGCAGTAGCCCAGGCCGTCGGGCGGGCTCATCGTGACCATCCCCTTTCCGGACGCCGCCTCGCGGAGCGCGTGCTCGGTGGCGCGCCGGATCACCTCCGGGTGGCTGTAGCAGGGCTTGGTCGGCTGGCGCTTCCCGCCCGTGAGCGCGAACCACTCGGGGCGGTCCTTGAACTCCTTCTCCGGGTTCAGGCCGTGCCAGGTGTGGCCGATGCCGAAGTCGCTGAGGCCCCCCATCCGGTTCCGCCGGTTCCACTCCTCGAGGTCGTCGAGGCAGGGCTTGTACCCGCCGAAGCCGTACCAGAGCCGCCGCTGGGTCGCGAAGCTCGGCGCCTGCCGCTCGTTCCAGGACCCCGCGATCGTGGGCCGCTTCGGGATCACGGCCCAGGCCTTCCCGGGGAAGAACCAGCGGCAGCCCAGGCGGTGGAGGAACGTGGTCGCCGCATGCTGGACCCCCGCGGGGCCGGAGGCGAGGAGGTAGACGCTCTTCCCGTCGGTGCGAAGGACGAACCCCTCGGGCCCGAGATCCTCGGCGGGGAGGCCCGGGAAGTCCGAGAAGAGCCCGACGTGGAGGCCCGGCCCCGCCTGGGCGACCTCGAGCTCGGCGCCGGAGATCTCCCGGAGCTGCCGCCGGAGATCCTCGACCGGCGCGGCGACGCTCCCCGCCACGATCGGAAGGAGGGCCTTGCCGTCGCGGACGAGGGTGACCTCCTCCGGAGCGCCGATGAACAGGAGGGCGAGCGCTGCGAGCCTCACGGCTGGCGCTCCGAGGCGGGGATGTGGACGACCGTGAGGGCGCAGCTCTCCCAGCCCCTGGGCTGCTCCTTGCGCATCCCGTTCCAGGTGATGTAGAGCCGCTCGCCCTTGGGGTCGAGCGCCGAGCCGAAGGTCCCCTCGAGCGTGTAGCCCACCGCGTTCAGGTGGAACGGGTGGAGGAAGGCGATCACCTTCCGCTTCTTGAGCTTGACGTCGTACTGCACCACGGGGGTGCCGTCCGTGGGCCCGCCCCCGTGGCCGCCCGGGATGTAGTAGAGGTACCGCCCGGTCGGGTCGGCGTCGATCGTGGTCGTGTACTCCTGCTTCCCGACGGCGCCCGGCCCGAGCATCGTGAGCGTGTCGTTCTTCACGTCGTAGGCCCAGAGGTCCGCGCTCCGGTCGGTCGTCCCGTAGACGATCCCCTGGGGCGTCTCCTGGGTGGCGGAGCGGACGTCCGGCGCCTTGCTCTCCCCGAGCCGGTCGCTCCGCTCGGGGTCGAACATCTTCCCGTCCCAGGTGAGCCGGCCGGTCGAGCGGGAGAGGATGGCGCAGCGCTTGGGCCCGCCGCCGGCGCTCAGGAGGAGCCTCTTCCCCTGGATGTCCCAGGCGAAGAACTGGACCTCCTGCGCCGCGGCGTCCTTGCCCGGGGCGGTGCCGCCGTAGAAGATGAGGCGCTCGGGGTCGAGGACGCTCGTCGGGATCGCGTGCTTGGGCACGGGGAACCGGGCCACCACTTCCGTCGCGCCGCTCTCGGGATGCGTGCGGAGGACCCAGTCGCCCTTGTAGCCGTGCTGGTCGTTCGTCGTCGAGGGCGACCCGCGGTGGGTGCTGTAGTAGAGCCAGCCGTCCTTCCCGAGCTCGATCCGGCTGTGGATCTTCCCCGGGATGTAGTTCATGTCCGGGGGGAGGAGGTTCGAGGACTCGAAGAACTTCCGGAGATCGACGAGGAGGCGGAGCTTCTTCGTCGTCGCGTCGTACTCGTAGACCTGCGCGGTCCCCTTCGGGCTCAGGTGGTCGCCGATGGCCGAGTAGTACTTGTCGCCCGAGGCGCAGCCGTCGCCCCAGACCGACCAGGGCTTGCCGGGATGGTCCTGCCCCGGGTAGTAGAGGAAGTCGACGGTCGGAGGCGTTTTCGCGATCTCGACGCCTTCCCGGAGCGGGGAGATCGGCTTGAGGAACTCGGGGGTCGAGTGGGTGACGGACTCCTTCCCCTCCGGAAGCGTCGGGGGATAGGGGAGGGGCGGGGCCGCCCGCTTCTTGTCCTGGGCCGCGGCCGGGAGGGCCGAAAGGAGGAGGAAGGCGGCGACGAGCCTCATGGGTCACCTCGCGTCGGCGATGCACCAGCGAACCGCGGCGTCGAACAGGGACCACCCCTGTCCGGTCAGGGTCGTCGCGGTCGTGTCGAAGAGGAAGAGCCCCGCGCGGCGGGCGGGGCGGGAGGCGCCGCGCTCGACCCCGAAGACGGCGGCGCGGGAGGGGTCGTTCTCGAGGACGGCGACGGCGACGGCCTCCGGCCCGACGCGCCCCCAGCTGAACTGGCCGGGGGCGGAGGAGACGCGGACGCGGCCGGAGAGCCCGGCGGCGAGGGGGTGCCCCGGGGCGGTGATGACGAGGTCCGTCTGGTCGCGGGCCGCGGCCCAGTCCGTCTTGTGGACGTTGCCGGGGATGAGGCCGAGGTCGTGGTAGAGGAAGGGCTCCCAGACGACGATGGGGACGGGGACGTCGCGGAGCACGCCGATCACCTCGCGCGCGAGCGAGGTCGAGGAGACGGCGATGAGCGTCCGTCCGCGGCACTCGGACGTGGTCACCTCGAGGCCGGTGCGGACGGTGACGGGTCCGGCGAGCCGCTCGAGGCGCTCCTGCACCGCGCGGTCGTCCGCTTCGAGCGGGAGGCGGCCCACGACGAAGAGGACGCCCCCGGGGCCGCCGCTCGCGGCGGGGATCCCGCCGTCCCGGTTCACGAGGAAGAAGGCGAGCGTGCCCAGGACGAGGCCGGCGGCGGCGAGCTCCCACCAGCGGCCGCGGGCGGGCCGCTTGAGGCGGCCGACGACCTCCCGGGAGAAGCGGCCCGCGTCGCCGAGGAGCCGGATCTCGCGGACGACGGCGGCGGGGAGGGCGTCCCCGTCCTCCCGGAGCGCGGCGCCGAGCCGCTGCTGGACCTGGAGCTGGTCGACGAACTCGGCGAGCGCCGCGGGATCCGCCTCGAGGGCCGCGGCCAGGCGTTCCCGGCCGGCCGGGTCGAGCTCGCCGTCGAGGGCCTCGCGGGCCAGGGCCTCGAGCTCTTCGTTCATCCGGCGTTCCCCGTCCCGAGGGAGGCGCGCTTCTGCTCGACGCATTCGCGGAGCGAGGCGCGGATCCGGAAGAGCGTGACCTTGAGGCTGTCGGCGCTCCGGCCCAGGCGCGCCGCCACGCGGGCGAGAGGCTGGCCCTCGGCGTAGTGGTCGCGGACGATCCGGCGGGAGGCGTCGGGGAGGCGGGCCACGCAGTCGCGGAGGGCGTCGAGGTCGTCCTCGCGGGGATCGGAGCGGTCGAGCCGCCTGGAGAACTCCTCGGCGGCCAGGCCGGCCAGGTAGTCCTTCTCAAGCCGGCGCCGGCGGCCGGCGCGCTCCAGCTCGGCCCGGAGGTGGTTGTAGGCGATCTGCCGGAGCCAGGCGTAGAAGTCGGTCCCGGGCTGGAAGCGGCGGAGGCTCTGGTAGGCGCTCACGAAGGCCTGCTGGGCGAGGTCGTCCACCCACTGGGCCTGGGGGACGTAGCCGGCGAGGAAGGCCCGGAGACGCGCCTGGGTGGCGGCCACGACGGTGCCGTAGGCGTCGGCGTCGCCGTCTCGGGCGCGGCGGAGGGCCTGGTCGAGGTCCACGGGTCCCGGCATCGTCTCCATCTTCCCCTGGATTGCGCCGTCCGGGGGAAGGTTAACCGAAAAAGGCGCCGGCGCGGTGGACCCGCGGTTCCTTCACAGAAGGGCCCGGATCGGGTAGGGTGGGGCGGTGAAGATGACCCGGGTGTACGAGGCCTCGACGGTGCTGGCGGCGGAGATGGCGTGCGTCCGGCTCCGGAAGCACGGGCTCTACCCGCGCGTCGAGGGGGACGCGGTGGGGATCCGCGAAGCCGCGACCCCGATCACCGTCTGGGTGCCGCAGGCGGACGCGAAGAAAGCCCTCGGGATCCTCGCACCGCGGAAGAAGAAGGCCGCGCCCAAGGGGCGGCGCGCCGGGAGGGGACGTCGATGAAGCGCTTCCTGCCCTGCCTCCTCGCGTTCTCGGCCTGCAGCGCCGGGGCGCCGTCCGCCGGCGGCGGCGACGGCTTCGTCTCCCTCTTCAACGGGAAGGACCTCTCGGGCTGGCGGACGGGGCCGGACAACGCCTGGGTCGTCGAGGACGGCGTCATCGCGCTCAAGAACCGGACGGACGGAAAGGAGCACAACGCCGACTATCTGTGGACGGAGAAGGCCTACGGCGACTTCGTCCTCGAGCTGGAGTTCCGCGTCCCCGAGCAGGCCAACAGCGGGATCTTCCTCCGGACGAGCGACCTCAAGGATCCCGTCTACACGGGCATCGAGGTCCAGGTGGCCAACTCCTTCGGGAGGCCGCAGCTCAGCCGCGGGGGCACGGCCGGGGCGGTCTACGACCTCCAGGCTCCGAGCAAGAACGCCGTCCGGAAGCCCGGCGAGTGGAACCAGATCCTGATCGCCTGCCGGGGGAGCCGGATCGAGGTGGTCCTGAACGGGGAGGCGGTGGTGGACCTGGACCTCGACCGCTGGACGGAGCCCCAGAAGAACCCGGACGGGTCGAAGAACAAGTTCCCGCGGGCCCTGAAGGACTTCGCGCGGACGGGCCACATCGGCCTCCAGGACCACGGCCGTCCGGTCTGGTACCGGAACCTCCGGGTCAAACCATCCCCGCGCTGAGGCTCACCCAAATCAAACTGGATGATTTCGGTTCATTGAGGAGGGTCGAGGATGGGGACGCTGACGCTGTACCACAAGAAGGGGTGAGGGGCCTGCGAGAACGCGAAGGCGTGGCTTTCGCAGAACAAGGTCGAAGCGCGGGTGCTCGACATCCTGACCCAGCCGCCCAGCCGGGAGCAGCTGGGGCAGATCGCCAAGGTCACCTCGGGCGGCGCGCGCGAGATGGTGACGACCCGGACGGACTCCCCCGAGTACCAGCAGAACATCGCCGGTAAGAACCTGGGCGAGGCCGAGCTCCTCGACGTCCTGGCCCGGATCCCGAACCTCCTTCGGAAGCCCCTCCTCACGGACGAGGGGCGGGCGCTCCAGGGCGTGGACGACCCCGCGCGCCTGAAGGCGTTCGTCGAGGGAAAGGCCTAGAGCCTCGCCGTCAGTCGCGCCAGTACGTCGACTCCGGGCCGACCGAGTAGCGGACGTCCAGCTCGGGCGTCTCGACGGGGGCCTGGCCCCGGTGGAGGGAGTCGACGGCCGCCACGACCAGGCCCGAGCAGAGCAGCGTCCGCTCGACGGGGTAGGGCGTCTTCCCGGCGAGGACGAGGTCCTCGATGTGGCGGACGAGGGGATGGAAGAAGTCGGCGGTGGTGGCGCCGCGGCCGGGCATGGGGAGGTACATCTGGCAGCTGACCACCTCGCCGGTGTCGGAGCGGAGGCCCGCGTAGTTGAAGTCCTGGATCCCGAGGAGGAACATCGTGGTCCGGAAGCCGTCCCGGTGTTCGATGAAGTAGGCGAGGGCCTCGGGGAAGACCTTCCGCGCCCAGTCGAACGTCACGCGGTCGGTCATGTAGCCGCCCTCGACGGGGAGCGTGTGGCTCCGGGTGAGCGCGGCGGCCAGGAGACGCCGGGTGGCCTCGCGGTCCGGCCGCGCGAGGAGGTCCCACATCGGCTTCCCGCGGACGGCGTGGACGCTCCGGACGCCGACCTCGCCGCCCTTCCGGCGCTCGGACATGCACTGGGCGGTCTCGAGGGCGTGGATGTCGTAACTGTCCACTCCGCCGTAGGCCACCGCGACGCTCTCGGCGAGGGGGGCGCCGTGGGGGACGTCGACCGCCGGGAGCCGGCGCGTGACCGGGAGGGAGGAGCCGGCCAGGAAGGGGAACTTGAGCCGGCGCGCGTCCTCGACCATCTCGCGGCAGCGCTCCCAGGTGGTGGGGAGGTGCTTGTCGTTGAAGACCGGGACGGCGCGGCCGCTCGCCTCGAAGACCTTGACGCACTCCTTGAACCACTCGTAGCGGGGGTAGAGGTGCTGGCCCTTCTCGTTCCGGGGGTACTTCCCGTGCTCGGCGATGATGACCACGCCGTCGACGGCGAGCTTCCCCGTCCCGAGCGTGAGCGCCTCGGCGATGCTCGGCGCGAGCCTGAGGCCGTGCCGGGCGATCCGGCCGCGCCCCAGGTCGTTCTCCGGGAACTGGTCGAGGTAGACCGACGCCACTTCGAGGCGCGGCTCCTGCCAGGCCCCGCCCCAGCCGTAGCCGAGCGTCATCCGATCCAGGAAGTGCTGGGCGTGGGAGTGGGTGCGGACTTCGGTGCCGAGGAAGGCGACCTTCTTCCGCGCGGCCTGGGGCCGCGCCCCGAGCAGGCCCAGGCCCGCGAGCGAGGCCGTCCCGGCGAGGAAACTGCGGCGATCGGTTCTCATGGCGCGCTCCTGTCGGAGGGGAATCGCCCCCCCGTACTGTACCCCGCGCCGGGGCGGGCGGGGGAGGGGATGGGCGGAGATAGCATCTTGACAGCACAGAGATTGATGATATGATGCTTCCATGAGGACGACCGTCACGCTCGAACCGGACGTGGAGGCCCTGATCCGGAAGGCGATGAGGAAGCGGGGCCTCTCCTTCAAGGCCGCGCTCAACCAGGCGGTGCGGGACGGCCTTACGAGGCCCGCCCCCCGGCGCGGCCGGCCGTTCGCGCTCAAGACGTACCGGATGGGCTACCGGCCCGAGGTTTCCCTGGACCGGGCCCTGGCCCTCGCGGCCGCGCTCGAGGACGAGGAGATCCTCCGGAAGATGAGCGTCCGGAAGTGAAGATCGTCGACGCCAACCTCCTCCTCTACGCCGTGAACGAGGACGCGCCCCAGCACGCGAAGGCCAGGCCCTGGCTCGAGGCCGTCCTCTCGGGCCCGGAGCCCGTGGGATTCGACTGGACGGTGCTGCTCGCCTTCCTCCGGCTCAGCACGCGAGCCGGGGTCTTCCCTCGGCCGCTCTCGCCGGACCAGGCGATCGAGTCGATCGCGTCCTGGCTCGACCAGCCCTGCGCGGAGGTCGTGGATTCGGCGGAGAGGCACCTCGAGGTGCTGGGGATGCTCCTCCGGCCGCTGGGTGCGGGCGGGAACCTGGTCCCGGACGCGCACCTCGCGGCGCTGGCCCTCGAGCAGGGGGCGGAGTTATGCTCGTGCGATTCGGACTTCGGGCGCTTTCCCGGGCTGCGCTGGACGAACCCGCTGGCCTGATGCGAGGAGGGGGCGTGAAGAGGCTCGCTTGGGGGGCTCTGCTCATGACGTCCTGCGCCTCGGCGGCTCCGGGCGGCGGCGACCCGCTCCTCTCGTCGGTCACCTTCTACGCCTCGTTCGACGCGGCGGTCCGGGCCGACTTCGGCGGCGGCGCGCTTGAGCTCTCGACCCGGTACAACCACAAGACGGAGAAGGGCGCCTTCGTCTTCGAAAAGGGCTATCCCGCGGCCGCCTTCCGGGTCGCTCCCGGGAAGGGCGTCTCGGGCGGCGCGCTCGAGGCGGTGGACGTCCTCCCCGACAACGGCCGGATCTTCTTCCCCGCCAAGGGCAACATCGCCTACCGGAAGGGCGGCTGGGGCGCGACGCTCTCGGTGTGGATCGACCACGATCCCGATACCCAGCTCAAGACCGGCTTCTGCGACCCCGTCCAGATCACGCACCGGGGCGCGGGGAACGGGGGGCTCTGGTTCGACTTCAACAACGCGAAGCCCCATCGGAACCTCCGGATGGGCGCCTTCCCGGCGGTCCCGGAGGGCGGGCAGCCGATCAAGGAGTCGCGCGAGGCCTTCTCTCCCATGATCTGGATCGACCGGCCCGGCTTCAAGGTCGGCCAGTGGCGGCACGTCGCGATGGTGTGGCGCAACCTCGACACCGGCCGGAACGACGGCCGGGCCTCGCTCTACGTGGACGGGAAGCTCTGGGGCGAGATCAAGGACAAGGGCTACCCGCTCTCGATGGACTGGGACCTGGACAAGGTCGGAATCTACGTCGCGGTGAGCTACATCGGCCTCCTCGACGAGCTCGCGCTCTTCGACCGCCCGCTCTCCGAGGAGGAACTCGGCCGCCTCCGCGCCGAGCCGGGCCTCCTCGGCTCCCTCAAGCGCCGCTGACCTTCCGGGAGGCGAGGTACCGGCGCCGCGTCTTCACGAGGAGCCAGAACGGCACCGCGTAGAGCCCCAGGAAGACCACGCCGCCCAGGACCCCGATCCGCTGCAGCGCGGCGAACGACTCGAGTGACCCGTCCGCGGACGAGAGGAGGGACCGCAGGATCGCCTGGAGGAAGAAGAGCGCGAAGAGCCCGAACGTGACCGTCGTCGCCCACCAGCCCCAGCGCGTCCGGAGGAGGAGCCCGACGAAGAGCGCGGCGTTGAGCGCGAAGAAGCCGGCCGGGATCAGGATCGCGCGCAGCCCGCCGCGCATGCCCGCGATCGTCGCCGCCAGGGCGAGAAGGCCGTAGAGGATCAGGAGCCCCATCACGACCTTGATCTCGCCGGGGAGCTCGCGGGGAAGCTCGCGCTTACGCCGGGGAGGGCGTTCGGGCAGGGGAGCGGCCATGCACGATCCTAACCCGGCCGTTCCCTCACGGAGCGAAGATCCAGAGCTCCCGGCCGGCCAGCCCGTCGTCGGCCGTGAAGTAGAGCGCCCCGCCCGCGGCCCGGAGGAGGTCGGGCGCGGATCCCGCCGGCCCGGCCCCGAGATCGGCCACGCGCACGGTGCCCGACCCGGACCCGTCGCTCCTCCAGAGCTCGCGTCCGGCCGCGCCGTCGTCCGCCGAGAAGAACAGGAGGGCGCCGAGGGCCTCCAGGGACTGGGGGACGGAGCTGTCCGTCGGGTGGATGTCCTTCACGAGCACGGTCCCCGCGGCGGTCCCGTCCGTCTTCCAGAGTTCGGCGCCCAGCCCCAGGTCGAACAGGGTGAGGTTCACCCGGTTGCCCGCGAGTTCCAGCTCGCCCGTCCCGTAGGTGCTTTCCCCCGTGATCCGCGTCGTGCCGGCCGCCGACCCGTTGCTCCTCCAGAGCGAGCGCCCGCCGAGGCCGTTGTCGGCGCTGAAGACGAGGAGGGAGCCCAGCGCGGTGAGCTCCTGCGGGAAGGAACCGCCGTCGCCCGCCCAGAGGTCGGCGACGAGCTTCGTGCCGGCGGGGCGGCCGTTCGTCTTCCAGAGCTCCCGCCCTTCGGGCCCGGATCCCGAGAAGTACACCGTGGATCCCACGGGAGTGATTTCCTCCGGGGAGGACCCGCCCAGCCGGACCGTCCCGGCCGACGTGCCGTTCGACTTCCAGAGCGCCGGGCCCGAGCCGTCGTCCCCGGAGAAATAGAGCGTCGTCCCCGCGGGCGTGAGCTGGGACGGCACGACGGCCCTGACGAGGACGGTGCCGGCGGCGGTGCCGTCGGTCTTCCAGAGCCCAGAAGCGCCGCCGGCGTCGGTCCCGCTGAAGTAGAGCGTGGCACCGATCGAGGCCATGGGCGTCAGGTAAAGCAGCCCCGGACCCGGTCCGGGATTGAGGTCGACGACCAGGCGGGTTCCCCCGGCCGTCCCGTCGCTGGTCCAAAGCTCGGTTCCGTGGACGCCGTCGTTCGCGGCGAAGTAAATCCGGCCTCCGGCGGCGGCGAGCAGGCTGGTCCCGAGGTCATGACCGGCCGGGACGACGTCGCGGAGGAGGAAGGTTCCCGCCTCGGTGCCGTCGGTCCGCCAGACCTCGCGCCCGTGGACGCCGTCGTCCGCCGTGAAGAAGAGGAGCGTCCCCGCCGGCGTGAGCTCCCGGGGTTCCGAGCCCATCGTGAGGAGGTTGATGTCCGCAACGAGCGCCGCCCCTTCCGGCCCCGCCTTCCAGAGTTCCGCGCCGCGGAGCGGTTCACCGGCCTGGAAGAGCACGCTGGATCCCAAGGCGGCAAGACCGGCCGGAAACGATCCCGAAGGACCCGGGTGGATGTCGGCGACCCGGGCGGTCCCCCCGGGGTCCGTCTTCCACAGTTCCGAGCCGCTCGTGCCGTCGTCGGCGGAGAAGTAGACGGCGGATCCGAGAGCGAGGAAGCCCGAAGGGGACGAGCTTGCCGGTCCCGGCGCGACGTCGCTCACGCGCTGAGTGGTCCCCGCGGACCCCGTCGTCCTCCAGGGCTCGACTCCCGAAATCCCGTCGTCGGCGGCGAAGGTGAGGGTCTCGCCGGAAGCGGATCCCCCGCGGGGATAGGATCCGTCCGGGCCGGGCCGGATGTCCCGGACGAGCCGGGTCCCGCCGCGGTTTCCGGTGCTCCTCCAGAGTTCGACGCCGTGGACCCCGTCGTCCGCCGCGAAGTAGAGGCGGGAACCCGCCGCCACGAGTTCGGAGGGGGCGGATCCGAGGGGGCCTCGCTGGATGTCCTCGACCATGGAGGTCTTGCGCGCCGTGCCGTCGCTCTTCCAGAGCTCCGGGCCGTGGACGCCGTCGTTTGCGGAGAAGTAGAGGGTGTCACCGACGGCGGTCAAGCGGGAAGGGAACGAGCTCGCGGCGCCCGGGGCGATGTCCGTTACGACGACGGTGCCTTCCGGGGTGCCGTCGCTCTTCCAGAGCTCGGAGCCCGTGGCGGGCTCGGACCCTGAAAAGAAGAGGAGGGAGCCGAGCGCCTCGGTCTCGACTCCGATCCCGAATCCTCCTCCCCCGCCGAAGCCCCCGGAGGACGGGAACGCCTTGATCGCGACGGTGCCGGCGGGAGTGCCGTCGCTCTTCCAGAGCGCCCGGCCGGTGCCGTCGTCGGCGAAGAGGAAGAGAGTGGAGCCGACCGCCGTGAGGCCGGCTGGCAGGGATCCGAAGCCGCTGCCCGGGAAGGTCCGGAGCGGGATCGTTCCCGCGGCGGTGCCGTCGGTCCTCCAGAGCGCGTTTCCGGAGCCGATGAAGAACACGAACGAGCCGGCCCGCGTCAGGGAGAACGGCGAAGAGTCTCCCGGGCCCGGGACCAGGTCCTTCAGGAGGTAGGTGCCCGAATTCGTCCCGTCGGTCCTCCAAAGTTCGCGGCCCGCCAGGCCGTCGTTGGCCGGGAAGAGGAGCGCCCCGTGGAGCTCCGCGAACGGGCCTGGAATCGAGTCCCGGGTGCGACGGTTGACGTCCGACACGCGGCGGGGCGCGGGAGGCTGCTGGGGGGAAGCTGCTTCGGCGGCAGGACTGGAAAGTGCTGGAGCAAGGGAGAGGAAGAGGAGGAGAGGGCGCATGCGGAAGACCTCCGTTAGGTAGGGGTGAATCTCATAGAGATAGGAACGCCCGCGGGGCTCGTCTCTTTCAGGAATAGTGGGACCAGCCTGCCGCCTAGCGGCCGGAGTCCCAGGCCGCGCGGCGGCCGGCGAGGAAGGCGTCGGCGTCCTCGCGGAGGAGGTGCCGGCCCGCGATCAGGGCCTCGCAGGCCGCCCGGCAGCGGGCGAGGTAGGCGTCGAACGAGGGGTGGCGCTCCTCGACCGAGAGCCGGGGGTCGCCGGACTTCTCGCGGTCGGCGCGCGTCCGGGGGAAGGGGATCTTCGCGCCCATCAGCTCGGCCAGCATCGTCTCCGCGCCCGAGTCCCGCGCCCGGAGGTTCCAGCCCGTGTAGGTGGCGAGCGGGGAGAGGATCTCCGGGAGGTTGAGCGTGCCCCGGTCGTTCCCGTCTCCGTCCGAGGCCGGCACGAGGACGACGTAGTCGCCGAGCTTGCGCGGCGGCTCGACGGAGATCCGGCCCTTCGACTCGAACTCGGGGCCCCAGTCCAGGCCGTGCGGGCGCTGGATCACCTCGGGGTAGCGGACGCCCGGGATCGCGGGGAACCCAGAGGCCTCGCGCGTCGGCGGGACGAGCGTGCCCCGGTCGATCCGAGGGTAGACGCTGGCCGGCGGCTCGGTCCCGCCCTTCACCCAGGCGTCGAGCGCGTCGAGGAGGGCCTTGAGGAAGGGCCGCGAGTCGGCCGGGTTGGGCGGGGCCTCGACGTGCGGGACGGGGTTGTGCGTCGCCCCGTGCTGGGTGCCTCCGAAGGAGAAGATCCGGACGTTCGCGGGGATCTCGGCGTCCCGCTTCCCCTCGGGGTCGGTGTGGACGAGCGAGCCGCTCCGGTGCCAGTACTCGGAGGCGTTCTGGGTGTGGAAGATGCGGGGGAGCATCTCCGGGCGGCGCTCGCGCGTGGGGCGCAGGATCCCGTCCGTCCGGCCGCTGAACGGGTCCTTCTCGTCGCCGTAGGCGAAGGGGAAGCGGTCGCAGGGGAAGAGGTGCTCCTCGTGCTGGCCGTTGTAGCGGCTGGGCTGGCAGAAGCGCTGGTGGAAGAAGCCGAGTCCCCCGCCGGCCACGTGGGGCATGAGGCCGTCGAAGACCCTCCGGCCCCCCTCGTCCTCGTTCAGGTCGAGGTGGACGAAGTTCCGGAGGAAGCGGCCGCTCTGGGAGATCCCGAACGCGTGGGCGCGGGAGAAGCCCGCGGCGAGAAAGCTGTTTGGCCCGCGGCGCCGGAGCTGGCTCACCAGGTCCCGGACGCCGAGGTAGCCCACGCCGTGGACCACCGCGCCCTCGGCCTCGCAGACGAGCTCGTAGAGGTGGCCCGGCCGGAAGCCGCCCGCGAGGCGCAGGCGAACCTGGCCGAGCGTGGCGGAGACGCCGCGCTCGACCTTCGGCGGCGGGCGGCGTTCGAGCGACCACTGGGCGCGGGGGATCGGGATCCGCGGGTCGGTCTCGCGCATCCGCCAGGTGAGGACGCCCGTCTCCTCGCCCCGGGCCGTCGGAGGATAGCTCCCGAGGCCCTCGCGCCGGGAGAGCGGGAGCGACTCGGCCGGGACGTTCGTCGCCATCTCGTAGCGGACGATCCCGCGGAGCGGCTTCCCGTCCTCGAGCGCGGGCGGCGGGCGGAGGAGGAAGCGGCCCTCGCCCGGGAGGAGCTCGCCGATCCAGCCCGACCAGACGAGCGTCCAGCCGCGCCGGAAGAACCAGCCGTCGCCCGCGTCGTTCGGGTCGTTCCCGGCCGCGGCGCCGCCGAAGGCGCGGAGGGCGAGGAGGTTCCCCCGGTTGTTCACCTCGTAGAGGAGGGCCCCGTTCCCCTTCGAGAGGTCCTTGGGGGCCAGGACGAGGAAGTCGCTCTCGAACTCGACCTTCCCCTCCGCGTTCCGGGGCGCGAGCTCGAGGTCCACGATCCCGCGGTTCCGCGCGTGGAGCGGGTCGACCGCGAAGCGGACGACGCCCGAGATCTTCTCGTAGGACCCGACGTCGCCGAAGGAGACCCCGCCCGCGAACGGCTCGCGGCGGTGGACCTCGACGCCCGCCACGTCCGCCCGGGCGAGGGCGGGGGCCAGGAGGAGGAGGCACGGAAGGGTTTTCAGTCGACGCATGGCGCCTATCATACATACACTGGCCGCAGATGCTCTCCCTTCACTGCCTCGAGCGGGGGAGGCCGGACCGGCCGGCGCTGCGCGATGCGCGCGGGGCCTGGACCTACGGGGAGCTCGCCGCCCGCGTCGACGCGGCGGCGGCGCGCCTGGGGCGGCTGGACGGGGCGCGGGTCGCGCTCCAGCTCGACCGGACGCGCCAGTCGGCGGCGGTCCTCCTCGGCGTCCTCCGGGCGGGCGGCGTCGCGGTCCCGCTCTCCCTGAAGGGGACGCCGCGCGAGATCGACTACCAGAAGTCGGACGCCGGGGTCTCGCGGACCCTCGAGCTCGCCGGCCACGCGGCGCTCGTCGAGGGGGCGGGGGGGCCGGAGTTTCCGCCGCCCGGACCGGACGCGGCGGCTTCGATCCTCTACACTTCCGGAACGACGGGCCGTCCTAAGGGCGTGGTCCACACGCACGCGGCGCTCGCCTTCCAGGTGGACGTCCTTCACGGGGCCTGGGGCTGGAGCCGGGACGACCGCCTCCTCCACGTCCTCCCGCTCCACCACGTGCACGGCCTGGTGAATGGCCTCCTCGGGGCGCTCCGCGCGGGGGCGGAGCTGCGGTTCGTCGAGGCCTTCGACGCGGCCCGCGTCTGGGAGGCCTTCGCGGCGGGCGAGGCGACCGTCTTCTACGCCGTCCCCACGATCTACCACCAGCTGGCCGAGGCCTGGGAAGCGGCGGGCGCGGACGCGCGCCGGCGCTGGACGGAGGGGGCGGGGGCGATGCGGCTCCTGGTCTCGGGCTCCGCGGCGCTCCCGGCGCGGCTCTGGCGCCGCTGGCGCGAGATCACCGGCCAGCCCCTCCTCGAGCGCTACGGGATGACGGAGATCGGGATGGCGCTCTCCAACCCCTACCGGGGCGAGCGCCGGCCGGGCACGGTCGGGCAGCCGCTCCCCGGCGTGGAGGTCCGGATCGCCGACGAGGAGGGCCGCGACGTCCCGCCCGGCCAGCCCGGCGAGATCCTCGTCCGCGGCCCCGCGCTCTTCCGGGAGTACTGGGGGAACCCCGAGGCCACGCGAGCCTCGTTCCGCGACGGCTGGTTCCTGACGGGCGACGTGGCCGCGCTCCAGGACGGCTACGTGGCCATCCAGGGACGGGCCTCGCAGGACATCCTGAAGAGCGCGGGCTACAAGCTCTCCGCCCTCGAGATCGAAGAGGTCGTGGGCGAGCACCCGGCGGTGCGGGAGGTCGCGGTCGTGGGCCTGCCCGACCCCCAGTGGGGGGAGGTCGTGACCGCCTGCGTCGTCCTCCGGCCCGGCGCCCGCCTCGCGCTCGAGGAGCTCCGCGCCTGGTGCGCCGACAAGCTCGCCCCTTACAAGGTCCCGCGGCGCCTCGAGGTCCGCGAGTCCTTTCCGCGGACCCCGCTCGGGAAGGTCGTCAAGAAGGCCCTGGCCGACGAGGTCGCGCGGGGCGCCTGATCCCGCCCCGGAAAATCCCGCTGGAACGCGGCCCCGGAATCGTCTATTATTATGCATAGAAAGTATAAGGAGGGTCTGACATGGATCGGTTCAGGATCCCGGCTCTGTTCTGGGCGCTCGTCCTCGCGCTGGGCCTTTCGGCCTGCGGCGAGAGCTCGACGCCCGCCCCGGCGCCTCCGCCGACGCCTCCGGCCGCGGAAAAGGCCATGCCCAAGGAGGGCGAGGCCAAGCCCGCCGCCAAGGAGGTCAAGCACGTCTGCAAGTCGTGCAAGAAGACCGCCGACGTGGCGGCCGGCGGCGAAGCGCCGACCTGATGAGGGGCCAAGATGGCCCCCCAGCCGTAGGCTGGGAAAAGCAACCGGGTCCCCGGGAACGGCCTCGGAGCCTTCCCGGGGACTTATTTTTTCACGCCTCCGCCCGCGGGAGGATCCAGGTGGCCCGGCCCACGCCCAGCAGGCGGCCGTCCGGCGCCGCGAGCGCCGACCCGCAACGGATCTTGCGCCCCTCCGTCCCGAGCGGCCAGGCGAACGCGACGAGCGGTCCCGTGGGCAAGGGTCCGGACAGGCGGACGGCGAACTCCCCGAGGAGCATGCCCACGAGGTCCCGCCGGAGGAGCCCCGCGAAGAAGCCCGGGCAGTCGAGCGCCGCCCAGGCGACCTCGGGCCGGAGGAGGCCCTCGCCGTCGGCCAGGTCCGGCGGCGGTTCGAAGGCGGCGGCCACGAGCCGGTCCCCGAGCGGCCCGGCGAAGAGGCGGAGCCCGTCGCTCCGGGCGCGCGCCGTCCCGCAGACGAAACAGGTGGGGAAGGGGTGGCCCGAAAGGCCCGCGTAGCCGGCGCTCGCCCGCCGGGCCTCCTCGAGGGTCGGGGCCGTGGGAACCTCGAGCTCGAGGGCGCACGGGCTTCCCGTGGCGACCGTCGTCGGGCCGTCCCGGACGAGGACGCGGGGCGGATCGAGGCTCACGTCGAGGGCGCGGCCGAGGGGCACGGGGACGTGGAGCCGCACCTGGGCGGGACCGTCGATCCAGGCCGCGACCCGGCCGCACACGTAGCCGCCGTTCCCCGTCCCGGGGGGGCCGTTGAAGCGCGGATCGATCACGAGGCTCCGCTCGCCGCTCACCGGCCCACTATCGCAGCGCGCGAGACCGCTGTCCAGCGGGGCGGGGTATCATGGGGCGATGCGGCCGAATCGCCGGGGCGCGGCCCTCGCCGCCCGCGTCCTGGGCGTCGTGGGGTCCGCGGCGATGCACAGCCTGGGAGCCTGGCTCGGGGTCCTGATCTGGCCGATCCTCCTTTTCCTTGCCTGGATGGGCGGGATGCCGGCCGACGACACCTACACCTTCCGCTGGGACAACCCGTTCTTCCGGGGCCGGACGAGCCCGGAGGACGAGGGGATCCACGATGTGGCGGTCATCGTGACGCCGCTCCGGAAGCCCCGGGAGCTCCCCGAGATGGAAAGGCCGCGGGAGCTTCGCCCCTGGGATTCGCGGCGGCTTCCGTTCGACGAGTCCCTGGGTCCTCCTTCCCCCCTGGACTCCTCCTACTTCACCCGCGCCGACTCGGGCTGGATGCGGGCGAAGGGGGAGTCGCTCGACTTCGTGAGCGACAAGCCGTTCCGGGGGAAGGGGACCTACGACGTGGCGGGCGCCGAGAGCGGGGGCGGGGGCCGCTACGGCAGCAAGGTGATCCTGAAGGATGCCGTCCAGCTCGGCCTCCTCTGGCTCGCGCGCCACCAGGCGGAGGACGGGTCCTGGAGCGAAGAGGCGCTCGCCGGCCGCTGCGGCCGGCCGCTCCCCGACGGCCGCGAGGTCTCCGGCCCCCTCTGCGGCGGCGGAGAGGGCGGCAGCACGGCGCACGCCACCGCGCTCGCGCTCCTGGCCTTCGCCGGGGCCGGTTACGGGGCGGAATCGCCCGACGCGTGGGACGGCATCGCCTACCGCGACGTGATCGGACGCGCCGAGCGCCGCCTCTCCGGGATCCCGGAGGATCCGGGCGGGCGGGCGCTCGTCCTCCTGGCCCGCGCGCGTCTCCTTCCGTTTCCCCGAGTGGGACGACCCGACGAGATCCCCGGGTCCCTCGTCGACCTGCGGGCGGCCGTGGAGGCGGACGCCGAGCCGCCGGAGGACTCGGACGCCGCCGCGTGGAGGGCGCTCGCCTTCAGCTCCGCTTCGCGCGCGGGGGCGCGCCGCTCCCGGCAGGAGGCCTCGTGGGAGCTCCTCCGGCGCCGCTGCGCGACGCTGGCGCCGATCGAGGGGGCCTCGTGGCCGGGCGGGCGCCTCGAGTCGAGCTACCTGCGCCTCCTCGCGTCCTTCGACGATCGGGACTTCGACCCGGAGGCGCCGCGGGCGCTCGTGGAGTACCATCCGGTCCTGCGTCGGGGCCAGGTCCGAGACCCGGGCGCCTGCCGCGAGGGTTCTTGGGAACCGGCCGGGGGAGAGGGCCGGCTCCTTTCGACGATCCTCCACGTCCTTGCCCTGGAGAGCCTGCCGGGCTACGGCGCCCGGCTGGGCCACCCGACCCGGGACTAGGCTCAGCGGAGCGGCGCCCGGAGCGGGCGTCCGGGCAGGACGCCCGGGAGGAGCTTCCCGTCGCGGACGACGGGCACGCCGCCCACGAGGACGTGTGGGATCCCGTGGGAGGGCTCGCTCGGCTTCTCGTAGGTCGCGCGGTCGATCACGGTCGCCGGGTCGAAGACGACGACGTCCGCGTCCGCGCCCTCCCGGAGCCGCCCCTTGTCCCGGAACATCGGCGCATGATGCTCGAGGCGCCGGGCGGGGAGGAGGCTCATCTTCCGGATCGCCTGCATGAGGGTGAGGCGCTTCTCCTCGCGGACGTAGCGGCCGAGGACCCGCGCGTAGCAGCCGGCGTTCCGCGGGTGCCCGACCCCGTTCTCGAGGAGTCCGTCGCTCGCGATCATGACCTCGGGGTGCGCCACCGCCGCCTGGACGGCTTCCTCGGGGACCGAGAAGACCACGACCAGGCCCCCCTGCTTCCGGTACTTCGCGAAGGTCTCGGCGGTCAGGCGCTCGCCCGTCGGGGGCCAGAGCATCTGCGCGTAGTCGATCTTCCGGGACTCGCGGAAGCCTTCGTCGAAGATGGGCGAGGAGATGTCGGTCATCCCGGCGGTGTAGACGTAGCACTCGGTGGTCACGTCCAGGCCGCGCGCGCGGGCCTCGTCGATTACCTGGAGGACCCTCGGGGTGTCCAGGCCGCTCGAGCTCGTGACGTGGACCACGTGGAGCGGGGCGCCGGTGACGGCGGAGGCGGCCAGGACCTCCTCGAGCGCGGAGAGGGCGGTGTGCGGCTCCCGCGTCCCGCCGTGGCGCATGTGCACGTGGCATGAGGCGCCGAACGGGGCGGCCGCGCGGAAGCACTCGAGGACCTCCCAGCGCGAGGCCGCGGGAGTGTAGGCCATGCCGAAGCCCACGGCCACGGCCCCTCGCCGGAGGCCCTCCGCGATCCGCCGCTTCATCTCCTCGACCTGCGCCGGCGTGGCGACCTCGCGCGCGGCCTTTCCCTCCGCGGAGGGGAGGAAGCGGGGCGGGTCGCCCATCACGGCCATCCGGACCGGGATGTGCCCGATCGAGACGCCGAAGTGGACCGCGGCCTTGCCCTCGCGCTCGGCGTACCAGCGGTCGACCTCGGCCGTCCCCACCTCGAGCTCGAGGGCGGAGGTGACGCCGTCCTGCGCCTTGAGCGCGTAGCTGTCGGGCGCCTGGCCGTGCTGGTGGAGGTCGATGAAGCCGGGGGCGACGACGAGCCCCCGCGCGTCGATCGTCGCGGCGCCCCGGAGCGGCGAGGCGGAGATCGCGCGAATCGTCCCGCCCGCGATCCCCACGTCCCGGACGGCGTCGAGGCCGCTCTCGGGGTCCATCACCCGGCCGCCCGCGATCACGAGGTCGAAGGGCCCTCCGGCCGACGCGGGGGACGCGCAGGCGGAGAGCCCGAAGAGGGCCAGGATCCCGGCGCTCCGGAGGGCGATCATGCGATAGGAAGTATAGCCGGAGCGGAGGGCGCCCCGCCTACTTCTTGCCCGCCTCCGCTTTCCACCAGGCGACCCAGAAGGCGAGGCCGTCTCCCGGCCTGAGGATCCGGACCCGGCCGGGTTCGAGCACGAGCTCGTAGTCTCCGGGCGCGAGGGAGGCGACGGCCTCGAGGAGCGAGGTCCGGCCGTCCCTCCCGGGGATGCGCCGCGGAGCGGGAGACCAGCCCCCGTCGGCGTCCGGATCGGGCGGGAGTTCCACCTCGATCCCGGCCCGTTCCGCCAGGGCGCGCGCGAGCTCGGCCCCGGAGCCCTCCAGGTCCGCCCCCAGCGGCGTCTTCCGGAGCCGGTCCCAGAGATCGGGGCAGCGGAGGGCGTTGAACGGATGGGGGGCCTCCCGCCGGTCGCGCCACGGGGGGGGCGTGCGCACGTGGGCCCGGATGCCGCCGCAGATGAAGGTGGACTTGCGCCCGCGATCGAGTTCCTCCAGCGTCCGCGACACGGTCTCCGCCTCGTCGCGCGACCCGAGCGCGGCGAGGGCCCGCGCGGCCGCCTCCCGGACTTCGATCGCGTCGTCCTCCCGGAGGAGCGAGCGGATCCGCCCGAGGGCCCCGGCCGCGCCGAGATCCCCCAGCGCCCGCAGGGCGGCGGAGCGCATCGACGGGTCCTCGACGTCCAGGAGGGCGACCAGGCCGGGGATCGCCTCGGCATCCCCGAGCCGCGCCAGGGCGCCGATCGCGGCGTGGACCACGGCGGGCTCGGGGTCGCGGAGCGATTTCCGGAGCCCGGGGAGGAAGGCCTTCGCCCGGAGATGCCCGAGGGCCGCGGCCGCGACGGCCCGGACCTCTTCGTACCGGTCGTCGAGGAGCACCGCGATCTCGCGGGCGTGCTCCGACGCTTCGACCTCCGCCAGGACCTCCGCGGCGGCCGTCCGCACCCCGGGGTGGGGGTCCGAAAGGAGCCTCGCGAGCTGGGCGGCCTGCGTCCGGCCCGCGAGGATGCCCAGCGCGTCCAGGGCCTGCGTCCGCGCCCGGGGATCCGGATCGGAGAGCCCCGCGACGACCCCGGGCAGGACCATCTCCACGCCCGCGCCGCGCAGGATCCGCTCGGCGCCCCCGGCGGGGACCCGGTCCGTCCACTCGAGTCGACTCGCGAGGTCCCGGAGCGCCCCGGGGGACCCCAGCCGGTGGAGCGCTCCCAGGATCCGGGCCCGGCCGTGTCGGCGTTCCTCGTCGGGGAGATACAGGAAGAATCCATCCCCTCCGAACCGCTCGGGATCCAGGCGGTCCGCCTCCGGGATGGGGATGCCCCACTCCTCGAGGGCCACGAGGGCCGCTCCGCGGAGGTCCCGGTCCGAGGCCCCCAGGAACTCGCGGATCTCCGGCGCCGAGTCCTTCGCCCCGAGCGCGAGGAGCGCCAGGATCGCCGCCCCGCGCACCTCGTTCTCGGGGTCCCGGAGCAGCGCCCGGATCCCCGCGACCGACTCCCGGTCCCCCCAGCCCGCCAGGGCCCGCGCGGCCTGGGCGCGGAACTCTGGATCCGCGTCGGCCAGGTACGGCCTCACCCGGGCCGCGTGGACCGGGGACCCGTACCACAGGATCCTCGAGGCCGCCTCCCGCCGCACGCCCGGGTCCGGGTCGTCCAGGAGCCCCTCGGCGACCCGCGCCGCCTCCGCATCGGGAAGGCCGCCCGAGGCTTCCAGGGCCGACCGCCTCACCTCGGGGCGGGGAGAACGGAGGAGACCCGTAAGCTCGGGGAAGAGGAGCCCGACCCCGAAGCCGCGGGCGAGCTCGGCGGCGACCCCCCGGACGGGCGGGCTCTCGTCCTCGAGGGAGCGGAGCAGGAGGGGGCCGGCTTCCTTCCCCTGGAGCCGGACGATCGGCGGGAGCAGGTTCTGGCGCGGCCCGAACGTCGCGTCCCGGAATCGGCCCAGGAGGGCGGGGAGGGCCTCCCGGGCCTCCAGGCGAGCCAGCGTCTGCGCCGAGGCGAGGACGACCTCCGCGTTCCCGTCCCCGAGCAGCGCGAGGAGGGCGGGGGCGGCCTCCTTCCCTTCGACTTCGGCGACCACGGAGGCCGCGAGGGCGCGCACGGCGGCGTCGGGGTCGCGGAGGAGGCGCCGCGCCTCGGCGCGTCCGTCCGCGGGAGCGGGCGACCAAAAGAGCTTCAGGCCCTCGAGCCGCCGCTCGGCCTCGCCGCTCCGGAGCCGGGCCAGGATCTCCGGGAGGGCCGCCGGATCGCGGGCGGCGACGAGGGCGGCGAGCGTCTCCGCCCGCACCTCCTCGCTGGGGTCCTCGAGCAGCTCGCGGGCGCGGGCCTCGGGGAGGCGGGCGCTTCCGTACCGGTGGTGACGGACCGCCGCGAGGCGCACCTCCGCCTCGGGGTCGCCCAGGAGGGCGTCCGCGGCCGGGGCGGCCTGCGGGCCCAGCGCGTAGTCCGCCATCCGGATCACGCCGGAGCGGACCGCCGGATGGGGGTCCCTGAGGAGCGCGGCCAGGTCCGCGGCCGCCTCCCGCACGTCGAGCCCCACGAGCGCCCCCGCGGCGGCCAGCCGGACCCCCTCGTCCGAGTCGCGGAGCCTCTTCCGGATCTCCGCCGCCGCCTCCCGGCCGCGGAACTCCTTGAGGAGGTTGATCGCCTCGGCGCGGACCTCGGCCTCCGGATCCTCCAGGAGCGCGAGCACCGCGGCCGACTCCTCCCGCGCGTCGAGCTCGCCGAGCAGCTCGAGCGCGGCGGACCGGACGGCGGGCCTTCCGTCGCGGAAGAGCTCCGAGACCCGGGGCGCCGCCTCGCGGGCGTCCAGCTCGGCCAGGGCCTGGAGCGCGATCCGCCTCGACCCGTCGTCGCCTTCCGCGACCAGGGAAAGGAGGGCCGGGACGGCGGAGCGCAGCCGGCGCAGAATTACGACCTCCGCGACCCGCTCGCGCTCCTCCCGTCCCGCCGCGCGGGCCAGGGCCGGTCCGGCCAGGAACTCGAGGTCCTCCCGCTCGACGGGCCCGCGCCGGCGCTCGGGGTCCGCGGCCTCGAGGAGGACGCCGACCCACGCCCCGGCCGCCAGGCGGTCCTCGACGCCGGGGACCGCGGCCCGGAGTCGAGCCGAGATCCGGCTCCGGAGCTCGAAGATGCGGAGGACTTCCCGGACCTTCGCGGCGACCTCCGGGTCGGGATCGGCGGCGGCCCGATCCAGCTCGGGCCGGGCCTCGAGGGACAGGCGGCGGAGCTCCCGGAAGGCCTCCTCGCGCCGCTCCACCCGGTCCGATCCCAGTTTCTCGATCAGGTCCCGCGCCCGCCGGCCGGGATCGTCCTGGGGAGCGGCGAGGAGGAGGGCGACGGCGAGCGCTCCCCGGTGGATCACGTCGGTCCTCCCCTCGATGCTTCCCAAGTGCTCGCGGTCTCAAGTGCGTATCGGAGTTGCTCGCACAGTTTCCAGTTACCAGTTCCCAGAAGTCGAACGCACCCGCTCTGCTGAAAACTGGAAACTGGAAACCGGGAACTGTGCCGCATTGCGGAAAACCGGTACGAACTTCTGAAATCCGGCACTAAGTATACCGACGCCGGAGGCGCGGTCGGGGAAAATCCTCGGGGGAGCCGGGACCCCGCGCTTTACCTGCTTCAGGTGCCTGAAGAGGACGTCGCAGGTGAGGAGGACGTAGCTCGTCACGAGAAGGGGGTCGCCCTCGTACCAGGCGGAGTTATCGTTCATCCAGAGCCTGGATTCCTGGATCCTGCGGAGGTAGTTCTCCGCCATCTCGCGCGGCCAGTCGTGCGCCTTCCCGTCGAACGTGACGAACGGGTTCTCCCCGTCGGCGTCGAGAGCGCAGGCCATGAGCACGCAATTGTAGAAGAGTCCGCGGAGGTGGTTCCGCTTGGCCGCGTCGAAGGCGAAGCCGGGATGGACCTCGAGCGCGTAGTTCTTCCGGACCCAGTCCACCGCGGCCTGCACTGCGCCCGCCGGGGGGCGCCAGTCCGTGACATTTCGCCGGGAGTTTGCTAGAAGGGCCGGTTATGAGAAAACACGTGAGCACCGACAAGGCCCCGACGCCCGTCGGGCCCTACTCCCAGGCGATCGTGGAGGGCGACTTCGTCTTCGTGGCCGGCCAGGGCCCGGCCGACCCGGTGACGCGGAAGTACGAGCCGGCGGACATCCAGACGGAGACCCGGCGGACGTTCGCGAACGTGAAGGCGATCCTGGAGGCCGCGGGCACGTCGCTCGAGAAGGTCGTCAAGTGCAACGTCTACCTCCGCGACATCAAGGACTTCGCCGCGATGAACGAGGTCTACGCGACCATGTTCACGGCGCCCTATCCCGCCCGCACGACGATCCAGGCCGGCGCGCTCCCCGGCAACATCGCCGTCGAGATCGAGTGCATCGCCCGGAGATGAGGTTCGACCTCCTCATCCGGGACGCCGAGATCCACGACGGCACGGGCGCCGTCTCGCGGGGCGACGTGGGGGTCCTCGGCGACTGGATCGCCGCGGTGGGGAAGGCGGAGGCGCAGGCGGTCCGCACGATCGAGGCGAAGGGCCGCGTCCTCTGCCCCGGCTTCATCGACATCCACTCGCACGCCGACCTGGCCGTCCTTCGCGAGCCCCGCCACGAGTGCAAGGTCCTCCAGGGAGTGACCACCGAGGTCTTCACGAGCTGCGGCCTGGGCTTCGCGCCCGTGACCGAGCGGTCGATGGAGCTCCAGAAGGAGAACCTCTCGGTCCTCTTCGGCGAGGTCCCCGACATGGACTGGCGCTCGACGCGGGACTACCTCGGCCGGATCCGGGCCTCGACGAACGTGGCCTACCTCGTCTCGCACGGGGCCCTCCGCTCGGCGGTGAAGGGCCACGACCTCACCCCGGCCACGCGCGAGGAGATGAAGGAGATGCGCGCCCTCGCGCGCGAGGCGGCCAAGGAGGGGGCGCTCGGGATGTCGGTCGGGCTCTACTACAAGCCCATGACGGCCGCCTCCGCCGAGGAGACGGCCGCCCTCGCCGCCGAGGTGGGCGGCTTCTTCGCCATCCACATCCGCGACATGGGCCGCCGGCTCTTCGAGAGCATGGACGAGGCGATCGAGATCTCCGCGCGCTCGCGCGTGCCGGTCCAGATCTCGCACCTCCAGGCCGTCCGCATGAACCGCGGGAAGGCGGCCGACATGATCCGGAAGATCGAGGAGGCGCAGGGGCGCGGGCTCGACGTGACGGGCGACCTCTACCCCTACACGGCGGGGTCCACCATGCTCTCGGCGGTGAAGCCCGAGGAGTACGACGACATCGCCTGGGACAAGGCGTTCCTGGTCGAGACGGGGGAATGCATCGGCACGAAGGAGCGCGCCCGGACCCTCTCGGGCCCGTACATCGAGCACAACCGGGACGAGGAGGACGTGGACCGCTTCATGAAGCGGCCCTGGACCACCATCGGCTCGGACGGCCTGCACGTGGGGAAGCGGCCGCACCCGCGGCTCTGGGGAACCTTCCCGCGGGTCCTCCACCGATGGGGGCTCGACACGATCCCGAAGATGACGTCGCTCGCCGCGGCGCGCCTGGGCCTCAAGGACCGGGGCGTGATCCGGGAACGCGCCGCGGCCGATCTCGTCCTCCTCTCCAAGCCCCGGGACGTGGCCACGTTCGAAGACCCGGTCCGGCCGCCGGAGGGGATCGACCTCGTGGTCGTGAACGGGGTCGTGGTGGCCGAGAACGGCCGGCACACGGGCGCGGTTCCGGGCCGCGTCCTCGGCCGTCCGTCGTAGAATAGGGTAGATGAGGCGCTGGTTCGCGCTGCCGCCCCTGGTCCTTGTGGCCCTGGCCGCGGGGGCGAGGCTCCTCTGGGTCGCCGGCCCGCCGGCGGCCGAGCCTCCCGTCGCCGTCCTTCCGGAGCCCGAGGCCCTTCCCCCGGAAGCGGTCCCGGAAGCCGCTCCCGATCCGAGTCCGCCGGAGCCGGCCCCGCTGACCGGCGCCGAGCTCAAGGGCCTGGCCGGGTTCGACGACGAGATCATCCTTTCCTACGTGCGCTCGACGGGCCGGGAGTTCCGGGGCTCGACCCGGGACCTGGCCGAGCTCCGGCAGGCGGGCTACTCCAACGTCCTGATCGGCCGCCTGATGGGGGCGCCCGCGCCCGCCCCGCCTCCCGCGCCCGCGGAGCCCGCTGCCGCCGCCGCCCCGCCTCCGGTCGTGGTGCAGCCCGCGACTACGGTCTACGTCCCGGTCGAGGTGACCGTGGTCGCGCCGCCGCCCGCGCCGATCCCGGTCGAGGCCGCGCCCATCGAGACCGTCGTCGTGGGGGGCTGCGCCTTCCACAGCCGGCCGGGCTGCTGCGGCCCGGTCTTCCTCCCGCCTCCGCCGCGGGTGGAGCGGGCCTTCTTCAAGACGCACGCCTTCCTGCCCACCAAGCGCCTCCCCACGCCCGAGGAAGTCGCCCGGCGCCCCTCCGCCCGGGACCGGATCCGCTGGTAGCGGCCCGAGGTGCGGCTTGTGAAACTAAATTTCTTGAAAATTAGATTGGCGTCAGCTAAACTAATCTTCGTAAAGATTTGTTTGGGGCGCCATGGGCTCTTCTTCGGCGCTGGATCCCGCGGCCGTCCGGATCCTCGAGGAACTCAACCCCTGGTGGAAGACGGGGATGACTCGGCAGGAACCCCTGCCGTTCCGCCGTCGAGGGGTCGACGCGCTGGTTTCCCGGCTCCGGAGACCGAAAGGCCTCATCGAGATCGTCCGCGGCCCTCGGCAGGTGGGCAAGACCACGGCCCTGGAGCAGGTCGTCGCCTCGCTCCTCGCCGGGGGGACGGCGCCGGGAGACCTCCTCTTCGTGAATTTCGACCAGGAGGTCCTGCGAGCCCACGCGGGAGGCTTGCTGGCCATCGTGCGCTGGTTTCGATCGGCAATCCGTGGCCGGGCGTTCGAGGAGGGTGCCCCTTCCTACCTCCTCCTGGACGAAGTGCACAAGCTTCCCCGGTGGGCGGAAGACGTGAAACACCTCGGAGACACCTTTTCGCTTCGGATGGTGGTCACCGGGTCATCCAGCACTCTGGTGGCCAGAGGGGGGCGGGAAAGCCTGGCGGGTCGGGTGCTGACGACGGAGCTTCCCACGTTCCGCTTTCGCGAAGTGGTCGAGGCCTGGCTGCCCATCGGCGAGAAGCTTCCTCCGGTTCGCCCGATCGAGGATCTCCTGAAGGAATCGCCGGGCGACATCTTCGAGCCTTACCGGTCCCTCCGACCCCAGCAGAGGCTGGCGCTGCGACGGGGTCTCGAGCGGTACTACAATCGAGGCGGGTATCCTCGCCTCTACAACGGGGACGTCAGCGACGACGACTGGGCCGACTACCTCACGGGTACCATCATCGATCGGGTTCTTGGAGTCGATGTTCCCGACCTTTTCCCCGTGCGCAACCCGAGGCTCCTTCGCTGGATCTACGTCGAGATCGCCCGTTCGACGGGCCAGGAAATCTCGCAGAACCGCCTGGCCGAGTTCGCCAACTCGGCGGGCTTCCATACGAGCCAGTCCATCGTGGGAACCTATGTGCACTACCTGGCGGACGCCCTCCTGATCCGGGAGTTCAGGCGCTACCCCCTGGCGAAAAGGGAGAGTTCTCGGACTCCGTCCAAGATCACGCTGACGGACCTGGGCGCTCGTAACGCACTTTTCCGCGGAGCTCCTTCCCTCTTCGAGTCGCCACCTCCCGTGGTCGCCCCCCTGGTCGAGACCCTGGTGCAGTCGGTCCTTCGGGGGTCCGGTCTCGAGGCTCACTTCTTCAGGGACTATCAGGACCCCCGGAATCCCAAGAGCCCTGTGATGGAGGTGGATTTCGTCCTTGAGGACCGCGTAGGAATCGTCGTCCCCGTCGAAATCAAGTTCAGGAAGAAGCTCGATTCGAAGGACTTTGCCGGCCTCTCATGCTTCATGAACCGATTCAAGTCTCGCGCCGGGGTTCTGGTCACACTGGATACGTGGGAGTGGAATCCGGTCACCCGCATCCTCTGCGTGCCTCTCCTGGATTTTCTTCTGGCGTTCTGATCTCGAAGGAGCGATGAGAGGCGCTACCGGACCTCGAACGACCGGCAGAGGTCGGCCGGCGGAGAGGGCGGGGCGCCCGCGGGCTCCTCGAAGAGCCGCGCCGGCGTGTTCCCGGCCAGGTCCTCCAGGTCCTCGTGGACGCGGAGCTCGTGCGCGCCGGCGGTCCAGGGCGTCTCGGGAACGAAAGTGACCGCGCGCTCCTCGGGTCCGACCTCGAGCGCGCCCGGGACGGGGCGGCCGTCCGGGCCGGCGACCGTCAGCATCCGCGCGAGGAGCCAGCGGTCGAGCGGCTCGGGAAAGGAGGCCCGGAGCGGCTCCCGCCCGCCCGCCCGCGGCGCCTCGATCCGCCACGACGCGACCGAGGGGCGCTCGCGGTCGTCCGGGAGCGCGAGGAAGCGCTTCCGGAAGAGCGCCGCAAGGGGGCGGCCCTCCTGGTCCAGGAGATCCCCGCCCGCCTCGAGGACGTAGGTCCGGCCGGGCTCGAGGACGGGACCCATCGCCTCGCGGAGCGCGACCCCGAGCTTGATCCGCCCCGGGTGGATGAAAAGCGTGAGGCGCCGGGCGTCTTCCGACCAGAGCTCGACGTGCCGCCAGGGGTCCGGGACCTCGACCCCGTCGTCCCGGACGAGGCGGATCCGCTCGAAGACCTCGCGCTCCTCCCGCATGGGCCGGGAGAAGTGGAGGTAGAACTTGAGGAGGTTGGCCGGGAGCCGGTCCGGCGACGGGTAGATCCGCTCGACAACCGCCGCGGCGGCGGGCGGCCGCGACGGGACGCGGTGGTCGAGAACCTCGTCGGGCCGGCCGGGGCGCGAGAGCGTGGCCCGGTACCGGGCGCCGGGGGCGAGCGGGTGGCTGGGGACGAACCGGACTGTGCCGTCCGCCTCCGCGCTCTCGCCCAGGAGGGCGGGGCCTTCCCGCCCCGTCGCCTCGTCCACCCGCGCGAGCCGGAGCCCGCCCGGGCCGGGCGCGCTCACGACCACGCGGGTCGGTTCGCCCGCGCTCTCGATCCGGATCGGGCCCGCGGCCGCGCACCCGGCGAGGAGCGCCGCGAGCGCCGCCGGCCTCACGGCAGGACGACGGGTTCGAGGTCGAAGCCCTCGCCCTTCTGACGGAGGACCAGCGCCTCGCGGGCGTTGAGGCGGTCCAGCTGGACCACGCCGTGGAACTCCTCGACCATGCGGATCTTGTCGGTGGCGGGCTTGCTTCCGCCGGCCAGGCGCCGCAGGGCCTTCTCGTTCACGGCCTGGTTCTCGGAGAGGACCGAGGCGTCCATCACCGCCGCCCAGTACGGGCTCGGGCCGAAGGGCGCGCGCTCGTGGTGGAAGCGGAAGGTGTTCATCAGGATCCGGGGCTTCCCGTCCCGCGCGTACGAGATCATGTCGATCGGCCGGTTTCCCGAGCCGAGCTCGACCACGCTGATCCCCTTCACTTTCGCGCCCGGGGCGAGGTCGTCCACCGGGTACTTCACGACCGGCGTGCAGGAGAAGGCGCCCACGACGTAGGTCTTCCCGGCCTCCTCGTGGGGGAGGAGGACGCTCATGGGGGCCTTGGTCTCCCACTTCCCGTGCGAGACGTGGTAGGTCACGGCCGAGGCGAGCTTCCCCTCGGCGCCGTGGCGGATCGGGCCGGCGGCGACGAAGATCTTCGAGCCGAACTCCTCGTTCGCCGAGGCGGCGGCGAGCAGCTTCCCGCCCGCCCAGGCCACGTCCGTGATCCGCGAGACCGGCGCCTGCTCGCCCTTCGGGAGCGGGACGGCGGCGTGCTCGACGTCCTTCAGCGGGAACTCCGCGATCTTCCCCTCGCCGTCGACCGTGAGGAGGACGTGCGCGCGGTCGGTCTTCTTCCGGACGGCCACGTAGACGCGGCCGGAGGCGGGGTTGACGGCGAAGTCGACGATCTCGACCTCGCCCGCCGCCAGGCCCAGGCGGCCGGCGACCTGGGCGTCGAACTTCTCGATCTTCGCCGCGAGCGTCTTCCCGGGCTTCGCGTCGCCGGTCATGATCGCCACGACCTTCGAGCCCGCGCCGTCGCCCACGAGGAGGATCCCGTCGGCGGCGAAGCCCAGGACCTGGATCGACTTCAGGCCCGGGTCGCCCCGGACGGTCGAGGCCACGATCCCGCTCTCGGCGCGGGCGGGCAGGGCGCAGGCCAGAACGATGACGGCCGGAAGCGCGATCCGCATGGCATCCCTCCTCGGAAGTCCTACCTACCGTACGGAGGTCCGGGGCGGGAGGGGTCAGGCGAAGAGGCCGCGGGGGGTGGGATTGAAGGAGGGGAAGACCTCCGCCGTCCGCGGGTTCCCGGCCGCCTTCTCCAGGGCCTCGGCCAGGACGTCGCGGTAGTCGATCGTGACGGCGAGGTCCCCGGGGCCCTCGAGCGCGCCCTCGCCCAGGCCCGGCCAGCGCGTCACGACACGGCCGCCCCGGGTGGGCCCGCCCAGGAGGAACATCACGCTCCCGCGGCCGTGGTCGGTCCCGAGCGTGGCGTTCTCGTAGGCGCGGCGGCCGAACTCGGTCATGACGACGACGAGGGTCTTCTCCATCCGCGGTCCCAGGTTCTTCGCGAAGGCGGCGAGGCCCCCGGCCAGGTCCTCGACGAGGGAGGTGAAGAGCGGGCCCTGGGCGAAGTGGGTGTCCCAGCCGCCGAGGTCGACGCAGGCCGCCTCGAGGCCCACGTCCGCACGGAGGAGCCGGGCGACTTCGCGGAGCGAGCGGCCGAAGCCGGACTCCGGATAGCCCTCGGGCGCCTTCGCCTCCTTGGCGAGGTTGACGCGCTCGAGGAGGCGGAGCGCCGCCTGCCCCGCCGCCCCCGCGCCCGAGCCCTCGGCCCGGTAGAGGACCTCGAGGGCCCCCGTGAAGGCGGGGGAGGCCTGGGGGAGGGCGACCTCCTCGAGCGACTCGAGGGCGCAGGCCGAGGGCGCGCCGCGGAGGGACTCGGGGAGGGTGGGTCCGATCGCGACGGCCGCGATCGCGCCGCGCGCGCCGGGCTTCGACCGGAGATGCCGCGCGAGCCAGCCTCCCGAGGCCCCCTCGAGCGGGCGGCCCGCCCGCTCCATCAGGTCCTGGGCCTCGAAGTGCGAGCGCGTGTCGTCGTCCGACCCCACGGCGTGGACGACCGCCAGGCGCCGGTCCTGGAAGAGCGGGCGGATCGGCTCGAGGCCGGGATGGAGCCCGAATCGCTCGTCGAGCGGCAGCGTCTTTCCCACGGCCAGCGTGGGCCGGAGCCTCCGGTACTCGGGCTCGAACTCAGGGACGACGAGATTGAGGCCGTCGGCCCCGCCACGCAGGAAGACGACGACGAGCGCGGCCGAGTCGTCGGCCCGGCCGAAGCAAAGGGAGCGGAGGAACGCGCGTCTCGTGTCCATCGCTAGTACCACTGGAAGGCGGGACTGGAAAGGGCGAGGGCCACGGCCTCTTCGCGCGAGGAGGCGCTGGCGAGGGCGCCCCGCTCCTCCTCGGAGGGCGAGCGCCCGGCAAGGTGCGCGAAGACGGCCTCGGGCGCGAGGTCGCGCAGGCCGGGGCGCGCGTCGGGCGCCTCGCCGCGGGCGAGGGCGAGCGCGAAGTTCCAGCGCCAGACGAGCGTCCCGTACCACGGCTCGGGATCCTCGGGGTAGCCGTCGGGAGTCGGGTACTGGAAGGGCGCTTGCCCCATCCGCTCGAGGAAGCGCCGGAGGCTTCGCTTGCCCTGCGTGTCGCAGGCCAGCCCCCGGAGCGCCGAGACCATGAAGTGGAAGGGCCGCTTGAAGCGGAGCGGGCCGGGCTCGAGGTCGCGGAGGGTCTCCCGGACGGTCTCCCGGAGGTCGCCGTTCGTCGCCGAGAAACGCGCCGCGACCCGATCGACGAGCGCCGCGGGGGGCTCGTCGGCCACGAAGCGCCGGCAGAGCTTCCCGGCCACGTGCCGGGCGGTCGAGGGATGCCGGCAGACGAGGTCGAGCACGCGCTCGAGGTCCTCCTTCCCGCCGCCCGCGGGGATACGGGTCCCGAGCACGCTCTTCTCGCCGTCGTCGTGCCGGTCGGGGTCGAAGACGACCTTCCCGCGCCCCCAGCCCTCCTGGATGTCCCAGCCGGTGAGGCAGCGGGCGACCTCCATCACGTCCTGCTGGGTATAGCCCCCGTGGACGCCGAGCGTGTGGAGCTCGAGGAGCTCGCGCGCGTAGTTCTCGTTCGGCTTCCCCTTCCGGTTCGAGCGGCCGTCGAGGTAGACGAGCATCGCGGGGGAGAGGGCCGAGGCGCGGACCAGGTCGCGGAACTTCCCGAGCGCGTGGGCGCGGACGACGTCGCGGTCCTCGGCGGTTTTGTACCAGGCGCAGTCGCCCTTGCCCTGGAAGACGTTCAGGTGGTCGGTCCAGAAGGAGACGAGGACCTCGTAGAGCTGGCGGCGGCTGTGGACGGCGCGGAGGAGGGTGGCGCGGCCGAGCTCGTCCTCGGCGACCTCGCGCTTGAACTCGAAGAGGGCGCCCGGGGAGAAGTGGAGGGACTCGAAGCGGCGGACGAGGACCTGGCAGGCCGCGTCGTCGATCCGCTCCGGATGGAGCTGCTCCTCGAGCCAGGCCGCGCGGCCGGCGCGGCGGAGGCGGTCGAGGTCGCCCGGGGCGGGGCCGAAGCTCGTCCGCTGGAGGAGGAAGAAGTCCGGGTCGACCGAGGCGCCGTCGGGCCGGGCGAACGACGCGGGGACGCCGCCGGAGAGCCGCTTCGAGAGGAGCGAGTAGCCCTGGTCGCAGCCCCCGAGGGCCGCGGCGGCGGCGGAGCCCGCGACGAACGACCGGCGCGAGAGACTCACGCGACGAGCTCTTCCTTGGCGGGCAGGGCGGCGGGCTCCGCGGCGGGGGCCGGCGCCGGGGCGCGGCGGAAGACGCCGAGGGTCGCGGCGCCGGCGCCCAGGACGAGGGCGATGGGGAAGATGAAGAGCCATCCCAGGATGGGGACCAGGAACGAGAGCGCGAGCACGATCGACCCGCGGAGGTGCGCCTTCCAGGCGGGGTCGGCCGGAGAGGAGAGCCGGCTCCCCACGTGGCGCGCGAGGGCGGAGACGCCCAGGAACGACCAGCCGATCGCCAGACCGGCCAGGATGAGGGCCGGGGCCGGGAGCCCCGCGCCGCCCAGGGCGGCCGAGGCGAAGAAGACGCCGGCGGAGACGCCCGCGCCCGCGAAGAAGGTGGACCACGGCCGGGCGGGGATGCGCGCCTGCGCCCGCCCCACGGCCGAGGGCCAGAGCGCCCCGAAGAGGAGCCAGACCGCCGGGAGCACGATCATGAGCCCCAGGAGGAGGAGGGTCACCGTCGCCACGTCCGCCATCAGCATCGCGTCACCTCCGTCGTTCAATCCGGAATACCGGGCGCGCGGCGGGGCGGTTTCGAAACTCCGCCGGGCGGCCGCGTGTTGAATCCCCGATGCACGCCCTCGGGCTCGTCCTGGCCCTGGCCGCGGCCCAGGAATGGAGCCGCTTCCGGGGGCCGAACGGGGCGGGCGTGAGCCCCGAGGCCGGGCTGCCGGCCTCGTGGACCGACGCCGAGACCCGGTGGAAGGCGGCCCTCCCGGGCGGGGGGAACTCCTCGCCGGTGGCCTGGGGCGACCGGGTTTTCGTGACGGCCGCGGACGAGGCGAAGGGCGAGCGTTACCTCCTCTGCCTCGGCCTCGCCGACGGTCGCGAGCGCTGGCGGAAGACCTTCCCGTATTCGAAGTACAAGATCCACAAGAACAGCAGCCACGCGAGCAGCACGCCCGCCGCCGACGCCGCGCGCGTCTACGTCCTGTGGCACGCCCCGCAGAGCCTGGAGTTCCATGCCCTGGACCACGACGGGAACTCCGTCTGGAAGGCCGACCTGGGCCGCTACCAGAGCGGCCACGGCGGCTCGACCTCGCCCATCGTGCACGGGGACCGCGTCATCGTCTCGAACGACCACGACGGTGAGAGCTTCCTGGCGGCCTACGAGGCGGGGACGGGAAAGCCGGCCTGGAAGCTGCCGCGGATCGGCGACCGGGCTTGCTACTCCACGCCCTGCGTCCTCGAGCGGCCGGGACGGCCGGCGGAGATCGTCTTCACGCACTCCTTCCGCGGGATCACGGGCGTGGACGCCGCCACGGGGACTCAGCGGTGGGAGATCGACGTCTTCGGCCGCCACGAGCAGCGCGCGGTGGGCTCGCCCGTCCTCTTCGGCGACCTCGTGATCGGATCGAGCGGCTTCACGTCGGGCGTTCGGAACGTCGTGGCGGTGCGCCCGGGGGAGGGCAAAGCGAAGGAGGTCTACCGCCTTCAGGACCGCGTGCCCCACGTCCCGACGCCGCTCGTCGCGGGCGAGCGGCTCTATCTCTGGTCGGACTCGGGGATCGTGACCTGCGCCGAGGCGGCCACGGGGAAGATCGTCTGGCAGGACCGGGTGGAGGGCACGTTCCAGGGCTCGCCGGTCGCGGCGGGAGGGAAGATCTACGGCATGGACCTGAAGGGCGTCGTCTCGGTGATCGCGGCGGGCGACCAGTTCCGGGTCCTCGGCCGGGTGGACCTGGGCGAGCCGACGCGGGCCACCCCGGCGGTGGCGGGCGGGCTCCTCCTCCTGCGGACCTGGTCGCGCCTCGTGGCCGTGGGCGGGGCGCGCTAGAGGCCGAAGAGGCGCGCGGCGTTCTCCCGGAAGACCTTCCGCTCGTCGGCCGCCCCCAGGCGCAGGCTCCGGACGTTGTCCGCGACGAGCCCGGGATCGACCCAGGGGTGGTCGCTCGCGTAGAGCATGCGGTCCGCCCCGAGGAAGTCGATCCCATAGCGGATCTGGAGGGGGAGGGGGGAGACCGCGTCGAGGTAGACCTGCCTCAGGTACTCGCTCGGGGGCTTCCGCAGGTTCTCGGCGCCGCGGCCGAGGACGGAGGTCTGGTGGTCGATGCGGCCGATCAGGTAGGGGAGCGCGCCGCCCACGTGGGGGCAGACGAGCTTGAGCCGGGGATGCCGCTCGAGGAGCCCGGAAAGGATGATGCGCGCGAGCGCGATCGTGGTGTCGAACATGAGGCCGAGCCCGCCGACCATCTCGTAGCCGGAGGTCTGGGCCTCGGTGACGGGGGCCGCGGGGTGGAGGAGGAGGGGGATCCCCATGGCCTCCGCGCGGGCGAAGAGGGGGCGGAAGGGGGGCTCGTCGGGGAAGCGGCCGTCGAGGTTGGAGTAGAGGAGGATGCCGCGGGCGCCGTTCCGCTCCGCGCAGCGGTCGAGCTCCCGGAGGGAGGCTTCCATGTCCTGGAGGGGGAGCATGGCGAGGGGGAAGAAGCGGCCCGGCCGGCTCCGGGAGACCTCGGCCAGGTAGTCGTTCTGCATCCGGGCCACGCGGAGGCCGTCCTCGCCGAAGCGTTCGGGGCCGGGGTCGTTCGCGCTGATCGCCGCCTGGGCGATCCCCGCCCGGTCCATGGCCGCGACCTTGGCGTCCACGTCCGAGTGGCCGGGCAGGACCTTCCGGTGCCAGCCCCCGACCAGGACCCGGCGCTCGGCGCCGCGCCGGTAGACGAGCGGGGGGCGGGCGCGGGTCTCCATGAGGTCGAGCAGCTCGGGCGGGTAGAGGTGGCTCTGGCAGTCGACGAGGAAGGGCGCCTCCTGCGCCCCGAGCGGGGCGGCCGCCGTCCAGGCGGCGGCGCCCGCGCCGGCCTTGAGGAAGTCCCTCCGGGTCCCGAGCGGGTCCATCGTCGGCCCTCCTTTCGCTTTTCCATTGACTCAAAAGGCGGATTATATTTCAATGAAATAATCGTACTCATGGTGAAATAGAGATGGGTCGGAGGAAGCCGGCGACGGTGGCGGACGTGGCGCGCCTGGCGGGGGTCTCGCTCGGGAGCGTGAGCCGCGCGCTCCGGGGGAGCCCGGGGGTGGCGCCCGAGCTCCACCGCCGGGTGCGCGACGCGGTCCGGCGCCTGGGTTACGTCCCGCTCCGGCGGCGGCGGGCGGAGGCGGCGTCGCTCCGGGGCCGCACGGTCGCGGTGCTCCTCCTCGGGATGCAGGACTCGCTCGTCCGGCTCCCCGTGGTCGCGGCGGCGCTCCAGGGGGCGGAGGCGGCGCTCGGCGAGGCGGGGGCGCGCTGTCTCCTGGCGAACCTGCCGCGGCCCGGCCCGCTCCCGTCCTCCCTCGAGCGGGCCCGGATCGACGGCTTCGTCCTCAAGTCCGCGCAGCAGGGGGATGTCCTGGGGCGGATGGACGCGGCCCTCGCGGAGCGGATCCGGGCGGTTCCTTCCGTCTGGGTGCTCGGCCGGCCGGGCGGCGCCCCCGGGGACGCGGTGGGGCCCGCGGAGGAGTCGGTGGGCCGGCTTGCGGCCGGGGCGCTCGTCCGGCGGGGCCACCGGAGGCTCGCCTTCCTGAACCCGAAGCCCGACCACGCGCTCTTCGTCCGCCGCCAGGCTTCGTTCACGGCGCACGCCCGCCGGGCGGGGGCCTCGGTCGTCCCCGTCCTGGGCGCGGCGGGGCGCTGGACGCTCCCGCTCGGCATCGTGGACGGCCCGCGCGCGCTCGGGGAGCTTCTCGACCGGCTGCTCCGGATGAGGCGGCGCCCGACCGGCGTCTTCGTGCCCGGCGACAGCATCGCCGCGATGCTCTACCGCGCGATGGCCGAGCGCGGCCTCCGCCCCGGCCGGGACCTCTCCGTGGTTTCGTGCAACCACGAGACGCCCCTGATCGCGGGGCTCCACCCCACGCCCGTCACCGTGGACGTCCACGCGGAGCGGATCGGCCGTCGGGCGGTCGCGCGGCTCGAGGAGCGGCTTCGCGATCCGGGGGCGGCCTACGAGGAGATCGGGATCGAGCCGGACCTCGTCGAGGGCGGCTCGGTCGCGACCGCATGAAGCGCCGCCGCTTCCTCGCCTCGGCCCTGGCCGCCGGCGCCGCCTGCGCGACCCGCGGCGGGACCGGCCGGGCCTTCCGCCACGCGGCGTGCAACGGGACCTGGGAGGGCTGGGCGTTCGCGGACGTCTGCCGGGACGCGCGGGAGGCCGGGTACGGGGCCCTCGAGATCGCGCCCGCCACGGTCGCCTCTGCCCGTCCCGAGGAGCTCGCCCGGGCGATGCGGGCCGAGGGGCTGGCCTGCGCGGGCTTCCACGCGCTCCTCGCCGGGACCGAGCTCCACGCGACCACGCCCGACCGGGCCCGGCGGGAGCGGACCTGGGAGGCGCTGCGGCGCCTGGCCGACCGCTGCCGCGAAGCGGGCGGCCGCTTCCTCGTCTTCGGGTCCGGGAAGCAGCGGGGCGCCGTGGACGGGTCGACGCGCGAGGACGCGACCTCGCGCCTCGTCGAGGGCCTGGCGGGCCTCTCGGGTCGGGGCGTGGAGGTCCTGATCGAGCCGCTCAAGGCCCCGTTCAGCGACGTGGTCAACACGCTCGACGAGGCCGCCGACGTGGTCCGCCGCGTGGGGCGTCCCGACGTGGCCTCGATGATCGACTGCCGCCATGCCACGGGCGAGGCCTCGGACCCCGCGGCCCTCGTGCGCCGCCACGCCGCGATCCTCCGGCACGTCCACGTGAACGAGGCCGACGGCCGCAGGCCGGGCACGGGCCGCTTCCCGTTCGGCCCCCTCCTCGGGGCGCTCCGCGGGATCGGCTACGAGGGCTGGCTCTCGCTCGAGGTCTTCGACTTCTCGGAGGGAGGTCCCCGGATCGCCCGCGAATCGATCGCGTACCTGGAACGATTCTGAGGAGGCGCCATGGCCGCGTTCGCGCTCGTCCTGCTCCAAGGCCTCGCCCTCGAGAAGGGCGCCGACCGGGTGACCGTGAGGTCGGGGGAGGAGACCCTCGCGGAGTACGTCTTCGCCGACCCCGAGATCCGACGGCCCTACGTGGCCCGGCTCCGCGCGCCGGGCGGGCCGCAGGTGACGCGCGCGCACCCGCCGGTAGCCGGCCGGGACGCGACGGACCACGCGACGATGCACCCCGGGGTCTGGCTCGGGTTCGGGGACCTGGGCGGGGTGGACTTCTGGCGGAACAAGGGCCGGGTCGAGGCCGAGCGCGTGGAAGTCGAGGGGGGAGTCCTGGTCGCCCGCCTGGCCTACCGCGACGGCGAGAGGCTCGTCTGCCGGGAGACGGCGCGCGTGTCGTTCGAGCGCCGGCCCGAGGGCCTTGCCGTCCGCTTCGACAGCGCCTTCGAGTCCGAGAGGCCCTTTGCGTTCGGTGACCAGGAGGAGATGGGCTTCGGGGTCCGGCTGGCGACCCCGCTTGCCGTGAAGCAGGGCGGGCGGATCCTCGACTCGGCCGGGCGGCGAAACGAGAAGGAAGTCTGGGGGAAGACCGCCGAGTGGGCGGACTACGGCGGGACGGTCGAGGGCCGCCGCGCGGGCCTCCTCGTGGTCCCACATCCCGGGAACTTCCGGCCGTCGTGGATGCACGCCCGCGACTACGGGGTCCTGGTCGCCAATCCCTTCGGGCGGAAGGCCTTCACGAAGGGCGAGCCGAGCCGCGTCGAGGTGAAGCCGGGGGAGACCTTCCGGCTCCGCTTCGCCGCGCTCGCCTACGCGGGCGAGATCGACGCGGCGGCCGCGGCGAAGTCGCTCGTGGCCGAGTGACGCTCAGGGCGCGGGCGCGGCGCAGGCCAGCCGGAAGCCCACGTGGTCGGCGCGGAGGCGCGGGTCGCCGGGGTCGTGGGCGACGGTCGTGCAGTGGGAGCCGCCCGAGCGCCAGCCGCCGCCGCGCATGATCGGGTCGCGTCGCTCGCCGGTGGCGGGGTCCTCGGGGCGGTCCGCGCACCACTCCCAGACGTTCCCGAAGAGGTCGTGGAGGCCCCAGGGGTTCGGCTTCAGCCTCATGACGGGCTGACGCCCGCGGCCGCCCGTTTCGTGCTTGGGGTTGGGCGTGTACGTGTGGTTGAACCAGGCGTGCTCGGCGAGCTTCGCCTTGTCGCCGAAGGGATAGTCCTCCTTGCTCCCGGCCCGGGCGGCCCACTCCCACTGCGCGCTCGTGGGGAGGGCGTAGGCGCGGCCGGCGGCCTTCTCCTCGGGCCGCTCGCCCAGCCAGGCGCAGAAGGCGCGGGCGTCCTCCCAGCTCAGGCCGGCGGCCGGGCGGTCGCCTTCCTGGAAGGCCTCCTCGGAGCCCTCGACGCGGTGGTCGGGCTTCCACGCGCGGTACTGCGCGTGCGTGACCTCGGCGACGCCGAGGTAGAACGGCTTCGAGAGCGAGACCCGCTGGCGGCTGCCGTTGGGGCCCATCTCGAAGCGGCCGGGGGGGATGAGGACGAGCTTGACGCCGAGGGAGTTCTCGATCTCGAGGGGGAGTCCCGACGCCCTCGCGTACTCGGCCCGGAAGCGGACGGCGGCCTCCGCGTCGAAGGGGAAGCGGGGGGCCTCGGGGGCGGGCTGGCTGGCGAGGGCGGCGAGGAGGGCGAGGATCCTCATCGTCCCGCGGCGATGGCGGCCTTGGCCTCCTCGATCACCTTCCCCAGTTCCTCGGGCGTGGCGGGGGCGGAGGGGACGCCGTTCTCGGGGATCTCGAGCTTCGTCACCCAGGCGAGGGCGTTCAGGAGGACGGTGCGGAATCCGTCGTTCCCGAGGTTCGCGTGGGCGTGGAGGCCGGTGAACCCGAAGCCGCGGCCGCCGTCGGGCCGCTCGTAGGCCCAGGCCATGTGTTGGGGCCGCTTCTCGGAGACGGCCTTCCAGACGTCGGGGTTCCCGCCGCGGGCGCTGGTCGCCTCCTTCACGGTCGAGAGGGGCGGGACGTCGCTGAGGATGGGGGTGACGCCCTTCAGGTCGGGGACGAAGCGCATGTGGTAGTACCACTCGTCGCGGACGCTGAAGGGTTTCACGCCGCGGGCGATCGGGTGGTCGGGGAAGGTCTTGAAGTCGGGGGTCCACCACGGGTTCACGGACCATTGGGTCTCGAAGTAGCCGCCCATCCACTTCAGGTAGGCGTCGCCCTCGGCGCCCTTGTTGACCTCGACGCCGAAGTGGAGGGCCGCGAAGCCGGCGCCGCGGGCGACGGCTTTCGCGATCTCGGGGTCCTTGGCGGCGCGGGCGCCGTGGTTGAGGCCGACGACGACGGCGTCGGCGTGGGAGAGGTCCTTGGGCCAGTTCTTGGTGGAGTGGACGACGCAGTGGACCTTGGGGTAGGCGGCGTGGAGGCGGCGGGAGAGGAGGAGGGATCCGGCGACGAATTCGTGGTTGCCGGCGGGCCCGTGGGTGCCGGCGTCGCCGATCAGGACGATCTTCTTCAGGTCTTTCGCGGCCTTCTGGCCTTCGACGTCGAAGAGGTCGCGGTCGGCCTGCGCGGAGAGCAGCAGGCAGAGGGTCACGGCGGTCATGGGGGCCTCCCTCGAAATCGGGGTCTCGTGAGTAGTACACGCCGGGTCCGAGGAACGTTGGCGGGGGGAGGCCGGGCGGGTAGGATGCGGCGGAGGAGGACGTCATGACGAACCGTCTGTTCGATCTTTCGGGGAAGTCGGCGCTGGTGACGGGGGGGAGCAAGGGCCTCGGGAAGGCGATGGCGCGGGCGTTCGCGGAGGCGGGGGCGGACGTGATGATCTGCAGCCGCCACGCGGAGGAGCTGGGGCCGGCGGCGGCGGAGATCGGGAAGGGGCTCCGGGTCCGGGTGGAGCACGCGGTCGCGGACTTGGTCGACCCGAAGGAGGCGGAGCGTCTCGCGAAGGAGGCGGTCGGGCGGCTCGGGAAGGTGGACATCCTGGTGAACAACGCGGGGACGAACCTCCCGCAGCCGATCGACGAGGTGTCGGACGAGAAGTGGGAGACGATGATCCAGCTCAACCTGAACGCGGTGCTGCGCCTCACGCGGGCGCTCGTGCCGGGGATGAAGGCGAGGAAGTGGGGGCGGGTGATCCACATCTCGTCGGTGCTGGGGCTCGGGGGGAAGGAGGGGCGGAACGGGTACTGCGCGACGAAGGCGGCGCTGATCGGCCTGGCGCAGGCGAGCGCGCTCGATCTCGGGCCGTCGAACGTGACGGTGAACTGCATCGCGCCGGGCCCGTTCCTGACGGACCTCCCGGGGAAGCTGCTCTCGGACGCGCAGAAGAAGCACTTCGCGGACCGGACGGCGCTCCTGCGCTGGGGGAAGCCGGAGGAGCTGGCGGGTCCGGCGCTGCTGCTCGCGAGCGAGGCGGGGAGCTACATCACGGGCTCGGTGCTGGTGGTGGACGGGGGTTGTCTTGCGCGGACGCTCTAAAGGCTGGAACGTGCGTTCGGGGCGCGGCTAGAATGGGCGGCGGTCGTCGGGAAGGAGCGTGGCGGTGAAGGCGTGGACTGCGGCGTTCGTCGGGTTCCTCGCGTTCCAGGAGGACCCGGCGGTCAAGGAGCTCGCGAAGGGCTACCGGCACGCCTGGGAGGGCTTCGGGGGAGGCTCGTGGGTGAAGGTGCGGGAGACGAGCCGGCGGCCGGAGATCGACGACGGGGGGAACCTGGTCTACCGACCGATCGTGGAGGAGCGGCTCTACACGCTGCTCCGGCCGGAGGGGGAGAGGCCGCATCTCAAGATCGAGGGGGGCGGGCACGAGTCGGTGGTGCCCTTCTTCGCGGGCCCTCCCTCGTGGCTGAGGGGGAAGGCGGAGCCGCAGGGCGAGGAGAAGATCGCGGTGGGCGGCAGGACGTACGCTTGCGCGGTGACGCGGATCGCCTTGGACGAGGGGAAGGACGCCAGCCAGGCGACGACGGTGGCGCGGGCGCCGGACGCCCCGGTCTGGGCGGTGCGGCTCCGGATCGAGACGTTCGCGAACGGCGTCCGGAACACGCTCGAGGAGCATCTTCTCGTCGAGGAGGGGCGGGCGCTCAAGGTCGGGGACCGGGAGGTCGTCTGCCAGGTGGTGCAGGTGACGGTGGAGGGGGTGGGGGGCGGGAAGACGGTGCGCCGCGAGTGGCGTTCGGACGCGGTGCCGGGCCGGGTGGTGCGGAGCGAGGTCAGGCAGTTCCTGAACGGCAAGGAGGTCCAGGCGGCCGGGAGCGTGATGGAGGTTGCCAGCTTCCGCGCGATTAAGTAGACTCATTCCCCGGATCGGGCCGTAGCGCAGTCTGGTTTAGCGCGCTTGCTTGGGGTGCAAGAGGTCGCGAGTTCAAATCTCGCCGGCCCGACCATCAAAAACCCTTGGTCATCAAGGGCCTCCGCGACATGGACGGTCGCGACCGGTGCAAGGCCGGCCGACCGAGCTGACAGGAAGCCCATGCGGGGCGAAAGCACCTTGAACTCTTGGTAGGTGGGTGTCCGCCCGAGCTTCTCGGAAACCGCCTTGAACCCGTCCGCGAAGTCCTGGTCGCTCCAGTTGCGTCGCCCCGGGTTGAATCCGGCTGCTTGGAGCGCGAGGTTCCAGCGGCCGAAGAGCCTGCAGACAACGTGGACGCTGTACGCCCCGTCGACGATGTAGTCGTCGTACCTGACCGAGTCCTTCTTCAGGATCTGCGCCACTCTGCGGATATCCTCGACTACGGCTTCCTTCCTCGCATCGCCGGAACCCATCGCGCCCGTCGTGCCGTTGCTCATTACGTTCTTCTGTCTCTAAAAGACGTTACAATATGTCCTATATACAAGGCGTCTTGTCAAGTTCTTTGTATCGAGGTATTCTCCGGCATGGACAAGAAGGGGCTGAGGTCCGAGGTCGGCGCGCGAATCCGGGCCCTCAGGGAGTCGAAGGGATTGACCTTGGAGGAGCTCGCGAAACGAGTCGGCGGGCTCCACTACACCTACATCGGCCGCGCGGAGCTGGGCCGGAAAAATCTGACGCTGGACACGCTCGAGCGCATCATGGCCGCGTTGGAGGTCGAGCCTTACGAGATGTTCTCGGTGACGGTCGCAAAGGGGGGCGACTCCGCCAGAGCGAAGGACATCGAGTTGGCCGGAAACATCCTCGCTCGGATGGATCCGGAGGTTCGGGAGGCGTTCATGGCCCTCGGCCGTACGTTGGCCGCGAAGCGGGCCCCACGGGGTTAGGGCCCCGGAAATGCTCGTTCGGAGTCCTCCACCTGCGACCCATTTCGTCCCATGGGGGGACGACCATCTAGCCGTGGTTTTGTTGACGTTTCGAGGAGGCGGCTTATGATGGATCTAAGCGGAGAGAGTTCGGACATGGGGAGCAAGGGCGCGGTCGGGACGGGAAAGATGTACGCCGTTGCCGACCTCTTTTCGGGCGCCGGCGGTTTTACCCAAGGTTTGGTGCAGGCGGGGCGCTTTAAGTCGGTTTTCGCCAACGACTTCAATTTCTGGGCCTGCGAAACCTACAACGCAAACTTCGGCAAGCATTGCGTGCCCGGGGACATCAATGCCGTCCTTCGCGGTAAGCTCATCATCCCCAAGGTCGACCTGGTCGTCGGCGGCCCGCCCTGCCAGGGCTTCAGCCTGCTCAACAAGAAGCGGGAAGGGGATGAGCGGAAGGAGCTTTGGCGGGCCTACATGCGCTTCGTGGAGCGCGCGGAACCGACGGCCTTCGTCATGGAGAACGTCCCAGAGCTCCTGAGCTCGCTCGAGTTCGTGGAGATCTGCAAGGTCGCCAAGCGGCTCGGCTACCGTTGGACCTCGGCCATCCTGAATGCCGCCGATTACGGCGTGCCGCAGCGCCGTCGTCGGGCCATCATGATCGCCACCCGCATCGGAGTCCCCTTCATGCCCAAGCCGACCCATGCGGACCCGAAGTCGGCCCTTCCGCTGCTCGACGGCCCCCTGCCTGCTTGGCGGACCGTCAGGGACGCCATCGGCGATCTTTCTCCCAAGCCGACGGGCACCGAGATTCGAAGCGGGGAAGTGCCGCCGCCGCTGGATCTGCATTTCGGTCGTCGGCCGTTGCCTACGAGCATCGAGCGCTATCGCTGCGTCCCGGAAGGCGGCAATCGTCTGGATCTGAAGCGGAAGCGGCCGGATCTGACGCCGAAGTGTTGGATCAACAAGCAGGGCGGAACGGACCTCTTCGGGCGGCTATGGTGGGATAGGCCGGCCTTTACGATCCGAACCGAGTTCTTCAAGCCCGAGAAGGGGCGCTACCTGCACCCCAAGGAGCACCGCCCGATCACGCACCGCGAGGCGGCCAGGCTCATGACGTTCCCCGACGCGTTCATCTTCAAAGGTACGAAGATCGAGGTCGCCCGACAGATCGGGAACGCCGTTCCTTGCCTCCTGGGGCAGAAGATCGGTGAGGCGGTGGCCACGATGCTGGATCGAGCCCTGACGGGCAGCGCCAAGGAGCGGGCCGCGGCCTTGGCCTGAACTTCGCCGTGGTCGATGTTTTCGCGAAGGCCAAGCGCTCGGAGCTCATGTCCCGGATCCGGGGACGAAACACGAGGCCAGAGAAAGCCTTGTGGGGCATCCTGCGTCGCCTCGGGGTTCCGCATCGCCGCCACGTCGTCGGCCTGCCGGGAACGCCGGAAGTGGTGCTCTCGAAAGCCAAGGTGGTCCTGTTCGTCCACGGTTGCTTCTGGCACGGCCATCCAGGCTGCCGCCGAGCACGACTTCCTGCCTCGAACCGGGTCTTCTGGCGCAAGAAGGTTCGGACGAACCGATCCCGCGACGACCGCCAGGTCCGTCGACTGCGTCGCCTGGGCTGGCGGATCGGGCGCTTCTGGGCATGCCGGAGGATTGACGGCTCCTGCGTCGCCGTGAAGTTGCGGCGTCTGGGCGTCCGCATGGACGCGAAAGGCCAGGTATACTGATCACGGAACCGAGGGAAGTCGGGGTGCGATGCCGCTCGTTCTGACCCATCAGCGCGCACCGAAATATGATGACCTTCCTGAGGTCCGGTACCATTTCCCCAAGCGCTACCTCAAGACAGCGCAATCGCATGTAGGCGAGCAGTTCGTGTACTACGAGCCTCGTCGCATCGAGAGCGGTCGTGAAACTGCCGGGGGTAGGGAGTCTTACTTCGCCTCCGGCATCCTTAAGTCCATAGAGCCCGACTTGAAGAAGGAGGATCACTTCTACGGGCTGATCGAGGGTTACCTCGAGTTCGACGAGCCCGTACCGTGGAAAGTCAACGGGCGGTCGTTTGAGGAAGCGCTCACTCATCCGGATGGAAGGACCAACGCAGGTGCCTTCCAGTGGTCGGTCCGCGAGATCAGCGGACAAACACTGAAAGCCATCCTGGATGCCGGTTTCAAGAACAAGCTCCCGCTCCTCAAGCAGGGAAGTGGAGATGAAGAAGAGCCGGAGATTCTCGACAAACCGATCGTCGAGCAGGTGACACGAAGGGTCTTTCGCGACCGCAAGTTCCGGGAGCATGTCGTCGCGGCCTACGGCGGAACCTGCGCCATGACTGGCATGCGGATCGAAAGCTGGAAGGGCGAATTGGAAGTCGAGGCCGCCCATATCCGCCAATCGGGCGGAGGATCGAACGGCCCCGACTCCGTGAGGAACGGGGTCGCGTTGGCCCAGACCGTCCATTGGCTCTTCGACAGCGGTTTCATAAGCATGGAGGACGACGGCACGATGATTCTCGCCAGGCGGGGCATCCCGGATAAAGTGCTTCGGATCCTGCACGAGGACCGCAGGGCGAGAATTCCAATGGATGAAGCCGTCCGCCCGCATCCCGCCTTCCTCCGGTACCACCGGGAGCACCACTACAAAGGTTGAGGTCGGACGACGAGGCCGCGCGACGAGGGACGGGGTATACTCATCCCGACCCTCAACCGAAGTCGAGTTGTTCTTGGGGGAATGAACAGAGGCCTCGGCCTACGGTACGAGGTCCGCGAGGTGCCGGGTGGCCTTGGATCCGCAGGGTGGACTCCCCCAGAAGGTAGGCGCTCTTCTCACCGGCCTACCCAAGTCCGTTCCTATTACGAAGGGGGAACTCCGAGAAGAAGTCCGCGTCCTCGCCCAAGTCCTGAGTTCGATCCGGGGCTTTTCAAAGAACAGGCTCGCAAAGCTCATCACGGCGACGGGGGCGCGGGAGCGCATCCTGCAGTACCTATCGCTCTTTGTCGGCGAGACGATCGATGGGGATGAGCTTGAGGTCGTGTCCGGCATTCATGAGTATCCCCGACGCGTTCGGGAACTCCGGGTCCAGGAAGGCTACAAGATCGCCACGGGTGTCACCCGAAAAGGGCTGCGCACCGATCAGTACGTATTGGACGACGCCAAGCCCGACAACGCGGAAGCCGAGCGCTGGCAGATTTCGAACCAAATCCGACGGGCAGGTGGCTCGGTCAAGTCCCGCATGCTGGCGCTTCTGAAGGCCTATCTGGGGAAGCCCGTCAGCATCGAGCAGTTCCGGTATGTCGGGAAAGGTGCCGATATGCGACGTGTGCGGGAACTCCGAACCGAGGAAGGATGGCGTATTTCCACAAGGTTTACGGGTCGCCCGGAGTTGGCCCCGGACGTGTATGTGCTCGAAGGGTTGGATCAGCTCCCGCAGCACGACCGGAAAATTGACCCTGAGGTC
>Ga0187893_10001540_pt1 | contig 55043 bp, 54 predicted proteins | sample MA1701074metaG_FD_139574 | JGI IMG/M metagenome (GOLD analysis project Ga0187893, IMG submission 139574) | White microbial mat communities from a basaltic lava cave in the Kipuka Kanohina Cave System on the Island of Hawaii, USA - MA170107-4 metaG ...
CATTCGCAAGATACTGGCGCACACAGTGGGCATCTTTCTCAACCTTGAACTGAAGCGACCGCCGCTTGATTTGGATGGTCTGCTGGCTGCTTGAGCCAATCAATAAGTTGCACACAAGGTATAGATAATCTCTCAAGCTCGGAGAGCGACGGGAAAATCAATTTCTTTCTGCGCGTCTTTACCAGCCAGCCTTACACCGCCGAAGAGCAGAAAAACTGCGCGCGCCTGATTGCCAGTCGGCTGGAGCGGTCGGTCGAAACGGTCAGCCTGCAAATCGTAGAGATTCCCACGACCGCAGCCAGTCTCGCTGCCAGAGCGAAGGAAGAACAGGCGGAGCCGCCTCCGCCGACCATCGCTCAACTTCAGGCAAATTTTATGCAGGCCATCGATTCATCGCTCGGCGGATTGCGCCTGCCTCCGCACGCGCAGATGGCCGACTACCAGATTGCGACAAACCCGTCACAGTCCATCGCGGTCAGGATCGATTATCTGAGCGAGCGCGATATAGACGAAGATGCTCGCGCGCTCATAATCGAAGACATCCGGTCGCGACTCGATTCGCCGGATGCGAAAGTCGAGCTTGAAATAATTCCCGCGACTCCCCCGCCGCTTCGATTCAATTTCAATCAATCGACGCTGGATGATTCAACTCTGTCATCGCTCGATCTCGTCGCGTCGCGGCTTCAGCGATTGCCTTCGCTGGAAGTTGAAATCACGGCGAACCGGGAAAAACGTGAGCGCGAAACTCTGCTCGATGAACGATTGCAGGCAATCTCGGAGTATCTGAAAACGAAATGGAAAATTGATCAAAGCCGGATCAAAACGGCTCCGGGAGCCGATCCCAGCCGTAATGCGATCATTAAACTGAAGATGGCTTCGTCGTAGGCGGAAAAATTGTCTCACCCCTCCGCTTCCTTCAGCCTCCTCGCGGCGCGGCGATGGCGTATATATTCGATAATACCGGGCAGGATCGAGATGAATATAATGGCGATGATGACGAGCGAAAAATTTTTCTTCACGAATTCGACATTGCCGAACCAGTAGCCGCTGAAGATGAATATCGCTACCCACGCGATGCCGCCAAAGACGTTATAAGCGATGAATCGCGAATAAGTCATGCTGCCCACTCCCGCGACGAAAGGGGCGAAGGTGCGTATGATCGGAACGAAGCGCGCGATGATGATCGTTTTCCCGCCGTGCTTTTCATAAAACTGATGCGTGCGTTCGAGGTGTTCTTTTTTCAGGAAGCGGCTTTTGATCTGAAAAACTTTCGGCCCGATGTAATTGCCTATCCAGTAATTCACTGTGTCTCCGAGTATGCCCGCGACGGAAAGCAGAAGAAAGAGCCAGACGGGATTCAGATGGCCTGTGGCCGCCGCAACCGCCCCGGCAGCGAACAGCAACGAATCGCCCGGAAGAAAAGGCGTGACGACGAGACCGGTTTCGCAAAACACGATCACGAAAAGTATCAGGTAAACCCACTCGCCGTAGGCTTGCGTGTACTCTCCGAGATGCCTGTCGAGGTGAAGAAAAATATCGATCAGTTTGTTGAATAGTTCCATATCAGGTGACAGGTGACAGGTGACAGGTGACAGGGAAGATGTTGTTTGGTCTCTGTCACCTGTTCCCTGTAACCTGTCACCTAGTTCGGCCAGCCGTAGCGGCCTATGAGTTTGACGAACTGGCAAAGCCCGTGTTCTTCGCGCACAGTTCCCGTTTCCGTTTTGATTATTCGCACGAGCATCTGTTCTTCGCTGTCGCCTACGGGGATGACGAGTTTTCCTCCTATGGCGAGTTGTTCGACGAGCGGATCAGGCACTGTGGGGCCGCCCGCGGCGACGAGTATTCCGTCATAGGGCGCGTGTTCGCTCCATCCTATCGTGCCGTCGAAAGATTTCACCGTTGCATTGTAGCAGCAGATTCGATTCAGATTGGCCTGCGCCGCGCGAGCCAGCGCCGGGATGCGCTCAAGCGCGAATACGCGAAAAGCAATGGCCGCAAGCACCGCAGCCTGATAGCCCAATCCTGCGCCCACTTCAAGAACCGTAGAGTTTTCGTTTAGCTCCAGAAGTTCCGTCATGCGCGCGACCATGTAAGGCTGCGAGATGGTCTGCATCTCGCCGATGGGAAGCGCGTGATCGCCGTAGGCTTTTTCTTTCAATGCTTCAGGCACGAAGAGGTGTCGCGGGATTTCCGTCATCGCGCCTAGTACTCGCTCATCGCGGATGGCGCGCGTGCGAAGCAAATCTACCATGCGGGCGCGTTGTGATTTATAAAGGCCAGCGCCGGGGACGGATGCAAGGCTATTGGATTTCATCTTCAAAAACTTTCCAGTCCCTCGATTGAAGCTCCGAGAGCGCGTTGTAGTCGGTCAGGTCGTTGCGCAGAGGAGTTATCGAAACCAGCCCGTGGCGCAAAGCTTCATAATCCGTGCCGGGTTCTTCATTCCAGGTGAGCGACTCTTCGCCTATCCAGTAATATTTTCGCTGGCGCGGGTCTGTTCCTTCGATGATCGTAGGCTTGATGATCTTCGTTCCCTGACGTGTGACGCAGATGCCGCGCACAGGGCCGGGAGGCACGTTGACATTGAGAAGCGTTCCTTTTGGAAGCCCGTCGCCCAGCACCCTTCGCGCAAGCTCTACGGCAAGTTGGGCTGCGTGCGAGAAATCGAAATTGATTCGCTGAACGAGGCTGACGGCTATTCCCGGAAGTCCGTGGATGGAAGCTTCGAGCGCGCCCGCGACAGTTCCCGAATAGGTCACATCATCGCCGAGGTTGCCCCCCTTGTTGATCCCCGACACGACCAGTTGAGGGAGCCTGTCTTTGAGAATGTGATTCATCGCAAGCGTGACGCAATCCGTAGGCGTGCCGTCGATTGAATAATGGCGATCATCGATTTTTTCTATTCGAAGCGGGCGCATCAATGTGAGCGAATGCGAAGCTGCGCTCATCTCGTGCGCGGGAGCGACCACGAAAACATCGCCCACCTGCCTGAGGGCTTCAGCCAGAACGATGATCCCCTCCGAATGTATGCCATCGTCATTAGTGACCAGAATCGTCGACATAAATAAGGAGAAAGAGTAGCAGATTGATGCCGCTTGCTCAATTGGAGTGAGCAGTGGGCGGTGGGCAGTGGGCAGTTGAGAAAATGTGAACAGGCGAAGATAGGCCCGCGGTTTTTAAGAACACATTTTTAGAGCCGGATGCGCGCGTTTGCATATGTGACAACAAAATCATGGCAAAACAAAATGGAGCGATCACTGCCCACTGCCCACCGCCAACCGCCCACTATCGACGGCCTATGAACTCTTTGAATTTTTTCAGCTCATCGATTGACGAATCGGCGATGATACGAAAGATGCGGGCGTTGCAAGCGGGAGGAAGGCCGCGGGCCGTGAGCGCGTCTGTGATGACATAAAAACTCGACGCCAGTCCTTTCTGCCATCCCGGTTCATCCGTGTTGCGAAGACTGAGCGCGTCGGCGTCAACTCCTGCGGCGACAAGCACGGCCTGCGCCCAGCGCAGAAAATCCGGCCAGTGAGATGCAACCGATATAAGCGCGTCGAACGGGGGACGCCGCTCGCCTTCAAGCGACGCTGGAACTGAACGCGAGTGAAGAAGCAGACACGACGTTTCAGATGGAAGTAATCGCGCAACTTCGCCCTGACCTATGAGCGCGACCGGGGCTGCGCCTGTAAGCACGATTGGATTGGAGCATTCTTCAGGTCTCACGCCCGAAACGGGAAACTCGACGGCTTCTTCGATTTCCGCGATGAGGATTTTTCTCAGATCGTCGTTAGGCTCGATGACCAGAAAATGATCAGGCGGCTGGAACCGGAACCAGTATCTCAGCCGCCTTCGAATATCGGAGAGCGAAAATCCCTTCTCTCGCGCCACGCGCAGAAAGACCGAGATCATCTGATCGAGTTCGAGTTGCGTATCAAGCTGCGACTCGGTGTCGAACTTGCGGACGTAGATTCCGCTGCCCTTGCGAAGTTCGACCCAGCCCCGATGAGCAAGCTCGTTGTATGCAGCGCTGACGGTGTTCGAATGAATATGATAGCGACGGGCAAGCTCGCGCGTCGAAGGCAGTTTCTGGCCCGCCTTCAAATCACCACTGACTATGCCCAGCACGATCTGAGTCGTCAGTTGATCGCGGAGCGGCACTTCGCTGTTCTTCGAAAGCCACAGGCGCATACTTGTTAAATCTCGAATCTCAAATTTGAAATTTCAGCTTTGAAATTTGAGATTCGAGATTTGAAATTTATTTGAGATTTGAAATTTCAGATTTCAAATCCCGACACTAACGGCTCGCCTGCGACTGGCGCGGCGGCGCGTTCTTCACATAACGATCCATCCAGTTGATCATCTCATAGAGCGTGTGCAGGACGGATTCGCGTCCGGCGTATCCGTGAGATTCCAACGGGAGCGTGACATACCGAGACGTTTTCCCAAGCCCCTTGAGCGCGTGAAACAATCGCTCGGATTGAATGGGGAAGGTGCCGGAGTTGTTGTCCGCTTCGCCGTGTATGAGCAGTATCGGCTCATCGATTTTGTTCGCGTGAAAGAACGGCGACATGCGCCCGTAGACTTCAGGCACTTCCCAGAAACTTCGCCGTTCGTTCTGAAACTGAAACGGCGTGAGCGTGCGATTGTATGCGCCGCTTCGCGCTATCCCTGCGCGGAACAGGTCGCAGTGAGCGAGCAGATTCGCCGTCATAAACGCGCCGTAAGAGTGACCGCCAACGCCTATGCGGTCGCGGTCGGCCACGCCCATCTCTACGAGATAATTGATCGCGGCTTCGGCGTTCATCACCAGTTGCTCGACGAATTTATCATTCGCCTTCTCGCCTCCGAGTATTGGCATCGCGGCGTTGTCGAGCACGACGTAACCTTGAAGAACTAAGAACAGATGCGATGGCCCGCTGACGCGAGTGAAGCGATTCGGCGAGCCTGCGACCTGACTTGCCGCGCTGGCAGATGCGAACTCATTCGGATAAGCCCAGAGAAATGTGGGCCGTCGCTCGCCCTGCTTGTAATCGGGCGGCAGATAGAGCGTACCCGATAGCGTTATGCCATCGGAACGTTTGTATGTTACAAGCTGCTTTTTGATTTTTCTGAAAGCGGGCTGCGGATCGCTGAGTTGAGTGAGCGCCTGAGACTTCTTCGCGTTTAGATCGCGCAGGTAAAAGTTAGGCGGCTCCGCGCTGGACTCGCGGCTCGTGATTATTTTTTGAGCTTCACGGTCAAGCACCTCTGTGACCGATTCATAGTAAGGATCCTCGGAGCGGAAGAGTTCTTCCGTCTTGAGCGTCTCGATGTTTAGCCTTCGCAGAAACGGGCGATCTCCCTGCGGGGTCGCGCCCTGACCTGTGAGATAGAGATAATGACCATCCCTGGATTGAAGCGCGACACTCTGACCGCTCTTGTTTCTCGTCTGCTCGAAAGAACCGGGATTGTTATATCGGTCTTCGGTGAGGTGGTCGAAAGCCAGACGCGCTTTTTGGTCCGCGCCCTGAAAATAGGTGCGCGACTTTCGCGAAGGTCTGTCAAACTCGCTCCATATCATCAGGTCGCCTAGCTCTGTCCATTGCACGTTTCCGAATCTGAATTCGGTTTTGAAAAGCTCTCGCGCCTCGGCGGTGAAAGGCGCTGCGAGTTGGAGCGCGCGGTCGCGATGAGGAACTTTTTGTTTCGGGTCTCCTCCGTCGAGAGCTTCAACATAAACGAGCGTCGCCGACGAGTGCGGATGCCATCGAACAGAGCGCGGGCCTTTGCGCACGCCGCCCGTCGGAGTGTTTTCGGCAACAGGAAGCGAAGCAATAGTTTTTACCTTCGTTCCTTTCTGATCCCATATTTCAAGCTCGTGCGCAAATCCGCTGTAGGGGATGTAATAGCTGTAAGGCTCGGCGACGAGCGAAACGAAAATGTATCGTCCGTCGGGCGACACATCGACATCATCGAAGATGGCCGTCCGTCCTATCTCGGCGACTTTTCCCGCAAGATCGATGCGGGCGAGTTGCGATGTGAAATAGTGTTTGAACAAAGCTTCATCGTGCGAGTTCTGGAGCAAATCCTGAAATGTTGCCACTGCCGCGCGCTCGCCTTTCGTCTCCTGAATCTTCGGCCCTGCGGGAATCTCTGATGCGACGGGTTCCGGCCCGCGATCTTTCGGAACTATGGTGCAGACGAAGCCACTGCTGTCGGGCAGCCAATGGTAGGGAGCGCCGGTCGTGGCATTCATCATAACCGAGGCGATGCGGGCGGATTTGCCCGATGCAGTGTCGGCGACCCACAGTTCGAGTCCGTTTTTTATCTGCTGCGTGAAAGCGATCTTTTTGCCATCGGGCGAGAACGTGATGAATGAAAGTTTCGGTTGCGCGGGCAACTGAACATCCATCCTGCGGCCTGAGGCAATCTCGATCAACGTGAGCCGATTGGCTCCGAGAGACTGAAACAGGCTCGACGCGCGAGGGCTGATTCTCACTCCCGCAAGGCGATACATAGGCTGCGCGAGATCGGCGATAGAAGGCATAGCGGGTCGCTCCATCAACGCCAGCCAGCGACCGTCAGGGCTTGCCTGTGATTGAGGAAAAGGGCTTGATTCGAGCATCGCCACGATGTCCGAAGAAGGCTGCTTGTACTGTGTTTGCGCGTAGGCGAGGGACGAAATGAAGAGCAAGGCGACGATCAACGCTGCACGGAATTTCATGTGACCTCCGTTCGAGTGAAAAGCTGGTCGGCGCGTCCACTGAGCGACTACTGTCATCGCGCTTGGTTGACTATCAGTCTTCGTTGATGATTTCGAACCGCATTGAAATAGTGGCGGCTTCAGCGAGCATGGCCGATACGCTGCAATACTTCGTTTCGGAGAGTTCCACTGCGTGAGCGACAGCCTTAGGATCGATCTCGCGTCCGCGAATTTTATGAATGACTTCTATGCTGGTGTAGATGCGCGGATGTTCGGCGCGACGTTCTGCGCGGACTTCTATCTCGTAGACGGTCACGCGCTGGCGTTTCTTTTCGAGTATCGAAACGACATCCGCGCCCGTGCATCCGCCGAGCGAGATAAGAAGCATCTCCATCGGCGTAGGCGCAGTCGGGGTATGAGCGAAACTTGTTACTGTGGCATGGCCCGATTGAGACTCTCCCAGAAAAGCCTCGCCGCCAGCATAGCAGAGGCGCGCTGTTTTCGTTTCAGTTTGAGAAGCAGTCATAACGGTTTTCTCAGAGTTGATTATTGCGCGATGTGAAGACGCGCCCAGCAAGCGAGCCATCATACCATCTGAGAAACCGGGCTGAAAGCGGGGGTGAGAGGTTTCACTTATCGGGCGGCGTGAAGGAATCGCGCTGCCACACCGATCCGTCCGTGTACTCGATGCGATTTATCACGATGCTGCCTTTGAACTGAGAATCGATTTTTTTGTCGGCTTCATTCGCGTTGACTGTTCGGGTCGGAGGCGAGAAGGCGAATTCGGAAAGCTCTTTCTTTTTGCCCGCGCCTATTTTTTCACGGCTGTAGAACTGATGTCGGTCTGATTCGGCTCCGGTTTCCGCGTCGAAAAAGACATAATCCCAGTGGATGGCCTGAATCGTTTTTTTGCTCGTGTTTTCGAGGGTGACGCGGTAACGGTATCCGTCTCTGTGGGCCGAAGGAGGGAGGCCCGCTTCTTTTTCTCTGCGACGGCGTTCGTGTTCGCTCACTGTAGCAGGGTCGGCAGATTTTATCGCCTCTTCAGTGCGTCTTATTTCTCCCATCGTATCGTCCATGTTGTGGTCGCGATTTCTTGCTGAGGTAGTGGTTGAATCCTGCTGCGAGTTCGGGGCTTTGCTCCAACTGAATTTTACGACGACCAGATCGGGCGGGGCGTTCGAGTCAGCGGTTTGTGTGAAAGCGGGAAAAGAAGCGAATAACAAAGCGGCTACAAGAATCAACATCTGCCTGACCTCCGAATTTCAACCTCTGAAATCAGGAATGATTATAGATCGACTCTTTGCCTGAAAAAAATATGGCGCAGTCCGTCAGGCTGCGCCATTGGAGGTTTCACCATTAGCAGTGTTGTTGGTTCACTGTTTGGGGGCAGGGGGCGATGGATTGGCTGCCGCAACGAGTGACTCTCGCGTCCGTGCGCGGGCCTCTATCGTCAGCAGGTGTTTTTGGAGGGCTTCTTCTATCTCATTTATCGAAACGCTTGCTGCTTTGGGGTCGGATTCAAGTTTCTTCCACGGGGCCGTCTGACCATAGGCGTAATCGCCGAATACTAGCACCGGAGTGCCGTGGGCCAGAAACGAACCACTCTTTGCTATTCTCGCCGGGTTGCCCCAGCCGTACATCCACATCGCGTCTTTTTCAAGGAGGCGGACGCAGCCGTGGCTCGCAGGATAGCCGGGAAGATCGTACTGATGAAAAGCTATGCCTTCTACCATATCGAGGTTGAAATACCACGGCAGCACCCACGAGCGGTTGACGCTGCTGCGAGTGACTTTCGCGCGCCAGTTCGTCGAATAAAGTTTTGCGGGCGTAGGGGTGGCTTTCTTTCCTGTGCTTGTCGGTCCCCAGTAAACCAGTCGGCCTGATTCATACGCGCCGAATGCCTGCGCGCGACGAGATACCACGACGAGTTTGTCTATGGAATTGGCGACCTTGAGTTCCTGGGGGAGAGGAGAGGCCGCGAGCAGTTCGATTTTCGTTTCCGGGATAAAAAGAGTCGTGCCTTTTCCAACGTGCTTATGATCCAATCGATTTATTTTCAATACGGTGTTAAATCCATCTTCGCCGATTTTCGCTTTCAACTCTGCAATAGATTTCGCGCTCTGAATAACAAAAGGCTGATATCGAATGGAAATCTCTTTCGGTTGAGAAGGAGTGGAATCAGTTTTTGTGGAATCGTCTTTTTTGATCGTTTCGTCATCGGCTTTTACTAGGTTGTCGCTTGCGAGCAATGGGTTTTGCGTCGGGAGAGTTCCTTTCATCCAGTACCCGGTCGTCAATGTCATTGCGGCGATGACCAGAAAGCCGAAAGGCATAAATTTCTGTTTTATAATTTGTTCCGTCATCGCCCGCATTAGATGTGAGGTTTGAAATCAGGTTGCTTCAGTCGATTTCTCTCGATCTTTGCCCCAAAGCGATTTGACTTCACGCTTATTACGGCGCATAAGGTGGTCTAAGTATGCATAATATCCTCAAACCAATGACTGGAATTCTTCTCTGCGCGACGGCGAGCCTTTCGCTCGCGGGACACTCCGCTGCGGGGCGAGAAGCAAGCCCCGATTGGTCAAGGAAACTCGATAGCCGCGTTCGGTTCTATCAAATGACCGAACTGCCTATCATCCTTCTCGGCACCGAAAAATCGTTCTACGCAATCGACTCTGACTCCGGCGAGGTCTTATGGCGCAGGAAAGACATACGGCTCGATGAAACCGATGTTGCCCCGGTTGCCGGGACTGATCTTCTGCTGCTGAGTTTCGAGAAGGACGACCGCACCCGGCTCGAAGCCATAGATATCTTTACGGGAGACTCCCTCTGGCGCAGCGACAAGGTTCGCGGAGCGCCGATGCAGATGGCTCTCGACACGGACAATAACCTGCTGGCTGTCACGATGGTTAGAAACGCAAAAGGCCGCACCCTTGGAGGCATCAAGCGCCGCGCGGAGGTCTATGTGTTCGATCTTCGACGAGGCGAGGATTTCTGGAAGTATGAGACTCAGGGAGAAGTAGAGATGATGCCTCTCGGTTGGAGTCAGAGCGATAAGGAAGAAGTTGATTACGCGCTCGACAACTATCATCCGCCGATGTTTCTCGATGGCCGCCTGCATATCTTTTATGAGGGCCTGGCGTTGCTTGATGCCCGCACCGGCAAACAGCGCATGCGCGAGCGTTTTCGCGTCAACGAGGAGGGACTCGCGCTGACGGAAGCCGATCCCGTTTTCGATGATCGCTTCATCTACACGTCCGGGCGAGGGCGGGCGCGGGCCATCTCCCGCGAGACCAGCCGTGTTGAATGGGAGGCGAAAGATTTGGGGCTGACTCCTGAGATCATATTATCCGGCGGCGTCCTCTATGTCAGAACCGGCGGGCAGTTCACTCGCATCCGGGACGGGGAAGTCGAGCGACGAGGGCCTTATGGCATGAGCGCAATCGATGCGCGAACGGGAAAAGTAATTTGGCGCTACAATGGGGCTGACAACGGGATAACCAATATCGCAACGCGAGACTCGTCAAAAATATTTATAGCCGACCGCGATGACCTCATCCTCATAGATGGACATACAGGAAGGCGCGAGACGAAGTTTTCGCATCGCGTCAAGGATGCTGCCTTCGTTCTTATCAATGACCGCAATGAAGCTGTAGTTGGCGGGACGAGCGAGATCGCTTCCTTCGATACGAGGCTGGGCCGAGAGGTCTGGCGCGCGAAGCACAACCCGCCCGGTCGGGGAGTCTTTCGCATTATCGCGGCGGTGGCGTTGCGCGCGGCCTCGCTCTATTTCCGGTACGGGGGATCTGGGATGGCCCTATTCAGAGGCGCGCGTATAACTCACGCCGCAAGCACGCTCAGGTGGAGCGGACTTGCGCGGTCTCTGGGGCCGAACCTCACGACGCTTGCCTCTAACTCCGTTGGCGGATATGTCTCTTCGAGGTTTTATCCTCTGGGGGCCGCGGCCCGGATTGACCGTATCGACGCTTCGAGATCGATCAAACTCGCTCGTCCTTCGATTGATGTGGAGGAGCGATTGCTGGATCGACTTGATCCGGCAGGGTGGGCGGAACGGTTGTCACGAATGCTCCTGGAGCGACGCAGATTCGCATCTCTTCGCGGAGAGTTGATGTTTTTCTACACCGATCTGAAGAGGCAGGGAGGCCGGGGTCTTGTGGGAGTCAATGTCAACACAGGCGAAGCGGAGAGCGAGATAAGTTTGAATGATCTGGATGATCGCTTCGTGACAGACAGGCGTTTGAGCAGGTTGTATCAGGCCAGAGGAGAGCGGCTGATAGCTTATGCGTTCGGTGGGCGCTAGGTCTCGCGCCTCTCTTTGATTTTTGCTTCAATCCTGATGGGGATGGAGAGACTCGAACTCTCACGGGTCGCCCCACAGACCCCTCAAATCTGCGTGTCTACCAGTTCCACCACATCCCCCGACATGCTTTTCAAACAACGATCATTTTTGCTGCTTCCGCTTTTGTCGATGATAAATGTCTCTTCGCCTGCAACTCGTTACATCCGTCATCCCTTTGCTTCTTCCGAACGTCGGAGTCTGACTGTGACAATTCGGGCAAAGAAATCGGAGATTATCTTTGCGATTGTCATATCGACGACCGTTGATGTGATCAACTGTCAGCATCAACGGTCTATCGTTCCATACAGGTTCCATTCCGCACATCGCGCAGCGAAAAGGAATTCCCGATTCGATCATCGCGCGACGAAGCTTGTATGCTTTTTCAGGGTGCGCGAGAGGATCGCGTAAAACGAAAATCTCTTCTGCTGGCGTTTTTTCTGGCCCTCCTCGATGCTCGTCGCCGCGGTTGCGCAACTGACCGAGAAAGTGACTGGTGCTGATTCCGTACTTCTCGACAAGCCTTTTGATATTCGACTGCGAGCCGCCTGTTTGCTTCAATCCGAGACGCCGCAGCACTTCGGCATAAGACAATGACGATTCGACAATGGGTCTGAGCATCTCAGCGTTGTATTTGCCGTTTGGCATAACGCATTTATACAGGAAGGCTCAATCGCTTTCAAATTTGCGCGCCTCCCCGTTTGATCGCTTCGTCCGGGAATATCGATTTATCAAACAACAGTGCTTCGCGTAACTCTACTGCGATTGCTTCTGCTGCGCGGGCTTGGCCGCAGAGTTTTTGTTCTTATCGTCCGACTTCGTATCCGCCGCCTTATTGCTGTTCGCCTCGGTCGTCGTGGCGGGCTGAGTCGTCACCTCGCCCGTCGGCGCGGGAGCAGGTATTTCACTCACGGGCGGCGCAGTGACGGGCGGAGGCGGCGCGGCTTCTTCTACCGGAACGGATTCGCCTACCGATTTGCGCTCGAACAGGCCCGGTATCGAAAACAGAAACGCCATGAGAAAAAAGACTATCGCGGCAGTGATCGTTATCTTTGCAAGCACCGTCTGAGTGCCGCGAGGCCCGAAGGCCGCAGAACTCGCCCCGCCGCCGAAAACCTGTGAGGCATCGGATTTACCGGGCTGCAACAGCACGAACATTATCAGCACGATGCAGGAAATTATGTAAATCGTCAGAAGCAGATAATACAATTTCGAGTCCTACCTGTTTTTGTAATTCACGATCTGTGCGAACGAGTCAGGCTCAAGGCTTGCCCCGCCTACGAGCGCGCCATCGATATCGGGCTGATCCATCAGACCTGCGATGTTGTCAGGCTTAACGCTCCCTCCGTACAGAATTCTCATCCCCTCGGCTGCCTCATCTCCAAACATCTCTCTCGTGGTGGCTCGAATGAAGGAATGCATCTGTTCGGCTATCTCAGGCGTCGCTGTTCGCCCTGTGCCTATCGCCCATACAGGCTCGTAAGCGATGATGATACGGGAGGCATCCATGGCTGTCAAGTTTCGAAGCCCGCCCCGAAGTTGCCGACCGACGACCTCTTCCGCTCTCTCTGCATCTCTCTCTTCACTTCGCTCTCCGACGCAGACAATCGGATTGAGTCGCGCATCGAGCGCGCGCCGGGTTTTCTCATTTACACGCTCATCAGTATCGCCGTAATACTGACGCCGTTCCGAGTGACCGATGATGGCATGACTTGCTCCCGCATCGCGAATCATCAGCGCCGACACCTCGCCGGTGAAAGCTCCCGGCCCTTGTTCGGCTGCAACGTCCTGTGAGCCGACATAGATGTTCGATCCTTCGAGTCGGTCAGAGACAGCGCGAAGAGCAGTAAAGGGAGGAGCCACGAGGATATCGCAGTGAGTGACGCCGACGACCAGCGGGCGAAAGGACTGGATGAAATCCAGAGCCTCAGAAATGGTTTTGTACATCTTCCAGTTCCCGGCTATAAACGGGCGTCTCATTGTTTCGTCTCCGGCTCTTTCTTGTCCGCAGGTTTTTCAAGGCGCGAGATGACGATAACCGTCCTCCCGCTGACGGAGTCCTTCCTGACTTTGATCACGCCTTCGTGAATTTTGGTTTTTTCGACATCGAGTTGGAAAAATTCAGGATCGCTCAGCCGGTTGACCACTTTCCATCCTTTCCCCTTCACGGCGCGGTCATAAAAAGCGGCTACCTTTTCCACAGTGTCTCCCGTTTCCAAAACAACCATCGCAGTGTCCATTCCCTGTAGAGGCCCGACCTGCACATTGGTTTTCCTTCCTGCCGGATAGTTTGGCAGGTCGCTGATTTCGCCCCTGTTCATGTCGAAAAATGAAGGCGGCTTGAATTCCTGCTGAACCGGCGGATTCTGCGCTGGCGTCGTCGGAGGTTGAGCCGTCGTTTCAGGCGGCGCGCTCGATTGAGCATCAGGCTGAGAGTTGTTGTTTTGAGCGACAGCCCGCCCGCGCTCATCGGTTTTGATATCGCTGTAGGCCGGTTTCTTTCCACATGCAGCCGAAGATAGAATGGCCGCCATAATGAATGCCAGAAATGATTTCATCAAATGCTCCTACTTATCGGTCAAAGCTGCGACTCCGGGCAGCGTGTCGCCCGCCAGGAATTCGAGGCTCGCTCCTCCGCCCGTCGAGACGTGCGTGATCTTGTCGGCCACTCCCGCTTCAGTCACAGCCGCCACCGAATCTCCCCCGCCCACAATCGTCACCGCGCTTGAAGCCGCGACTGCTTCTGCAAGAGCGCGGGTCGCCCGATCAAAAGGCGGATGCTCGAACATGCCCATCGGCCCGTTCCACACTATCGTTTTTGCGCTCCCGATCCTGCGGGAAAATTCTTCAATCGCCTGCGGCCCGATGTCGAGTCCCGCCTCCTGTGGCTGAATCTCTTTGACGGAACAGATGCGCGGCTCGGCTGATCGATCAGCATCCCACGCGGTTTTGTCTACGACTGCGTTATCTGCGGGAAGCAGAAACTCGACGCCGCGCGCTTCAGCTTTTGCCAGCAACTCGCGCGCAAGAAGGAGCCGGTCATCTTCGACGAGCGAGCGGCCTGTCTCCATTCCCTGAGATTTCAGAAAAGTGTAGGCCATCGCCCCGCCGATGAGAATCGAATCGGCTGACTTCAACAGATTTTCTATGACCGCGATTTTGTCAGATACCTTCGCCCCGCCGAGTATGACCACGAAAGGACGGTCAGGTTGTTCGAGCGCCTGGCCGAGATAATCGAGTTCCTTCTCCATCAAAAAACCCGCGGCAGACCGCTCGACGAAATGAGTGATCCCTTCGGTCGAAGCGTGAGCGCGATGAGCCGTCCCGAAAGCATCGTTGATATAAACGTCGGCAAGCGCGGCAAGCTCGCGCGCATACCCGGCATCATTTTTTTCCTCTTCCGGGTGGAAGCGGACATTTTCAAGCATCAGAACTTCACCCGACCCGAGCGCCGCGGCCATCGCTCGCGTTTCAGGGCCGATGGAATCAGGCGCAAGCAGAACAGGTTTTCCCAGAAGATCGGAAAGACGGCGCGCGGCAGGCGCAAGCGAATACTTCGAATCAACTTTACCTTTGGGACGTCCGAGATGCGAAGCGAGCAGGAGCCGCGCGCCCCGGTCAAGGGCGTAGCGAATGCTGGCGAGCGCGCCGCGTATGCGAGTGTCGTCGCTTACTTCGCCGTCTTCAATCGGCACATTGAAATCGACGCGCATAAAAACGCGCCTGCCCGCAAGATCGATGTCTTTGATTGAAAGCTTTGCCATACAGGAGTCTGGAGTCTGGAGTCTGGAGTCTGGAGTCGGAATATCATCACCGACCATTGACCGCTGACCACCGACCACTGCCTAAAGACCTTTCTCAGAGATGAACTTGACGAGATCGACCATGCGGCACGAGTAGCCCCACTCGTTGTCGTACCACGAAAGCACTTTGACCATCGTGCCATCGATGACGTTGGTGTACTCGTCATCGAAGATCGAAGAGTGCGAGTTGCCGCGAAAGTCTATCGAAACCAGAGGCTCATCCGAGTATTGAAGGATTCCTTTCATCGCACCTTCGGCTGCCTTGCGCACGGCGGCGTTGATTTCTTCCTTCGAAGTGCTTTTTTCGACTTCGCAGACCAGATCGACTATAGAGACGTTAGGCGTCGGCACCCGAAGCGCCATGCCGTCGAGTTTGCCTTTGAGGTCGGGCAACACAAGGCCGATGGCTTTGGCTGCTCCCGTCGAAGTCGGGATGATCGAGACGGCTGCGGCGCGAGCGCGGCGCAAATCCTTGTGCGGGAGATCGAGCAATTTCTGATCGTTGGTGTAGGAATGCACCGTCGTCATCAGCCCTCTTTTGATCTTGAAATTTTCGTGAATCACTTTGGCGACCGGGGCCAGGCAGTTCGTCGTGCAGGAGGCGTTCGAGATGACGTGATGCTCCTGCGGATTGTAAGCCTCGTCATTGACGCCAAGCACCACCGTAATGTCTTCGTTTTTAGCCGGAGCCGAGATGATGACCTTCTTGACCGTATCGCGAATATGTTTTCCGGCGTCGTCTTTTTTGACGAACAGGCCCGTCGACTCGACGACGATCTCCGCGCCCACCGATGCCCAATCTATCTTGGCCGGGTCGCGCTCGGCGAAGACCACGAACTCATCATTGTTGACCGTTATGGTTTTATCCGAGGCTCGAATGTCCGCGTCGAGGTTGCCGAGAAGCGAGTCGTATTTGAGCAGGTGCGCGAGAGTTTTGGTATCGGTTATGTCATTTACCGCGACGAAATCGATATCGCCGCCCATGGCCGCGCGCATGATGTTGCGGCCTATGCGACCGAATCCGTTTATGCCAACTTTGATTCCCATGTTTCCCTCCGTTGATAGTTCGATGAGTGCTGAAACAGCCGTAAAAACAACAATGGAAGTTATCGGATGGGTCTGAGGTTGTCAAACGCGAAATCGTGGGCAATAGCAGCGTGGGCGCGATTAAACTCAGGCGAGATTTTCAAGCTAAGAGGTTGAGTCTGGATAATCGGAGGTTTTACGCCTATATTATGTCTTGGGATAGATTGCACCTTGTGTAGAGTTCGTTCTATAGCCTGAACATAGTGCGCACGCGGGTGAGTATACGCCGCCAGAAGCCCACAGGTTTTGGTCTATTGGTGACCTTGGATTGAATGGCGCGGGCAGCAAGTTCGGTTTCGTAATTTTCTGGTTCGATGAGAATCAAGTTAGGACGAACATGACTAGCAACGACTGCTGCAAGCTCTCGAAGCATGGGCCTCGGCAGGTTTCCGGCAAAAAGCAAGTTTCCATGGAATGGATTGCCCTTAATCGGATCTCGCTCCCAGTCGAGGGATGCGGAGGCAAGCGGATTTACCTGTTTAGCTTTCTCAATATCCACAAGGCAGATACACACAATGCCATGCCCAGCATTTTTCCTGTCTTCGCACAGTGTTTGGAAAGATTTTGCGGAATGATCTTCCCAATTGACTGATGACTCATAGTGGTCCGACTTGCCACGTCTGGAAACGCGATCTTGTCGTGTTGGAAAGTGAGGCTCAAATGCCTTCCACACTATTATGGGAGTGGAACTGTTCCGATCTTTTTCAAGGTATTCCGGCTTGCTCAGACCTCGAAGACATCTTTCAGGAAAAGGTTTGTCCATCTGCTTTGTGCTGTCCAAACGGTTACTCGCCTGTAGTGACAAACTCCTCAAGCAGTGTGCGAAGTGATTTCAGGCCATCTATACCGTAAAGGTAACCTGACTTGCTCAATCCATCGGGCAGCACAACGAACCAGGATGATTCGTCTTCCCTGTCCAAGACAAACCCCAGCCGACTTCGATTGCGTATCCACTCAATCGTTGTGGACCCATCCTCTTCATCCACCAATGCGAGGACTCGACCCTGTAAATCGCTTGGGCAAATTTCAGCGATCATCGTCTTTATTCGTTGAAGAAGCTTTAGTGCAAACTGAGATGTGATTTCTGTTCTGGCGGAGAGATAGCTTTCTGCGCGCTGAAAGAAGGCTTGCACGGCATTTGGAGCATCGGCCAGCAATGTATCTGCCGCGCTTTCTTCATCAACACTCGATATATTCGACCGAAGCGATGACAGAGAATCGACCGCAAACTCTGATGATCGAGCGAGCAATACTTCCTTAGCAGCCACAGACCAAACGGAGGACTGCAACCTAGGAAGGCGGTACAATTCGGTTATTGAATCGTCAGAGTTATTGAAAGTCGACGGATTCAAACCCTTCGAACTGAAATAAATGTGGGATTCGATCACAATAGCCGTCATTGTTTTCCTCCCATGACTTCGTTTCGGACTTTGTCCGTAATGAGCGATTCAAAGCATTGAACGGCTTCGTTGTGGAGCCGGTCCATCAGCGCGTCAAAGTCCATTTGCTGGTCGGTCACTCCAAAAGTTGCTCGGATCTGGAATTGAACACTATCGTCTGAGATGCGAACCATGACATTGATCTTTTTGTTGAAGCCATCTTTATGATGAAAGCCTTGCCCTAATTTAAGATCACTGGAAACGCTAACTTCGGAGTACCAGTTGGGAATAAAAGGCCCATTGCAGTTTAAATACTGGCCAATGGTAAAACCCGCAAGGCCAACCTTCCACTTATCTATCGTCGTAAGATCAACACGAGTGATCTGAACTGGAACCTTCAGCGCGTTTGCAACGGCCTCGCTAGTTGTTCGCAGGTGTTCAATGAATTTTTCCCATCCGGGATATTCGCCAATCAAGTTTGCATACACTACATCTGGAGAAATCTGGACTAGCCTGACTCGCTCGCGATCCCAACAGCGAATCCTAGGTACTATTTTCGGTTCCGATTTTTGCCCCTGATCTTGGCTCTCGATGACAACTGCGTTCATGACCTCTTGATCCTCAAAGCCATATGCAGCAAGCTCGCGCGCAAGTGACATGAAGCTCTTTTCGGGAAGGGTGCCTGTTACTAGGTGCAACTCGGCAAGAATCTCTGTCAGAGTTGGATTTTTGTATCCCATTTGCGCCGCCGAATCATGACCTTGAACGCGTTGCGATTTGGATAATTCTTTGCTTCGTTGCCATCGCTCCGTACGATTCTTCATATTTATAAGCCATACTTAAGGACATGTCCATTGAATTTATAATCTGTAGTTTTCGGATACCTTGATCCAGTCGCTCACAACCTATCACTGGCAACGATATATTCAACGCCCTGAACGTTGAATTCTGCTAACAGATCTCTGAAGTCGCGGTTCACCGGTTTCCCCCTGCCAGGCGAGGCATAAAAGGGTAAGCTCCCACACTGCGTTTATTCTTTCTTCGGGCGTGGCTGTTTCCCAGCCCGAATCGTCGCGCTCCGTCTCGCCCGGACGAATCACACGCGCCGTCAAGTGTTCGTGATTCTTCGATGTCTCCATGTGTTGAGTGATTATAACCTGTCGCCGCAGGAACCTCCACCGAGTCATCACTGACACAAAGCTGAAGCAGCCCAGCCTCACTCATCCTCCCCAATCTCACTCGCTGACGTGACAGGCATCACTGCAACTGAAAACCTCAGACAGTAAGATCAGCAGCAGGGGTCATTAGCTGCAAGGCATTAAACAATAACGGAGCCTGCCCTACAGGCTGTCCGGGGAGAGAGGTCTTTATGAAGAGAGCAAGTTTGACGTTTCTTATGATCCTGATGATAGCCACAGTGTCGGCGTTTGCGCAAAAGAAGGGGCCGATACCGCCCATCGGCGGCATTCGGGAGATTTCCATACAGGATGAAAATGGCGGCGGCTTTCTCGTATTCAACACGCTGACAGGCGAGTACAAGTGCGTCTTTTGCGAATACGATTACGTATTGTCAGGAACCGGCAGGGTCATGGCGCTCGGATGCACCATCTATTTCTCAGATGTTCAGAAAGACTACAACGTGACCGCATCAGTCAGCCTGTGCAGGCAGCAGGGCAAGGTGGCCGCCGAGATGTATGATATGCCGGGGCTGCCCAAGCCGTATCCGATATACGAATATTGGAATGACTATAACCTGTTGGACAACACGTTGGATTGCCTGAAGAAGTAGATGCAGTGAGTCTGGCGCGAAGACGCCCTGGTTGCCAACAGCGATACCGGATACTGTTGGGCGCAACAGATCAGAAGCGGTTGCTAATTATAGGTCGGGCCATTGCGTTCAGTGCGCATGGCCCTGAGTCGTTTCTTGTGATATTGTTGGCCCCGCAGTTTTGAAGTCATTCGTTTACTTCAATCACACTGGGAGCAAAACTATTGGCAACCGAAACGACCGCCCACGAGACGCCTGTCGAAGCGCGCTCTGGACTCGAACCCTGGAGCGTCTCCGAACTTCCCCCGCCGCCCAACACAAAAGGCTTTCGCATACTCGGCATCATAGGGCCGGGCGCGATCATACTCGGCGCTTCGATAGGGAGCGGCGAATGGCTGCTCGGCCCCGCCGCTTTCGTCAAGTACGGACTTGCATTGCTGTGGGTCACCTCTGTCGCAGTTCTGTTGCAGACCATCTTCAACACCGAACTCATTCGCTACACCATGTACACGGGCGAGCCTGTGGTGACGGGATTTATGCGAACGAAACCAGGCTCGACCTTCTGGGCGATAACTTACGCCGTGCTTTATTTTTTGCAGACGGGCTGGCCTGCGTGGGCGGGGGCGGCGGCGGGCGCGATCTTTTTCCTCTTCGAAGGGCGCATAGCCGGAGACGCGGATGCGACGGCGATCCATCGCATAGGCGTAGGAGCCTTTCTCGTCTGTGTGCTGGTGCTCGTCTTCAGCGGCAAACGCATCGAGCGCACGCTTGAGATTCTGAACTGGATACTGATCGTCTTCATTCTCGGCACGCTCACCGTGTTATGCGTGACGTATGCGGGAGGCGGAAACTGGCTGGCTGCGGGCGCGGGATTTTTCGGCTACGAATTGCGCGACGGACGTTTCAACTTCATCCCTGCCGGAGTGGACTGGTTTCTGATCGGCGCGTTTGCGGCTTACTCAGGCATGGGCGGAGTCGGCAATCTCACGGTGTCGAATTATGCGCGCGATAAAGGCTATGGGATGGGTCAGAAATCGGGCTACATTCCGGCAGCCGTCGGCGGGCATAAAGTGAAGCTCGCGCACATCGGCTCGATTTTTCGCCCCGACGCGGAAAGCCTCTCGCGCTGGCGAGGCTGGTGGCGGATAATCAGCATCGATCAATGGGGCGTCTTCTTCGTCGGAGCGATACTCGGCATGGGGCTTCCGGCGATTCTCTATACCACTATGATAGAACCGGGCCGCGAGATTCGCGGACTCGGAGTTGCAGCAGAACTTGCAAACGCGATGGCCAGTCACGGAGGACGTGCGCTCACTCTGGTGCTTGCGGTGATGAGCGTGTGGGTACTGTTCAAGACCCAACTCGATTTGCTCGAAGGCATGACGAGAGCGGTGACAGACATTTTATGGAGCGGCAGCCGCGCCTTGAGGAACTGGCGCGGGGGCGACGTGAGAATTATTTATTACGCGGTGCTGGCTACGGTCGTCATCTGGGCGATTATAGCTTTGAGCCTCACTCAGCCGATCATATTGCTTCAAGTTTCGGCCAACATGGCAGGCGTGGCTTTCGTCATCAGTTCGATACATGTTCTCTATGTGAACATGAAATTCTTACCGCGCGAGTTGCGGCCTCCTGTATGGCGACGAGTTGCTCTAGTGTTGATGAGCGTCTTTTATGCCTTCTTCGTTTACCTTTGGCTGATGGGCGGCATCATCCCTGATCGGGAGAAAGGTTTTCTATTCAACCTGCCCAAACATCTCGGCGGCGGTTGATTTTTCCCGCCCCGGCAATCCCGAAATTCTTTCTCTCTCAGTTGCCGTGTATGAGCAACCGGGAGTAGTCTGGCAATTGATGGAACTGAATTACGTAAAAGTAGAAGGCTTCAAATCAATTCGGAAGATGGAGATCGAACTGCGCTCTTTGAACGTACTGGTTGGCGCGAATGGGGCGGGCAAAAGCAACTTCATCGCCCTGTTCAAAATGCTCAACCGGATGATGCAAGGGGATCTTCAGGTGTTTGTCGCTCAATCAGGCGGCGCTGATTCTCTGCTTCATTACGGACAGAAAGTTACGGATGAGATTCGAATAGAAATGAAGTTTGGCTTAGATCGTTATTATTGCGAATTGAAGCCGACGGCTGATGACAATCTATTTTTTGCCAACGAGCATAGTCACGATGGCAATATGGGACCCAGCCGGGTTTATAAATTGTATCTGTTAGGCAAGGGACATAGAGAAAGCCTTCTGCCAGAGGAAGCGAAGATAAGTCTCGGCAGTGTGTCCGAGCGCATTCTGTCAAATATTCTGAGATGGAATCTCTACCATTTTCACGACACGAGCGATTCAGCGCGTGTAAAAAAAATCGGGGCCATTAACGATAACCAGTATCTCAGGTCTGATGCCGGAAACCTTGCTGCGTTTCTCTATAAGCTACAACTCACAGCCAAACCGCAGTATGACGCGATACGCGACACTGTTCGTCTGGTAGCTCCATTCTTCGACGATTTCATTTTAAGACCATCGCTGGACAACCCCGATCATATAAGACTCGAATGGCGCGAGCGCGGTTCGGATTATCCTTTTCTCGCTCATCACCTGTCAGACGGCACGTTGCGGTTCATTTGTCTAGCAACTCTGCTGTTGCAGCCGAAATTGCCGCATACGATTCTTATTGATGAACCTGAGCTTGGCTTACACCCTTATGCCATAAACGTGCTTGCTTCACTGATGCGGAGCGCATCGGTGAAAGCGCAGATAATCGTTTCCACACAATCGGTTTCGCTGGTCAATCAATTCGAAGCTGAAGACCTGTTAATTGTCGAGCGAGAGGGGAATGAAACGGTCATCAAAACCGTTGACTCGCAAAGATTGAAAGAATGGATCGAAGAGTATTCGCTCGGTGAGTTGTGGGAAAAAAACGTGCTTGGCGGGAGACCCTCCTGATGGCTCGCCTCAACATCATTGTCGAGGGACAGACTGAAGAAACTTTTGTGCGCGATGTGCTGCGCGATCATCTTGCCGCCTGTCAGGTCTACGTCAGCGTGCGACGGATTGAAACCGGACGGGATCAAAAGCGAAGCAAAATCCATCGTGGCGGTATGACCAGCTACGAAAGGGCGAAGCGCGATATTGAGCGTTGGTTGAGTGAAGACCAGACGGCATATCTGACGACTATGTTCGATCTGTACGGCTTGCCTGACGATTTTCCGAATCTCACAGAGGCAGGAAGGCAGGCTGACCCTTACCGGAAAGTGAGACTCGTCGAAGAAGGAATGGCTGCGGACATTCAAAGCCGCCGATTCATAGCATACATTCAGCTTCACGAATATGAAGGGCTGCTGTTCAGTCGCGTCGAAGCGATTGATGAAGTGATGAGCATTTACGATAGATCAAGACTGAACGATCTGCAAAACATCCGCAACCAGTTCGATACGCCCGAATAGATAAACGACAGCGCAACGACGGCTCCGTCGAAACGATTGAACGCGCTCTATCCGGCTTATGACAAAGTGGCTTTCGGAATCCGTATATCGAAACGCATCGGACTGGAAACGATTCGGCACGAGTGTGCGCATTTCAATGAATGGCTGTCGAAGATCGAATCCCTCGGCCATCAGGAGGAAGCCACAGAATGAGTTCGCGCGTACTGTCAAAAAATTTGCGCTTTGAATCACTCGATCAATACGGCTTCTCACTCGCCTATGACACGCATCACTGCGCGGGCCGCGCGCTCGGCTCCACCCGGCCCGCGCAACTTCTCGCGCACTTCCTCAAGATCAGCTTTCATCTGTCGAATCCTTTCCTCGTCGTCGAGTATCGCCCTGACTTCACTCGCTATCCTTTCGCCCGTTGCGTCGCGCTGAATCAGTTCAGGAACTATGCGGCGGCCTGCCACGAGATTGACCATCCCGAAAGTGTCGAGGTGAATCATCGGGCGAATCACTCGCCAGTTCACCTCCGATGCGCGATAAATTATCACCATCGGCGTCCCCAAAAGAGCCGCTTCAACCGTCGCCGTCCCGCTTGCTACTACCGCGATCTCCGAAAATCCCACCGCATCGTATGTGTCTTGTTCGATTATCTTCACACTCCTATCACCGACCGCTGCTTCAACCTGAGAGCGATCAACGGTCGATGCCAGAGGCAGGACGAACGCGAGATTCGGGATTTGAGATTTCAATCGCTTTGCAGCATCGAGAAGCAGGGGCAGATGATAATGAATCTCTTTACGGCGACTCCCCGGCAAAAGCGCGATCAGCCTTTTGTTCGAATCGAGACTATGCCTCGACAAGAACTCTTCGCGCGTACCCGTAGCCCTTACGGTCTCGACGAGCGGATGCCCGACGTATTCGACTTCCACCCCGTGATTTTTATAGAACTCTTCTTCGAAGGGAAGTATGACGAGCATGCGCGTCACGTCACGGCGCAGGACTTTCACCCGATAACGTCGCCATGCCCAAACCTGCGGGCTTATGTAATAAATGATCTTGAATCCTTCACGTCGCAACCTTCTGGCAAGCCTCATATTGAAATCGGGCCAGTCTATGAGAACAACAGCCGAAGGCCGTCGCTCGCGCGCTGCGCGAAGCAGCAGTCGATAAGCGCGATAAAGTTTTCCGATAGCGCCGAGGATTTCAGGTATGCCGATGATCGCGACATCCGCAGCGTTTACTAGAGTCTCGACACCGGCGGCGCGCATCTCTTCGCCGCCCGATCCGAAAAACTCGAATCGAGTTTCAGGATAAAGCCGCCTGAGAGCCACAGCCAGTGCCGCGCCGTGACGGTCTCCGCTCGCTTCCCCGGCGACGATCATCAACGAGCAGTGGGCAGTGGGCAGTGGGCGGCGGGCGGTTTTATCCATCTCGGGTTCTTTCATCTATCAAGCACCTTTGGAAAACCATCATCAAATATCGCGGTTGAACAGCACGACGACCGCCCTAAGCATTCAAACAACCGCCCACCGCCCACTATTCTTCACTGAGCCATTCATCCGTTATGCGGTCTTCCATCTCGCCGCAGCTTCGGCGATAACGCTCGACCAACGCGCGCTCGCGCGAGCGCGGAATGACTGCGGGCAAAGAGTCTTCGACTGAGCTTTCGCTTTCAGGGCCGCGCTCAAGAAAGTAATCTACAGTTTCTCTGAGCGCGCGCAGGTAAGGCGTCGGCGCGAAACCCAATCGCTCACGGGCGGCTGTCGTGTCGGCGAGAATTATTTTTCCTTCGAGGTAGTAAGGAAACTGATAGGTATTGAGCCCCAATCGTTCGAGCAATCGTGCAGGGATATGACAGACATCGGCTTTCACCTGTGCTGCTTCGGCGATTGAACGGATGTGCTGATTGATGCTCAGAATCTCTCTCTGAGAGATATGAAAAGCCGCGCCTGCCGTGCCTTCTGCCGTGAGAGAATCGACCAGACATCGAGCGAGGTCTTTCACATAAACGGCGAATATGGGAGTCGAGCCGCTGTCGGCGACGATGATCGGATCGCCCGCCGTCATGCGCTTGAGGCAGTAGTTTTCGCGCGAGATGTGATCGTGCGGGCCGAATACGCCCGGAGGTCGAATCGATACATAAGGGAATCCGCTTTTCGTGTAAGCCCATCTCAAGGCGCGTTCGCATTCGGCTTTGTTGTAGGCGTAGTGCGCCGTCATATCCGTAGTGAGCGGGCTGTCTTCGACGAGCGGCATAGTGGAATCGAGATTGTAAACGGCCATAGTCGAGAGATGAATGAAGCGAGTGACTGCTCCATCAAAAACATTGATCGCCGATTGAGTTTCTTCGCGGGTGTAGGCGTTGATATCTATCACTGCGTCGAATCCGCGAGAGCGAAGTTGGGCTAAGTCTTGAGGGTTGTGTCGGTCGCCTTTGATTATTTCGACCTGTTGAGGAGGGCGTCGGATGCCGCGAGCGAAAATGGAAACGAGATGATCGCGCCGCGTGAGTTCTTCAACCGTGTGGCTGCCTATGTAGCCCGATCCGCCGATGACGAGAACTTTCATAGAGGTGATAGGTGACAGGTGACAGGTGACAGAGAACAGAAAAGCCAGCCCTGTCACCTGTCACCTGTCACCTGTCACCTGACTAGGGATTGCGCAGCACCTTAGATGAATTGTCAGGCTTCTTCTTGTCCTTGCCTTTTTTGTCGTCTTTTTTGTTGTCTTTGCTTGCAGGCTTCTCTTTCGAAGAGCTTTCCTTGTCGGCAGGCTTTACTTCGACATCCTGCGTAGCACCGGCAGCGCGTCGCGGGCGGGAGTCAGTATTCGAGGTCGTCCCCGCGCTTGGCGTTGTAAGCCCTGCTGGCGCGGGCAATCCGACGAGTTCCTGCGCGCGTGCGGTAATTTCTTCCGGTTTGAGATCGCGGTCGATGATGACTCCCTTAGGAGAGGTGTCTATCTTGGGGCCGAAGAAGAAAGTGAAAGTCCGCGACATCAATCCCTTGCTTTCGGGCGGCCCTTCGGCCATCTTTGCCGGATCAGGCTCAGGCACGGGCTTGCCCCATTCCTTGAGCAGTGTTTCGGCTTTCTGGCGAAATTCCGAATGCGGATAACTGGCGACGAGTCGCGTCAGGTCGCGGCTTGCCGTCTCGGTGTCTTCCTGATCGATCATCGATTGTGCGTGAATCCACAGGGCCTCGTCGAGACGCGAGAAGTTCGGATACTTGTTGAGTATTTCTTCCGTGCGCATCTGCGCGCCCTGAGCCGCGCGGCGATGTATGTAATTGAAGCGCGCGACTTTGAGTTCGTGCATGGCGAGGACTTCCTGAACCTTGATCATCAATTCCTCGACTTCTTCCTTGCGGTCGCTGCGCGGATAGCGGCGCATCATTTCCTTGAGCCGCTGTTCGGCAAAACGGGCGTGCGAGATATCGCGGTCGGGAGCCAGCACCTGTCGCAGATGAATCTCGGACATCTTTATATAGATGTCATCGGCCAGCGCGTCATCGGGGAAGAACTCAACCCAGTCGCGATACTCGACTTCAGCCTGAGCGAGATTCTTCGATCCTCCCTGAAGATAAAAGGAATCGGCGTTTGCCAGCTTTGCGGCTCTGGCCAGCGGGCTGTCCGGATAGGTGTTTATCATCGTGCTGAGCAGGATTCTTCCGGTGTCGAAGTTGCCCTTGTCGATTTCCTTGATCGCCTCCTGGAATAACTCGCGATCGCGTCCCGCCTTCGCTTCTTCGAGCGAAACTTTATTTTTGGCCTTGCCGCCGCAGGCCGAAAACAAGGCCGCAATAGCGGTCGCAATCAGAAACAACTTCACTGCTTTCATAAAACCACCTTCGGCAGCCGCCGGGCCGCCTTCGTTGAAATCATCTCGGCGCAACGCGCTTGCGCTGAGTCAAGCGAGCACGGGTCAAACTGAAATGGTCTCGAACGCTTTCATTCGAAGAGCGCGCGTGGCTTCTTCCGCCTGTCCTCCGCCGAAGACGGCTGAACCTGCGACTATCCACTCCGCTCCCGCGCGGACTACGTCGGCGATGTTTTGTAAGCCAACACCGCCATCGACTTCGATTTTCACGTTGAGACCGCGAGTATCGATCATACCCCGCAGCCGACTTATCTTGTCAAGCGATGTGCTGATGAACGACTGACCGCCGAATCCCGGATTGACGCTCATAATCAATACGTAATCGCAGAAAGGAAGAATCTCTTCGAGCGCGGAAAGCGGCGTCGCGGGATTGAGTACCACACCTGCGCGACAGCCGAGATCGCGTATGGCCGTCACTGTGCGATGCAGATGAGCGACCGCCTCGACCTGAACCGAGATCATCGAAGCTCCTGCGCGGGCGAAGTCAGCGATGTAGCGGTCGGGGTCGGTTATCATCAGGTGGCAGTCGAGCGGCAGACTGGTCACACCCCGGAGCGCGCGGACGACGAGCGGGCCTATGGTGATATTTGGCACAAAGTGGCCGTCCATCACATCGCAGTGAATCAGCCCCGCGCCGCCGCGCTCGGCTGCGCGAACATCTTCGCCGAGTTTCGCGAAATCGGCTGATAGAATCGAAGGCGCTATCTCGATCATGATTGCCCTTTCAATAATGAACGGTTGATCAGGAGCCGACTGATTAGCTGACTTCTGGTGGCAGACGGCCCGCTGCTGACGTATATCGTGAGGGTGGAGTCTTTTTTCACGGAAGAATTGGGGCCGGGTCGGGTTTCGATCACTGTGCTTGCCGGAATCTTGTCATCCGATCTCATCTGAATTTTGACTTTCAGCCCCGCGTCTTCGGCCATCTTGCGAGCTTCGGCTTCGGGCCTTCCCAGAAGGTTTGGAACGCGCGTGTCGCCGCTGCGAAACAGCACGTAGATGGTGACAGTCGCGCTCAATAAAAACGCCAATACGAGGACGATGACCATCGCTATGCGCCGCGCTATCGTCCAGATGATGCTGCGGGGTCGGGCCTTTTGCGAACTCATCGCCGCAAGTCTATCACTGACTTTTGTCATTTGTCATCGGTCAGTTGTTTGATGAAAGCTTCTGAAGCTGAACAACGGACGACGGACAACTGACAAAGGATGAAATCAATCTGATGAACTTCTGAAGAGGCGACCGAAAAATCCGCCGCCTTCTTCCTTCTGCGTGAGTTGTTCCATCTCTCCCGCGTCGAGCCATATGCCGTTGCACTTCGTGCATCGGTCTATCTGAATTCCCTCGTAGGTCATCTCTTTCAGCCTGCCATCGCATCGAGGGCAGGGAAGAGTCGCGGCCAGTTCAGCCGCCAGTCGCTCTTCTTCCTCGCGTTTGGCTCTCATTTTTTCGATGGCTTCCATCTCTTTGCGCTTGAAGTATTCCTCTTCGAGCGCCTTCTTGCGATCATCGAATATATCGGCCATACCGTCTCCTTTATAAAACAGTTTTCAGTTTTAAGTTTTCAGCTTTTTGCTTCATCGCTTTTCATCCGCGAGCCGGACTATGCGCTCGATCAGTTTCGCGTCGTCGGGCAGCAGACCGGATTTGACGAGTCGCGGCGTGAGAGTGGCCCAGTTTTTATCCGCCGCGAATACGCGACGAAACAGCGGGAGCGCGTCTTCCACCCTGCCCATGTTGACGAGCGCGATTGCATGCCAGTAAACCATTTCCATATTGTCGGGGACGAGTCGCGCCGCGGCTGAATACTCGCGTAATGCGCGCTCGTTGTCCTTATGCTCTACGGCCAGATCGCCCGCGTTCATGTGATTGTATGCGCGCTGAAGGTTGAGCAGTCGTCTTAGCTCTTTGAGCGGATCAGCCGAGTCATCGACTCTGAGATCGACTATGCGATCCGCCCACGCCCGACCCGTAGACTTGCCCGACACGACGATCATCGCCGCAGACTGACGACCCCGGATATCTCCGCCGACGCTTTCAGCGGCTTCGAGCGCGGCCATCATTCGTTCAGCCAGATCGCCTTTCGTATTTTCAAAAGCCTCGGCCATCGCACCCCACACTCGTTCGCTGAGCATGAGATTGGCCTGAACGGAAAAACCTTTGCCCGTGATGTGGCCCGCCGACTGAATGCAGCTTTTTCCAGTGTGCGCAAGCACGCGACCCTGAGAGTCGATCATCGCCACCTGTCGCACGTCTCGGCCCTCGTCGGCTGCGACGAGTCCGCGCAGAGCGTCCGGCGCGCTGCGGCCCGCTCGCATCAGGTCGAGTCCTAATTTGCCGTAGCTCGGATCGATGAAAGATTGCGTGGCCACTGCGCCCACACCCGCTTCGGCCCACACTACATTCGTTCCAACGCTGAACCAGTGCGATTGAACCGCGACTCCAAGATCACCTGTCTGCGGGTCGCGGGCGACGATTGAATAGGTGTGAACGGGACGGAGAGGAGCGGGCAGTGGGCGGTGGGCAGTGGGCGGTGATTGCTCGGATTTGTTTTGCCTTGCCTTTGTTGCCTCGACTGCGGTTGCTGATATTCCGATTATGAAAAGAATGATCGCGAAACTTCGTTTCATTTTTCACCCCTTCAATTCACGCCGAAAAATTATTACTTTGCCTGCCCACCGCCCACTGCCCACTACTCCGCGATTTCCAACTCGCCTTTTTCGCGTCGCGCCCTGAGAACCTTCTTGTCGAATTTGCCTACGCTCGTCTTGGGAACTTCCGTGATGAAAGCCCATCGTTCGGGTATCCACCACTTCGCCACGCGCAGGGAGAGAAACCCGCGCAAATCATCGACCCTAGTCGTCGCTCCCTCTTTGAGAACCACGCACGCCAACGGGCGTTCGTCCCACTTCTCGTCAGGCACGCCGATGACAGCCGCTTCGATCACATCCTCGTGAGCCATGATTTCGTTCTCAAGCTCGACGGTCGAAATCCACTCTCCTCCAGATTTGATAACGTCCTTCGCGCGGTCGGTGATTTGAATGTAGCCCTTCTCATCGACCGTCCCCACGTCGCCCGTCCGCAGCCATCCGTCATCGAATTTTTCTGGCGTATCATCGAGATAGTAAGACGCCGTGATCCACGGGCCGCGCACTTCTATCTCGCCTACCGATTGGCCATCCCACGGCAGAACAGTATCGCCATCCTTGAGCCTGAGTTCGACGCCCGGTTTGATGCGACCCGTTTTCACACGCCAGTCCATTTCGTCTTCGAAGGACGAGTCTTTAGGCGGAAAGGCGACGGCGGCAAGCGGGCTTGTTTCAGTCATCCCCCACGCCTGAATTATTTTCACGTTGTGACGTTCCTGAAATCTCTCCATCAGTATTCGCGGCACCGCCGACCCGCCGCATACGATCATACGGATGGAACTGAAATCGACTTCGTTGGTTTCGGCATAGCGAAGTATGTCGTTCCATATCGTCGGCACTGCGCCTGAAAAAGTTGGCCGCTCCCACTCGATGAAACGGCACAGAGGTTCGGCCTGAAGAAATCGACCGGGCATCAGGAAATCCGCCCCCGCCATCCACGCCGCGTAAGGCAATCCCCAGGCGTTCGCATGAAACATCGGCACGATTGGCAAAACTCTGTCCTGCTCGGTCAGCCCGAATACGGCAGCCGCGTTTACCGCCATCGAATGCAGAACGCTTGAGCGATGGCTGTAGACGACGCCCTTAGGGTTGCCCGTAGTCCCGCTCGTGTAGCACATCGCGGCGGCTGATCGCTCATCGACAGCGGGCCAGTCGAAATCCGCGCTTTCAGCAGCGATCAATTCTTCGTATCGCAACACGTCGCCAAGCGCGGAGGCATCGCCCTCACCTACGACGATATATTTTTCAACCGTCTTCAATTCGCCCGCGACTCTTGCGAGTAACGGGATGAGAGTGTCATCTACGATGACGATGCGATCTTCGGCATGATTTGCGACATAGGACAGTTGTTCGGGAAAGAGCCGAATGTTTAGTGTGTGCAGGACGGCTCCCATCGAAGGGATAGCCATGTATGCTTCGAGATGTTCCTGCGTGTTCCATCCGAAAGTGCCGACGCGGTCTCCGGGTTTGATGCCCAATCGTTTAAGCGCCCCGGCCAGTCGAGAAGCGCGCTCACCGACCTCGGCAAAGTTTGCGCTCCGGGCATGATCCCCCATGAGAGTGACGACGCGGCTCGCGGCATAAACCCTGCGGCCATAATCGAAGATCATCCCTATGGTCAGCGGATGATCCTGCATGGTCGATAGCATAAGTTTTCCCTCCGATTATGTGTTTGATGACGAGAGGGATTATCTTCAAGAGTTGATTCAAGGGCAAGTCTGACTCTACTGGAACAGCCCCAGCCCGATCCATAGAAGCCGCGCTTCCGATTGCAAAAAGGCATTCATCCGCAATCGTGAAACGGTTGCTCTCCCCTCAGGAGTCACGCCATTTATCGCACCTGATTCCCGGTCGATTTGAAAATGCTCGTCCCATTTATCCTGACGAGGGTTGAAAAGAAGAGTTTCGTTTCCTGTCGATTCATCAGTGCCAGTGAGATGGTTGGATTTGTGAATATTGCAGGAGCGGCAGGCCAGAGCCAGATTGGATTCTTCATCCGTTCCGCCGCGTGAAATTGGGGTGATGTGTTCGATTTCGAATGGAAAGTTGAATATTGCTTCAGGCGCGCGGCAGTATTCGCATCGGTGATCTGCCCGACCGGAAACTAAAGGATAGCGCGGATTCATTTGCTGAGTTCCGAGAGCGTAACTTCAGCGCGCAGCTTTGCAGCCTCAATCTCGGCTTCGATCAGACTTTCAAGTTCGGCCTGCTCATCGGGTGGCAATGCAGTACCCTTGTCGCGAGCATCTCTCCAATGCTGCATAAGCTCGCTCAATCGTTGTTGCTGCTCTACGGTGAAAAACTGATCAGGTCTAACAGCCTCCCTATCCAGGAACGACCAGGATTCTTTGAGAACTAAGTAGGCGATGGGCTGTAGGTAGTTGGTGATATTGAGGACATCGCCCCCTTCTTTGATTTTGTGAGCGGCCCGGTCAAAACACTTATCGACAAGCTCATCTGGGTCTTCGCATCTGTTCCATTCGAAGAATTTACGGAGCTTGCGGCGCATTTGCTCATATTTGACGGTGGCAATTTCTGGGTCAGAGTCGAAACACAAATCCGCAAAGTGATTGGTTTCTTCGTCAGCAAGCAGTGGCCTTCGAATCTCTTTGTTTGTTTCTTTCGACATCCCTTACCTTGATTCTCCTTTTCATCGAAACTCTTATAGATTGCAATAATACTGCCGTGCTTTTTTATCTCAGCGTTTATTATACCCTCTTGCCCGCGGCGCGCGAGGGCAAAAGCAAGAACAACAACACAACCGCGAGAGCTGCAAGCGCGGCCCCGAAGAAAAATGTCGCACGCGCATCGATGCGATCCCAAAGCGCGCCGCCCGCGTAGCTTGCCGCGATCTGCGCGACTCCGGCGACCATCGAATAAATGCCTATAGCCGTAGCTCTACCGGCGCTCCCGGCAGTATCGACGGCCATCGCTTTTGCCACTCCATCCGTCATCGCAGGAAACAATCCGTACACGACGAACAGCGGCCACGCCATCCACGCCTCGGTCGCAAGGCCGAATCCCAGGTAGCTGATCGCGTAAATCCCATAGCCGATGATGAGCAGATTGCGACGACCGAATCGGTCGCTCGCCGCGCCTGCGGGCATCGATGCTAATGCCGCCACCGCGTTGTAGAGCGCGTAAGCTACGATAGTCCACTCAGTCGCAAGTCCGAGATTTTCAGCCCTCAGAATCAAAAACGCATTCGCAGAATTCGCAAGCCCGAACACGGCGGTGACGACGAGCAATGCGCGATACTCGCGCGTCACGCCCGCGAGTGAAAACTTTATGCTTCGCTTCGAAGCCTTATGTTCATCTCGTTTCTCGCGCAGCGTGAGTATCAAAATCGACGCCACGCCCGCCGGAATCGTGGAGATCAAAAAGATCGTCGTCATCCGTTCAGCGCCGAGCCACCAGAGAAGCGCAAGCCCCGTCATAGGCCCCACGACCGCGCCCGTGTTATCCATCGCTCGCTCGAATCCGTAGGCCCGACCGCGACTCTTTTCGGATGTCGTGTCCGCGATGAGCGCGTCTTTCGGCGCGGAGCGAATGCCTTTGCCGAAGCGATCAGCGAATCGCGCAACAAGAACGAGCGGCCACGCCGAGGCGAGGGCTATCAACGGGCGCGACAAAGCCGTGAGCGCGTACCCGCAGAACGCCACTTCGCGGCGACGACGCAGGCGATCAGAAATCCATCCAGAAAAAGCTGTGACTATGCTCGCCGTGCCGACCGCTATTCCTTCGATGATACCCACTGCCGCTTTCGGCGCAGCAAGCACTCGCGTCAGGTATATCGGCAGCAGCGGATAAATCATCTCGGTGCTGATGTCGGCAAACAGGCTGACCAGCCCGATGGTGATCGCGCTCTTTGATAGCTTCTCTTTTTGAACAGATGAAGGGGTGGGGAGGTAAGGAGATGATTTGCCTGTTGCATTTTTTTCATCTCGTTCCATCACAAGCTCGCCTCGTCAAATGATGTTTGCCTGCCTTTGCGCGCTCATCTCTTCATCTCTTCATTCCCTGATGGAGAGCTTCGCTATGAAGTACCACGAGCCTGAAGGATCGATTTCGATTTGGCCGACTCTCGAACTTGCTACCAGCGCGTTTGCAGGATACCACAGATAAATCTGCGGCAGTTCTTCCGAAATCGCTTTTTGTATTTTTGCGTAAACCTCTATCTTCGCCGCGGGGTCAGCCGTGCGCTCGGCTTCTGTTATCCACCGATCAATCTGCGTGTTGCAATAGCGCATTCGATTCTGACCGCCGCGATCCGTCAGCAGTCGCGCGATCTGAAGATATAATTCTTTCTTCTCTGTTGCTGAATGCATCTTTTCCGCATTCGAGGCGAGGCGGGCGACTTCATCGTTTGCGCAATACTCACTTCGCGCGAGTATCGCAGCGATAGTGTCGAGCAGGGGCTTCATCTGCGCCGGGTCTGCGAGCGGGCGCAGGCGAGCGATTGCGTCATTGAATTCCGCGCTCTGATATCGACTGTGATAAACGAATTGAAAAACATCTGTGCTTTGATTGAAGCCTATGGCTCTCAGGTAATACAAATCGAACTGACCTTTGTTTATGCGATCAAGCAGAGTGGCAAGCTCAAGCGATTGAAGATTGAGTTGAATGCCGACTCTTCGAAGCTGATCCTGAAGTATGGAAGCGATGTTGCGCGATAGCTGAGTGGTCGTCGTGAAGAGATTGAGTTCCATCCGCGGTTGCGGGCCGTCGCCATCGGGGTCTGCGAGTCCCGCTTCATCAAGCAGTTGCTTCGCTCGCTGGGGGTCATGATCGTAGACGGTAACGCCCGACGAATAAGCCCAATGCTCAGGCGGCATCATCGCTTCGGCTCGTCGCGCCTGATCGCGCAACAGATTATGAATTATCACATCGCGATTTATGGCAAAAGCTATGGCCTGACGAAGTTTCTGATCCGCGAGCCGAGAGCCTTGCGCCAGGTTCAAACCGAGGTAATCGACATTCGCGCCTTCCTTCATCACCACCTGAATGTCGCGCCGCGCGGAGAGCGCGCGAATGGTTTCAGGATCGAAGCCCGCGTTGTAAGCCAGATCGACTGCGCCGCTCATCAGTTCAGCCTGACGTGTAGTGTTATCGGCGACGACCTTCACTTCGACGCGAGGAATTCGGGGAGGGCCGTTCCAGTAATCCTGATTCGCTTCGAGGCGGACGCGCTCGCCTTCCTTGTAATCGATGAGCTTGTAGGGGCCGCTTCCGACGGGCGCGTTTATCAATTCGGTTCCCGCGCCCGCATGGATTATGCCGATGGCGGGCAGGTTGCCGATGAATGTATAGAACGGCTCGCGCATGTGAAATATGATAGTTTGAGGATCGGGCGTTTCAATCGATGCGATCTTATCGACCGCACCGCGAATGGGCGATTTGAATTCGGGCGAAAGCAGCGAATCGAAAGTGTATTTAACGTCCTCGGCAGTGAGAGATTTGCCGTTATGAAACCTGACGCCTGATCGAAGATGAAATGTGAATGTCCGATGATCTTCCGATTCGGTGAATCGAGCGAGTGAGGGTACGAATTCGAATCGCTCGTTACGAACGACGAGCGTGTCATAGATCAACTGCATCATGCGGGCTGAATAAGTATTGATGGTGCTGAAACGCGGGTCGAAACCTCGCGGCGTGGCTTCGATAGCTATGACGAGCGTACCCGGCTCCGGGCGATTGCCGCAGGCTGTTGCCGCGAGAAAGAACGTAGCGAGTAAAAGAACGATGGCTGTCCTCAGTCCTTTGTCCTTTGTCCTTTGTTTCGGATTGCTGACATCACGAGACGACTGACGACTGATGACTGATGACTGATGACTGATGACTGACTCATTTCGCATGCTGCAATATCAGATTCAATTCGGCCACTCGCTCGCTGAGCCTTGAGATAGCGCCGTCGTTTAAGGTGTGCGGAGGCGACAGCATCGATTTGATGCGGGCTATGTGATCGAATGCGCGACGGATGTGACTCTTCGTTATCCGCCCGTCTTGCGCAGCCTGAGTCATAGCCTGCCACGCAACAGTCGCGCATTCCGTAGAGCCTGTCACCATAACCATATCGTGGCCCGCTTCGATTGCCTGAACCGCTGCTTCTCCTATCTCGCGCGTCGAATTGATCGCGCCCATATCGAGATCATCCGTGATGATAAGCCCTTTGAATCCGAGTTCCTCGCGCAGAAGCCCCGTGACCACGTTTTTAGAAAGCGAAGCCGGAAGCGGCGAAGGTCCGTCGAGAGCCGGGTAATGAGCGTGAGCCACCATAACGGCGCTCAATCGCGCGTTGATCTTGCTGAAGAGTTCCGTGTAAGGCGCAATATCGCGTTTCATCAGATCGTCGCGGGTGCCGTTGACTTTCGGAATCTCGGAGTGCGAGTCAATCGTCGATGCGCCGAGACCGGGAAAATGTTTGCCTACTCCCGTCACGCCGCCGTGCTGAAGACCTTCGATGTATGCGCCCGCAAGCCGCACGACTTCGGCAACGCTGTCGCCCAGATATCGCCCTTTCAATCCATTGTCCGCCGCGTCGTCTACGGCGATGTCGAGGACGGGCGCGAGGTTCACATTGAAGCCCAGAGCGCGGAGAGTTTCGGCTGTTATCTCGCCCTGACGCGCCGCGATCACCGCATCGTTTGCGGCCCGCAGAAGATCAGGCGAAGGGAGGGGCGAAAAAATTTCCTTCAATCGATCAACCGGCCCGCCCTCCTGATCGATTGCGATTATGGGAGGCACTTCGATAACGGAGCGAATCGTCGAATTGAGTTCCGAGACCTGGTGCGCGGTTTCGATGTTACGATGATCGAGCAACACGCCGCCGGGCTGAATCATCTGCAACATCTCGCGCGTGGCCGAATCCATCTGCGGCCCCGGCAATCCGATCAGCATTAACTGTCCTATGCGATGTTCTATTTGCATAAATTTATTAGGTGACAGGTTACAGGGTACAGGCAATCATCCCTATACCCTGTCCCCTGTCCGCTGTTCCCTATCTTCAAAAAGCGCCTTGAGGCTCGTATCGTAAGGCTCGCGGGCGACTCCCGCATCCGTGATGATGGCCGAGATGTAGCGATGCGGAGTCACATCGAAGGCCGGATTGACTGCGCCGACTCCTGCGGGCGCGACCGGCTCGCCGCGAAAATGAGTCACTTCCGTTTCATTGCGCGTCTCTATGGGAATGTCTTCGCCTGAATTTTTAGCGAGATCAATGGTTGAAAGCGGAGCCGCGACATAAAAAGGAATATTATTTTCGTGCGCGGCGACGGCGACCATGTAAGTCCCGATCTTGTTGGCCGCATCGCCGTTTGCCGCTATACGATCCGCGCCGACTATGACGCAATCGATCTGGCCCGCTTTCATCAGGTGGCCGCTCATTCCGTCAGTGATGACGCGGACTGAGATGTTGTCTTTCGCAAGCTCCCACGCTGTAAGCCTCGCGCCCTGAAGGAACGGGCGCGTTTCGTCTGCAAGCACCTGAATACGTTTGCCCGCTTCAACGGCTGCGCGGATGACTCCGAGCGCGGTTCCGTAACCGGCAGTGGCAAGCGCGCCCGCATTGCAATGAGTCAGCACGGTCGCACGGTCGGGTATGAGTTCAGCGCCGAACGCTCCCATTTTTTTATTCGCCGAGATGTCTTCATCGTGAATGCGAAGCGATTCATCGATGAGTCGTCGCTTGATCGCGTCTATAGAAGCGCCTTCGCGTCGGGCCGTGTTGAAAGTCCATCGCATCCGTTCGACGGCCCAGAAGAGATTTACTGCCGTCGGGCGTGTCTTCGACATGCGTTGGCAGACTGTATCGAAATCGCTTTCGAAATCCTTGATCGAAGCGGCTCTGGAATTCTTTGCGCCGAGCGCGATTCCCATAGCTGCCGACACGCCAATTGCCGGAGCGCCGCGCACCGTCATGTCTTCGATTGCGCAGGCTACGTCTTCGTAGCTCATCAGTATGATGTATTGCTCGCGTTCGGGCAGGGCGCGCTGATCGATCATCACAACGCCTTCGTCAGTCCATTCAACTGTCTTTATCATCCGCAAGAGTCTCCCGTATGGAAACGGCATCATATCGAATAGATCGCGGGGTTGGCAACAAAGCGTCACACTCGCGCTGATGCTTCGCGCAATATGATGTCTACAACATTAGAAAACTTTTCAATCCGATGAGGGAATCCGTTTTCGGTTTGCGCTCAATCAGGTGAAGATAGAAATCGCTTTCACGCGGGATATTTATCAAAGGGCTGCAAATTTATTTGCCCCTCAAACTCGTACCTAAAAAAGGAGATCGATATGGCAGCAAGAATGGAGTACGGAACTGTAAACCCTTCGGCGCAGAAAATCAGCGGTTCTCCGGGATGGTCTGTGCGTTCTGATGGCACGGGCCTATATCTGATAATATTCGAACCCTCCTTCTCTTCAGCCGTCTCGGTGGTCGCCACTCAGATATATCCGAACGATCTGAGTTCAGGCGGAGGCAACACCAGAGATAATGCCGTCATAGTCGGAGCGGATAACAACGAGGCCAAGATAAAGACTGGCAAAGATGACGGCAGCGCTGAAAACAGGTGGTTCAGCTTCATCGCTTTGGGAACCTGATGACTTGATCGATGACTTGAACGATCATTATAAACAAGCCTCTAACGAAATTCTGCGCCGGGTTCAGGAAATAACTCTGACTGCCGAACCCGGCGCATCTCATAACGGGCTGATTCAGTATTCGATCAATGGCTCATTCTTTTGCCGCATCAGACCGCTTGCGCGCGACTTTGAAGAGATAACCGACAAGCCCAGCGAATATGATGAGCGAAAGTATGTTTGCCCAGTCGCCTGTCGTGGTAATCGGGTTGTGACCTATGCCTAAAATCTCTTCGCCCTTGCCGGGAGTGCCTTTGACTGTTTCGGCAATCACCCGACCGAAGGCTACGGCCAGACCCGCTATCGCGCCGCCCGCGATCAAACCGGAACTGAGCAGCACGCCTTTTCCTGTTTCTTCTTCGGTCAGAGATTCCTTGCGGCCTCTGTTGTTGAGGCGATTGACCACAGCGCGCACCAGCCCGCCTACGAAAATAGTCGCCGATGTCGAGATGGGCAGATAAATGCCTACAGCTACGGGCAGGGCCGACACGCCTATGATCTCAAGCATGATGGATATGATCGCGCCGATGAATATGAGCGACCACGGGAGTTTCTGTGTCAGCACGCCATCGACGAGCACGCCCATCAGCGCGGCTTTCGGAGCGTCGAGCTTTGTAACTTCCTCCACGCGGTATTTCGCCGCGCCTGACGGGTCGAGGAGAAGCGTCTGCTCTCCCGCGCTCGTCGCGACGACGACGCGAGTGTACATCTGATCGTCCATGCCGCGCGCCTCGCCCGTGACTTTCACCTCCCCGCCTTCAGTGAAAGTCCGGCCCTGCAAATCTTCGGGTATTTTGTTTGTCAGCCCCTGTTTGATTCCGCCCACTCCGGGATTGACGAAATAGTGAATCTTGCCCTCGTCGTCAACGAGATACTTGCCCGCGGAAATTTTCGTCCTGCCGTCTCCAGCATCGGCTTCTACGGTGAAACGAACTGTTCGATAAGTCTTGCCGTCTTCCGTCTGCGGTCGGCTCTCCCACCTCTCTCCGATCTGATCGGCGGAGACGGTATAGGATGGATAATTCACGGGCAGAAGGTTGATCGCCGATGAATTGAGAAAGTCGAGCGTCCCGCCTATGACGAGCGCCGAGGTGAGCGCGCCTATGAGCAGGCCCAACTGTTGTCGGGATGGAGTCGCGCCCACAAGAAATCCTGTCTTCAAATCCTGCGACGTGTTCCCGGCATTGGCGGCGGCCACGCACACGATAGCGCCTACGGTGAGCGCGACAACTCGCTCGCCTGCGCCCGAACGTCCGAGCAGCAGAAAGATGAGCGAAGTGAAAAGCAGCGTGGCTATCGTCATGCCGGAAATCGGATTCGATGTCGAACCGATCTGTCCGCAGATGCGCGACGAGACGGTGACGAAGAAGAATCCGAAGACGAGTATCAACAGAGCCGAAATCCAGTTGACTTCGAGCAGTGGCAGGAAGGTGATCCCGACGAGAAGCATCAGCACCCCTCCCATCGCGTAAGGGATGGGAATGTCTCTCTCGGTGCGAAGCGCGCTGTCGGACTCGTTGCTCGCTCCCGAAAAATTCTTCACGCCTGACTTGAAGGCCGCGATGATCGTAGGAAGCGAGCGCATGAGGCTGATGATGCCGCCCATGGCGACTGCGCCCGCTGCGATATATCGCACATAACGGTCGAATATCTGCCCCGCGTTCATCGTGCCTATAAGCTCGCCGGGATTGGCCGGAAAGATATTGGTCTCAAGCCCCTGCCCGAAGAATTTGATTATCGGGGTCAGGATGAGCGCGGCTATCACTCCGCCGCCGAGCATATAGGAAGCGACCCTCGGCCCTATGATGTAACCGACGCCGAGAAGTTCGGGCGAGATTTCCGCCGCGACCCGCGAACCCTGATACCAGGTCAGCACCTTGTCCGGGATTTCTTTCCAGAATTTGAACCCGGCCATCAGGAATTTGTAGACGAAGCCAAGCCCGAAGCCGAGAAAAACCGTCTTCGCGTCCGACCCGCCCTTCTCGCCTACTATAAGCACCTCAGCGCAGGCCGTGCCTTCGGGGTAGGGAAGCGTGGCATGTTCTTTGACTATCAGAGATCGTCTGAGCGGTATCATCAGCAGCACGCCGAGTAATCCGCCCGCTGCGGCGATCAGCGATGTTCGCACCAGATCGATATCGAGACCGAGTATGAGCAGAGCCGGAATGGTGAAGACTATTCCGGCTGCAATCGATTCGGCTGCCGAGCCTGTCGTCTGCACGATGTTGTTTTCCAGAATCGAAGCTCGCCCAAGCAATCTCAGCACGGTGATCGATAGCACCGCGATGGGAATCGATGCGCTTACGGTCAGTCCGACTTTCAGACCCAGATAGACCGTAGATGCGCCGAAGATGAGACCGAACAACACTCCTACGATTACGGCTCGCAGAGTGAATTCGGGCAGGATGGTCGAAGGCGATACATAAGGCTTATGGGCCGGAGCTTCCTGAAGTTCGACAGTTGATGCCATACTTTCCTCCCGGGCAAGTTTTGTGATGTCGTTTTTAGGGATGCCATTTGTATCGCGAGCGTGCGCCAAAGTCAATCCGCGAAGGAACCGAAGAGGTATGAATGACTCCATCGCTTACTTCATCAGAGGCGGGAATGATGAGCGCGAAGAGACGCGAAGGCCATTCGCGCCTCTTCGTCGATAGAAAAGCAACAAGCCCCGACACGAAGCCGGGGCTTGCGGTGGACTGTTGGGATTGGCCTCGGGCCGCTCCACAGAACTTATGAGGAGGACGCTGCGCTCGCGAAAGCGCGCTGTCAGGCCGTTATCAGGCCGCAGCCACCTCACCTGGTCTGAAATTTATCATTGTTTGGACCACCTCCTTTCTGGTGTTAGGCGCATACTACCACAGGTCATTTTCAAGTCAAGAAAAAATTTGTGCGGCAGGCAAAAAATTGCACAACTAATAGCGGCTGCCCCGTAGTCGTTAGCCAATATATGGTTGAAGCCGTCTGTTCTCGAAATGCTGCGGGATTTGACTTTCCGCTACGGGTCAAACCAAGATTGTCGTTGCAATGACGGATAAAAAAATCAAAGTATTCGCCACAGCAGACATCGGCAGCCGTGCTTTAGACCTGCTCGGCGAGCGCGGTTATGAAGTCGAAGTCTACCCGGACACAGAGCCGCCGCCGCAGGCTCTCATCGTCGAAAAAGTCAGAAGCGGCGTGGTCGCTCTCATCACCACGCTGCGGGATAAAATAGATGAAGAAGTTTTCGCCGCCGGAGCCGCTACACTTCGCGTCGTTGCTCAGTGCGCTGTCGGCTTCGACAATATAGACCGGGCGGCGGCGAATCGCTACGGTATTCCTTTCACGAACACTCGTGATGTGCTGACGGAAGCGGCGGCGGAGTTTGCGCTCTTTTTGCTCGGCGCAGTGTCGCGCAAACTTTATTCATCGGAAAAACTGGTCGAAGAAAATCGCTGGGGATCCTGGCACCCCTACTATCCATTTCTCGGAGACGAGGTGACGGGAAAGACTATTGCGGTGATAGGAGCGGGCCGCATAGGGCGCGCATTCGCTAAAAAGTGCATCGGACTCGATGGCGATTTGCTTTTATGCAGTCGAGAGTCCGGAGTCTGGAGTCTGGAGTCGAAGAGGTTTGCTGAGTTCGTTGACCGCGAGATGGAGTTGCGATTCGAAGCCGGGTTTTCAAGGCGTCGTTGCCGGATTGAATACGTTTCGTTTGAAGATGCGCTTGCGCGGGCCGATTACGTGAGCCTGCACGTTCCGCTCGCCAGGCCGGATCAAAGCGACAGCCCGACTTTTCACCTGATGAACCGAGAAGCATTCAATCACATGAAGCCGACAGCGTATTTGATAAATACTTCGCGCGGCGCGGTCGTCGATGAACAAGCGTTGTACGAAGCATTGATTGAAAATCGACTGGCGGGCGCGGCTCTCGATGTGTTCGAGAAGGAGCCTCTGCCTGCGGATAGTTTGTTGCGCGACACGAGGCTTCGTGATCGCGTGCGCTTGTTTCACCACTTCGCATCGGGGACGCGAGAGACGCGGCTTTCGCCCGACCCGCGAGTAGGGATGGCTGGTCGGACTGTGCAAGCCGTGATCGATGTCGTCGAAGGCAACTACGGCAGCGACCCTCGGCAGATGCCTTATGTGGTGAACAAGGAGGCGTTCAATCTGCCGTGAGATCGTGTTAAATTTCCGAGTGATCGAAGGAGGCAAGCTATGACGACGGCAGTTATCACATCTCACCTTGAGCTTGACGAGCGAGGACGCGCATGGATCGTCGGCGCGAATACCAAAGTGATCGAAGTCGTATGCGACAAGATCGCTTATGGCTGGAGTCCTGAAGAGATGCATTTTCAACATCCTCACCTTTCGCTCGCGCAGATTCACGCAGCGCTCTCTTACTATTACGATCATAAGGATGAGATCGATGCCGAGATCGCCCGACAGGTCGAAGAATATGAGGAACTGAGAGCGCAAGCCGAAGATTCGCCTCTAAGGCAAAAACTCCGAGCGATGGGCAAGCTGCCATGAGCGTTCGCCTCTACATGGATGTCCACATCCCTTTTGCAATCACCATTGGGCTTCGAATTCGCGGCGCGGATGTGATTACAGCGCAGGAAGACGACGCGGCGGAACTTGAGGATACGGATTTGCTCAACCGCGCGACCTCACTGGGGTGCATATTGTTCAGTCAGGACAAAGACCTTTTGCGCGAAGCGCAGTACCGCTAGAGTGGAGGGCAATACTTCATCGGTATTATCTATGCGCCGCAGTTGCGCACAAACATCGGCCAGTTTATTGACGATCTTGAGTTGATAGCGAAAGCCAGCGAGCCTCACGAATGGGTCAATAGAGTCGAGTATCTTCCTCTGAGCTAATCCACTTCAACACTGTCTGTCCTCCCATCACTTCGCATCGGGGACGCGAGAGACGCGGCTTTCGCCCGACCCGCGAGTAGGGATGGCTGGTCGGACTGTGCAAGCCGTGATCGATGTCGTCGAAGGCAACTACGGCAGCGACTCTCGGCAGATGCCTTACGTCGTGAACAAGGAGGCATTCAGCGAAGAGAGATGAACCATATCGAAAAAGCTCATCGCTTCAGCTTCCTGACTTGCGGGCCGGGTCTTGAGTATTGCAGTTCCACTTTCACAAAAACAGGATCAGCCATTTTTGCGCCGGGGCGGTAGTAAAGAGTTTGAGGCGCAGGTTCCTCTTCGTTCAGGGAACGAGTTCTGTCCGCGCCAGCTTCTTTTTCTTCCTTTGTCCATCGTTTGCCGACACCGTTCTCCATCTCCAATCGCCCCACTTGGGTTCCCCATTGTTTTTCCCACATCGCTACCTGCTCTTTGAGAAGCATCTGCGCCTTATCGCTGATTTGCAGACCCTCGATGGGCGTCGGGGTGACGACCACGACCAGGGTTTCGCCTGTATGATCTGATCGAGTTCGCTTGAGAGTGAAGAAAGGAGGGTCGTCATCCTGAGCCGGGATCTCGATGATGCGACCAGCCTTCACCGAGTTATTCCCGCCGCGTGTGCGCGATGTGGGAAAGATCAGGAACGGCTCGCCCGCAGTACCGTCAATGTAGCGTTCGCGAGCTATTACGTAAAGATAGCCGGTGCGCGCCGCTTCGATGCTGAAACGCACGCGGTCGCCTTCGCGCAAGCGTGAATCTGCCGATACCCGTTCAGGCAGCCACTCTGCTGCTTTGGCTTCTTCGTGAAGGACGATTCTTTCCCCCCTTTCGGCTGACCGGGCGAGGCGCAATCGCCAGATGGTCACTCCTATGACTGTATCGGCTCTGACACCTTCGACAGGAACGTTTGGGGTTGCGATGCGGTATGCGCGCTTTGCAGATGTTTTTCCGGACGAGACACGCCCATTTTTCTTCTTGATATAAGCCGTATCCCACAGGTGTCGCGTCGTGTCTCCTTCCTGAATGCGCGAAGTCGCGCTCGCCATCAAACCGGCAACGCAAAACATCATCATAGACGCCGCAAGTATTCGCCTCGATTCAACACGCGTTCTGCCGTGTGTCATAAATCGTAGCAGGCGAAAAATCAAAGACGAACAGCAAGGATATTTGCTCATCTCACCTCCAATTGCCGATTCACACCTCACTTCCACTCGCCCTGAAGGATGAAAGCGGCCCAGTAATAGGGCGATTGCCAATGTCTCTGACGCCACATCTCGACCTGCGCCGCTCTTAATGCCGCTGCCGGAGGCTGATTTTCTTTGAGCATCTTCCCGTAAAACTTCGCCATCAACTCCGCAGTCGCGCGGTCGTTGACACTCCACAAACTGACGACGACGCGCGCTGCTCCGGCGTACATGAATCCTCGCGTAAGTCCGACAAGCCCTTCACCCTTGATCTCTTTGCCAAGTCCCGTCTGGCACGCACTCAGCACGACGAGTTCGGCAGGCAAGTTCAGATTGTAGATTTCGTGCGCTCGCAGAAAGCCGTCCTGCTTTTTACCTCGTTCGTCTACGAGCGACAGCACCAGCGCCGATAGTTTGGGCCGTTGGCTATCAAGCAGGCCGTGTGTAGCGAAGTGAAGATAGCGATACTTGCTCAACTCATCGCTGAGGGCTGTTGCTCGATTGGCCTTGAAATCAACCGCCTTCAAATTGGCCGTGCCGGGAGTGAGCGCCAGAATCCTCTCTGCCTCCTGGCGAGTGAAGGGCAAGCGTGGGATGAGCAGCCTGCGCTCGTATCCCGACCCGCTCTCGACCATATGCTCGATGCTGCGCGCGTTGGCAAAATCGAGAGGGACTGGCGAGGCCCCGGTTGATTGAGTGACCATATGTGTTGCAGCGGATTTCATTCGTTGATCGCTGCCGGAAAAGATCGGGTCGGCTATGACGGCCAGCATCCTCGGCGCAAGCGGGCGTCCGACTAACTCTTTGCGAAGTGCGGCAAGCGTGGAAGCCGAAGGCAGGCTTATGATCTCGTGTTCGATCATCAGTGGTCGGTCAACGGCGGTCAGTTTTTTATTCTGACTTCTGATTCCTGGTTTGGGCAGCATGGCAAAGGGAATATACTGCAACGCGCCATCCGCGACGATGACCAGTCGCTTGTGGCCGAGTTGCGCGGCGACGGGCGCGAGCAGCGTTTGACTCAGTTTCTGAGCGGTGGCTGATGATTTCGCTTCGGCTTGCCTGATGCGCGCTTGCCTCTGCTGAGGCGTTTCACCTTTCACTGTCCGGCTGCGCGCCGTAAGCAAGTCGTAAAGATTTTTCGCATCCTGCTCGATCTGCTCCCCTCTGGGCAGTGTGTAGCTGGTGAGCGAGCTATTGGCGATAGCCCAGAGATAGCTGCGTTCAGGGCCAAGTGAGTATTCGAGCAGTAGGGTGTCGGAGCCGAGTTGCTGTTGAATCTCGGCGAGGGTTATGGGTTGTGGCTGGGTGAGCGCCGCGTAGCGGGGATTGTTTTTACGGATGGCATCCTGCGCCCGCTCGTAGTCGGCTTCGAGCAGGCCGATTTCTTTCTTCAACACGGCAAGCTGCTCGGCATCGCTGTCTTCAACGAGGCGCTGGGCCTTGTCATTGAGTTGTCGGGCGAGGGCGCGCTCGCGTTCGAGCAATGCGGCATCGACGCCCTGACGGATGTTGGCACGAGATTCAGCAAGTGTATCGAGCAGGCCGCGAGCGCGAGCGCGTTCGTTGACTTCAAGGGCGAGCGCATCGAGCCGTTTGTCCGGCTCGGTCTGATGCTGTTGCATAAGCATGTCTGCATAAAACTGGTAGAACTTCTGCGCCGAGGCAAAGAAGGAAGATCGCGATTCCGGGTTAAAGATGTATTTCGCACGGATGGACTCAGAAATGCCTATGCTCTGCTCGATGTGTTTTCGAGCCTGATCGAGATTGCCTCGATTTCGCTCGACAGAGGCCAGTTGACTGAGCGTCTCTGCTTCACTCTGGGGGATATTTCCATCGCGGAAGATCGCCCGCGCCTGCTCAAAGCATTCGGCAGCCTTCTCGTACTGTCTCAGCTTGTCATAAGCAGCGCCTAGTTTCGTCAGCGTGTAGACTTCCACATTGTGGGCCTTCAATTGATGAACGATCGCCCGCGCCTGCTCAAGATATTGGGCGGCCTTCTCGTATTGCTCCAGATCGAAATAGACGTAGCCCACACGATTGAGCCCCAGCGCTTCGACATAACGAGCATCCAATTCGCGGTAGATCGCCCGCGCCTGCTCACGCAATTCATCAGCTTTCTCGACACGATTCATCCTTAAATAGATAGCCTGTAGGTTGAGGAGCGCGGCTGCCTCGCCTGCGCGCTGTTTCAACTCACGCTTGATTGCCAGCGACTGCTCGGCATAATCAAGGGCTTTCTCGTATTGTCCCCTTGAGATATAGACATTGCTCAGATTATCGAGCGCGATTGCTTCGCCCTGTCGAAATTTCCTTTTGCGGTAGACCAGCAACATCTGCTCAGTGTATTCAAGCTCCTTATCGAACTGACCTATAGTTTCATATAGGGTAGCCAGAAACACGAGCGCGTTTGCCTCGCCATTCCAATCCTTCACCTCACGCCTGATGGTCAATGCCTGTTCCTGGTATTCAATCGCCTTATCGATGCGGCCAAAGTATTGATAAGCATCGCTCAGAGATTGAAGCGCTTGTGCTTCGTCTGCCCGGCTCTTGACCTCGCGCGATATCTCCAGCGCCTGTTCGAGATATTCAATCGCTATATCGTACTGGCCCAGTCCGTAATAGATGCTGCCAAAAGAGAGGAGCGCAGATGCTTCGCCAAAACGATCCTTCAACTCACGTCTCATCGCCAGCGATTGTTTGCCATACTCTATCGCTTTCTCACTCTGATACAGGGCAGAATATCTACCTCCCAGATACGCGAGTGCGTTTGCTTCACCATAACGATCCTTCAACTCACGCCTTATTGCCAGTACCTGTTTGTAATACTCTATTCCTTTCTCAGGTTGTCCCAGCGGAAGGTAATAATTCCCGATACGGGAAAGAGTATAAGCCTCCCACTGCCGGTCGCCCATTTCGCCCCACAGCGACAAAGCCCGATTGAGCTTCTCCAATCCCATTTTTGCCGTATCAGACCCAAAGCCGGTTGACGGGAAGGCTGCTGCCACGAGTTGCTCGGCTTCGATCCGCTTCCTGTCCTCGGCAGTCGGCACCGCCTTCACTTCCGCCTGTAGATGGTAGGCCCCTCTGGTGCATTCGCATTGAACAGCGCGGAGAGTGATCTGGTGATCGCCATCGAGGGCTGCTTCGTGCGAAAGCGACTCTTCCCCTGACCCCATGCTCACTCTGCTTATCTGCTTGCCGTCCGGGCCTGCCAGAATGATTCCTATGCTTATTCCCTTCTGCTCGACCACGACGCGCAGGAACTGACCGGCCTCAAGCCTGATGCGATAGACGTGCGACTCGCCGCCCTTTATTTCCTGCTCGACCGCCCTGCCCGCCTCAAGCTGTTGAACATCACCCTGCGTTTGTTGGACAAAGCTCTGCGCCGCGGGTTGGAAGCAGAGCATCAAGGCAGTCGCAAGGCAGGTATTGCGGATGAAACACTCGCTTTTTCGATTCTTCATCTTCACACCTCACTTCCACTCGCCCTGAGCGACGACGAGGATGTTGAGCGAGCAGATCAGACTTCAACTGCACTGTCTCCTTTTAAGTCGGGAAACTGCTACCGATTCTATCACTGGCAAAAGAAATATCTGCGAGACTGAGCAGTGATAACACTATCTCTTCAGATCGAAATTCCGGGCCGAATCCCCGGACGCGGGAAGAAAACTTCAAGGAAATGAAACGAACACGCCTACTTGCTGAAAGGCACTGGCAAGAGTGATTTCCTATGCTCCCGGCCAGTAAGGATGAAAAGCTGGAAATCAGAAATCAACCTTGCCTCTGTCTCAATGATGTTCCAGTTTGATGACGTGTACGAGTATATCACCAGTGGCGCTGACGATGGTCTCCTTTCTATCCTCATCTCTCTGTACCGAAGGCCGTGAAGACGAACGAGATTTCAAAAATTCATAGACAGTCGATCTCAGTCCCCGGTCGGTTATCGATCCCTTGTCTTCAGGATTGGCAAACCTCCTAACGGCTTCAAGCTCATCGACCGCGCGGGCGGCCCACACAAGCCAGATTTTTTCCCTCCCCTGCTGATCGTCGAATTGAAACCAGGTTTTCTGAGGAATCTGAATCTGCTGGCCCTCGGTCAACAGCGCCGCCCCGTTATTGGCAGTCTCGGAAGGGAACATCACGACGAATGTCGGAACCTGATCGGTCTCTGTCGGCCCCTCGTTCAACAGATAAAGATATCCGCTCTGGGAACTCAGGACGTTGAGTCTTATTTGATAATCCTTCTCGAAATTAATATCGTCACTCAGTCTGAATGGCTTGTCATAAGGCTTGCCGTCGCGATATTTCTGCACGAGTATCGTGTAGCTCACAGACCTCTGGGGATCGGGAGCAACGCGGGCAGGATTCGGTTTCGTGCGCGGCCACAACACAGCGAGGCCTATGGCTGCTGCGGCAATAGCGATGACTATAAGCGCGAGAGCCAGCGCGCGTTTGCCGCCTCTCACGACCCTCTGCGCCTGCGCGGGAGAAACGACTGCCATCTGAGTCTCAGAGACGGTTTCTAATTTCGATTCGTGTGCGCGGTTCTTTTGCGGATTTGACCTTTCGAGTTTTTCTTCGAAGACGATCTCTTCTTTGAGGTTCCTGAGATCGAGCAGCAAATCCTTGATCGAGTGATATCGCTCTTCACGGTTCTTGCTGATCGCTCGGCTGACGATCCTTTGAAACTCGCGAGGAACTTCCGCCGCGCATTCAGAAAGCGGCGGCGGCTCGTATGAGAGAATTGAAACGATGACATCGACGCTCGTCTTGCCCGTGAAGGGCATACGTCCAGCCGCCATTTCATACATGACGGCTCCGAGGCTGAATATATCCGTCCGCGCATCTACATCGAGACCGCGCGCCTGTTCGGGAGACATGTAATTGACGGTTCCGAGCAAAGTGCCAGGCTCGGTCAGGAAATGCTGAGTGCTGAGCGCGGATTGCGGAATAGTTGCGCCTTCTTCATTCCGCGCTTCGGTCAGCTTGGCCAGTCCGAAATCCAGAACCTTCACGTATCCGTCGGGCCGCAGCATTATGTTTTCTGGCTTGATGTCGCGATGAATTATTCCTGCCGAGTGAGCCGCCGCGAGCGCGCTTGCCGCTTGAATTGCGACTTCGAGCGCATCGGCGACTGTCATCCTTGCGCGCGCGAGACGATCTCGCAAGGTGTGGCCGTCGATGAATTCTGTGGCGATGAAGTGCGCGCCTTCCGATTGGCCGATTTCATGAATGATTATTATGTTCGGGTGATTGAGTAGGGATGCGGCTCTGGCTTCGAGCGTGAATCGTCGCAACCGTTCCCTGTCGTCGGTGAATTGAGCAGGAAGCAATTTGAGGGCGACTTTGCGGTCGAGCTTCGTATCGCGCGCAAGGTAAACCTCGCCCATGCCTCCGCGTCCGAGCGGCTCGATAATTATGTAATGACCAAGCAGGTGACCCGTCTGTAGTTTTTCCTGAGACTCGGCGATCAAAGAGGCGGCCTGTTCTATGGCAGGAGATTCGAGGAATCGGGAAGCCTGCTCGTGATAAGCGAGAACGGATTCGACCTCTTGGCGAAGCACATCGTCTCCCGCGCAGGCTTCATTGATGAACTCGGTTCGTTCTGCTTCTCTCTGCTCAAGAGCAGCCTGCACCAGTTCATCGATTTTCTTCCATCTCTCCGGCTTCATCCTTCCCTCGCTTGCTCAAAGCGCGCATCAGCCATAGCTTGGCCGAGCGCCATTCTCTCATCACAGTCACCGCCGACACCCCGATCACCTCGGCTGTCTCTTCTACGCTCAATCCTCCGAAGTACCTCAACTCAACTATTCGACCCTTGCGCGCATCAACAGCAGCCAGATCAGTCAGCGCTTCATCGAGAGCTATAAGCTCGGCGGATTTCGCTTCAGCCACAACCATTGCTTCCTCGAAGGCCACTTTCTGCGCGCCGCCCCCGCGTTTGTCGTAGCCGCGAGCGCGTGCATGATCTACGAGTATTCGACGCATCGCCTGCGCAGAGACGGCGAAGAAATGAGCGCGATTCTGCCAGCGCATGTTCTTGTGATCGATGAGTCTCAGATATGCCTCGTTGATCAAGGCGGAGGTCTGAAGAGTATGATCCTGACGCTGGCGACGCATGTAATGATGAGCCAGTCGGCGCAGTTCTTCGTGGACGAGCGGCATCATCTCGTCGAGCGCCGCGCGGTCGCCCTCCCTCCAGCGCACGAGCAGAGCCGTAATGTGATGTGAAGAAGACAACCCCAATCCTCCCTTCTGAGTAAGAGGACTGAACCCGGCGGATTATATCACAGAGATCAGGGCTGAAATCTGATGCGCTCAAAAAAAATCTTTTCTCGATGATAGCTTCCTTCCGCAAATCCCGACTTAGCTGATGGGAAACGAGGGAGGCCTCCCCAAGTACCGCAAAACGATTTCGAAGATCGGGCATCGCCCAGGTCTTCCGGGAAAGGGGTGTACTATGCGTGGCAGGTCTTTGCTTTCTATTCTTTTGATCCTCACTTCAACGCTCGCCAATCCGGTCATCGCGTCAGCCCCGGACGACGCCGAATTAAACGCACAGAGAGTCTTCGCTTTTCTGACCAATATAGATAATGAAACAAGATTGGAGTTTCATAAGGCGTGGCGTATTGCAAAAAGCGGCGTTGGAATGATGGAGGCCGTCGTGCTTCTGTATCGAATGGGCGATGGGTCTATTCAGGCCAGGTCGCTCGGATCGAGCAATGAGTATAAACAGTTCACCTTCGCATGGCATCCCGCAATAGTAGCGGTGGTGCATACTCATCCCAATAGCAGCAACGCGCAACCGGCAGCAGATGACATCAAACTCGCCGACAGATTCGGCATCCCTGTCTGCACGATAACCGATCGCGGCCTGTTTGCATATGACCCTACTACGCGCAAGACGGTAAAACTGCACGACAACCTTGACTGGCTCTCGCCTTCAAGGCCGAATTCAAGCGTCGCCCATCGCTGAGGCGCTCAAGCCGGAGGTCATTATGAGCAGACAGATCAACTTTACCCCTGCGCAAGCCGCGCCTGAAAGCCTGAGCCGGTTCGTCCGCCGCATTCTCGATCAACGCAGGCTGGCTCTCTCAGATGTCGAGATGCGCGCAGCAGGCGAGATAACCGATAGCCACGTTGCAAACATACTGGCGGGAGACACAACCAACCTTCGCGTACAAACATTGAAGGCTCTGGCGCGAGGGCTTGGAGTTGCTGAAGAGCGCGTGTTTGCAATCGCAAGAGGGCTGTCCGGCGACTACGAATTTCAGGAAAGTGATTTCATCGCTCTCTTCCGCCGATACGAAACGCTGTCAGAAGCGGACAAGGCTGAGGTCGACGCGGTGCTTGATACCGCGAGCCGCGAGATTGGGAGGCACTCATCTCGAACACAATGGCAACGCCTCCAGGATATGGCGGAAACGAATCGCCCCATTGAATTGAGCGGTAGAAAAACCCTGAGAGAATATGTCCGCCGCCTGCTCGATGAAAGGGGGCTGTCGTTCAAAGATGTGGCGATGCGAAGCCAGGGAAGGATCAGCCATTCCTATGTTCACCAGATCGCGGGCGGCCAGACAAAGAACCTGACGGTGGAAAAGATTCGAGGGCTGGCTGCGGGACTCAGCGTGACGGAGGAAGAAGTTTTCAATGCCGTGTGCTGCACGACAGACTCCGATACTGCGGCGTTTCGCAGGAGTAACCTTGCAAATATTTATCGAAGATATGAAGAGTTGTCGCAGACGGGCAAACGAGAACTAAAGCCGCTTCTTGAGATGCTGGATCGCGAAATAGACTGGCGGAACATGTTGGCGATGAGGACGAAGGTTGATACGGCTCGAAAAAACCTGTATGAAGGCGACCCTCGGCAGATGCCTTATGTGGTGAACAAAGAAGCGGTTGAAGAAGGCAAAGGATAAAAATAAAAAGCAAAATAACCGCTCAGCCCCGTAGGGGCGACTTGTTTATAAGAACCCTAAATTCTATCTTTCAATCGAGGATCGAGCATCTCTCTGAGTCCGTCGCCGAGGAAGTTGAACGCAAGAACCGAAAGCGCGATCATCACTCCCGGAAAGATAAAGAGGTGAGGCGCGGTGAACCAGAACTCGCGCGAATCATCGATCATTTTGCCCCAACTCGGTATTGGCTCAGGCACTCCGAGTCCTAAAAAACTCAATCCCGCTTCGGCCAGTATCATTCCGGCCATACCTAACGATGCCTGAATGATCAATGGCTGAACGGCATTGGGCAGGATGTGTCGTAGGAGAATTCTCACATCGTTTGCGCCGAGTGCGCGAGCCGCCTGAACGAAATCGTACTCGCGCACTTTGAGAACCTGCGCGCGCATCAATCTCGCATACCCGACCCAGCCGATGACCGAAAGCGCGATGACGAGATTTTTTATGCTCGGCCCAAGAAAAGCCACCATCGCGATTGCGAGCAGTATGCCGGGAAATGAAAGAAAGACGTTGAACAGAAAATTTGAAACTATGCGATCAGTCCATCCGCCTTTGTACCCGGCAAAGGCTCCGATCATCGCTCCGAAACTCGCTGAGATAGCGACGACCGAAAGCCCCACGAGCATTGAAACACGAGCGCCGTAGATTATTCTCGTCATCACATCGCGCCCCAATTGATCGCGTCCCATCCAGTGCGCCGTGTCAGGCGATTCGAGCCGTGCGGTTAGTTCCTGCCGCTGAACCTTATCCCACGAAGCCACGACCGGCGATAGCGCGGCCAGCATCACCATCAGCACGATTATTCCCAATCCGATTTTTGCAGTCAGCTTCATAATCCAGTTTTCAGTTTTCAGTTTTCAGTTTTCAGCGGGGAGACTGAAAACTGAAAACTAAAAACTGAAAACTAATCCGTCTTGATTCGCGGATCGAGGAAACGATACGCGATGTCGGTTGCGGTGTTGACTAAAACATAAGTCGCCGCAATTACGAGAATGCAGCCTTGCGTGAGTTTGTAGTCGCGCTCGTTGATCGAGTCGACTAACAGACTGCCCACACCCGGCCATGAAAAAATGCGCTCGGTGATGATCGCGCCTGCAAGCAATACGCCGAACTGAAGACCTAAAACGGTGACAACAGGAATGAGACCGTTTTTGAGAACGTGTTTGTAGACGACTGTTCTTTCCGTCAGCCCTTTTGCGCGCGCTGTTCGCACATAGTCTTCGCCCAGTTCTTCAAGCACGCTCGAACGGACAATGCGAGTGAGTATGGCCGATAGAGCCGCGCCCAGCGTGATCGAGGGGAGTATGAGATTCGCTATTCCGCCTGCGCCTGAGACGGGCGCGATGCCAAACTCGACTGAAAATATCAGTATGAGCAGCGGGCCGAGGGCGAAACTCGGAAGCGAGATGCCTAAGAGAGCGGTGAAAGTTGACAGCCCATCGATGAAAGTTCCGCGATGAGTTGCGGCAGTCACACCGAGCGGGATGGAAATCAGAAGGGCGATGAGCATCGAAGCCAGCGCGAGTTTGATAGTCGCGGGATACCGCGACGAGATGCGGCTGAAAACGCCCTGACGGGTGACAGGGTTTTCGCCCCAATCTCCCTGAAAGAGTCCTGTCCAGTAATCCCCGTACTGAGTAAGCAGAGGTTTATCGAGACCGAGATCAGCGCGGACTTTTTGAACCTGTTCTTCGGTGGCATTTTCGCCGACGAGTTGTCGGGCCGGATCGCCCGGCACGAGATGAATGAGCAGGAAAACCAGAGTGACGACAGCCCAAAGCACGGGGACTATCATCAACACTCGGCGGAGTAAATCGATCAGGAGCGCGCGCATCGCGGGACAGTGTAGCAAGGCGAGGGGCGAGCGACAACGCGAGTTGCTTTGATCGTGTCTTGAAATCGCGCGCCGCTTTGCCTAATATGAGCCTGTCGCCGTTGCGATTCCTTTGCACGGTAAGCCGGTGTAACTCAACGGTTAGAGTGCCAGTTTTGTAAACTGGGAGTTGGGGGTTCGATTCCCTCCACCGGCTTTTCTGCTTTCACCCGCCATTGTAGGTACTGAATTGAAAAAGGAAATTTTAGAAAAACTCATTGAAGAAGGATTGAGCTTGAACGAGATTGCTTCTCGCGTCAGCATAGGCAATACGTCCGTTCGCTACTGGCTCAGAAAGTTCGGCCTGCAAACTCGCAGAGGAAGAGAGCGCAAACATCCTAAACCGATGCCTCCGTGCGCGAATTGCGGAGCGCCTGTCAGACGCAGGCATAACAAATATTGCTCGCCCCCTTGTCAATTCCAGTTCAAACGAAGATACAGGATCGAAAACGATTTCGAACACGTCTCTACTCGCGCGCTGAAAAGCCATCTCCTCGACCTTCGAAGCCATCGCTGTGAAATCTGCGGCATAACTGAGTGGATGGGCCGCGCTGCGCCTTTGGAACTCGATCACAAGGATGGCAATCCGTTCAATAACGATTTGGATAATCTCCGACTCATCTGCCCCAACTGCCATTCGCAGACTGTGACCTATGAAAACAGGAATATGGGCAGAGGCAGATTCCATAGACGACTGCGATATGCACAGGGCAAAAGTCATTAGCCGGTTTGAGAGATCGGCCCCCGCCCGGATTTTTTTCGAAAAACACCGCGCAGTTGAAATCCTGCTTGCACGGGGCAATCTCTTTCGTTAATATAACCCTTTTCAATTAGGGGGCGGTGCGTCAACCTAACATCCCCGAAAGAACTTGTTCGATATTTGAGAATACTACGGGTCTGATCTTTCGCGATCAGGCCGCGTGTGCTGGGGTAGTCGAGTGGTTAATGGCACCGGGCTGTAAACCCGGCGGGCTTAGGCTCTACGTAGGTTCGAATCCTACCCCCAGCACCATCTGAGATTTCAAATCTCAAATTTGAGACTGGCAAATCTGCGCGCACGTCGTCACATACGCAAGCCAGCACCATCTGAGATTTCAAATCTCAAATTTGAGATTTCAGAGCGGGCGTAGCGCAATGGTAGCGCACTAGCCTTCCAAGCTAGGTGTTGCGGGTTCGAGTCCCGTCGCCCGCTCCATTTTCAGGGTCGCCTGGCGAGGGCCGGCGTAGCTCAGTGGTAGAGCGCATCCTTGGTAAGGATGAGGTCACGAGTTCAATCCTCGTCGCCGGCTCCACTTGTGACAAATTACAGGTTGACTACAGGAGAGATATGGCAAAGGAGAAATTTGATCGTTCCAAACCACACGTCAATGTCGGCACCATCGGCCACATCGACCACGGCAAGACTACTCTGACAGCCGCTATCACCAAAGTCCTTGCCAAACATAATCCC